>Ga0315295_10005334_pt1 | contig 10985 bp, 14 predicted proteins | sample YL17G14_0_MG_FD_204453 | JGI IMG/M metagenome (GOLD analysis project Ga0315295, IMG submission 204453) | Sediment microbial communities from Yellowstone Lake, YNP, Wyoming, USA - YL17G14_0 | ecosystem: Environmental > Aquatic > Freshwater > Lake > Sediment | place: USA: Wyoming | collected...
ATCGGCACAGCGATTGCGATGACCGCGCTCGGTTTGAATTTCGTTTTGATTGCGAGTTTGTTCGCCGGGTTGTTCATGCTGATTCCGCTCATCGGTCCGTTCCTCGCGCTGATCCCGCCGTTCCTGGTTTGCATTGTGCAAACGCCGGAACTTGCGGTGTGGCTGCTGCTCGCGTTATTTGTTTACCAGTTCATCATCGTCAATGTGCTGATGCCGCGCGTGATGAGCGAGGCGGTCGGCTTGCATCCGCTGCTCGTCTTCGCCGCACTGCTCGTCAGCATCAAGGTTGCGGGGTTCTGGGGCGCGTTCTTCGGCATTCCGGTCGCGGGGGTGCTGTGGGCGATGGCGGTGTTTTTCTTCGAGCGTTGGCAGCGCAAGCACCCGATTAACGGGGACGCGGCGAAAGATTCGACGGATTAACACGAGACCCGCCAGGTTCTGGAGGCCTGACGGGTCTCTCTTTTTCCACACCAAGACACACTTGACAAAACACCGCCATCAGCATATACTGTTGCCACTCTATCCCCCCCGGTGGGGGATGGGGTAAGCGAAGGCAGATGACCTATGGCAGAAATTCAAAAAGACCAATTGAAGAACCGCGCGCTCAGCATCCAGGGTCACATGGGCGCGGTGGCGCGGATGATCGAAGAGGACGCGTACTGCATTGACATCATCAAGCAGACCCAGGCGGTTGAAAAGGCGCTCGACAGACTCAATGCGCTTATCCTCGAACGCCACTTGAACCGCTGCGTCACAACCGCGATTCGCGGCAACAAGCCGAAAGAGCGCGAGCGCGTGATCAAAGAACTGCTGGGTGTGTTTGAAACCACCTCGAAAATCTGAGGCGATTGGGCAATCAGGCGATCAGGCAACCAGTGGACTGATTGCCCGATTGCCTAGTTGACCAATTGCGTGATTGACTAGGAGTTGCAATGTCTACCAAACAAATCACTCTTCCTATCTCCGGCATGACCTGTGCCGCGTGCGTGATGCACGTCGAGGGCGGATTGAAAGATGTGCCCGGCGTGGAAAACGCGACGGTCAATCTCGCGAACGAACGCGCGACGGTGCAATTCGATCCGGAGAGGGCAAAGATAGATCAGATGGTTGCGGCGGTGCGCGACGTAGGCTACGACGTGGTCGTGGACAAGATCACGCTGCCCATCGGTGGAATGACGTGCGCGTCCTGCGTGATGCACGTCGAAAACGGATTGCGTTCCGTGCCCGGCGTGCTGAACGTCGCCGTCAATCTCGCGACTGAACGCGCGACCGTCGAAATGATTCCAGGCGCGGTGACGCTTGCCGATTTGAAGCACGCGGTCGAAGATGTTGGCTACGAAGTACTGGACGGGGGCGGCGAAACGGCGGAGATCGTTGACCGCGAACGTGAACTGCGTGAGGAGGAACGCCAGCGCGAGTGGCGTGACCTGATCACCGGCATCATCTTTACTTTGCCGCTGTTCGTGTTGGCAATGGCGCGCGATATTTTGCACGTCGCTTTGATGCGTGAAGACGTTTTGCCTTGGCTGTTTCAGTGGCAATACTTCGATTGGCTCTTGTTCGCGCTTGCGACACCAGTGCAGTTCTACGTCGGGCGCAGTTATCATCGCGGCGCATACAAGTCACTGCGCGCGCTCGCGCCCAATATGGACGTGCTGATTTCGGTTGGCACGAACGCGGCGTACTGGTTCAGCATCATTGTGCTGATCGCGCGCTTGTTCGGCGTCAACATTGCGGAGCACGTGTACTTTGAAAGCGCGGCGGTCATCATTACGCTGATCAAAGGCGGCAAGTACCTCGAAGCGCGCGCCAAAGGACAAACGTCCGAAGCGATCAAGAATCTGATGAAACTGCAAGCGAAAACCGCGCGCATCGAACGCGATGGACAGGAAATCGAAATCGCGATCGAGCAGGTGCGCGTCGGCGATGTCGTCAGCATGCGCCCTGGCGAAAAGATCCCGGTGGACGGCGTGATCGTCGCGGGCAACTCGTCGGTGGACGAATCAATGATCACAGGCGAGAGTCTGCCCGTCGAGAAGATTATCGGCGATAATGTGATTGGCGCGACGATCAATAAGATGGGCGCATTCAGATTCGAGGCGCGCAAGGTCGGCAAGGAAACTGCGCTCGCGCAAATCATCCATTTGGTCGAGGATGCGCAAGGATCGAAAGCGCCGATTCAACGGCTCGCCGATCAAATTGCCGCGGTGTTCGTGCCCATCGTCATCGGCATCGCCCTCGTCACGTTCGTGGTCTGGCTCATTGTCGGCGGATCGTTCACCAACGCGTTCGTCAATTTCGTCGCGGTGCTGATTATCGCGTGTCCGTGCGCGCTCGGCCTCGCGACGCCAACCGCGATTATGGTCGGCACGGGCAAGGGCGCGGAGAACGGCGTGCTGATTCGCACTGGCGGCGCGCTTGAAACAGCGCACAAGGTGACCGCGATTATTTTGGACAAGACGGGGACGCTGACGCAAGGCGCACCAAGTGTGACGGACGTGCTGGAAGTTGGAGATTGGAAATTGGAAGTTGGATCCGCATCCAGCGTCCAACCTCCAACTTCTAACCTCCAACTTCTAGCGATTGTTGCGAGCGCTGAGAAAAACAGCGAGCATCCGCTTGGGCAGGCAATTGTAAAACACGCACAGGACGCGGGACTCGCGTTGAGTGCGCCGTCGGAATTTAGCGCGGTGGCGGGACACGGCGTACGCGCGCGTGTGGATGGGCGCGAGGTTTTGATCGGCAACGCGAAGTTGATGAGCGATTCAAACATCGCGCTCAATGGTTTGGAATCGCAGGCAAGCAAGTTGGCGGATGAAGGCAGGACCGCGATGTTTGCGGCGATTGATGGACGCGCGGCGGGATTGATCGCGGTGGCGGACACGCTCAAGCCTAATTCGCGCGCGGCAGTCGAGGCGTTGAAGAACCTGGGTTTGAAAGTGTATATGCTGACGGGTGACAATCCGCGCACTGCGGCAGCCATCGCCAAGCAGGTTGGGATTGATCAGTATTTCGCCGAAGTGTTGCCTGGACAAAAAGTGGACAAGGTCAAAGAACTGCAACAACAAAACGAAATCGTCGCGATGGTGGGCGACGGCATCAACGATGCGCCCGCGCTCGCGCAAGCAAACATCGGCATCGCGATTGGCACGGGGACGGATGTCGCGATGCAAGCCGCCGAGATTACGCTGATGTCGGGCGATGTGCGCGGCGTCGTCACGGCGATTGCGTTGTCCAAGCAAACGATTCGCACGATCAAGGGCAACTTGTTCTGGGCGTTTTTCTACAACATTCTCGGCATTCCAATCGCGGCGGGCGCATTGTATCCGTTCTTCGGTCTATTGTTGAATCCAATGATTTCTGCGGCGGCGATGGCGTTCTCGTCGGTGTTCGTCGTGACGAATTCATTGCGGTTGCGGGATTTTCGTGGCCCGACAATCTAGAGATTAGAAATTGGAAGTTAGAGCCGCTTCCATCAGCGTAGACATTCCAACTTCCAACATCCAACTTCTAACTTCCGACTATGGGCGATATACTTGCAACTCTCTACGATCTAGTCATCGCGCCGTTCGATTTCTTCGGTGTGCGGCGATGGCGGCAGTGGGCGACGCGCGCGGCACGCGGGCGCACGCTGGAGATCGGAGTTGGCACGGGCTTGAACTTGCCCCACTATCGCGCAGTTGAATCAGTCGCTGCGATTGATCCCGATGGCGTGTCACTTGCACGCGCGCTGAATCGGCGCAATGGACGCGGCGAAATCGTTTCGCTCTATCAAGCGCGCGCGGAGGATTTGCCATTCGCGGATGAATCCTTCGACGCAGTCGTCGGCACGCTGACGTTCTGCAGTATCGGCGATCCAGCGCGCGCGCTGCGCGAAGTTCGGCGCGTGCTCAAACCTGACGGCGCGTTTCGCCTGGTCGAGCACGTGCGCGTCAAGAATCGTTTGATTGCCAGCGCGCAGGACGCGCTCACGCCGCTGTGGCGCGAGATGGCGGGCAACTGCCATTTGAATCGCGACACGCCACAAATGATCGAACGCGCGGGATTTCGTGTGCGCGCGGTGAATCGGTTGATCGGTAGTTTGTTTATCGGAATTGATGCAGTGAAATAGAAATCGGAGATTAGAGATCGGAAATTGGACGTTAGGGGTTGGAATCCAACTTCTGGTTTGCAACTTCCAACATCCAACTTCTAACATCCAATCTCCAGTTCCCAATTTCCAATTTCCAAAATCCAAAAGGAGGATTTCAGGTGGAGCACACAGACCCGGTTTGTGGGATGAAGGTGGTGGAAGGGAAAGAAGCCGCCAAGTCCGAGTACAAGGGGACGACATACTATTTCTGCTCGCGCGGCTGCAAGGTGGCGTTTGAGAAATCGCCTACTCGTTTCGTCAACGAGGATGGCAGTCTCAAAGAGGGCGGGCAAATGTCAATGGAACGTGGACATTAGAGCAACCGCCTTCGCGGAGTAGTGCGGCAAACGCGCGACTTGGGTCGCGCGTTTTTCTATTCTGACTCCTCCTCGGTATCCGATGATCCCGGGTGAACACTGATCCAGTCAACAAAAAACGCGCCTGAAAATTCCTTCAGACGCGCCGCAAGAGATACAGCCCGATCCCCCATTTTTTTGACAGGAGCACCGACGATTTCTGTTTGTTCGCTTGATGAGAATTGTGCTCACGCAGGATTACCAAGTTCAGACATGCGGTTAGAATAGAGACAAACCACTAATCCTAAAAGCATCCAGAAAAGGATCCCGGGCTTTGCCCCAAGCGCAACAACATCGGTTGAACTATACAACAAATGCGCGAACAGACCTCCGCCCAAACCTGCCACCAGGTATCGTTGTAGGCGCGGGTTCCATAGATTATCATAGGGCCCAGGGGGTCTGCGCATCTCCTTTGTCGCCATACGCCACACTTGGCTAAGCATCCAAAAAGCCATGTGGTAGATCACGACAAAAGCGCATAACCCCGGAATGCCGAGATCGAGGGCAACTTGGAGAAACTCATTGTGCGCATGGGCAATATCCTGCCCAACGTAGATTGGTTCAAGCGGGGCAAGCATGTTCACCTGATAACGGAAAGTATTCATTCCCATGCCTGTCAGCGGATATTTTTCAATCGCCAAGAGCGCACGCGACCACACCTTAACCCGCCCCGTGAGGGTATCAATGGATAAGGAGCGATCACTGGCCATGCGATTTTCGAATATCTCACGCACCGGTTGCTCGGCACCTCCGGCCCCGGCAAACACTGCGATCATAATTCCAACGACGAGTAGGCTACTGAAGAGCCATCGCCGCCGACGCCAAAGTAATACGAGGATACACAAGAGACCAGAAATGGCGAAGGCAAGATATCCGCCCCTGGATTGGCACAGCAAGAAAACGAAAATGATGAAAGAAGTTGCCTCCCAAGCAAGCAGAGTCGCCGGAATGAACCACCGCCGCGCAGTAAGCTTGAGTTGCTTCAGCTGAGTCAACGCAAAGAGGGACAGGAACAAGAAAGGTGGGATCACCCACAGAAGGGCGCCGGCTACTTCGTTGGGGCTGATTCCTTGCTCGGCTCCTGGAAGACCGGTAATGCGTGGCACGAAACGGTATGTAAAAGGAATCAAGAAATCAAACTTGATTGCCCAATGCGTTCCCGGCAAACCCACGACTGCTACTCCCAGTCCTGTAACCGAAAACGCTAACAGACATATCAACACCCCTCGCGGGCTCGCTCCGTAGCTGACAAAGCAATAGAATACACCTATGCCAAGAACCGGTTGACCTCACAAGGCAAAACTGCTATAATCTTCTGGCAAGTGTGCGAAGGAGGCAAGCAATGGACGAACAAATTCAAGAACGGGTCGTGATTAATCCCAAAGTGATGGTTGGCAAACCGGTGATCCGTGGAACGCGGATTCCGGTAGAGCTCATCTTGCGTATGTTCGCGCAGGGTATCTCGGAAAACGAGATTCTGAGCGAGTACCCGCGTCTCCAGCCTGCGGACCTCCGTGCGGCGCTGGCTTACGCGGCGCAGACCTTGGCGCACGAAGATATTCTCCCACTCGCCATTTCGGCATAGGTCCAACTATCCATGCGCTTCCTTGTAGACGAATCCATCGGCGCTGCCGTAGTTGAATCTCTGCGCAACAGTGGGCACGATGTGCTTGCCGTCGCGGAAATCATCCGCCAAGCAGAGGATCCGTATATCCTCACTCTGGCTTCAAGTGAAACGCGCATTCTCATCACGAACGACAAGGATTTTCGAGAATTGGTTTTTCGCACTGGGCAAACCCATCACGGCGTCCTATTGCTTCGGCTCCGCGATGAAAGTGCGACGAATCGCGTGCGGGTAGTCCAGTCCGTCTTGGAACGCTACGCCGATCGGCTACCCGGTCACTTTGTGGTTGCCAGCGAAGGCGGCGTGCGCGTCCGTCCGGCTCAATAAGGCAAGTTCGCTCCCACCTCACCACAACTGTTTTCCCCGTTCCCTGAAACCAGAACGCGTTGTCCAGGGTTGGCTTCCAACAGCGAAACCACGCGCGCGTCAATCATCGCGCGCCCTTTGGTTGGCTTGGTGATGCGGGAGGGAATCTTGAGCCACTCACACCACATCCGCGAACGTCTCTTCCATCCGCTGGAAAAAGAACGCGCCGCTGACGAGGAGCACCAATACCGTGAGGACCGAGACTGCCAACATTAGTCCCGGCGCTTGCCCCGTTCCAAACAGCGCCCAGCGAAAGCCCTCCACCACGCCCGTCATCGGGTTCAAGCCGTACAGGATGCGCCACTGCTCTGGGATCATGCTCGCCGGATACACGACCGGCGTCGCGTACATCCAGAGTTGCGCCAGGAATGGAATCAAGTAGCCGACATCGCGGTATTGCACGTTCAACGCCGCCAGCCACAGACTCACTCCCAGCGCCGTCGCGAGCGCAAGCAGGAGAAAGAGCGGCAAGGTGACAATTGCTGCGGTCGGCACAATCCCAAAGAAAAGCATCAGCCCCAGCAGCAGGGCGAAGACGATTGCCAGGTCCACCAGTCCGCCTAACACACTGGCAACCGGGATAACCAAACGCGGAAAATAAACTTTGGAAATCAGGTGCGCGCTACCAACCAAACTCACACCGCCCCTGGAGAGCGCGCCCGCAAAAACGTTCCACGGCACGAGTCCCGCCAGCGAAAAGACTGCGTACGGCATATTCTCGGATGGAATTTTGGCGAGATTGCCAAAGATCACCGTAAACATCAGCGTCGTCGCCAGCGGCTGGAGCACAACCCACGCGACGCCCAATGCCGTTTGTTTGTAGCGCACCTTGACATCGCGCCAGACGAGAAAGTAAAGCAGTTCGCGATATTCCCACAGGTCACGCAGTTCCGGTATCACCCAGCCGTGCGACGGGCGAATGTGGATGATTGGAGTTGTGCCTGAGCGTTCGAGCGTTTGAACACTCATTTCCGATACGCCTCTATGCCTTTTCGCACCGCCGCTACTACATCTTCCGCATCGTGCCGCGTCATCTGCGGCACGAGTGGGAGCGATAGGACCGATTCGCCAACTTGCCGCGCAACGGGAAAATCATCTGGCTGGTAGCCATACTTTTCGCGATAGAACGGATGTTGATGCAGTGGCATAAAGTGCATCGCCGCGCCGATATTTTCCGCGAGCAGCGCGCTAATCACCTGGTTGCGATTCACCTTCAGTCGTGCCAGATTGAGCAGTAGGACGTACAAATGCAAGACGTGGCGACTCTGCCCACCACGGACGTGGCTGGGTTCGCACCATTCCGTCGAATTCGGTGAACGCCTCGTCGTAGAAAGCCAGGTCTACCGCGATGGACTTGCCGTGGATCAAGGAGCTGATGCAATCGTGGACCAGGTCTGACTGCGCGGTACGAATCCAGGCAGTAGCACTGCGCAAGACCTGCGTCAGCAAAATGACACCCGCCATGAGCGCCACGAGAATCAGAGTCGGGCTGATATTCTCCCACGCTCTGCCGGTGCCTAAAGCGGCAACCAGGCTATCCACCAATGCCCGGGTCAGATAGACCGTGACAACCGGCAACACACCCTGGACGATCAGGAGGCAAACCCAGGCGATGACCCAGCCGCGCGCAGCCGTCCAGACCAATGCGAGTGCGCGCGGCAGATAGGGCAGTTGTGCCAGAACGTTGCGAACCTTCGTAGCCAAAAATCTGGCATTCCTTGGCATTGTCAAGTGTGTGCTCATTTCAAGAGGTGGGAGAGGAGGTCTACCGGGATTGTCACCCGTCCGATTGTCAACTCAAACCAAGTCGGCAGGTGGTCTGCATAGATCAGGTAAAAACGATATTCAACAAGCAGCAAGAAATTCCAGACTAGAAGCAAACCGCCCATTGCATAGACGATTGGCTTGGCGCCACGCCGGTACAGCCATTCGATGAGAAAAGCCAGCCCCATTGTAAAGATGGGCGTGCAGACGATGAACATGCGTGCATCCAAGCCATACCAACTACTGATGATGTACCACTGCATTGCAAATCCCAAGAACGCGGCGCCAGCGAACATGGGGTCTCGGCGATAGGCAAGCAACAAACCCAACAACGCCAACAGGAAGATGGGATACCACACGAATAGACCATGCGAAGATGAGAAAAACGCTTCGCCTAGCCTGGGGGAGAGCAGGTTGAACGGATCTTCCCGATAAAGATATGGACTGCGAAAGTAATCGCCGTAAAGTTGCCCCCAGATTAGCATTTGGGGACTATATGTGGCAAGAGCGACCAGTCCAGCCACCAAGGCATCGCGCAGCCAGCGTTGCCATTCATGGGTGACTCCATGCCACCGCAGACTGCGGCAGACATCAGGCAACGTGCCAGGAACGGCAGTGCGATGAAAACACCATCCTGCGGACGAACTAGCGCCATCAGCGCACCCAGGAAACCATACAGCGCCGCTGTCTCGACTCCTGGTTGTTTCCTTCGCCGTACCCAGGTGTAGAAGAACAGTCCGCTGGCGAAAGCCGAAACGGGGTGAGACATGTATGGCGCAACGGTCATGTAATACACCAGGTTGCCGGCGAAAACGACTAACACCGTTGCAACGAGCGCAGCCTCTTCTGCCACAAACTCCCGCACCAAACGATACGTCAGGAATAATCCGGCTCCGCCATAAAGGATGTTGCCCAAAAGGACGAAAAGTTGGTAAAAGTTGTTCAGCCCGTCCGTCGGGATGGTTCCGCCAAACACATCTATCAGGTTCGCCAGCAGACGGGCCAGCAGAAAGAAAGGTACCCTGAGAATGGCTGGTCCGATAGACCATTGATTTGCCGGCAAACCCCGGGGCGTACGATCATTGATGATCGCTTGGGCGATTTCCGGATCGTAGGAAAGAAAGTAGGTGTATTCCTGAGTGAAATCCAGATCGCCATGGAGCATGGGCGCCGGCAGGTAAACATAGTAAAAAGTGCCATCCGAGTCGATGAGTTGATTGTCAACCCTCGGTACCGGGACACTGATCAGGTACGCAAGTAGACAAATCCCTACCGCGACAGCCAACACGCGGTCAGGATAGTCTGTCTGTGTGTTGGACAGCGCCATTCTTTATTCGCCACAATTAGAGCAAATTGGGAGCTCCATTTGCACCGATCACCACAGGTGATAGCACTCCAATTTCGAGAGCCCGTTGTCACCGGGATGCAAAACCCGGCCTTAGAACAAGCGCAAAATCGCAGAACTCCTGGACACGCAAGTTACAGTCAATGACCGCCGCATCAAGACGACTTGCCTAATCCCGGTGTGTGCGAATGAGGTTGACGATGTAAGGTGGCGTTCGACAAAGACCCTGAAAAACTTTTCCGCGAGGGTCCGATGATGAAGATGCCTGGACACTAACGCAAGGACTGGCGTCACTAGAATGTGCGCGAGGATGAAAAATTCTCGCGCACATTTTTCTTGTTGACAAACGATTTGAATTGTAATATGATGCGCCAAGATTTCACCTCCACCATCTTCGGATTTATCAATGCCAGCAGACTATTTGCCGATACTCGTGATGGTCGTCGTCGTGATTGCGTTCGCCGCGATCGCGCTGATCCTTTCCGCGATGACGGGACCCCGTCGTCCCAATCCCGCGAAACTTTCCCCGTATGAATCAGGTATGCCGCCATTCGGTTCCGCATGGCGTCGGCTTTCCATCAAGTACTACTTGACCGCCGTCCTCTTCATTCTATTCGACATAGAAATCATTTTCTTCTATCCCTGGGCTGTTCTCTTTCGCCAACTCGAATTGTTTGGCCTGATCGAAATGGGAGTTTTTATCCTCGTGCTTCTGATCGGCTATGTGTATGTCTGGCGCAAGGGCGGGTTTGAGTGGGATTGATTAGAAGTTGGAAATTAGAGATTGGAGCCTGGAACTTTTCCGCGTGACATTGCGGTAAACCTATTGAGGAACCGATGCTTTCGGACAATGCAAAAACTGACATTCAAAAATTGATGGCGACATATCCCGATAAGCGTTCGGCGGTGATGCCCGCGTTGCATTTGGTTCAGCGCGAGATCGGCTGGCTGCCCGATGAAGCGATTCAAGAGATCGCCGACCTGGTGGGAATGTCCAAGACCGAAGTGAACGGCATCGCGACATTTTACACGATGTACACGCGCGAGAAACAAGGCAAGCACACGATCATGTTCTGCACCGATTTGCCGTGCGCGCTGCGCGGTGCGGAACAAATGCTGGGACACCTCGAACACAAACTGGGATGCAAGGCGGGACAAACTTCAGCCGATGGCGCGATCACGCTGAAAGAAGCCGAGTGCCTGGGCGGCTGCGATCACGCGCCCGTGATGTTGGTGGATGGGATGGAACATCTGCAGGATTTGACGATTGAAAAGTTGGATGAGATTGTCGAACGATTACGGGAAGATTGAAACGGAACACACAACACGGAGCACGTGGTTCATGTTGCGTATTCCGTGAACGATTGAGGCATTTGTGACCCTTGATCCGATTGTCGT
>Ga0315295_10005337_pt1 | contig 10983 bp, 10 predicted proteins | sample YL17G14_0_MG_FD_204453 | JGI IMG/M metagenome (GOLD analysis project Ga0315295, IMG submission 204453) | Sediment microbial communities from Yellowstone Lake, YNP, Wyoming, USA - YL17G14_0 | ecosystem: Environmental > Aquatic > Freshwater > Lake > Sediment | place: USA: Wyoming | collected...
CTTCCCTACAGTAGTTGTATGTCAGAAAGGCCGAGAAGAGTTATATGTAAAATACAATAAGCATATCTTCGACCACAGCATTATTCTGGATAAATTCTCTGACATAATCCAAGAGAGCGTTCAAAAACAGCTTAGAAACCTGAACACAATTTTCCTTCCGAATCGTTCTTTCGCAGTTTACACGGGTTACAAAGAAATTGAGGAGAAATTCTTTGTCCCGATTTATGGGAACAGGAATATGCTTAGGACCGAAGAAAGGAAACAGGCAAGGAATCAGTATTGGCTTCTGGATCAATCTAAAGTGAGAACACCTAAGAGGTTCGCGCATCCTGAGGACATAGATAGGCTTGTAATAGTCAAGATTCGCCAGAAAAACAAGCCACTTGAGAGAGCTTTCTTTACAGCATCAACTCAGGAACAGTATAGGGCTAAGGCAGAGAAGTTAGAATCACAAGGGATAATAGACCTAGATGATTTGAAAGAATCTATAATAGAAGAATATGTTATCGGTCCCCGATTCAACGCTAATTTTCAGGCTTGGGCTTTAAAAGATGTATTTGGGGAATTTGACTTTTTAGGCTTTGATGACAGAAGGCAGGTCAACCTCCAAGGAATCCTAAACCTTACAGCTAAAGAGCAATTAGAACTTGACATTGCAGTGAAGAACGAAGAGATAGGTCATTTCGGTGTTACCATGAGAGAATCCCAGAAACCTTTAGCCTACAGCTCAGCAGAAAGTTTTCTAAAAGTTTGTGAGAGAGAGTATCCTCCTGGACTCATTGGGCCTTTTGCTCTACAGGGATCAGTGGCGTATGATCCGGAAGACCGAGAAGGTCGAAAGCTGGACTTCTTTGTCTTTGACGTTAGCCCTCGAATACCGGGTTCTCCAAGTGTTGGCCCAACCTCGCCTGAGATGAGAAGACTGTTTGTGAAATATCGTAAATTAGTGCAAAGCTTAGACTTAAGCATTCAAGGTTTAGAATCTGTCCTAGATCTTCCTATGCTGGAGATATGTTATGCTGCCCGCAAGGAAAGGCTGGAGGAGATAGTAACATGATTAGCCGTAAGGAAATTCTTAATGCATTGTCCGACTATGATTTGAAAAAACTTTCTATTGCTACTATATGTTCCCATTCAGCTCTTCAGATCTTCCATGGTGCTAAGAAAGAAGGCTTTAGGACGGTTGGCATTTGTCTAGCTGATCGTAAACTGTTCTATGAATCGTTTCCAGAAGCTTCACCTGATGAATTCATAATTATAAAAGACTACAAAGATGTCTTAGACGGGAAGGTTCAAGAAAAGCTAGTAAAATCAAATTCTATAGTAATCACCCATGGCTCCTTTGTAGAATACGTGGGCGCTAAGAATCTTTTAGAAAGTTTTAGTGTTCCTACATATGGAAACAGGCATGTTCTTGAATGGGAAGGTGATAGGGCAAAGCAATATGAATGGTTTAGAAAGGCAGGCCTAAAGGTTCCCAAAATTTTCAAAGATCCTTCTGAAATCGATGGGCTTGCTTTTGTCAAAGTTCATGGAGCAAGAGGTGGCCAAGGGTATTTCAAAGTCAGTAGCCCAAAGGAATTCTATGAAAAGCTTGACGAAAAAACTAAGAAGAAATGGCTTAAGCCTGATGATAAGATTATGATACAAGAATTTATAGCTGGGGTTCGTTACTATCCACATTACTTCTATACAGAAATTCATCCCAGAGGGCTAAAACTTAAGACTGGAGGAATAGAACTTTTAAGTATGGATCGAAGATTGGAACCTATTGATGAAATCTATAGAGGATTGCCTGACATCGTACCAGAGTTCCTTGATTATACTGTTACAGGAAACCAGCCTGTGGTGATTAGAGAAAGCTTACTCCCAGAAATCTTTAGACTCGGTTCTAAGTTAGTAGAAGCTTCTGTTGACCTTTTTCCTCCCGGCCTACTAGGACCTTTCTGTCTGGAAACAATCTACAGTCCAGATCGTGGTTTTGTGGTCTTCGAAGTTTCTGCTCGCATAGTTGCTGGGACAAATCTCTATCCAGAAGGCTCTCCATATACACCATATTTGTTTAAGGAGTCGATGTCCACAGGCAGAAGAATAGCCTTAAACATAAAAGAAGCTTTAACAGAGAAAAAGCTAGAAAAACTTATTTATTAATGTCATTTAAGATATTATTAAATAAGCTACATAAGAAATTGTTAGTGTTTTGAATTCCTGTGTATTCGGGGTAACATCATCCTTAAGAAGATCATCTCTGCTGACTAAAGACATTTTTGATTTATAAGTTGAAATTACAATAGTTGGAAAAAAGATGATGAATGAAAAACGATGATAAGATGATGATTTAGAAAGCAAATTATAAAAATAGGAGTCTTTATTCAATAGTGATATGAGCCCAGAGCATATAAGATGCTTTGTTCCTGTTGGAGGTCAAGCAAAGAGATTAAGGCCCTTAACTTTTGATGTTGCAAAACCATGTGTTAGGTTCTTGAATAGACCTCTTATTGAGTTCGCCATGGTGACTTTGGCTGAACAGGGTGTAAGGAACTTCATCTTTGGGGAGCAAGGTTTTACCAACTACACTAACCTTTTTGACCAATACGGAGAAGGCGTTGGTTTCTCTGCAAAGTATAGAATTGAGCCAAGGGTTCACATTAAGCACCAGCCAAATGTAGATGACTTGGGTAGTGCAGACTCTTATAGAATAAATGTCGAATACTATGACGTCAAAGATTCAGTGATAGTTGTACAAGGAGATAGTCTTTTTGATATTAATCTGCAAGAGTTTATCAAAAGGCACGAAGAAAATGGTGCAATGATGACAATGGCACTAGCTAAGGTTAACAATCCGGAAGGTTTTGGTATAGTGGAGATGCAGGATGATTTTAGGATTAAAAATTTTGTGGAAAAGCCTTCAACAAAGGAAGCTAAAACCTATTTTGCTAACGCTGGCATCTATTTTCTCTCTCCAGAAGTGCGAAGTATAGTCAATAGTGAAAAGATAAGAAAGATAATGGAAGAGACAAAAAGATTGGATTTTGGATATGATTTCATACCATATCTCATAAATAATGGTTTCCCAGTTTATGGTTACGAATTAGGTGTTTGGTATGATATCGGGAATCCAGAAAGCTATCTCAGGGCAATGGTTGACGTTCTCAATGGTAAATTGAACATTAGAGTTTCAGAACCCCCCATCTTACAGAATAGGAACGTTTGGGTTCAAGGTTATAGTGAGGAATCTGTAAAGAGACGAACGGAAATAATCAATCAGTATAAGGCAGGAAAACTGTCGATAGAAGGATCTACTCTTATAGGTCGTCATACAAGAATAGAAGACGATTGTACAATATCAGATTCAAATATAGACAATTACGTTATATTAGGGAAAAAGGCTAGGATAGACGGTTCAGCAGTAATGGATGCAGCAAAGATTGGAAGTTATGCTAATATTACAAAAAGTATAATTGGTAGAAAAGCAATAATCGAGTCAACTCAAGAGAAACCAACAGTTATTGAGTCTAACTCAGTAATAGGAAATTCTGTGCATATTAGAGAAGGCTGTAGACTGATAAAAACTAAAGTTAATCCTAACTTGATGATTCCACCAGGTACATCATATGTTGATAAGTTTCTGCAAGACTACTATGATGTTGTTCAGTTTGCTTTGGACTCACATCACTATTGAATAACATTTTTTTTATCAATAAACCAATACTAGATAACTTCAAATGATGATTTATTGCCTTGTTTATCAAAGAGTACAACATCTTCTAAGTTTTCATATGGATAACCAACAATAATCATAAGTATGCCAAATACGTTTAATAGATCCTGTTGTGAAGGCTCTAATAATCCACTAGGATGAGAATGAGCTGTTCCCAATATTGACAGGTCTATAGGGAGCATGTGAACAGGAAAATATGAGCGATTCCCACTTGTTTGAAATAGGGGAGGAACAACAAGCTCTGTTATCGTTATTGCATCTTCTTTGACTTTCCCCCGAAGAAGCAGTATTGCTTCTCTGGGGTGTAAACCTTTAGAATAGGCTAGTATACCTTCCACAACCTCCTTCTTGAAGAAAACTCTTTTAGGCTTCTTCTTCATCTGCGACAAATTTACGTAATAGGATGGAGTCTTAAAGTCTTTCGCGAGAAAGAAATTTCTTGCTACATAGCCCCTTAATCCATGTTGTTCGCTGTGAAAGTCATTCTACTGTGGAAAACATAAAGCCAAGCTTGTATTTTTAATAGAACTTATAAAGCAAAACAGTTAGCTGTCCATCTCATTTTCTTTTCTATGTATATGTTCAGCTCTTCATGACCCATTCCTGGATATATAGCCAAGTCTTTCTGCACAGTCCCTACATGATTGTAAGTCGCGAAAACAGTTGAAGGCGGGCATGTAGTGTCTACTAGCCCAACTGAAATGAGAGTGGTCGATTTTATTTCTGGAGCTAGGTTCATAGTGTCAAAGTATGAAAGTGTCTCCATTATTCTGTATTCGTCGTCAGGATGGGTTTTCAGATAGTTTAAAATTTCAAGATAAGGCCCCGTTTCAGCGACGTTGACAGCTCTTCCAAAATTACAGAGAAATGGTACACTGGACATAACTATCGCGATCTTTTTATGAAGTGATGCCATAGCCAAAGATATTCCTCCTCCTTGACTGTGTCCTACGACACCTATTCTTCCATCGATATCTTCCCTAGTGAGAACATATTCTATTGCTCGATAACAGTCCATGTATGCATATCTATAGTAGTAGGAGGATTCATTCAATATGCCTTTTGTCATATGACCTGTTATATTTCCATAATTGTATTCTGCTCTGTCCGGTGATTCTCCAGACTGACCTCTCATATCGATTGAAAAGACTGAGAACCCTAACATTATCCAACCTAGATAGTCAGAAACAGTTCCTTTACTGCTTCCATAGCCATGAAAAAAGACAAGCGTAGGATCTTTATCTTTACGCTCAGTGCTTTTTATGAACCTTCCAACTATAGGTGATTTGTCTATGAACCCTTCGAAAGTTACCTTGGAAACTTTTACCTTGTTCGAGAAATAGCTGATCGGTTTTGTCTGAACGTTCAAAGGTTGCTCCTGAGCCTGATTCACATTTTCGCTCCAGAACTGAGTGAATCTACTAGTTCTGGTTAGCCTTGGCTTATAATTTCTTAATTCGTCAAGTGGCAGGTCTACAATAGGCATAATTTGAAGCTTCATCCGGTAACACAGATAAATGTTGCGTAGAAAGAATCTAACCTACATAGCAAGACAATTATATTATCGAAACTATTTTTATCACTTGAAAAACATTATGCCTTGATTTTTCTAATCAACCACACCATTTTCTTACCAAAGTTTCTTGCAGTCTGCATTCCTTCTTCATCTTTTCCTACTTCACCTTTTTCCTTTCCAAAAGCTATGTTCCAATAGGAGGATCCAGGTACGATCATACCTTGGTGGAGGAAAAAGAACAGGAGCTGAGCGAAGGTGAAATTCTGTCCCGCCCTTCTCGCGACCACGAGAGCCCCACCAACCTTATTCTCAAAAGGTCTGCCCGTGCGATTGGACAGATATCCCGCCCTATCAATTAAGGCCATAATCTGGGGGGTGGCAGATCCAAAGTAAACGGGAGACGATAGGATTATGCCATCCGCTGCAATCATCTTTTCGTAGACGGACTTGAAATCATCCTTTTTTGTGCAACGTTTTGTCGTTTTACAAGCGTTGCAGGCATCACATGGTTTTATTTTCTTGTCAGCCAACCTTAGTAGCTCGGTTTCTGCTCCCTCTTCTGCTGCAGCCTTCAGAGCTTCAGATACAAGGTACTCAGTGTTACCTCCTACTCTTGGGCTTCCAACTACACCTAATATACAAATAGAAACCATAATATCGATGAGCGCTCCTACAACTCATTATTTATGTTTTTCAATTCGATTGAATTGGATTACCAGACTCGGAAAGTTATTATGTGTTTAGGTTAATCAGTTTGATTTTAATGCTTTCTTTAGTTCTCTCACATTCTCAATCCATCTTTCGTCTCCTTCACTCCACGGTAATGCAACAAGTGATAACCTAACAACGTTTATTGGTTCTCCGTAGAATGCGCTTCCTGGTATGGTGACTATTCCATACTTGTCTATCAGTTTTGTGGAGAACTTGTCTCCATCCATAGGTGTTTTAACAAGAGAATACAATGCTCCGAATATTTTGTTGGTTGGAAGCATGAGGTAACCATCTAGTTCCTCCATGAGTATTGTAAGCCTATTGGCAAGTATCTTGCATGTCCAAGTATGTGTAAGTGGTTTCTCAAGGAACCTTCGGAGAACTGCGGTTCCTAAAATTAATGATCCTGTTGGGCTGCTCAGGTTGTCTCTTCCGACAAAAGTGTTTATGTTCTCTATCCATTGTGGGCATGCGGTAGCCATTCCGAATCTTAGACCCGATATGAGACATGTTTTGGAAAGGCTGGAGAGTACACACATGTGCTCATAATATTTTCTTGAAATTTTCTTGAATTCTTCCTGTTTTGACTTTAGGAATTCGTCATCGTAGATCGCCTTCTTCGAGCTCATTCTCAATATTGTGAATAAGTAGGGAGCATCCCATATTACAGCCCCATCATGTTCTGTCATCAATTCTACGATGTCCTTTAGATCGCTCGGGCTGGTGTATCCCGTTGGGTTGTTAGGCATGCTCAAATAGAACACAGAATTCTTCCTTTCCTTTTTCTCGAGATCGGACATATCTATTGAAAGATCATCTCTCACATTGACTCTAATTTCTTTTGAATTCATACTCCTTACAGTTCCCGATGCAGCGTCATAATCCCATCTCAACATTAGGATAGGCGTGCCTTTCCTAAGGGACTTAAGAGAGGCTACTAAGGCCTGCTGGCCTCCTGCTGTAACGATAACCCTATCTAATTCAACATCCGTTAATGGTATCCCATGTATATCCTTAAAGTACTTCAAAGCTAATTTTCTTGTTGAGGGGATGCCTCCAGTCGGGCTATAACTTAATGCTGCAGGGATTGGGTTAAAAGACTTGATTAGACCCTCCTTCAGACTCTCGGCTATCGTATGTAAGCTTTCGGGAAGATCCTTGTTAACTTCAATATCCAGTTTCGTGAATAGGTTGAATTTACCTGGAAGTCTTCCAGCATTTCCGCTTCCAAAGTCGTAGACTGGAAGTTTTCTGTCTTCTCTATCAGCAATCTTAGCCATGGTAGCCCTAATGGCAGGTGGTGCTGACACTGGCGATAGGTAGTCGCGTTTCAAATACTCCGCCAAGAAAGGAAGAATTTCTAATATAAACTTTCTGTCAGGAGTTCTCCACTTTCAGAAGATAGTTTAGTTTAGTAGATAATGCTACAATCTATTTCAGCTGAGATTACTGAAGCTTTCATAGGAATCTTGTCAATATTTAAATAGAATTCAATGCTTAAGAATTGTAGATTGATCAAAGATGTACGACGTCATTATAGTCGGTGCAGGTCCTGCAGGTTTAACCGCTGCGACAAACACGACTCTTAGAGGCTTGAAAAGTCTGATACTTGAAAAACAAGACACTGCTGGCGGATTGCCCACACTTCTTTATCCTGATAAGATAATAAGAGATCATCCTGGCTTCCCCGTAGGCATACTCGGTAAGGAACTTAGTAGAATGTTGTATATGCAAGCGAAGAACGCAGGCACAGAAATTAAGCTTGATGAAGAAGTCTTGAAAATAGAAAAGGTTGAGGGCAAATTCATAGAAGTTAGGACCGTTCAAGATATCTATCAGACAAAAAGAGTCATATTATGTACAGGATTCTTCAACGCTCCAACAAAGCTGGAGGTATTAAAGGACTATAAAGGTACTAATGTTCATCATAAAGTTGAAGCCCCTGAAACCTTCAAAAATAAAAGGTTGGTAATTGTAGGTGGAGGGGATCATGCGTTTGACTCAGGGATACAACTCAAAGACATTACCAAAAGCACCACCATCATAGTAAAGAGTAGATATGCTAAGGCAAAAGAACACACGGTTAAACTTGCGAAAGATTTGGGAATAGAAGTCCTCTATAACTTGGAGATTGTGAAGTTCTTTGAAGACAGCTCTGGCAGACTCAATAGTATCCTAACAACTAATAACAAGACGGGTGAAACAACAACTTTACAGTGCGAAGAGGTTTTCATGGCAATAGGCTTTGAACCGATCAAACTATTTTTGGAAAACAACGGTTTCGAATTAACAGAAGAGGGCTCAGTAAAGGTGAGCGAAAAATTACAGACAAATGTTAAAGGGGTATTTGCAGCTGGAGATGTTACTGGCGAAGTCAGGCTTATAGCTACTGCCTGTGCTAAAGGCATAATCGCAGCAATTTATGCTTTCGAAGCGATTAAGAAGCCTTATTGGTTGAAGTAGAAAAATATCCTATGATCACCACCAAACTCACTAACTTCAATATCTGAAATCTCTTTGTCATCATAACAATATTCAATTTATACAAAGGTGATCTTGAACTACAGCAAATGTCAACTGTGATAGCTCATAACATTAAGGGAATATCCTAAATTAAAGATTCCTCAAAAAGTTAAGAGTAACTCGCCTCGATCATCAAAGTATGGGCTTAAAGAGGACTCTTGGTCTTTTTGATGCTACATCAATTGGAATCGGGGCGATAATAGGCGCAGGAATATTCGTCGTATTAGGTGTCGCCATAGGTTACGCTGGGCCAGCAATTATAATTTCGATCATAATCGCTGGCATAGTTGCCTCTTTTACTGCGTTTAGCTTTGCTGAACTCGGCTCAGCAATCCCCAAAGAGGGTGGAGTTTACACGTTCGCATATGAAATAATTTCTCCTTTTGTAGGTTTTGTAGTTGGCTGTTTATGGCTGTTTGGGCAAACTGTGGCTGGGACAGCGATAAGCTTGGGATTTGCCAGCTACTTCGTTACAATATTTCCATGGTTTCCACTGAAGACCATTGCAATTTTGATTGCGTTGATATTAACTGGTTTGAACCTTGTAGGAATAAAACAATCCGCAATCGTTAACAACGTTTTAGTCCTGACAAAGATTATAATTCTCTGCCTCTTTATTGGTGTTGGAGTTTATCAGACAAACTCGCATTATTACTCTCCGTTTGCTCCAAATGGTTTCCTTGGAATCCTTCAAGGAGCTGCCTTTGTCTTTTTCGCGTATTTGGGTTTTGGGAGGATAGCAACGCTTGGCGAGGAGGTAAAAAACCCAACAAGAACGTTGCCACTGTCGATTCTGCTCGCGTTAGGCACGTCCGTAATAATATATGTTCTTACGGGTTTCGTAGCAGTGGGTCTACAAGACTATAGAATCCTCGCAGGCTCTGACTCACCCCTTGCTAACGCTGCAAGGGCGCTCGGTAACTCTGGAATAGTGGTTGCCATTTCCTTAGGTGCTCTGATCGCTACGGCAAGCGTCCTGTTGACAAACCTAATCGGCCTGTCAAGAGTTTCGTTTGCGATGGCAAGAAACGGGCAGCTTCCAAAATCCGCAGCAAAAGTCCACTCAAAATTTGGAACACCGTACGTTTCAGTCCTTGTGATGGGGACGGTGATGGCGATCCTTACTTCTGCCCTTGACCTGAAACAGACCGCAGCCATAGCAAGCTTTTCCATCTTATCAAGTCATGTAATTTTAAATTATTCTGCGATAAAACTCAGAAAGAATAGACCTAGTTTGGAAACATTCAAGTCGCCCATGCATCCTCTGATTCCTTTGTTAGGTCTGATTAGCTGCATCGTTCTAATGTTCTCCTTGCCCGAGGAATCCTGGATTGTTACTACAGTTGTCATAGCTGCAAGCTCACTTTACTATCTGCATCTTCGTCAAAGGGATTAGCCAACATAGCAGATCTGATTAATTCGTCAAAGCATTGACCATCTATATGAGGAAATTAACAAAATAATCATAAAAAGGCTTAAACTCATTTCGGTTCAAATTCCGAATATTGGGAGAACTGAATGAGAAATCTTCAGAAATTATATTTCTACGGGATAGCCCATATCTTAAGTCTCTGTTTGTTTAAGATGCTGTTGAATTTTCAGGAGAATTATGAGCGCCTTTTTCAAAACCGTAAATAATCACAGAAAATAAGAATATCAGTAGGGATACTGCGATTAGCCCAACATCTAGTTCTAGACCCGATGTTACATGTTCTTGACCTATCCACTCGTTTATGGAATACTGTTGTACTATCGGGTTGAAGGATATGAATGGGAATTGGTTGAGATTAAGGTTGACGAAAAGTTGAATCGAGTAGCATTGGTCGATGAACGGGTAGAAGAGAGACATGGGTGGAAGCCCGTCCAGATCAAGCAAAAGATGTGTTATGGTGAGGGCGGATATGATGAAACATGAAACGTAGGCGAGAGGATACGATGGAAGTAACCTCCAGGATACTATGCCTAAGGCTAGAAAAAGTACTGGTAAGATAATAGTGTGAGTGAATAAGCGATGGATTGAAGCGTCGAACAGCAGGTCAGTGTCCATGACCACTGAAGATAGAGATATTATCAGGAAGTAAAGGTTTCTTCGCCAGCTTTCGAGGAATAGACTTCGTCTTCTTCCAAGAGCTATCCAAGTCAATGAGGTAGAGAGAAAATAATGGGTAAATGCGTCTGTCATCTTGGTATCGTCAGACGATATTGTTTTATTCTTATATTTGAATTTAACAGATTTATTAACAGTTGTTGTACTTATAATTGTATCAAAAAAAGAAAGAGGGGAAGTTATAGCTAACATTCCTCTATTCTGTGTTAAGTTCTGGCGTAATATGATGCTGATTTCATAGCTTCGTCTACTGTCAGGAATCCGTTGCCTGCATCATGGCTGCCCCATCTTAAGGGGTATACTGCATAGTTGGCAAAAACGTTCGAAACGTACATAGTGGCTCCTTTCATCGAATTCCTTGTCGCAGCGTTCTTCAGTATCGATTCCATACCTGCTTGATTAAGA
>Ga0315295_10005338_pt1 | contig 10982 bp, 9 predicted proteins | sample YL17G14_0_MG_FD_204453 | JGI IMG/M metagenome (GOLD analysis project Ga0315295, IMG submission 204453) | Sediment microbial communities from Yellowstone Lake, YNP, Wyoming, USA - YL17G14_0 | ecosystem: Environmental > Aquatic > Freshwater > Lake > Sediment | place: USA: Wyoming | collected...
CTCCACGAGCCCGGGGCAATACCGGTGTGCGATGCCTACGCAGATGCTGAGAAGGCCCCGGACCGCGGCATCGTCATGGAGGAAGGACGGCTAGTAGGCTTCGTCGATGCCAGCGTCAAACCTTCTCAGCCTACCCAACTTAGGGGACCAACCCGTAGGGGCGGTGCCGCACCGGGAACCTTGGAGCCAGTGCCACGTTCCTTGAAAGCGGACCTTCCGGAGAAGGTCCCGCTGCGGCAATCGGTTTCCCTCCTAGTCTCCCTTTCTTCTGAAGCCGAGGCCGGTGGGACTGTGCGAGGGAACCTACCCGTGGCTGTTCCCATGGGGACAACTTTGGATGTTATTGTTCAGCCGAGGCGCGGTTTCGTCATCGAGGGGCGCAGGGAAGCCAGCATGGTCGTCAGTGACGAAGAAGAGACCTTACAGTTCAAGCTGAAGGCTGTTGAACTGGGTCCCGGTGAAGTCCGTGTCCTGGCCTTCAGTGGGGGACAGCGCCTGGGCACGATCACCCTGAAGCCGACAGTCGTGGAAGCTGCCCAATCCGTGAGTGTTGAACGGACGGTTCAGGAGCAAGGGGTCGCGGCCATGACCGTGCATGAACCTGATCTGTACTTGCTTATCCTCGAACACCAAAACGGAGGCCAGACGTCCCTTACTTTCATGTTAAAGGCACTGAATCCGGGGCTGGGGCTCCATTTCAAGTCGTTCGGGCCGGTGATCCTGCGCATGAATCCGTTGGACTATTTCAACGATCTGTTCAAGGACATTGAAAACCTGCCGCTGGGAAATGCTCATGACAAGGCAGTCGCCCAGAAGAAGCTGGAGGCCAAAGGAACAATGCTGTTCCAGCAGGTGATCCCGGAAGATCTGCAGCTGTTGCTCTGGTCATTGCGGGACCGAATCAAGTCTGTACAAGTGGAGTCCTCAGAGCCCTGGATCCCCTGGGAGCTGTGCAAGTTGCAGGGGAAGGAGGATGGCAGAGTAACAGGAGGGCCTTTCTTCTGCGAGGCGTTTGCCACAACGCGCTGGCTCCTTGAGATCGGGGTTAAGCCTGCCTTAAGTCTTAAGAAGATGGCGTTGGTGATCCCCAAAGACTCTGGCTTGCCTTATGCGGCGAGCGAGCGGGATTACATGCTTTCTTTGGCGAAGGACGGACGCGAGGTCAAACGCATTCCCGCCACCTTTCTGGACGTAAAGGAAGCGCTGTCGAAGGGCGAATACGATGGGTGGCACTTTACGGGCCATGGCGGCTTTCGGGGGCCAGATCCTAACCGCTCAGCCATGTTGTTGGAGAACCGAGAGGAGATGACCCCCGAAGATTTGAGTGACGAGGCGAGCAATTTGGGACTGGCGCGACCCCTGGTTTTCCTCAATGCCTGCCAGATCGGCCGTGGTGCCATGTCGCTGACTGACATCGGCGGGTGGGCGGCGCAGATCCTACGCGCCGGGGCAGGAGCTTTCATAGGTGCCTATTGGTCCATTTACGACCAAGCCGCCAAAGACTTTGCCCAGGCTTTCTACAGCAGGCTGCTCTCAGGCATGGAAATCGGCACGGCCGCGAAAGAGGCGCGCCAGTCGATCAAGCCCCTGGGCGACCCCACCTGGCTGGCCTATACGGTATTCGCTGATCCGCTGGCTCGAGTGGTATAAAGGCATGGCAGCACTGGGTCGCGGTATTGCTGTCCCGACGCAGGCTCCCGGGGCAAGATCGAGGGCCCCCGATGGACAAATCCCACATGACCCATCCAAGGTGCTTCTTTTTCTCCCGTGGGGAGTTTTCAATTTGTGGACCCGGAAAATTAGGGATTAATTTTTTGCGACGTGCCATCCGGCGTGCGTTGAAAAGGAGATTACCAATGGGAAGGAATTTGCGGTTTCGCCTGCCGCTGACGGTCATGTTACTGGCCATAACTTTGCTTTCCGGGTGTGCGGTCTTGACCCCCTCGCAGGTGAAAGAGGTCGAGCGATTCGCCCAGGCGACTCAAGGGTACGGGGCCCTACCGGGAGCGGTCATATCGATGTACGGCGAGGGTGCTGAGGAAAATAGGCTCCTGGCGGTGACTGGGTACACTTTCCGGCCCGGTGAGAAAACTGCCGACCAGGCTCTACAGGATATGAAGTCAGCCCGCCAAAGGCGCCAGGAGTTTACCGTGGCGGCGAAACGGGCGGATGAGGCTCTCGAAATCCTCAATATCTACGCTGCTGCCTTAACCATACTCACCTCCGATGACTTCACCACCTCCTTAGACGAGAGCGCGACCGCAGTGGGGAAGTCTCTCGACAGAGCCATCGCGGCGTATAACGATTCTTACGATAAGAAATTTTCCATGATTGGCTCTGCCGCGGCCCAAGTCGTCCGCGCCGCCGGCGGTATTTACCTCCGCTATAAACAGACCGTGCTCTTGAAGGAGTACGTCGAACGCGCGGACCCGGTCATTGAGGCTCTGACCAAGGATGTGGAAGACCTTATCCAAGATAAAGTTTCTCCCAATCTTAAAGACCTTACGGCCAGGGTGGAGCGGGAGTTCATAAACTCAGCCAATCACCATGTACGGCTGGACCTGAGTACCGTGGTGAGAATCAACCAGATTTTTTATCGGCTCGAAGGGGCGGAAGGTCTTGCCGGGGCAGCGGTGTCCTCGGCGAAAAGGTACCGCGAAGCCCACCGTGCTCTGAAAGAGGCCTTAAAGAAGAAGCAGGACTTGAAAGGTGTGATTGAACAAATAACTGTACTCGCCGAGGAAGTGAAAGCCGCCCGTAAACTAAAGAAGAAATTCGAGTAGGGACGCGGGCACTGGGGGAAATCGCAACGATTGGAGCCCAATTATGAACACCGAGATCATGAACGCATTAATGATGGTGCGGGAGGCGGAGAAGCGGGTCGACGAAGCCCGGCAGGCCCCGGATTTGACTGAGAAACAGCGCAATAACCTGCAATCCATTTACGCCCTGTTGCTGGACATCGATGACCAGCTTGTTTTACAGGACATTCAGCAGGGCATAGATAAGCTGAAACAGGATTCCAATAAGCTTGAGACCTTGGCCAACAAAATCGCGCAGGATGTCGAGCGTTGGAGAAAAATCGCCGATGCCGTCCATAAAGCGGCCAAAGGTGTCGGGACGCTTGCCGATATACTGGCCAAGGCCGCGAGCGCAGGCCTGCTTGGGATCCCGGTGGGGTTGAGGAGGGGGCGAGGGAGAAAGGGGACTCAATGGAACCGTTGTTGAGGAACGAAAGCCGGCCCAAGATTTTGGAACTTGCCCGGGGTAAATCAAGGTTCTGGATTTCCCTATATCTCCTTGCCCTTCTTACTTCCTGCGCCACCTTGGAACACCTACTCTATACCTATGATCCCCTCAACTTTCACAGTGTCCAGGAAGGGGTGCTATACCGCTCTGCTCAGCCGTCGGGCAGGGATCTTCGTAGGATCGTTCGAGAACACAACCTGCGAAGCGTTATCAATCTTCGCGGCTCTCACCCCGGGGAGTCCTGGTACGATATCGAAAAAGCCGTATCCGACGAACTCGGGCTGAAGCGGGTGGATATTGGCATGTCTGCTGTCCGTCTTCCCCACCGGGAGGACCTGATTCGGCTCCTCGACGCTTTCAAGGACCTCCCCCGTCCCATTCTTGTTCATTGCAGAGCCGGCGCGGACAGAACCGGCGAAGCTGCCGCTATTTTCGCCATGGAATATCTGAAATGGTCCAAGCGCAAAGCGGCGGGGCAGCTTCATCCATTTTATGGACATTTTCCGGATTTCACCCCGGCCAAAACCTACTTCATCCGCGAAGTTTACCAGGGCGAAGAATGGGCGCGGAATACCTATGATCCCTGCCGGCAAGATTATAAATACTACGATAAGGAGCAAAACTGCGGCATTCCTCCGGAAGCTCGGCGTTATTCGTTAGAAGTCGATGATGAACGATAGAGAGTTAAGCGACACTTCGAGCTGGGAATCCGGTTTGCTCCGTTATAGCCTGCGGGCCAGGTCAAAAAGGGTGGCCACGAGGAAATGTTGCAGGAAAACAATGATCAGAATGGCGATAAAGGGAGAAAGGTCAAGGCCCGCTCCCCGCAGGGGGATGTACCTCCGAATTCGCCAGAGCACCGGATCGGTGAGCCGGGAAAGAGCATAGGCCAAAGAATGAACAAAAGGACTTGGCCGGAATAGAATGACCCAGGAAACGATAACCCTGGCAATGATGATCCACATGCAGATATGCAGGACCAAATTGAGAAGGACGGCGAAAGCCATCAGCAAATTGGCAACGGCGAACATGGGGTCTCCAGATCGATTATGGGTTTTGCCGTAGTCGGTTCAAGGGAGAGAGAAAGCCATCCATTTTGTGCCCCGCAAGGATAATACGAATCTGCCAGCACTGTCCAGGCAAAAGTTCAGCTCCTTTTCCGGGAGAGGTTTACGCATTTGTAATCAACCAGGACTTCAAAAGCAGTCCGCAGGGCGGGAACGTAGGGACGCTGGTGTGGCCGGTCGGCCATGCTCCGGTGATGAGCTGGTTGAGCGCGTACAAGAAGGCAGCGAGAGTCTTCCCGGTTCCCGTGGGCGCCGAGATGAGGACGTGCTCCCCCGCAGCGATCCTCGGCCAGGCCTCCTGCTGGATGTCCGTGGGTCGGCCGATCCGCTCTTCAAACCACCGGGCGATGAGGGGGTGAAAATGGGCTAAGTTTTCCTGCCTTCGAGCCATGACTTCCACTATTTAACGGAGGTTTATGGTATTTTAAATACCCCTGCCATACAGGTCAAGGAAGAAGCCGTGCTGGGAATCGGTGAAAACGCGGGGAAGGGATTCCTCTAACCCCCGGAGATCATCCGCGAGAACGCGAAACTATATATGCAAATCTTCATATAAGCATTGCAAATCCAGGCCATTTCCAAACTCTATTTCCCCTTTGACTACCTTTAAGGGTAAGAGTATCCTTTAAACAATCTCTAGCCTATGTAGGCCAGTCAACCCAACATCTTAAGCTCTAACCTTCTGGGGTCCTATATGCAAGGCAGTTACCGGAAGGTGCCAATATGAAGCCTCCAGGGAATTGGTTTCTTTCCATTGGAGGCTTTCTTATTTAGGTGGTGCCTAGTGGCGGCACCGTTGGAAAGGGGAACAATGATTCGGATTTAAGTCGGAACCCTTCGTTACAGAAGCGGTTTGAACCCGGTTGGTTCCTGGGGGTATTCGCGAAAGTCAAGGAAAGCAGAATATCTGTAAACGCCAGAAAGCTGGTTGGTGAAGCGGAAATGGTTGGAGGAGAAATCCCGCGAACAATCTCAGCTTTGTCTTCAGCCAGCGGGAAACAAGACTCGAGACGTCAGAAGGAAGGGGTAAAATCAGTCGCTGGACGACCCCTGATTACCTGAAAGGAGGTATAAATGAAGACCCAAGTGGTTCTCATGATTGTCGCCGCCTTTTCCCTGGCAGCCATCGGCTGCGCCCCCATGGAGCGGTCCGTCTTGCGGGACCAGATCGCAAATGTGGGTACCCTGAGCACGAGCGCTTCTCGACGGGTCGTGGTGGTGAATTCCAGCTTCAAGTCGAAAGAGCCCTACCTCGAATCGGCCTTCTGCGCGGAGCCTTCTCCCGATATCACGGAGAATATCATCGCGAGCCTTACCGGCAAGGGCGATCTTGCCGGCGGGGCCGAAACAACGGGAGAGATCGCGAAATTGCAGGCCCAAGCGAAACTCGAGCTCGCCCGGAACTTTCAGAGCGTGGGACAGATATTATTTAAGCGAACCCAAGGCGCCCAATTCTGGAGGGACGGGTTGTTCAACTTGTGCCAATCTTACATAAACGGCTCGATCGGTAAAGAGCAGTTCGAGAAGAAATATGATCAGCTATTGGAAAAATCGGTGGAGTTGATAAAGCTTGAAGTCCCTCTCATGTATAAGACCCAGGGGACTTCCCCTGTTAAAGCTCTGGATAAGCAGTAGGTGGCCGTCTAACCCTTTGGTGCCCGGAATTGGCAGGGGCTGCGGATTGAACTTCGCCCGGGGCAGCCAGAGGATTTGGTGATTTTGTCGTTTTCATCGCATGGGGTAACGGATGTGAACGGGGAGTTCTACCTCCTGCCCTACGACCTGGGGACGGACAGTCGAGCGAGGTGGGTGCGGAGCAGATGGTGATGGTGGCGGATGCCTGTCATTCGGCGGCGGTGGAAGGGTTCAAGTCGGGGCCGATGGGGAACCCTGGATTGGGGCAGTTGTCGTATGAAAAGGGGATGCCGATCCTGTTGGCGAGCCAGGTGGAAAACAGTGCGTTGGCCGGGAGGATGACATTGTAAGCCTAGAGAATTCCTTCATCTACGCCGGGAGTCCTTCGGTTGTCTCGACCCTTTGGAAAGTTAATGAGAGGACAAAGGTGGAAATCGTCAAGGCATTTTATAAGAACTTGATCTTCAACAAAACGAACAAGGCCGAGGCTTTAACACAAGCACAGAGGGGTTTGAAAACAGACTCTTCCCTCTACAAGGATCCTTTCTTCTGGACAGGTTTTACGCTTCGAGGCACATACCCATGAGGGCATAGCAAGATATCTGCAGTAACAATCAACAACTAATGATTGATGCAACGGATCTCGCAAGTGAATTCTTCACGATGAAAGTGTTACGGGGGAATGGTAAATAATGCGTTTCGAGAGACTGAATAAAGATACCTCGAAAGCCAGTTCAACCATATTATTTATGGCATCGTTGCTGTCATTTTTCATCTTATTGATGCCGTTGACTGTCCATGCTCAGAATGTGACTGGTCAGAAAAGAGATTCTTTATTTAAGGCTTTCCAGCGTTCCGATAAACCGGTATCGTTCCTCATCGAAGCGCTGAAGGATCCTGATAGTAGTGTGCGCGTTTGGGCGGCAAAGGTACTTGGGGAGCGGTGGTACGGGCTAGGGGACAAAACAGCAGCGGTACCGGCCCTCATTGCGGCCCTGAAGGACCCTGACAGCGGGGTGCGCGCTGCAGCAGCACGGGCGCTTGAGGAGATAGGGGACAAAACAGCGGTGCCGGCCCTCATTGCGGCCCTAAAGGACCCTGACAGCGGGGTGCGCGCTGCAGCAGCACGGGCGCTTGAGAAGATAGGGGACAAAACAGCAGCGGTGCCGGCCCTCATTGCGGCCCTAAAGGACCCCGATAGCAGGGTGCGCGCTGCGGCAGTAGGGGCGCTTGGAATGCTAGGGGATAGGACAGCGGTGCCGGCCCTCATTGCGGCCCTGAAGGACCCTGATAAAGAGGTGCGCAGGGGAGCAGCATGGGCGCTTGGGGAGATTGGAGACACATCAGCGGTGCCAGCCCTCATTGCGGCCCTGAAGGATCCTGACAGGAGCGTGTGGGACAGGGTTACAAAGGCGCTTGCGAAGCTAGGAGACAAATCAGCGGTACCGCTCATGATCGCGGCGCTGAAGGACCCTCGTAAAGAGGTGCGCGCTGGTGCAGCAATCGCACTTGGGACTGCAGGGGACAGAGCAGGGATCCAGCCCCTCATCGAGGCCCTCAAGGATGTTAATGAGTTGGTGCGCGCAGCAGCAGCATCGGCGCTTGGACTGCTAAGGGACAGAACAACGGTATCGCTCTTCATTGCGGCCCTGAAGGACCCTGATTTTTTTGTGCGCGGTGCGGCTGCATGGGCGCTTGGGGAGATAGGAGAAACATCAGCGGTACCGCCCCTCATCGAAGCGCTCAAGGATGCTAATGGATGGGTGCGCGCTGCGGCAGTAGGGGCGCTTGGACGGCTAAGGGAAAGGAAAGCGGTACCGCCCCTCATCGAAGCGCTCAAGGATGCTAATGGATGGGTGCGCGCTGCGGCAGTAGGGGCGCTTGCAATGCTAGGGGATAGGACAGCGGTACCGGCCCTCATTGCGGCCCTGAAGGACCCTGATAGAGAGGTGCGCCGTGGAGCAGCATGGGCGCTTGGGGAGATGGGAGACAAATCAGCGGTACGGCCCCTCAGCGAGGAGCTGAAAGACCATCACCTGAAGGACCCTGATACTTCGGTGTGCGCTGCGGCCGCACGGGCGCTTGGGCAGCTAGGGGATAGCACAGCGGTACCGCTCCTCATCGGGGCGATCAAGGATGCTGATAGATGGGTGCGCGCTGGGGCGGCAGCGGCGCTAGCAAATATGGGTGAAGTTGGAGAGGTCTATAAAGCATTCGTTGAAAGGCCAGAGATCCCATTGTTCAATATAATACGAACGGATTCAAGGTTTGATGACAATGGTCTAAAGCAACTAACGGGTTCTCGCGATCCATTTCTAAAATCGGCAGGATACTACGTTCTTGCATTGAGATCAAAGGTACAGGCAGAAGCAGACTCCGAAAAGCAGCTTCAGTATTCTCAAAAGGCTTTTGAGAATATCGATCCCAAGGCCTACACTGCTTTAGCCATTCTATCGCTCTGGTTGAAAGCGGAGGCCGAAATATACCTCGCCAAACTCCATGATGCTAGCGAAACAATCAAGATCGCGGAGAATCATCTTGCCTACCTTTCGCCGATAGAAAGAGAAAACTATGGAGAATTATTCGAGGAATACACGTTATTTCTTAAAGGAGAAGTGTATGCAAGAATCGGTGAAGATAAGACAGCAATAGGGAATTATGAGGCAGCGCGTGAACGCCTGCACACAAGTAGAAGAATTAGAATTGCAAGTGGAAGAAGGCTTTGGGGACGAGATGAAAGGGAAGCGGAAAGGCTCGAGAGCCTGATTAAGAAAAGGCTCGGAACTATCGGTGCTAAGTACTACGCAGAGATTCGTGAAGAAGGGATAAAAATCGGAGAGCAATACAAGCCAAGAACAGAGTTGGAGATGGAAATTGATGAGGGCGCGTATGCCCAACAGTTAGTTCAGGTGAGTGGTAAAGGGAATTATGAGGAGGCCCAGCGGTTAGCCGAAGAGCTGGCAATGAGAAGAGCTGCCTACCTGAACCGAAAGCTGGATATCAAGCTGGCCGATACCGACAAACAGAAATCCATCGACGAATACAGAATCAAACAGAAATCCATCGATGCACTCGAAGAGAAGAAGCGGAATCTGGCAACGAAAGGGGCAAGCAGTACCGCTGAGGCGGCAAGGGAAGAGAGCCCTGAACTTAAAAAGGTTGACGCCGAGATACGAACCAAGCAGCGTGAGCTCAATAACTACCTGGTGGAACTAAAGAAAGATCATCCTGATCTTGCAGCCCTGCTTGGGGCGAAGCCCATAGAACTGAAGAACACTCAGGAGAAGCTGTCTTCAGAGACCGCACTGCTTCAATATATCCTGCTGCCTGGCAAGCTCGTCATCTTTATCATCAAGGCCACAGGGATTGACATCCAGGAGGAACCCTTACATAAGGATCTCAAGGCGAAAGTAGAGCAATACCAGAAACACCTGAAGAACATTGAGAAAAGCAAGCAGCTGACGGACGAGACGCGGAAGGAGCTCCATCAGATCTATGCGGATCTCTACGAGATCCTGATTAGGCCCGTCCAGGGCAAGCTGCAGGGCATCACCACGCTGGGGATCTCGCCGAACGGCTACTTGCACTATGTCCCCTTTGGAGCGCTTTGGGCCAAAGAAGGCGGAGAGCCGAAATACCTCATCGACCAGTACCGGGCGATCTTCTACGTCAACTCCACATCCATCTTCTGGGTTGCGACAGACCGAGCCGGCAAAGGCAATGTATCGGAATCGAACCTGGTGGCTTACATTAATCCCGACGAGAGTCTGAAGTTTGCAAAGGAGGAGGAGAAGGAACTGAAGGGGATCTTCAAGAACAATAAGATCTACTACGGCGGGGAAGCAAAAAAGGAAGCGCTGGAGTCCATGGTTCTGTCCAACACGGTGCTGCATTTTTCCACGCATGGGAGCCTCAACAGCCGGGACAGCTCGAAGAGCTACCTGGTGATGGCAAACAACCGGAATCTGACGGTACAGGATATCTGGGGGTTGCCGCTGAAGGGCAACGTCGTAACCACGCTGTCTGCATGTGAAACGTCCCGGGGAGAGCTTTTGAGCGGGGATGACATTGTAAGCCTGGAGAATGCCTTCATCTACGCCGGGAGTCCCTCGGTTGTCTCGACCCTGTGGAAGGTTGACGAGCGGGCCACGGCTGAGCTCGTCACGGCATTCTACAGGAACCTGGTGGATGCGAAGAAGAAGATGAGCAAGGCGGAGGCGCTGACGCAGGCCCAAAAGAAGGTGAAGGACACATCCACGCACTACAAGGATCCCTACTTCTGGGCCGGTTTCATGCTGCGGGGCACCTACCAGTGACAGCACAGCACAACATATCAATCAGCCATCAGGGAACGGAAGGAGGATTGAATATGCGATTCAAAAAGTCAAATAAAGCTGTCATGGAAGTGAAGGCAGCCATTCTGTCAATTGCCTTGCTTTTGTCAATCTTCGTTGTGATCATGCCACCGCTTCTGCATGCCCAGACGGTTACCAGTCAGAAGCTGGATTCTTTGGTTAAGAAATTACAGGATCCAGATAAAGAGGTGCGCCTCCAGGCCGTAGAGGGCCTTATGAAGCTGGCGGACACGATAGCCGTGCCGCCCCTCATCGGCGCACTGAAGGATTCCGATCAAGAGGTGCGTACCAAGGCCGCAGAGGCCCTTGGGCGACTGGCGGACGAGAGAATGGTGCCGCCCCTCATCGAGGCGCTGAAAGATCCCGATAAAGGCGTGCGCACTGCCGCCGCACGGACCCTTGGGGGGCAGTATGACAAGAGAGCGGTGCCTCCCTTAATCGAGGCACTAAAAGACCCCGATAAAGGTGTGCGCTCTGCGGCCGCACATGCCCTTGCGCATCTGAAGGATAAGAGAGCGGTGCCTCCCTTAATCGAGGCTCTGAAAGATCCCGATAAAGGTGTGCGCTCTGCGGCCGCACATGCCCTTGCGTATCTGAAGGACAAGAGAGCGGTGCCTCCCCTCATCGAGGACCTGAAGGATCCCGATAAATTGGTACGCTCTGCGGCCGCACGGAC
>Ga0315295_10005339_pt1 | contig 10977 bp, 6 predicted proteins | sample YL17G14_0_MG_FD_204453 | JGI IMG/M metagenome (GOLD analysis project Ga0315295, IMG submission 204453) | Sediment microbial communities from Yellowstone Lake, YNP, Wyoming, USA - YL17G14_0 | ecosystem: Environmental > Aquatic > Freshwater > Lake > Sediment | place: USA: Wyoming | collected...
CTGTGCTCACCCCGAGCGAGGTCGGCGGTGCTCAGCGCGGGCGTCGCGTACTATCGAGTGTTTCGGCACCCTGAGAGTGTCCTGGGCTTCCTGCCGGGGGGCTCGACCTCGCCGCGTGAACGAAGCGGACCCACGACAGAATTGACAGAACCGACGATTCCCGCTGATTTGTCAGTTCTGGCGATTGTGTCACCGTGCGGGCCGTGAGCGTCCCTCAGCTGCGCGTCGTTCCCCGATTTCCCGCGACCGAAGCGACGAAAGCGACGAGAAGGTCGCTTCGGTCTCGCGCTTCAGCCGCCATTGGACGAGCAGGGCCATCGGCAGCCCCGACTTCAGCGATCTCGCTCGCGGCAGAGTGTGACTGCCCAAGGTTCTGGCAGGCGGGGCAGGACGCCTTCCTTCACGTACTAGCCAGGCACTGTATACTGCGCGCTGCGTCGGGGACGGGGTCCCGGCGGTCCGCATGGGGTCGATGATTGGAGGGTTCGTGGGCATTCGTCACTTGAGCACCCGCATGGGGCTCGTCGCCGTTCTTCTGGTCGCGTTCGTGGCGGCGCTGGCGGGCGCAGCTCCGGGCGTTGCTCGCGTCATGCCGGTCGCGTCCGCCGATGCGAGCGGCTGGCATGCGCAGAGTACGGCCCTGCCCAACCACAATCTCACCGATGTCAGCTTCGTAGATGCGAGCCACGGGTGGGCGGTCGGCTACGCCGAGGACCTTCCCCTTGACGAGGGAAACCTGCGTGGCGTCATCCTGGCGACCACCGACGGTGGCCTGACGTGGAGCCCGCAGAACCCGCCGGCGGGCACCAGCCAGTTCCAGGGCGTCAGCTTCGTCGATGCGAGCCACGGATGGGTCGTGGGCGGCCTCACCATGCTTGCCACGGCGGACGGCGGCGTCACCTGGGCTCCCCAAGGCTTGCCTGCCGACATCGTCAGCAACCACGGCAGTCTTCACGCGGTCACATTCACCGACGCCGACCACGGCTGGGCGGTCGGCAACGATTGGGAGAGCGGCGCGTTCATCGCTGCTACGAGCGACGGCGGCGCGCACTGGGCCGCGCAGAATCCGCCCGCGGGCGTGACTGAGCTGCAAGGCGTGAGCTTCGTAGATGCGAACCGCGGCTGGGCGGTTGGCTGGACTGAGAGTGAGGTCACCATCATCGCGACGACCGATGGCGGCGCGTCCTGGAACGCGCAGAACGTGCCGTCCGGGCTGGATACTCTCTTCTCGGTCAGCGCCGTCGACGGAAACCATTGCTGGGTGGGCGGCACGAATGCCATCCTGGCCACGGCCAACGGCGGCACCACATGGGCCGAGCAGAGTGCGAAGGACGCGAGCCTGCAGGAGCAAGGGATCTGCTTCATCGACACCACCCACGGCTGGGCCGTGGGCACCGACGGCATCCTCGCCACGAGCGACGGCGGCACCACGTGGAGCCCGCAGCGCGTGCCGCCCGAAGGCGAGGGCGTGCTGCACAGCGTCACGGCGACCGATGCCACCCACGCCTGGGCCGTGGGCGTCGTCGACTACGGCACGGCCCAGGAACGTGGCGTCGTTCTGCGCACCACCAACGGCGGCGCAGCGCCGGTGCAGACGCCGCCCCGCATCACGAAGCTCACGCCCGCCTCTGCCAAGCGCGGCGCTCTTGTCGTCATCACGGGCACGGACTTCGGTACGGTGCGTGGTGCCAGCACCGTGAGGTTCGGGAGCACGAAGTGCGCCCGGTATGCCTCTTGGGGCGACACACTGGTCAAGTGCAGGGTGCCCGCCAAGGCCAAGTACGGCAAGGTGACGGTCACGGTGACCACGACCGCGGGCAAGAGCAACGTCGTGAGCTTCACTGTGAAGCGGTAGAACATCAGCACATGCGGGGCTGCACTCCCTCGGTGCGCAGCAGAAACTGTCTTGGCGACTTCCGGCCTACTCCACTGTCGTGCTAGACGTCTGCCCAGTCCATTCATCACCGGGCAAGTAGGCCTGCCCGAGACCCTGCCGTTTGGCTAGACTGCGTCTCAGTATGGCGTGCTACGCAGGACGCCGTCAGCAACCGAAAGGGGCAGCGACGGGGCAGCTGTTGGAGTGGTGCGGTGGGCGTCGGTCAGTGTGGCGGACGTTCCGAGCGCTGGCCGTTTCTTGGGCCACTTGCTTGGTACTACTGCTGGTTCCCAGCATCGCAGGAGCGGGGGCGTTCCTATCGGTCGCTTGTTCGCGAACGGCTCACGCCACAGAATCTCGATCCACGTTTGCTGCCGCCCGGCTGATGACGGCGGGGTCACTCTCGGCGTCACCAACCCCGGCGATCAGCGGCGAGTACCTCGTGTTCACCGGCCGGGTGTCACCGCGGGTGGTCCGGCCGGTGGCCCTGCAACAGAAGCGGTCGGGGTCCTGGCTGACGCTAGCCACTGGGAGATTGACCTCGACGGGCTCGTTCCGGCTTCGGTCGGCGGCGACGGCGACCTGCATCTATCGCGTGAGGGCACCGAAGACCACCGTGAGTGGTCGGACCCTGGCCGCGGTGGTCACCCCGACCCGGCAGGTGCCGATCGTGTCCCAGACCGCCGCGTTGGAAGCACCGTCGCGCGTCTCCGTGGGCGAGTCGATCACCGTGACGGTGACCGCGGCGCCTGCGCGGGCCGGCCGAGCGGTGGTCGTGCAAGAGCAAGATGCGGAAGGGACCTGGGTCGACGTCGCGAGCGACGCTGAGGATGCGACCGGGACGGCATCCATCACGCTGACCCGGAAGGTCGGCGGGCAGTGGCAGCTGCGGGCAGTGGTCGCTGCCGCCAACGGCGCCCCGGAGTGCGTGACCGCGGTCGCCACTTGGCCGCCCGCCGGGGCTGTGATGGAGCTCGGCACGGTCGCCTGGACGAGGACCTCGTCGTACGACGGATGGAACTGGGCCACGCCGGACCTCCTTCACTACTACACCGACAGTGCGGGCAGCCTGGCCGTCGTCACGCATGACTCTGTCGCGGGTACCTTGGCGATCGACACGTTCGACCCAGCGACGCTGCAGCACGTCGGTGACACGAGGTCCGTCTCGCTGGCCGGCTGGCCGGACTGGGGCGGGTTCTACGCGGGTCCGGACGGCCACTTCTACGTGCTCGTCGGGCGCGAGAATCCCGACGAGGACGACACCCTCGACGTTGTCGCGGTGCGGCGCTACGACCGCGACTGGACCCTCCTCGGGACAGCGTACGTCCAGGGTGGCGCCAACCACGGCGTGAAGGGCATCTACAGCCCGTTCGATGCCTCGGCGCCGCACATGGTGCTCGTCGGCAACCGGCTCGTGGTCCACATGGGTCGCCTGATCTACGCCTTTGAGGGCGTGCATCATCAGGTCAATCTCACCTTCGAGGTCGACGTCGACACCATGACGGCGACCGCGTTCCAGCAGCTCGGCGACATCGCCTACTGCAGCCACTCGTTCCAGCAGCTCGTCGCCATGAGCGGTAGCAGCCTGGTCATGATCGACCACGGCGATGCCTATCCCCGTGCGATCCAGATGGGGGTGATGGCCGGATACCCCAGCCAGCGCCAGGTGTCCGCGTATCGCCTGTTCGAGTTCAACGGGGCGATCGGTGACAACTTCACCGGTGCCACGGTCACCGGCCTCGTCAGCGGCCCCTCGGGGATCGTCGTCATCGGAAACTCCATCCGCCACCCGGACGCCCCGAACGGCACTCCCGGCTCCGTCGACGAGCAGCGCAACATCTACGCCATCTGGGCCGACCCGGCCAGCGGGGCGCATGCGGTCCGCTGGCTCACGGACTTCGCCCCCCAAGGCGCCGACAACGCCCTCGAGCCACGGGTGGTGCGAGTAGGATCGGATAGGTACGCCGTCCTGTTCAGCGTCCACAGCGACAGCGGCTACCGCATGGAGTACCGCCTCATCGACTCGGCCGGGACCGTGCTGGCGAGCACGTCCTTCCCGGGGGTGTTCTTGTGTGCGGTCTCGGAGCCCATTCTGATCGACGGCAAGGTGTACTGGGTGGGCATCGAACCGGATTCCTGGAGCCCGCCCGTGCCCGCTTACTTCTTCGGGATCGACGTCTCCGACCCGACGACGCCCTTCCTCCTCAGCCGCACGGCGCCCTGACAGACCGGACCCCGGCGGGGACCACGACGAGCCTCCGCCGGAGACGTGGCGGCAGTCCTCGATGGCGAAGCGCCGTTCGGGAGTGCGGCGGCGCGCCCAGGCGATGAGCCGCTCGCATCCGCGCCGCTCGGCCGCCACGGTGAGCTCAGCGACGAGCTCGCCGGTGGCGGCCTCGAGGGCGACCACGGTGTGGCTCTTCTTGTGCGGGTCGATGCCGAGTACCATCATGGCTGTCCCCTTTCGGACGCATCTTCCGAAGTGCGGGACCACCGGTGGACAGGGCTTGAGTGGGGGCCTCTGGCCAGGCTCCTATCAGGTCACGCCGGCGAACCTCGCGGCAGGCGGCGGGGGACAGAGGCGAACGTTGGTCAGTCCCGTCGGACGACAGCAACCCAAGGGGTCACCCCGCCGCCATGCCGCAGGCTACCCGACCAAGGTCGGGAATCCCAACGGGCTTAGCCTGACACTGAGCAACCCACATGCTCGGTTGCGGATGGCACGAAACGGGCGGCCCTGCCCTCCTTGTGACCGGCACCATCGCCCTCGCGACGGCCGCAAACGCTTGCATTTACCAGCTTCAGGGAGTAGACGGTGACAATACGAGACTCCTGATACGTGCAGCACTGCACGCGGGAGGCTGAGATCCGCCGGACGTACCACTGCGGCCACCGCAGTCCGGCGGGGAGCCACTGGTGAGACCGGCCCGTAGGCCGGTCTTCGTCGTTTCTGAGGAGCGGCGCTTGGGAGTCTGGGGCCAGTGGGGAGAGGGGGATAGCCGTGGAGACACCCGTCGCGTCCACCTAGTCGGCTCCCGCAGCCGCTTCGCCCGAGTCGCCCTTCTCGACGATTCCCCTGGGCCACCGGTGTTAGGCCCCTGACGGAGGCCACAAGCTGCGGTCGGGTGCTTGGCACAGCGAAAGTGGATTCCACGACACGCGAGCTGGCGGCGCTGTTGGCCATGTTTCTCTGATCATCGCACGAGCGCCCCACGGCTTCTGAGGGCCGTTCGCGAGAAATCATCTGGGAGTCACGCAGAAGGAGGAGACGACGTGAAGAAGCCAATCGCGAAGCCGAGCCTGCTGGCCGCGGTGACGCAGGCGTTGGTTGCGGCCCTGCTGGTACTCGCCATCGCGGCGCCGTTGGCGGCGGCCGCGGGAGCGAAGGCCCATAAGGCGCCGCTCAATCCGGCCTTTTTGCGGTCCTTGGTTGAGCCACCGATCAGCGTGTTGTCGAGCGCGGCCGGCGGCCACGGCCTGGGCGACATACCCACCCCGCAGGACTTCTCCTACGCCCGCGGCATGCAGGTGCCGGGCGTGCGCGGGACGCTGCCGGCGACCTACGACCTGCGCACTCTCGGCAGGGTCACGTCGGTGAAGGACCAGGACTCCTATGGCACCTGCTGGGCGTTCGCCTCACTCGCTTCGCTCGAGTCCTGCCTGCTGCCCGGCGAGACCCAGGACTTCTCCGAGGACAACATGGTGCTCAACAGCGGCTTCGGGCCCTTCAGCGACGGGCTCTACGACCATGGCGGCGGGTGGTCGATGGCCACCGCCTATCTGGTGCGCTGGGGCGGCCCCGTCAACGAGAGCGAGGACGCGTATGGCGACAACTACACACCGCCCGGCCTGACCCCGCGCAAGCACGTGCAGGAGGTCAGCTGGATCCCGTCCCGTGGCTCGGCGCTCGATAACGACAACCTCAAGAACGCGGTCATGCAGTACGGCGGCGTCAATGTCAGTATGAGCTGGCCCGGCAGCACAGGGAGCAGCGACTCCTCGTACAACGCCGCAACGGCAAGCTACTACTACGAAGGCAGCGAGTGGGAGGGCCACGCAGTCCTCATTGTCGGCTGGGACGACAACTACGCCGCCGCTAACTTCGCCACCACCCCTCCGGGCCCCGGCGCCTTCATCGTCAAGAACAGCTGGGGCACCTCGTGGGGCAGCAGCGGCTACTTCTACGTCTCCTACTACGACTCGAAGTTCGGCCGCGATGGCGCCGTTAGTTCGGTGTTGAACAACGCGGAGTCCACCAGTAACTACACCGGCATCTACCAGTACGACCCCCTGGGTGACGTCAACGATATGTGGTACGGTGCCCCGAGCCCTACGGGCTGGTTCGCCAACGTCTTTACCGCCAACGCGACCGCCTCGCTGGGCGCCGTCGGCTTCTACACTGTGACCCCGGGCACGAGCTATGAGGTCTACTCCGGCGCCAGCCTCGCGACCAAGACGCTGCGCGCCAGTGGCACGCTCGCCTACATGGGCTACCACACGGTGACCCTGCCCTCGGCGATGGCTCTCACCGGTGGCCAGCGCTTCGCCGTGGCGGTCAAGGTCACCTCGCTCGGGACGACTCACCCGATCGCCGAAGAGTACCCGATCGTCGGCTACTCCGACGCCGCCACCGCGCAAGCCGGCCAGAGCTACGTGAGCATGGATGGGTCGAGCTGGAAGGATCTGACGACCCTTTCGGGCTTCGCGGAGGACAACGTCTGCCTGAAGGCATACACGACCGGGTCCTCGTCGCCCGCCGACACCATCGGCCCCGTGTGCGCTGCGAAGAACGTCACCGTCAAGCGCGGCAAGACCTGCAAGATCTCCTTCCAGGTGCATGACGCGCTCAGCGCGCAGGTGACCACTCATGTCGCCATCACGACGAACTCCGGCGTCGTCAAGAAGAGCTGGTCGTGGGGCTACGGCGAGAGCTTACCCGGCTGGTGGGAAGTCAAGTACACGTGCCGTCTCGCCAGGGGCACGTACCGCATCGTCGTCACCGGTGAGGACCTCGCCGGCAACAGCGCCAGCGTGGTGGGCCATGCCACGCTGAAAGTGAAGTAGCACGTTCGCGAAGGCGGGCGGGCCGCCACCCAGGTGCCGTCTCGCCCGCCTTTGTCTAGGCGCCAATCGTGATCGCGCCGGCGGGGGCCTACCTGCTCGCGCTGCTCTGATGGGAGTATGCCTCTCGGGGTCACGCCTTGCGAAGTGGTCGCCGCCGGGACTGACGCGAAGGGCGGCTCTCGGACGAGCATAGGAAGTGGACCGTTCGGTGGAGGCGGGCAAAGGCAGAGGTTACACACCGCCACCACCTCAGTGGCGGTGCGGCACGACCAGCACGGGGACGTGGCTGTGATGCAGCAGCTTGTAGGGCGTGGAGCCGAGCAGCACTCCCCGGATCGCGCCCGTGCCGTGGCTGCCGACGACGATCATGTCGGCGTCCTCCCTCTCGGCGACGTCGAGCAGGGCTGCAGACGCACTCTTCGATTGGAGTGTCGACTCGACTCCCACGCCGGCGGCGGCAATGCGTGCGGCGGCCTCATCCAGCAGCGGCCTGATGGCGGCCTCGGCGGGTAGCGGCTCGCCGTCCTCGAGCTCGGGGAAGATGAGCTCAGCGGCCATCGGACCGCCGCCAATCGCGAGGTTCACCTCACGCCCGTGCACGACGACGATCCTGCTGCCGGGCTGGTCGCGGGCGAGATCGACGGCCGCGTCGAGTGCATCCTTGGCGCACTCGGACCCGTCGTAGCCGAGGATGATCGTGCGAGCCATCGCGACTCCCTTCAAACGCCGTCTTTCCTTCGCCTGGCCATCTTGGCGTCATGAGCTTGCACGGGGCCTGTTAGGAATGCGCGAGAGTGGCGTCCCGATATCGTTAACTACCCGGCTGCAGCGGTGCTCTGGGCGGAGGACCTTGTTCGCGACAAGAGGTTCTACGCCGACGCGTTGGGGCTCAAGCCGAGGGACGTCTCGGGTTCCGCGAGCGATGGCATGGGCGTGTTCACAGCGGGCGATGGCACCGGCGTCATGATCCGTGAGCGCCCCGGCATGCCGGCACCGCAGAACACGGCCTTGGTCTTCGGCGTGCCCGCCGACACGTTCGATGAGGTCGTCGCCGATCTGCGAGCCAAGGGCGTGACCTTCGAGGACTACGACCCGCCGGAGATCAGACTCGAGACCGTGAACGGCATCGCCGAGTTCGAGGGCTTCAAGGCGGTCTGGTTCAAGGACAGCGAGGGCAACACCGCCAACATCGCTACGATGTGATCGTGGCGGGCTCAAGCGCAGGCGGCGGCGTCTTCTGACGACGAGCCAAGGACCGAAGCTCCGCCAGATGGGTCTGAGAGCCAGGGTGACGCGCGGCCGCCTCCGGCTGGGGTGCGCCAGATTCTGCCCTTCTACGCTTCCTCGCACACCGCGTCGGACGTCGGCTCGACGGCCAGGTGGGGCAGCTGCGCGTCGACTGACGTGGGCAGCCACCAGTTGGCGGTGCCGAAGAGGTGCATCACGGCCGGCACCAGCACCGTACGCAGGATCAGGGCGTCGATCGCCACCGCCGCCGCCAGCCCGATGCCGAACTCGGCGATCACGCGCTGTCCGCCAAAGACGAAGGCGATGAAGACGCAGATCATGATCAGCGCCGCTGCGGTGATGACGCGCCCGGTGGTGGCCTGGCCGATACGGATGGCGCGGGCGTTGTCGTGGCAGTGGACCCACTCCTCGTGCATGCGGCTGACCAGGAACACCTGGTAGTCCATGGAGAGCCCGAAGAGGATCGCCAGCATGATCACCGGCAGGAAGGCCTCGACAGGGCCGGCCTTACCGAGGCCGAGCGGCCCAGTCCCCCAGCCCCATTGGAAGACGGCGACGATGACCCCGAACGAGGCGGCAGCGGCGAGGATGTTCATGACCGCCGCCGTGGCTGGTATCAGCAGGCTACGGAAAGCGATGAAGAGCAAGATGCCGCCCAGGGCGACGATCACGCCGATGAACAACGGTAGCTTGTCCTGGATCACGGCGGCGAAGTCGTCGAAGATCGCCGTCAAGCCGCCGACGTAGACCTTGAGCGTAGTCCCCTGGGTCGCCTGCGGGATCACCGTGGAGCGCAGGTTCTCGATCAGGTCGCTCGTGGCCTTGTCCTGCGGCGCGGTCTTGGGGATGACCTGGATCAGGGCCAGCTTGGCTCCGGGAGCCGACGGCATCGGGACCACGGCGACGACGCCGGGCACGCTGCCCAGTTTCTCGGTCAGCCCCGCCAGGGCGGCTTGGTCGGCGGGGCTGCCGATCTCGGCGACGAGCAGCAGCGGACCGTTGGAGCCCGGGCCGAAGGCGCCGGCAAGCAGGTCGTAGGCTTTGCGCGTCGTCGAGCCCGCGGGGTCGTTGCCTTCGTCGGACGATCCCAGGCGCAACGAGATGATCGGGCTGGCGAGGACGAGGATCAGGAGCACGGCGCTGGTCGCGAGGATCACGGGGTGGCGGCCGACGAAGCCGGCCCAGCGCGACCAGAGGCTCGACTCGTGGCCGTCGTTCAGTTCGCCGGCGGCAAGCCGCCGGCGCTCCTTCTTGCTCAGCACGCGCACGCCCATGTAGCCGAACATCGCCGGCAGCAGGGTGATCGCCGCCGCCATGGTGAAGGCCACCATGAGCACCGCCGCATACGCCATGCCGTTGAGGAAGCCCATGTTGAGCACGAGCAGGCCAAGGAGCGCGATGCTGACCGTGCCGCCGGCGAAGAGCACCGCGCGTCCTGAGGTGTTGAGGGAACGCACCGCGGAATCCTCAGGCGAGGCGCCGGCTTTGAGGCCGTCGCGATGCCTGGTGACGATGAACAGCGCGTAGTCGATGCCGACGCCGAGCCCGATCAGGGCGGCCAAAATCGGGGCCATCGAGGGGATGCTGAGCGCGTGCGAGAGCAGGGCGATCGCGAAGGTGCCGCTGGTGAGCGCGGTGATGGCGGTCACCAGCGGGAGCGCCATGCCGAGCAGAGAGCCGAAGGCGATGAGGATGATGATCGCGGCCGCGATGAGGCCGAAGATCTCGCTATTCGCTGGCGGGGTCCGATTGACCTCGGCGATCGCATTGCCGCCGAGCTCGACCTCGAGCCCGGGTGCCCGGGCCGCTTGTGCCAGGCCCATGACGTGCTTGATGTCTTCGGGCGGCAAATTCTGGGCGAGCTTCGTGAAGTCGACCGTGGCGAAGGCGGTCTTGCCGTCGCGGCTGATCTGGGCGGCGCCTCTGGGCCCGTACGGGCTCTGCACCGCGGCCACCGACTGGGCCGTGGCGACCTTGCCCAGCATCTCCTCGATGCGGGCCTTGGTCGCCGGGTCGTTGATCGTCCCGTCCGCGGTGCGGAAGACGATCGTCGCCGCATCGCCGCCCTTCTTGGGAAGCGCTGCCGTCACGAGCTCGAGCGCCTTGCTTGAGTCGGTGTTCGCCAGCGTGAACGAGGTCGAGTAGGCGTCGCCCACCGAGCGTTCGACGGCCACCAGGGTGACCAGCACCGCGACCCAGGCGAGGACGACTACTGTGCGGTGATGAAAGCACCAGCGAGCGAGAGCAGCCAAGAGGGGGCTCCTGTCCGTGAAGAATTGCTGGGGCTACGCGAGGCGCCCCTGAAGCGAGTCTAGCGACCGAGTATATACGGGCGGTCGCGGGGGGTCGCCACCGCACGACCGCGGCAACCGCTTGAACTCGCCGGCGTGCGCCGTCACCCTACGCCGGGGACGACGGCATGACAGGCTGGGAGTTCAGGCCGACGCCGGACTTCGGGGTGAACTGGCTCAGCGAGTCCGCGCCAGCCGGGGCAGCTACCGTGCCCGCACGGCTCGTTGCTTACGCGGCCTGCAAGCGGCTGAGGAGATCCAGCATCGCCGGGCAGAGATCGGTGTGATGATGGACGATCTTCCGCTCCGCCGGCTTTGCGGCGATAGACGCTAGTGACGCGGTGGCAGACAGGAAGCCCGCCGAACGCTCCGGCGGGCTCGCTCATGGCTTGCGGCGCTCATGGGACCACCGATGGGCATCATCTTGCCACCCAGCGCATGACCCGCACGCCTGGGTTCCGCAGCTGTTCACCCCAATAGTCCACGAAACGTGGCGGT
>Ga0315295_10005341_pt1 | contig 10974 bp, 16 predicted proteins | sample YL17G14_0_MG_FD_204453 | JGI IMG/M metagenome (GOLD analysis project Ga0315295, IMG submission 204453) | Sediment microbial communities from Yellowstone Lake, YNP, Wyoming, USA - YL17G14_0 | ecosystem: Environmental > Aquatic > Freshwater > Lake > Sediment | place: USA: Wyoming | collected...
CGAGACTTCGGTTGGAGCTATGAGACTCCTGCGCGGGATGACCGGAGAGGTTACCGAAGAAGCGGAAGTTGACACCTTAGATAAGTGATGGTAAATTCAGACTTCGGCGCGTTGGCGCCGTTTTTCGTGTATTCGCGCCCCGGCACAAGCGCCGGGTGTATTTTTCGGGTGTAGCGGGAGGCCCTGTTGCCGACGATAAATCAGCTCGTAAGGAACGGAAGAAAGAGGAAAGTGAAGAAGACTTCCTCGCCTGCCCTGCAAAGCTGCCCACAGAGGCGCGGGGTATGTACGCAGGTGAAGACCTCCACGCCCAAGAAGCCGAACTCGGCATTGCGCAAGATCGCGAGGGTCAGGCTGACGAACGGGACAGAGGTAACAGCCTATATCCCGGGGATCGGCCACAACCTTCAGGAGCACTCCATCGTGCTTATCAGGGGAGGCAGGGTTAAAGACCTGCCGGGCGTTCGCTACAAAGTGGTTAGGAGCGCCATGGATGCAGCGGGCGTGGAGGACCGGGCGCAGAGCCGCTCCAAGTACGGGACCAAGAGGACAAAGTAAGCGGATACGGAGACGAGCTATGCCGCGGAGGGGACCCGCCTCAAAACGGAACCTGGAACCAGACCCTGTTTACAACAGCGTACTGGTTGCCCAGTTCATTAACAGGGTTATGACGCAGGGTAAAAAGAGCGTCTCGGAAAAGATAGTGTACGAGGCGCTTAACATAATCGGTCAGAAGGAGGGCGTGGATCCGGTCGGGATGCTTCAGAAGGCCGTCGAGAACGTAAGGCCCCTGTTGGAGGTCAGGTCGCGCCGGGTTGGCGGCGCGACGTATCAGGTGCCTGTCGAGGTCAAGTCGCGGAGAAGTCGAACACTCGCTGTTCGCTGGATAGTCACATTCTCGCGCATACGGAGGGAAAAGACCATGGCCGAGAGACTTGCAGGGGAAGTGATGGATGCGGCGGAGCGCACCGGCCAATCCGTTAAGAAGAAGGAGGACCTGCACCGGATGGCAGAGGCAAACAAGGCCTTTGCCCATTACCGGTGGTGAATACATGAAAAGTGCGACAACTAGAAAGCGGTGTACCCAGGCTGAGAGAGCGAGCGGAAAAATGGAGAGGGACTTTCCCCTAGAACATATCAGGAACATAGGGATAATGGCCCATATAGACGCCGGAAAGACGACAACGACCGAGCGCATCCTCTATTACACGGGCAAGACTTATAAGATGGGTGAGGTCCACGACGGCGCGGCGGTCATGGACTGGATGGTACAGGAGCAGGAGCGAGGTATAACCATAACCTCCGCTGCTACAACATGCCAATGGAACGATTTCCGGATCAATATTATTGATACGCCCGGCCACGTGGACTTTACCATAGAGGTCGAGAGGTCGCTCAGAGTATTGGATGGAGCGGTGGCGATTTTCGATGCGGTGGAAGGTGTAGAGCCGCAGACGGAGACGGTATGGAGACAGGCTGATAACTATATGGTGCCGAGGATCTGTTACGTGAACAAGATGGACAGGACAGGTGCGAACTTCAAGAAATGTATTGAGATGATAAAGGAAAAACTGGAGGGAAGACCGGTTGCTGTGCAACTGCCAATCGGAATCGAGGAAACGTTCAGCGGGGTAATCGACCTGGCAAAGATGAAGTCGGTTTCTTGGATAGACGACATGGGCGAAGAATGGGAGTACGAGGAGATACCGGGTGACTTGAGGGAGAAGTCGGAGGAAGCGAGGCACTTGATGCTGGATGAAGTGGCGGAGTTTGATGAAGAACTTCTCGATGCGTACATCCATGGCGGAGAAGTGAGCGAGGAAATGATCAGGAGGGCGACCCGGCTGGGCACTATCTCCGCTAAGATCGTTCCCGTCCTTTGTGGGGCTTCGCTCAAGAACCGTGGCGTCCAACCATTGCTGGATGCCGTTGTTTACTATCTACCTTCCCCTGCCGATGTGCCTGCGGTCGATGGTGAGAACCCGTATACGCACGAAGTCGAGGCGAGGCCGGCGTCCGACGGAGAACCGTTTTCGGCACTCGCTTTCAAGATAATGTCGGACCCCCACGTGGGAAAGCTTACCTACTTCCGTGTTTACTCCGGCACGCTGGATACGAGGACTTCGGTATTGAACTCCACGCAAGGCCACAAGGAGAGAATAGGGCGGATACTGAGGATGCACGCGAATCACCGTGAGGACCTGGATATGGTCTGTACCGGTGACATCGTAGCCGGCGTGGGATTAAAGAAGACGATAACCGGCGATACGCTCTGCGACCCGGCACATCCGATTTTACTTGAGCCGATGAGCTTTCCAGAGCCCGTGATTTCGGTCGCCATCGAGCCGAAGACGAAGATGGACCAGGACAAACTCACTAAATCCCTTAACCGCCTTTCCGATGAGGATCCCACCTTCCGCGTCGACTTCGACGAGGAGAGCGGCCAGACGATCATCAGCGGGATGGGCGAACTTCATTTGGAAGTCGTGGTGGACAGGCTGGTACGCGAGTTCCTGGTCGACGCGAACGTTGGCAAACCGCAGGTCTCGTACCGCGAGACGATCACGGTTCCGGTAAAGGGTGTGCGCGGGAGGTTCGTGAAGCAGACGGGCGGGCGGGGGCAATACGGCGATATCACCATCGACCTCAAGCCGATGAAGCGCGGTGCGGGTTACGAGTTCGAAAGCAAAATCCACGGCGGAGAGATTCCCAAGGAGTACATCCCGGCGGTGGACCGGGGCATGCAGGAAGCGACCGGCTCCGGGGTGCTCGCCGGGTATCCGCTGGTTGACGTCAAGGCCGAGCTGGTCGGCGGCTCATATCATGCTGTTGACTCTTCGGAGCTGGCCTTCAAGGTCGCGGGAGCAATGGCGCTCAAGGAAGCCATCCGCAGGGCAAAGCCGATCCTCCTGGAGCCGATCATGAAGATGGACATCGTGGTTCCCGAGGAATACATCGGCGAAGTTATCTCCGATGTCAACGGACGCAGGGGCAGGATAGACAGCGTAAGCGCGGAGGCGCGGCGACAGAAGCTCATTGTATTCGTTCCGCTTGCCGAGACATTCGGATACGCGACGGATCTGAGGTCGCTCACCCAGGGAAGGGCCACGTATCACATGGATTTCTTCAAGTACGAGGAGATCCCTACGGGGATATCTCAGGAGATAATCGCCAGGGCTAAGGGACACTGAGGAAAGCAAAGGTCCGATAGGAGAATTCGGGAGGCACCATGGCCAAGCAGAAGTTTGAGCGTACAAAGCCCCACATGAACGTGGGCACCATCGGGCACGTCGACCACGGCAAGACGATGCTGACGGCCGCCATAACCAAGGTGCTCAACGAGAGGGGCCTTCCCGTGGAGGTGCGCACCTTCGAGAGCATCGACAACGCTCCCGAGGAGAAAGAGCGGGGAATAACCATCGCCATCGCCCACGTGGAGTACGAGACGGAGAAGCGCCACTACGCCCACGTAGACTGCCCGGGCCACGCGGACTACATCAAGAACATGATAACCGGGGCCGCCCAGATGGACGGGGCCATCCTGGTGGTATCCGCCGCCGACGGCCCCATGCCCCAGACGCGCGAGCACATCCTGCTCGCCCGCCAGGTGGAGGTACCCTCCATGGTGGTCTTCCTCAACAAGGCCGACATGGTGGACGACCCGGAGCTCCTGGAACTGGTGGAGCTCGAGGTGCGCGAGCTGCTCTCCGAGTACGAGTTCCCCGGGGACGACATCCCGGTCATAACCGGTAGCGCCCTCAAGGCGCTAGAGTGCGGCTGCGGCAAGGAAGAGTGCCAGTGGTGCAAGCCGGTCCTGGACCTCCTCGACGCGGTCGACGACTACATCCCCACGCCGGTGCGCGACGTGGACAAGCCCTTCCTGATGCCGGTGGAGGACGTGTTCAGCATAACGGGCAGGGGAACGGTCGCCACCGGGAGGGTGGAGCAGGGCAAGATCCACGTGGGAGACGAGGTCGAGGTAGTGGGCATAAAGGAGGAGACGAGAAAGACCGTCTGTACCGGGGTGGAGATGTTCAGAAAGATCCTGGACGAGGGCCAGGCGGGTGACAACATAGGGGTGCTGCTCCGCGGAGTGGGAAGAGAAGAGATCGAGCGCGGCCAGGTGATAGCCGCCCCCGGCAGCATAACCCCCCACAACAAGTTCCGCAGCCAGGTCTACGTGCTCTCCAAGGACGAGGGTGGGCGCCACACCCCCTTCTTCACCGGCTACCGTCCCCAGTTCTACTTCCGCACCACAGACGTGACCGGCTCCATCACCCTGCCGGAGGGAACGGAGATGGTGATGCCCGGGGACAACACTGAGATGGACGTGGATCTCATCACCCCCGTGGCCATGGATGAGGGCCTGCGCTTCGCCATCCGTGAGGGCGGTCATACCGTGGGTGCGGGCAGAGTCATAAAGATAGAGAGATGAGGAATGCGTAAGGCGTACCGCATTTGAAAGCGGAGGGACGCAAGTGGCAAGAGAAAAGATACGCATAAGGCTCAAGGCGTATGACCACGAGATCATCGACCAGTCGGCTCGTATGATAGTGGAGACGGCCAAGAAGACCGGCGCCGGTGTGTCCGGCCCCGTTCCTCTGCCAACAGAGAGGAGCGTTTACTGCGTTATCCGCTCGCCGCACGTCGACAAGGACTCGCGCGAGCATTTCGAGATCAGGACGCATAAACGACTTATCGACATACTCGAGCCTACCCCCGCGACGGTAGACGCCCTGATGGGCATGGACCTTCCAGCGGGTGTTGACATAGAGATCAAGCTTTAAACCAGAAGCTGATTGGTTGTTCGACCGGAGGGTGCAGGGAATGACGAAGGCCATACTCGGAGAAAAACTGGGGATGACCCAGATCTTCAAGGAAGACCTGGTGATCCCTGTCACTGTCCTGAAAGCCGGGCCTTGTGTGGTGACCCAGGTCAAGGTAGTCGAGAAGGACGGGTACGAGGCCGTCCAGCTCGGGTACGGGGATGTGAAGCCCGAAAAGGTCAACCAGCCGATGACGGGTCACTTCAAGAAAGCGAACTGCAACCCGCTGCGTTTTCTAGCGGAGGTGCCGTTAAGCGCTGCGGAATACAAGCCCGGGCAGAAGGTGAAGGTCGATGTCTTCGCCGAGGGTGACCGCGCGGACGTGTCCGGCGTGAGCAAAGGGAAAGGATTCGCCGGTGTTGTAAAGCGATGGGGTTTCGCGGGCGGCCCGGCTTCCCACGGTTCCAGGTTCCACCGGGCGCCCGGGGCCATCGGTGCATGCGCTACCCCGTCCAGGGTGTTCAAGGGAAAGAAGATGCCGGGGCGGATGGGGACGGACAACGTTACGGTACAGAACCTGCTTGTAGTGGGGGTCGATCAGGAGCGCGACCTCCTGCTTCTCAAGGGAGCGGTACCGGGCCCGCGGGGGTCCCTTTTACTTATTCGCGAGTCCGTGAAGGGTAAGAAGAAGAAGGCCGGCAAGCGGTGATACACAGATGATAATCGCTCTTAAGGACGTGGAAGGGAAAGAGGTCGGAGAGGTAACCCTTTCCGATGAGCTTTTCGGCATGGAGCCGAATCCCCATGCGGTGCACCAGGTAGTGCGGGCCCAGCGGGCGGCCGCGAGAGCGGGAACGGCTTCCACCAAGACGCGGGGACAGGTTCGCGGGGGAGGCTGCAAGCCCTGGCGGCAGAAGGGGACCGGGCGTGCCCGCGCCGGGAGCATCAGGTCGCCGATATGGAAAGGCGGAGGAACCGTCTTCGGGCCAACGCCGCGCGATTACTCTTTCCGCGTGCCGAGGAAGATGCGGAGGCTCGCGTTCCGCTCGGCACTCTCGGCGGCGGCGCGCGAGGACCGTATAACGGTCGTCGAGGATTTCTCCCTCGATGAGCCGAGCTCGAGGACTGTCAACGGGATCATCGACAGGCTTGGCCTTGGCGGGAGCGTCATGGTGGTGGTAGCCGTGGACGACCTGAACGTGGAAAAATCCTTCAGGAATATCTCCGGGGTCGAGACGTTCCTGCCGGGGGAAATAAACACATACGACATCTTGAGATTTGACAACCTCGTGTTCCTGAAAGGTGCGCTGGATACGCTACAGGGGAATGGTGAAGATGAAGAATCCTCATGATGTGATTCTTTATCCGGTGATAAGCGAGAAGAGCTACACCGCCATAGACCTGGGGCAGTACACTTTCATGGTGGACCCCCGCTCCAACAAGTCCGAGATAAAGGATGCGGTTGAGCATGCCTTTGACGTGAAAGTGACCAGCGTAAACACCATGCGCACCAAGGGTAAACCCCGCCGCAGGGGATTAGTCGTGGGGCACACCTCGAGGGGCAAGAAGGCAGTTGTCACCCTCGCGGAGGGGCAGGCCATAGAGTTTTTCGAGAGCAGGTAGGTCAGGAAAGGGAAATGGGCGTCAAGAAGTACAAACCGACATCGCCAGGCAGGAGGTTCGCCACCGTCTCTGATTTCGCGGAGCTGACGCGGAGCGAGCCCGAGAGGTCGCTGGTGCGGCCGCTCTCAAAGAGCGGCGGGCGCAACAACCAGGGGCGAAAGACCTCTCGCCACCGTGGCGGGGGCGCGAAGAGGAAGTACCGGGTGGTGGACTTCAGGCGTGACAAGGATGGAATACCCGCCCGCGTCGCAGAGATAGAGTATGACCCGAACCGGTCTGCCCAGCTTGCCCTGCTCAACTATAGAGACGGGGAGAAGAGGTACATCCTTTGCCCGGTGGACCTGATGATCGGTGACACGATCGAGTCCGGACCGGGCGTTGACGTGAAGGCCGGTAACGCGCTGCCGCTGGGGAACATCCCGGTGGGAACTCTTGTCCACGCCGTTGAGCTCAAGCCGGGCGGCGGCGCCAAGATAGTGCGCTCGGCGGGGACTTCGGCCCAGATAATGGCCCGCGAGGGAGGGGTCGCTCACCTCAGGCTCCCTTCCGGTGAGGTGCGAAAGGTGCCGCTTGACTGCCGCGCCACAGTAGGCGTTGTCGGAAACGTGGAACACGAACTCATATCCCTCGGAAAGGCCGGGGCGTCGAGGCATCGAGGTGTAAAACCTCAGACGAGGGGCGCCGCGATGAACCCGGTGGACCACCCTCACGGAGGAGGCGAGGGAAAGTCGAAGTCCGGTCGCCACCCCGTCACCCCGTGGGGCAAGCCGACCCTTGGATACCGTACGAGGCAGAAGAAGAAGCGATCCGACAGGCTGATTGTTAGGACCAGGAGACAGAAGTAGGCGAAAGGGCAGGGAGGCGTAATTGTCTCGATCTCTGAAGAAGGGTCCGTACGCGGACGAAAAACTATTGACTCGAATAGCGGAGCTTAACAGGACGGGCGAGAAGGCTGTCGTCAAGACTTGGTCACGCCGTTCGACCATCTTCCCAGATATGGTCGGGAATACGATAGCCGTCCACGACGGGAGGAAGCACGTGCCCGTCTATATTACGGAGAGCATGGTGGGACACAAGCTCGGAGAGTTTGCGCCTACCCGCGTGTTCCGCGGCCATGGAGGCAAGCTGGCCAAGGAAAAACGCACGAGGATCAAGTAGGGCGGAGGCACAGTTGGAAACCAGGGCTACGGCGAGATACGTCAGGGTCAGCCCTCGCAAGGCGAGGCTGGTCACTGACCTGATAAGCGGGAAGGACCTTTCAGCGGCCCGGCAGATCTTGGATTATAACCCGAGGGCTGCCGCCCGCGTCGTCGGGAAGGTCCTCTCATCGGCGACCGCCAATGCCGAGAACAACAACAAGCTCAGTCCTGAAAGTCTCTTCGTGGCACGGGCTTACGTGGACGAGGGGCCTACCCTGAAGCGGTTCAGGCCACGCGCGCTTGGAAGAGCGACGCGCATAAACAAGAGGACGAGCCACATAACCATCGTTCTGGACGAGAAGGTACCGGAAAGGGAAGTCACAAGGCGCAGGCTCAGGCGTCGAAAGCCGCAGGCGGAACCTCTAGAGGGAAAGGTGCTGGAAGAAGCGCCGGAGGCCGTGGAGCCCGAGAAAGAACGCAGGGCTCCCGGCAAGCCGCGCACCGCTGGAGGGGCGGCGAAGAAGCCTGCGAAGAAGGCTGCCGGGAAGGCTGCAGACAAGAAGGTGAAGGGCAAGCCCACGAAGGTGGCTCCGGGCAAAGCCGCTTCCCGGAAGGCTGCCTCGGGCAAGGATGCTGTGGGCAAAACTGCGGCCGCCAAGAAGGCGAAGAAAGAGAATTCAAAGCCGAAAAAGAAGGTCGAGAGAAGAGAGGGATGACGTGGGTCAGAAGGTACACCCGTATGGCCTCAGGATTGGAATAGTGAATAACTGGAAGTCGCGGTGGATAGCCGACAAGGAATATCCGGATCTGGTACAGGAAGACATCCGGATTCGGAAGTACCTCGCGGGAAGACTCTCGAACGCGGCCGTCTCGAAGATCGAGATCGAGCGCAAGGCGAAAGAGACATCGGTCGACGTTTATACCGCCCGCCCGGGGATCGTGATTGGCAGGAAGGGCAGCGAGGTCGACAGGATAAGGGACGACCTCATAGGGATGTGCGGCCATGATATCTCGGTAAACATCATCGAGGTGCCGGTACCCGACCTGGACGCGACTCTGGTCGCCCAGAACATCGCAGAGCAGATCTCGGGCAGGGTCTCGTTCAGAAGGGCAATGAAGAAGGCCGTCTCTAACACGATGAGGCTCGGCGCCCAGGGCATCAAGGTGCAGTGCAGCGGCCGTCTTGGAGGCGCCGAGATGTCCCGCAGCGAGTGGTACAGGGAGGGAAGAGTCCCGCTCCATACACTCAGGGCCGACATTGATTACGGCCTCGTCGAGTCGAGAACGACGTTCGGCCGAATCGGTGTAAAAGTCTGGATCTTCAAGGGAGAGGTGTCCGGCAAGCGGGAGGAACAACTGATGCCAGCTTCACTCGGCTCAGCTCGGCTGCGCAGAAGGCCTCCCATGGAGAAGCCGAAGCCTGCCGCCGAAAAGGTGACCGCTGAAGTTCCGGCTGTGGAGGCACCGAGAGCGGAAGCGGTCGAGGCCGAGGAGACAGCGGTCGAACAACCCGAAACGGCTGAGCCCAATGCCGGTGAAGAACCGGTCCCGGTGGAAGAAGCCTCATCGAGCGTCGAAGAGGCTGGCGCGGAAGCCCCCGTGACGGAGGACGAGGCAAGGGCGGAAGAGGTCGTTGCCGAGGAGGGGGATTAGGTGCTGCAGCCGAAAAAGCCTCCGCACAGGAAGGTGCAAAGGGGTCGCCTGAAAGGAAGCTCCAAGGGCGGCACGCAGGTGAACTTCGGTGACTTCGGCCTGCAGGCGCTCGAGCCTGCCTGGATAACGGCGCGACAGATAGAGGCTGCTCGTGTGGCGATAACACGCCACATAAAGAGGAGCGGCAAGGTATGGATAAACATATTTCCTTTCAAGCCGGTATCCAAGAAACCGGCAGAGACGAGGATGGGCAGCGGCAAAGGCAACCCCGAGTTCTGGGTGGCTCCGGTGAAGCCCGGCAAAGTCATGTTCGAGCTGGCAGGGGTGAGCGAGCCCGTGGCGCGGGAGGCGATACGTCTTGCGGCGCACAAGCTGCCGATAAAATGCCGTTTTGTGAAGAGAGAAGAGTAGCGCTCGCATACGGGGGTAGCGATGCTGAAAACTAGAGATCTGAGGTTGTTGGACGAGGAGGAGCTCGAGTCGAAGCTCCGCGAACTGAAAGAGACACTCTTCAATCTCCGGTTCCAGCACGCGACGGGACAGCTCGACAACCCGATGAGGATAGGCGAGACCCGCAGGGATATCGCTAGGGTGTTCACAGTGACAACCGAGAGGAAGTACTCGATACACCCGGATGCGTTCGAGGAGGCCGTGTACGCCCCCAGGCGCGAGGAGCTCGAGGAGCCAGAAGAGATGGTGGCCGAGGAGCTCCCCGAGGAACTGGCCGAGGAAGAAATGGAGTTGGAAGAACCGATTGTTCCCGAAAGCGAGGAACAGCTTGAAGAAGAGGTCGAGGAAGAGCTCAAGGACCTGTAGGTAGGTAGAGATGGCCAAGAGAGCATCGCGCAAGATCAGAGTGGGCACGGTGGTTTCGGATGCGATGGACAAGACGATCGTAGTGGCCGTGGAGTCAAAGGTAAGGCACCCCCTCTACGGAAAGACCATCAAGAGCACCACCAAGATCTACGCGCACGACGAGGAGAACCAGTGCCGTACCGGCGACGTTGTCAGGGTCATGGAGACCCGGCCGGTTTCGCGGACGAAACGCTGGCGCATGGTCTCCGTGATCGAGAAGGCCAAGTAACGCGGGCCGGAGACGGAAATGATCCAGCAGGAGTCAAGAGTAAAGGTCGCTGACAATACGGGGGCAAGAGAGATCCTCTGCATAAAGGTGCTGGGGGGGTCCGGCCGCCGCTACGCGTCCATCGGGGACGTGATCGTCGGCACCGTCAAGGAGGCGGTCCCCGGAACGTCGGTGCGCAAGGGCGAAGTGGTGAAGGCGGTCGTCGTCAGGACGAAAAAGGAGAACAGACGCCCCGACGGCACCTACATAAAGTTCGACGAGAACGCGGTCGTATTGATCGATAACGTGATGAATCCACGGGGGACTAGAATCTTCGGACCGGTGGCGAGGGAGCTAAGGTACAAGAACTTCATGAAGATAATCTCTCTCTCCCCCGAGGTCCTTTAGGGGCGGTGGACGAGACATGAGCGGCCTGCATATCAGGAAGGGTGACACGGTCCAGGTCCTTTCAGGGAAGGACAGCGGCAAGCGCGGCAGGGTGCTGAAAGTGGATTCCGAGAACCGCAGGGTCGTGGTCGAAGGCATAAACAGGGCGAAGAAGCATATGCGCCCGAGCCAGTCGAACCCGCAGGGAGGAGTGGTCGACTGGGAGCTTCCCGTCGACGTATCCAACGTGATGCTCGTCTGCTCGGGCTGCGAGACACCGACAAGGGTTACGAGAAAGCGGACTGGCGACAAGTCCTTCGTCAGGGTCTGCAAGAGGTGCGAT
>Ga0315295_10005342_pt1 | contig 10973 bp, 15 predicted proteins | sample YL17G14_0_MG_FD_204453 | JGI IMG/M metagenome (GOLD analysis project Ga0315295, IMG submission 204453) | Sediment microbial communities from Yellowstone Lake, YNP, Wyoming, USA - YL17G14_0 | ecosystem: Environmental > Aquatic > Freshwater > Lake > Sediment | place: USA: Wyoming | collected...
GCTAATTTGTCTTCTGCCTTGACCTGGCTCTAGCCGTCGACCGTTCCCGGTTCCCAACGTGCCGGCGGCCTCCGTCTCCTAACTTGCTGGTGATCCCCCGGTATCTTCGATCTCTGTCACAACTTCCTCCTCTCCCCGCGCCGCGAGAGACTGAAGCGTGAATAGCTTGCTGTAATAACCGCCTTGCGCGAGCAGCTCTTCGTGTCTCCCGCTCTCTGTTATCCCGCCGTTATGAATGACAAGAATGTTGTCCGAATCCACCACGGTCGAGAGTCTGTGAGCTATCGCAATCGACGTCCGTCCGGCGAAGAGTTCCGTCATCGCCCGCTGCAACAGGCGCTCCGTCTGCGGGTCTACGCTGGAAGTGGCTTCGTCGAGCACAAGGATGTCGGGATCGACCAGCAGCGCCCGTAAGAAGGAAAACAACTGCCGCTCTCCGGTGGAGAGATTCTCTCCGCGCTCGGCCAGCTCCGTATCCAGGCCCTTCGGCAAACGCGTTATCACATCGTCCACTCCGAGTCGCCGGGCAGCTTTCATTACGCGCTCGGGCGTAATTTGTTCGTCGCCCATGCGCAGGTTCTCCAGGACGTTGCCCGGAAACAGGAATATGTCCTGAAGCACAAGTCCGATCCTCGACCGGAGTTCCGTCTGCCGGATGTCGTTTACGTCGATGCCGTCGACCAGAATTCTTCCTCTCTGAGGCTGATAGAACCTGAGAAGCAGACTGATGATGGACGTCTTGCCCCCGCCGGTCGCGCCGACCAACGCCCACCTCTCGCCCCTGGGCACGGTGAAGCTTATGTCGCGAAGAACCCAGCCATTCCTGCCTACGTTCCCCACCGCCGCCTGCGGGACCCCCTCCCCACTGTCGGCCTCGCCGTTCCCGTAGCTGAACCAGACGTTCTTAAACTCGACTGCCTTCTCGAGTCGCGTCCATCTCTTCACGACTGCCCTGTCCATCACCTCGGGTTCAGCGTCGAGCAATTCGAACACGCGCTGGCCACCCGAGAACGCTCTCTGGAATGTGCTCAGTTCTTCCGAGAATCTGTGCAGCGGCTCGAAGAACCTCCTCAGGTACCCTATGAACATGACGAGCGTCCCGATTGTCACTGACCCCCCGAGCCCCCACTTGCCTCCGTACCAGAGGATGATTCCGGTCCCAAAGACCTCCGTGAGGAAGATGGAGTTGAAGAAGGCGACCACCATCAGCTCTGCCCTGACAGCCGTCGTGTACTTCCTCTGGCTCGCGTCCCACATCCCCTGCATGACCTGTTTCTCGCGCCCGAATATCTGGACGACTCCCGAACCCTGGAGGTGTTCGGTTAGAAAGGCCGTCAGATCCGCCGTCCTCTTTCGAACTGTGAGGAACATCGGTGTCGTCTTCCTCGAGAACAATACCGACGCCACGACAATCGGCGGGATGATGATCGCCGTGAGCAGCATAAGCTTCACGTTGATGTACGCCATCACACCCAGCATCCCGAAGAACATGATGACGTCGCCGGCAAACGTGACGACGGCCGACGTGAACAACAGGCGCATCGCCTCGGTATCGCTCTCCACGCGGGCGATCAACCGCCCCACCGGATTCTTGTCAAAGAACGACACGGACATTTCAGTTACTTTTCCGAAAAGCCGTTCGCGCAGGGCAGTGATGATCTTTTGTCCCGCGGTCTCGAGTTTCCAGCGCTGCACGTAAGTGAGAAACAAGAACGCCAGCTGCGCTACGACGTAGAGAGACACCGTGAAAACGAGCCCTCTGTAGTTCCTCGCAGCGATGTCCACGTCGATTGCCCGCTTGACGAGAATGGGGCCGACCAGCGACATGCCCGTCGCCGCGAAAAGCAGAAGCAGGCACACGAATAGCTCGAGCCCGTGACCTCTGAGGAGGCCGAGCATTCGCTTGCCGACAACCCTGACTGGTGCGCGGACTATTGTTTCTTCTTCGTAGTAAACGGGATCCATTGAATCTCAGCAGCGCAATAACGCGCCGACCTTTTCCTCATTCTGCTCTGCGATTTCCTGCAGCGGCCGTGGGTCAAGAGAAACAGCCCCTGGCAATTGCAGCGGACGCCGCCCAGTATACGGGCTCGCGGAAGCGCCAGATGCAACGCAAAAAAGTCCACCGGCATGGCTCCGGTGGACTTCAATTCATCGATTCTACGTTCTAGCGGGAATTCACATGACGAAGAGCACCATGAGCCATCCGGACATAAACAAGTCGCCGGACAACCGGGCGTATCGCTTGTTTGTCGCCCTAGCCGCGGGCGACAAGGTGATTGTTGCGCCGGCTGCGGCCGGCTGAGAACCGACGGGGTCAACCGTCAATCAGACCTGGCGCAGCGGGCTTACCAATCAGAACCTGCGATACCGACCCCTAGCTATAGGCGAACCCTATTGCTTGTGATGGCCATGGTGAACTCCCTTCCCGTAATGGGTAGAAATAAGAATAGCCCTGACGCCGGTTGGCTGTCAAGACTTTATTGGCGCACAAACTGGTACGAGGCCGGGCTTACTTCAAGAACTAGCGCACCAGAAGTACTTTCCTGGTCACAGAATAATCTCCGACCTTCAGGACACAGAAGTAGACGCCGGGGGCCAGCTTCTCACCACGCTCGGCACGGCCGGTCCATGCAATGTTGTGCCTGCCGGCAGGTAACGGCCCGGCAACCAGGTTCTTCACGACCGCGCCCGCAGCATTGAAGATCCTAAGACTGACCCTGGTCTCAGTCGGCAAGTCGAGCAGGATCGTGGTGCCTCCAACCGCAGGATTGCGGGCATTCTGGAAGAACAGATGTTTGCCGCGCGAGTCTGCTGGCAGCGTAGAGTCGGGCGAGGCAACGAGGTGCGGACGGATTACTCTGATCGTGTCAGTGCCAACAAACCACGCAGCATCTCTGACCTCGCCCGACTCGACGCTACCAGCGGGCTCAGTGAGCAAAGAGGACCACTGTATGTAACTTATCCTTGACGGTGTGCGTGTGCGGTTCCGCACGGCCGGGGGCTCGACCCACCGGCTTGTGCTGTGCGCTAAGGCCTGAGCTCAGAGAGATCCCGGCCCAATTGGGACTGGAGTGCAATTTTGAGCCGTCGCCCACTACACTCAGGTCCCTGCGTGGATGTCGTTGCTCGCGGTGCGCGAGTCCGCCTTGTCGTCGTTGCTCTCAGCACCCGGATCCACCCGTGGCCGGTATTTCTTCCAGTAAACGCTGGTTGTGACCTCGCTCACATCGCTCGCGTGGAGTCCGGCCGGACCGCCACGCCTTCGCTTTCGCGGCCGCCGCTGCAGCTTCCTTGGACCCGGCTCGGGTCGAATCGCTTTGCGCCACACGCGAAGTGTCGGCTGGAACACCGGAGACTGCACTCTCGAGCAAGGCCATCACTTCGCTCTTGCTCAGATAAGCCCGGGTTGACATCTTGGCTTCTTTCGAGGGCGCGTGGATCCTTCGGCGAGGTGGAAAGAAGTGACATAAACACAGTCTCGGCGCGCTCGACGTCACCCTGTAGCGCAAGCGTCATGCCGTACTCTGTAATCTTAGACGTACGCTCGGCTGTGGCCTTTGCCAGAGCTACATCGTCTTCCGCGTCCGTGAGTTCGGCCTTCTGACCGGCGAAGGCCATCGCACAGCGGAAGACGCCCGAATCCACAGCGAGACCCAGCACGATCAAGACCGTCGCTAGGATTCCGAGCGCCGCAATAACGCGCGTGAGTCCAGGCACATAATTTGCCGTGAGTTTTCGCACGAACATATCGACCTCCCTCTTGATTTGAACGTCTACAGATATCCTACTTCCCCATTCCGGATTGCCACGCAGAAGACACGGGCTGTCCAAATAGGACCGCAAGGCCTCGCAGTCAGAGGCTCGCTTATTGCCGGCGTGATCCGGTCGTTTGCTGAGAATCAAAAATGTATACCTGCCAGATTCACTCTGTATGCGACCTCGGAATGCGATAAGCCGAATCCGGAGGCTGTTTGCTCTACCATAATCGTGGGAGCTTCAATACCTGCAAACGCCTCCTTGCCTAAATGAATGTCTAAGAGTGACTGCGTGTCTGTCTTTTCAGCCTCCCGAGTTGCCTGATAAATCCCCAATCCGAGTCCCAGATAAAGTGCCACCTACGAAGCCCCGCTTGGTGGCTTCTCCGCCTCCTTCGCTGGCAACATCTATCGCAAGCCCGACCAGCAGACCGGCGAGGGCGCCGCCACCTGTATCTCTGAATATTGTCCATGCCCAATCTGCTGTCACAGTGGAAGGGATACCGACCATTACGCTAAGTAGCGAAAGGACTGCGATAATACGCTGGCGGTAAAGAGTTCTCCTTTCACGTCCTCCGGTTCAAGAGTTCACGACTGCATGCGTGCTGGTGCGACCAACATGGTCTCACGCGGTATAACGGCACATGGGACCTCACGTGGCACATGGCCGAGCAAAATGAACAGGTCGGCAGGGAGGGAAATCCACCCTGAGCGCTTCCCCTGGATATCACCTCCATTCATCGCAAACGAAGAAGCTCTTGCTTCTAGATCTTCCGTGAGCTTGGAAAAGGGTACACGGTCGATGATGCCGCAATCATATCACGTTACGACAGAAACTGTTTTCGCCTCCCTGTGCCCCTCCGTCTCCACCGACACGAGATACATTCCCCCGGGCACAAACTCGCCCACGCCATCACGACCGTCCCAGTAACCGAGATTGGCTCCAGCGCTCATGACCTGCCCTGGAATCAGCTCCGAGAAAGTCACATATCCCACTATTCAATACAAGTCAACCCTCCGGAAGTTGGTCCCGGCCAGCTGCCACTCTCGTCAAGACGTGCCGGGCGAGGAAACACGCTGTGTCTCATCGCCTTGCGGCCGAATCGTTCGCCGGCATTACGGCACCCGCAGTGGCTTCTCGGCCACCGTCAGGGTCGCCGATGCGCTCCAGTTCACGCGCCAGGAAGCGGGCAACCGTCCGCCGATTAAAATCCTGGGCGGCCGCACCCGCTCCCATTATCTGCCCGGCATAGAACGAAAGAACAATCCCTGCAAACAGAGCCTTGAACGATCAGGCGAATGCCGATTATGTCGCGCGTGCGCGCGGCATGCTTGACAGCATGGAGGCTAGATAGACCCCTTTTGAACCCCACAGATCTACCTCGGTATCCTTGACAGGCTCATTACACAATGAGAGTATCCACACCTAAGAAATGAGATTCTGCTTCCTTCCCGACAGGAGTATCCATGGGCAAGCGAGCGATTGTTTCCATTGTGCGGGTCTCAGATTCCATAGAGGGCAGTGTCAGGAAGGCGGTCGACCTCATCGGAGGCATCCCCGCTGGCGTGACGAGCGAAACAAGGGTCTTGATAAAGCCCAATTTCATAAGAGCAGAGGCTCCGGCGGTTGGAACCACCACACACCCGGAAATTGTGCGCACGGTGGCCACGATGTTCAAGGAAAAGGGGGCTCGTGTCGCAATTGGCGAAGCTTCCGGAAACCAATACAACACGGAGGAGATTTTCGAGCACTTGAGAATCAGAGATCGACTGGGAGGCTTCGAAGTCCTGGACCTGGACCGCGACAGAATAGTGTCGGTGGAGATAAGGGATGCAAGGGCGCTGAAAAAGGTCGGCATAGCTGAGACGGTACTCAATGCTGACCTGATTGTGTCCCTGCCGGTCATGAAAACACACAACTCCACGGTGTTCACCGGTGCCATGAAAAACATGATGGGGGTCCTGCCGGAGCGGGAGAAATGGAACATGCACCTGTCGGGGCTCCACGAGGCCCTCGTGGACCTCAACCGGGCCGTGGGTCCCCGCCTGATAGTCATGGACGCGATAGTCGCCATGGAAGGTTGGGGGCCTGCCATGGGATATCCCGTGAAGATGGGCCTTGTTCTCGCGGGTACCGACTTTGTCGCAGTGGACAGCGTGGCGGCAGCAATAATGGGCATAGAACTGAAAGATGTGAAGCACCTTGTCCGCGCGACCGAAGAAGGGCTCGGCGTATCAGATCTCAGCGACATTGAGATACGGGGAGAGGAAATCGTCAACGTGAAGCGTCGCTTCCGGAAGGCCCCCGGAGTAAAGTTCTTCGAGGTCTACGGGAAGTGCCAGTACACCGTCGGAAGGTTTCTTCTCAATTCTTTCCGCATTGACATAAGACCATTCATAAGACGTACGTCCCTCTTCCACCTTCCCAAACCGAAGTTGGACTACGGGTCGTGCACCAGGACCGGACGTTGCAGGGCGATCTGCCCCGAGTCTGCCATTACTATGAACAGTTATCCGGTCATCGACTACTCGAAGTGCTCGAGGTGCATGCTGTGTTACGAGCAGTGCCCTCAGCATGCAATACTCGTATCGCGGTTACCGGTATCCGTTCTGAAACTCCGGAACCAACGTTACGGCTTCCGCAGATAGGGATGCAGAGTCAAAATAGCTCCTTCACAGTTGAACAGACTCGTCGCTCCTGGAAGCGAATCCTAGCGTGGTTCGCGCCACCTGCCGCATTGATCCTGGCAGCGTCGGGCTGCGTCGCCTTCAATCTTCTCCCGTCCTACACGAACGTGCTCAGGCTGTTCCTCCTGACCCTTCCGACCGAATCCCTCTTCTTGGTGATGCCGCATGAGCCGATCATCCTCTACTACAGCAAGATTCTGCACCCAATAACAGTTGCCGTCATCACTCTCGTGGCCACACTCCTGGTCGAGTATCTGAATTACCAGGTGATAGCGCTCTTATTCGACTTACCTAGGATCGACAAGCTGAGGAAACAAACCGTAGTCCAGAAGACCAGCGCGCTGTTTCTGAAAGCTCCTTTTGCGAGTCTGGTAATCGCGGCGCTAACACCGGTTCCTTTCTATCCGTTCAGAGTACTAGCTCCCGTGAGTAAGTACTCCCTGAGGAGATATCTCGCGTCGATTGCCCTGGGACGTACTCCCAGGTTCATAGCGATTGCGTATTTTGGTAGGGCATTCAGCTTGCCAAACTGGCTGATCTTGGTACTCTTCGTCGTAATGCTGTTATCTCTGGTACTGCTAAAAATAAGAGCGGGGAGAACCGGGCCCGATGAGCACGACCCTCGCGGCTAGCAGGATCTGCTTCGCGATGACACAACAGCCCCCGCAGAACGTAAGAGGAGGAACCGTCTGATGCAGATTGGACACGCTGCAGTTGCGATGGCCATCACCACGTACGGCTGGGACCCTAAGACCGCTGCCGTGATATGGCTCGCCCAATTCCTGCCCAACTTCGACGCGATTCCGATTCGGCTGGGGTGGGCGGACGAGGACTTCCATTGCACCATAACCCACACGCTGTTGTTCGGAGTGTTGACCTCACTGGCTTTCTACCTTTTCGGCGCCAGATATGGAGTTTTCGCGTTTATCAGTTTGATGGCTCACTACGCAGTCGACTTGGGATCTTCCGTTGGATTGCCCCTCTTCTATCCTTTCTGGAAACGGAAATTCACGTTCAGGCTCTGGGAGCACACCGGCTCGTGGGGCTGGGCAACGACGAAAGGCTATTACGTCCAGAAGGCCTCGTGGATTGCAGAAGGGCTAGTGGTGGTGTTTGTGATTTACAGACTATTCGTCATACTGTAGTAGACGCTCCGATGACGGCTGCCTGTTGCGAGCCGTATCCATATCGGGCACATTCACCAAAGTCCGCAGGTCCCTTCGTGCACAACAGTCCTATCGAGCCGGCTTCGGGCAGTTCGGTGAAGTGGAGGTCAATCTTCATCAGCAAATACAGAAAGAGCGAGAGCGGACGCATGAGGAAGAAGGGCGTGTTTGCATAGACCCTAAGAGTCGGCGAGATCAAATCCAGCTTTGTGAGAGCATTCTCGAGCCTACACCACCTTTTTCCCCAGACGGGAAAGGCGCTCTCCACGCGAAAGCTCTTCGAAAGCCCCTCCTTCAGCGCCTCGAGCTCGTAACGCCTGAAGTGACCGGCGCTCACGTCGGCCATCCCATAGTAATCCATGCGATGAGGGACAGACAGCACCAGCCGGCCGTTGCACTTGAGCGTGCGATGCATCTCCTTCAGACAGTGCCAATCGTCTTCTATGTGCTCAATGACGTCCGTGCAGATGACCACATCGAATGACTCCGCAGCGAAAGGAAGAGCTTCACCGCGCGCCACAGTGCACGGAAACCCCACCTTCTGGAGAGTAAGCATTTGACCGAAAGAGACGTCCGCGAAGACTCGCCTGCTTCCAACAAACGCCAGAGACTGGGGGGCAGATCCTGAGCCTACCTCCAGAATCCTCGAGCCAAGAGAGTCAAGTCTGAGATGCCGTCCAATCTGTTTTCTCCTGAGACGAAGCCCCGGCGAGAGCTCGAGGTCCCGAGGGCGCTTCCAAGAAAACGTCGTGTCGTAAAACGACGATGGTGATGGAGGAGACGTGGACGTGTGCTCCTCGCATTTGATCATGGTTCCGACCCCCATACCTACGAGACGTCCCCGCGCAACAGAGGCCACTCTAACCGGAACTGAGCTCCCTTCGGCAGCCCACGAACCGCCACGCGCTGTCAAGTCGTGCGGTGGCTACGAATGTAAAGGCCCAGAACGTCCGCCAGCATGACGACTTCACCTTACCACGGAAACCGTCGGCGCTGGTGTACGTTTAGCAATCCGCACCGTGGAAGCGACTCAGGACTAGAGTGACCTATTTACCTTACCACCGAAACCGTCTTCGCCTGCCTGTGTCCCTCCGTCTCCACCGTCACAAGATACATCCCCTCTGGCACTACCACGCCCGCACCATCCCGGCCGTCCCAGTAAACCAGATTGGCCCCAGCGCTCACGACCTGCCCCGAAAGCACGTCTCTCACAAGCCGGCCAGCCCGGTTGTATATCTTGACGTTCACTGAGGCTGGCTGCCCCAACTCAAAACTGATTGCCAGCCTGTCATCAGCAAACGAACCCGAAGGCGAGAAGACCCGCGGTGTCAATGAGAGTATCGCCAGTGCCTTCGTACCCTCACTCACTGTGCCGCCAGAGTATAATGCATAACGCCCCGACACGGAGAGTGGCACCAACATCTTACCGGACGCCTCATCCATAGTTCCGCCAACCCGGCGCCAGACTGAATCTGCCCCCAGACAGTAGAAAGCCGCACCAGCGATGGACGACTCCATCCCCGCTGCCACACACCAAAACTCCAGCGTGCCATGCTTCTCAAGTTCAAGTCCCCCCCACCCTATCTCATAACCCGCAAACACCCGCTGCGCACCGTCAGGCAATGTCTCTGGAACCATCTCATCGTCGAGCGCGCCAATCGTCACCATCGCATCCTGCTTGAACGCGCGTGGAGGGAAATACAGATGCACTTTCCCATCGCCAGTATAGACGTCCCCACCCACAGCCGTCAGCACCAGAGCCGGCGTTGTCTCGTATGCCCAGGGCGCGTGATTGTCGACCACCACCTGAACAAGAACAACCCCGGTCAGTCCGAGAGTGTCAGTAACTGATAGCTTGACAGCATATGTTCCATCGGAAAAACCAAACGTATTCCAACCACCCAACATCCCGTCCACTACTGGAGTGGCAGAATAACCCACCAGTGTCTAACTGCCGGAACCCGAGGGGCGAAGCTCAACAGTAGGACTTGAAGCGAGAGTCGTCAGCCGTGCCTCTAATGGAGATGGAGTCATGGACTGCTTCTCCGAACAGAGGAGAGGAAATGATGGGCGCAGGGGGAGTCGCGTCAATTTCGAAGACGCAAGTGGCGGCGCTCGAGTCGACATTTCCTATTCTGTCGCGGGCTCGTACCACAAAACCATGTTGCCCGTCCCTAAGACCATCAATAGACCAGAAATTTGTGGGCACCCACGGAGACCAGGGCGATTCGTCGAAGGAATACGAAAAAGAGATTCCCTGGATCTCGCTAAAGCCAGCAGTAAACGTGATGGTCTGAGACGTACTGGCAGAAAGGTGGGGGAGCTCCGGGGAAATTATGGTCTCGGGTGGAACCCTGTCGGGCTGGTGTTGAGTAACACCCTGCTCCCGACTCCCAAACCAGAGACTGCCGGAAGTATCTTACGCGATGGCGCGCACGTAGTCTCCAGCGAGTCCATCCTGTTCAGTATAGAAGCGCCAGGTTACCGAATCATGACAGGTCACGCCGGCGTTCGAAGCGAACCAGAGTCTGCCCTGGTGATCCTCCAAGATCGCGAAGATTGCACTGCCCACTACGCCATAGTCTTGCCACTCTAATCCGTCGTACAGAAATATTCCGTCAGAGTACGTTCCAAATGGGAGATTCCCCTGACGATCCTGCCCAATCGCTTGCACGAGAAACCAGTACAGACTATCAGGTGCCCAGTGGCAATCCCATTGAGTACCATCAAAACGACAAACCCCGCCATCGCCTCCGGCCCATATGTTACCCAGACGATCCTCAAAAAGGGCATATGCGGTGTTGACCACGAGACCATTGAACTGTGTACAGGTCGTCCAACTCGTCCCGTCATAGCGGCTTAAGCCCCAGCCTGTTCCGAACCACATATTGCCGGCATGATCCTCGAGAATGGACAACAGGTAATTGCCAGCAAGACCTTCGCGAGTGGTGTAGGTCTGGGAGTTTACGATATCGTAACGACTCACTCCTCCACCCAACGTCCCAAACCAGAGATTGCCGTTGCGATCCTCTATAATCGACATCACCCAGTTCGCAGCCAGACCATCGCCCACTGTGTACGTCTGCCACTCCGCCCCAGATTGACTCACGTTCACCACACCCACGACCAGGAAAAGGGTCAACGCTTGTCAGAACTTCATACTGAGTCCCCCGGATTGATTATCGTAGTTGCACAGATCACTTCAGCGCACCCTCCGCTCACTGAGCGCTACAACCATTACTAAATACAAACCACCGCTCACTAAGTTGGCATCCACTTCACGGCCAGACCAGCACACAGGGCTGGCTTCAGCGTCACATCCGTCCCAACGAAGGAGGCCGGCATCCGTGCCGCGGCCATC
>Ga0315295_10005343_pt1 | contig 10969 bp, 10 predicted proteins | sample YL17G14_0_MG_FD_204453 | JGI IMG/M metagenome (GOLD analysis project Ga0315295, IMG submission 204453) | Sediment microbial communities from Yellowstone Lake, YNP, Wyoming, USA - YL17G14_0 | ecosystem: Environmental > Aquatic > Freshwater > Lake > Sediment | place: USA: Wyoming | collected...
CTCCCGGCTCGACCTCCAGCGAGACGTCGCGGAGGATCTCTTTCTTCTTGGGGATGAAACCGGTGGAGTAGGATTTGCGCAGGCGCTCGATCTTTAAAACGGCGTCCATGACAATGTTATCTTATTAGGTTCATCCGACATTCTTGTGGGTGACAGGGTAAAGACATAAGCCGCCGCAATGAAAGAAGATCGCGATCTTGAAGTTTTCGCGGTTGCGGAATCCGCAGGCCATCTTTTTAATCGTTTGGATCGTCGAGTTCAATCCCTCGCTGACAGCGTTCGTGATGCGGTGCTTCAGGAAGGTCAGGATGTTGACCAAGTACTTTCGGAACATCCGGGCTACGTCCTTGACGGGCTTCAGTCGCGACCGGATGGCCCAGGCATACCAACCTCGGAAATGCTTCACGGCCCAGGACGGAGAACGGTAGCTCCAAAGATCACGCAAGCTTTCCTTGAGCGCCCAGGCCCGCGCCGTCCTCAGCCGTTTTCTTCTCAGAGCAGAGAAAATCTCTCGCTTCTTCGCCGGCAGGTTTTCCCTGGAGTAAAGCCACAGGTACTTGGTCCCCGTCAACACCTCGCGGCCTTCTCTCTTCAACTCCCGATGCTCCTCTTTCCGAACCCTGTCGACGGCCCTGATTATGTGGGTCATCAGATGATACCGGTCAAACACCAGTTTCTTCTCCGCTTCCGGAACATGCTCCCGGATCGAGGCCAAATACGGGTCCCAGATATCCGTCGCGATAGCCTCGATTTTTGCCCTCTGGCGCGGCCTCAACAGGGAAAAATAGCCGTCCAGGCTCTCCTTCCGCCTATCATCCTCGATATGTTCCACCGTCGCTGCTTCCAGGTCGTAGACCAGGGTCAGATAGTTGTGCCCTTTCCCCAGCGACTTCTCGTCCACTCCCATTTTTTTGACCACCCGCCGCTTTTTCCTCTTCCGGCCTCGCTCCACCGCCCGTTCCATAATGTGCCAGGCTTCGTCCCAACTGATCCGCAGTATCTTCCCCGCACCCTCGATGTTGGTCTCCTTCAGCACCAAAATGGCCAACCGCTCAAAGAGCGCCGTAAATCGCGCATGTTCTTCCGCCCAGCTCACCTTCGTCTGCTTCACCCCGTGGGTCGGACACTCCACCCGCGGAATCCGGGCATGAAGAAACGTCTTGAACTGGCAGGTGTCCAGGTGACGCCAAACGCGCTCGGGCGCATGGTCGTAAACAGACAGACGTTCTCCGCACTCCGGACACGGCCAACGGATCCCCTCCTGATGAACGGCCCAAACGTCCACCTGCTCCCGCCGGATGTCCAGTTGGACCCTGTCCACTCTCCACGGTTCCTCAAGCCCCAAAACATGACGATAAAGCTCTCGATCTTCCATGACTCCGATCCTCTCGGAGCCATTTTATCTCACCCAATTACCCATTAAAATGTCGGATGAGCCTTTAGAGAGTAAATAGAAAAAGATTGGCAAAAATCGCAAAATATTTCCGATGATTCGCCCCTTATTATGGCAAGATGATTTGCCTCCAAACATAATTCGTTGAGCAAGTGATAATTATATGCTTTAGTTATGGCCCGTTCCTATCTTCATCACATGTTTGGAAATGCTTCCTTTGCGAACAGCCGGCACTCCACTGTGTCCCTTTTGTACCCCCTTTCTGCATCAAACCATGCAAACAATGCAAACGGTTGGAACAGTACAGTATACCCTAGATTTCCCTAACTAACTGAATTTTCAGTAAGTTGCTGACAGATTAGGGATTTACGAGAAATCCCTGAATTCTTCCCTGGAGGATTTTAAGTCCCTTGCGTTCCTTGAACAGACCTCACTTAAAATTCCGTTTGGATACGGTGTGGACAAAATCGCTAAAAATGGCTCAGTTTGGCTAACTCAGGCTAAAAACAAGACAATAGAAAAAACCACAAAAATCGAGGTAAACAAAAAAAATTGAGTGGTGGAGCTGACCGGGATCGAACCGGCGACCTCTTGACTGCCAGTCGCGCGCCCCGGGTTTCCGCTCGTCCATGTAGCGTCCTGAGCTATTCTAGTTTTCAACGTACGAGGGTGTTCCTGTCTGGATTCCAGTCTCTCGCTCCATCACGTCCTTGGTTACAAGTTGACTTGGCCCGACGGCATCGGCCAACTTCTCGACGGCCAGCTTCATGTTCTCCGGCGTCGGGTGGCAATAGCGCTGCGTCATCACGATGGAGGAGTGGCCGAGTATCCGCCCCACTGTGACGACGTCGACTCCCGCCTCGATCATCGCGCTCGCCGCCGTGTGTCGAAGGCTGTGGAATGTGACGCCCTTGAGAGCCGCCCGCTGGCACGCACCCCTGAATGCCGCCTTCACGTCCTGGACGTGCGTCCTGGTGTTCGGATTCATGAATACGAACTCGCCTTCAGGCTTCATCGCCTTGAGCGACTCGCGGACTAGGCTGCTTACTGGAACCTTCCTCGACTTGCCGGACTTGCTGTCTTCGACCAGGATGAACCCATGCGAAAAGTCCACAGAGCGCCAGCGTAGGCATAGAATCTCGCCGCGCCTCATGCCCGTTCCAAGCGCCACGACTAAGATCGGCCTGAGGTGCGGGGCGGCAGCGGCGAGGAGCAGCTGAATCTCGTCGCGCGTCAGGATCCTCTCTCGAATATTGCGCTCGGGGAACTTCCTAACCCTTGCGGCCGGGTTCCGGTCGATTTTGCCCCACTCGACGGCCTTGGTGAGCAGCGTTTTTAGGCAGGCGAGCTCTCGATTCACAGTGGCCGGAGAAGCAGCCTCATCTCGCCGTTTGGCCTTGTATCGCTCGACCTCCTCAGCCATGATATCCTGGAGAGTCTGGCCCTTAAAGTGGTCCTTCAGGTGCACTAGGGATACCTCGTCCCTTCGCCACGATTTCTTGTTTGGTTTCGAGTACGTTTTCATGAACTCGTCGGCGAATTTGGCGAAGGCGATCCGCTCGTCCTTGCCTGCCCGTTTCCTGAGCTCGTTCTTCTCGTCGAGCAACCTGCTCCGGATTTTGGTCAGCGCGTCCCGCGCCTGCGCCTTGGACGTGCCGACAACCTGCCGGACGCGCCGGCCACCGACCGCGATGTCGCAGACCCATAGGCCGTTCTTGAGTTTCAAGTTTCTTTCTTTAGCGACTGATTCCATTTTTTTCCTCCCTTTCCCAGGAGATTCAAAATTAATAAATGCTGAAAACAAGTTCCCTAGCCTCAAGCATAAATTTCTCTTCGTTCAAGTAGGCACCGGCTGCAGACGATTCTGAGTTTTGCTGATTATTATCGTTCATAATTATTGTTTCTCGCTTATGCTAGCCCTAAGAAATAGTAGTTATCAAGATTTTTTTATGTCGCTTTGTATCATCAATCTCCTTATTCATGAACCGGAAGAGCTCTTCAACCAAGGATGGCCGCCCCTTTTCGACGATGGTATCCAAACCCGGCCGACCGCTGGCCATCTCGGACTCTCTGCCCCGAGCTTTTTCTCAGCCTCCGCGGAGGTGGACTTTAGCTGCGCGACTTCCTCCGGGCACGGGATCCCGAGGCAGAAAATCCTGCCGAGTCGCTGCGACTTCGTCTTGGCCGCGAGAACTACCGCGCCGCAAGCCGCATTGGCCGCGTCGTCGTGCGCGCCGGAGGGATGAGCCACCAGATCGCGGCCGCCCGCCCTCGTCCTACGCTCAAGGTTGCGGAGCTGCCCAGCCAGCCGCTCGTCGTCCAGGAGCTCGACGCCGCCGGCCGTGAACAATGGCAGGGCCTCAAGGTAGAGCTCCGAGGTCGTCATGTCCGCCGGTTTCACGAGAATGCCATGGACCTTGAATGCCTCGACCGGCCACTCCCCAGCGTACCTGTCGCTCACAGCCTGACGCATGCCGTATGAGCGAATCACCCCGCCGAACTCTTCGACCACGTCTCTCGGCGAGAACGGGGGCCGCCGCTCCCTCAGGCAATCGAGCACGACGATCCCGGTCCTCGTATCAAAGTGCGAGATCGCCAGGGTGAACGAATCCGCCCGCCCTCCGGACGGGTCGATGAAGGCCGTGTACTTGGTTTCGGCAACAGGCAGAAGCTCGCGCCTTCCGGGCACGACGCAGCGCTCGATGACCTCGGCCGGGATGAAGCTCTCGACGTCTGTCCGCCATTCCGCGAGCCATTCAGCGCGCGCGGCTTGCGGGTCCTCGGCAAGCGCCCGCTCGATTGTCTCCTTGTTGATTGCAGCGTTCATCGTCAGTGTGTCCGCCCTCCAGACCAGCGGGCCTCCGGGCTTGCCGAAATTCCGCCTGTAGACGTCCCACAGAAGCCCCTGCCGTGAGTAGGGTGTCGAAATGCCCAGGAGTAAGCTTCCCGGCACAGTCGCAAGCGCCGGCCGCAGAGCCGACAGGACTTCCTCCGCCGGGTTCGCCCCGGTTTCCTCACTCCTCCAGAAAGCCAGCTCCTCACAGATCGCGCCCAGGATCGTATACCCGCGGATAGACCTAAACGAGCACGTCTTCACGCTGATGGTCACGCCGTTTGCGAGATCGATCCATTCCTTGCCATCGGTCACTACCATTGACCGGAAATAAGGCGAGGAGCCTAGAATGCCGGAAACGTAGTTTTTTACTATACGGGCTTGCTCACGGTCGACCGCGACGACGAAGATGTGCCCTCGCTCGCCCGGCGATAGGTGCGGCTTCCATTCGACGAACAGCGCGAGGTAGACAGCGATAAGCGCGGAAATGAAGCTCTTGCCGCTGCGCCTGCCCGCGATGACGAACGCTTCCCTCGCCTGCTCCCCTGGGAACTCATCAAGTCCCGTACAGGCCTCGAATAGCCGCAGGTCCTCGGCGCCCGCCGGGAGACCAAACAGCGCCCGGAGGAACGTCCGCCATGCAGCCCAGGTCGAAGGGTCCTTGAATAGACCGCCAAAAAGCCGGGGGTCATCGATCGCCTCAAGGATATTCATTCTTTTTCCCTGTGTGTTTCATCGTCCGCGGCGCCCGCGATCGGTGCCCCAGGGGCAAGTGCTGAGGCCGTTTCCGCGCCTTCGCTGTCTTGCAGGCCGTTATTTTGCTCCGTAGCCCCTTGCCACCCCCCCGGCTCTCGGCCGCCGAGATCATCGAGCCTGGGGCATTCTCGTGCGACTTTCATCCCTTCCTCGGTCCGGTGGCGTTTTTCCTGGGCTTTAACCTCAAGATATTGCCCAAGGTTGTGCCTGTCCTTCACATCGCGTCGCTCCACTCCGAGTGCCAGCAGGTCTTGCCGTAAACTGTTCGATATCGGGAGCCAATACTTCGCCAGGCCAGGAGCTAAGAACTCGCCCCGCAGGACCCCGGTCTCCCGTACGTGCTCCTCGATGCAGCGCAGGACCCCGAGCTTGGCAATCACCCGGTCGACCAAGACAAGCTCGGCCGCGCTGAGGTCCTTCTCCTCCGGGCCGAGGTCCGCTATCAATCCGCGTCTTATGCTCGTGAGATAATCTCGCAGATATCGCCGATTTTCGGGCAGCTCGCCCGTTCGGACCATGAGGGAATAACCGCCGAGACGCGGCGGTCGGCCCGTCGGTTTCGGCCTTTTTGGGCGAGGTTTTGCCCCGTTCGTAAGTCCTTTATCGTCAATTATTTCCATTTTTGACCAAAGCCCTTTGCCGCCAAAATGACGTCATTCAAAAAATGCCATTTTGTTTTACCTTTAGTTACAATATTTTTCATGCTAGACCTATGGACTCTCTGTCCAGTGCCGGATGCCTTTCAACAAAATGGGCGGACAGACTGGCGAGGGAGTAGACGCCGCGCTAGCCCCCCAAAAAAGGAGAAACCATGCGCTGGATGCTGAGAGACACCCGGCTGTTTTGCCTTTGACAGATTCCATACCCCCCTTAGTAGAAAACATGGAATTTGTAGAAATAGTGGAACGAGTAGAATAAGTACTCTTTTTACTCTTTCCACTTATTTCACTCATTTCAAAAAACCTACTCGCTGGAAAGGTGAAATTAGTGGCCATGATGTGGAAGTTCCCAGGTCGATGTATGCGCTCTGCCTACTCCCTGCCGATGAGGATGAACGCGCAAACGTTTCGCGGCCCGATAAAGAACCCCCCGGCTGATCCCGACCTTTTTTCTTCGTTCATCTAGGTCGCGAAATTCGAGAGGCCCGTTCTGGAGCTCCCCGTTCAGCCAATTGAGGGCGAAAGACCTTTCGCCGGCGTCAGCCCGGCCTTGCCGGCTCAGGACTTCCTCCGCCTCGACTTCAACGGGGGCGTTGTCGAAGGCGAGCTTCAGGTCTGGGGCGATCCTGAAGGCTAGGGCATTTGGCTTCTTCGTGTAGTTGCACTTAAGGGACAGAAGCAGACGCCGCTCCTCGTCGTCGGCATCTAGGCCGATGGCGAGGACCGATCGCGCGGCAGCGGAATAGCCGATTGTCCCTCCGATTCGATGTATAACCTCGGCGTCCTCATTCTTGTTCAGGTGGGCGACGGCCAGGATGGCGGCCTTGGTCCCTTGCGCGAGCTGGGCGAGCGGTCGGAGGAGCTTGCGACGGACGTCTGGGTCGCGGAAATAGTCAGTGCCAGCCGGGAGGTAGGAATTCAAGGGGTCAATCACAAGGAGCCTGATGTCGCTGTTTCGGCAGAGCCCGCGTTTCAATTTCTCGACGCGGACCTCCGGTTCGTCTTCGTCGAGTATGATAATCTTCGAGCAGTCGGCGCCGCTCGCATCCGCCCTCAGCCGGATCTCGGAGGGCGGGTCCTCGGCCGCAAGGAAGAGCGAGCTACACTTCAAGGCGACATCCCCGGTGTCCGGAAGCGGCTCGCCTTTGCTCAGCATTGAGGCGATGGCGACGGTGAGAAAACTCTTACCCACGCCTGGACTTCCCACGAGCAGTGTCAACATGCCGAACGGGATGCGGCCTGGCCATAACCATTCAAGATGCTCGGCTTGATAATCGACAAGCGGGACGAGTCTAGGCTCCTCGGATTGCGAGAGGCTGTCCCACTCGGCGAGTTTTCCGCGGATCGGGTCGAAGTTGACAGCCTGTCCGGTCTTTAGGTGCAGCTCGAGCTCCCGCTTGATCGCCGAAGACATCTTGAGCGCAAGGCGGTTCTTCCGAAGTTCGAAGACGCGGCGTGCAAAGACCTCTGCTGAACTCATGTTCAAGCCGTCAGTGAGCGAGCCGACATATGCAGACGCGCCGTTCCCGCCTAATCGTTCAAGTAGAACGACGGGGTCAATTGACAGGGGCCGCCCGTCCTCCCACAACTCGGTGATAATCCCGAATGTCTTGCGGTCCCGTCCCTCATCGAAGTCAAGGTCCCTCAGGTCGACGGATTCGAGCAAGGCGGGATTCAATCTAATACTGCCAAGAATGCTTCGGGTCAACTCGGAGCTCATCGGCCACCTCCGCCACGCGACTTCGACGTGCGGGCCTCGATCATCCGCGAAAGCATGAGGTCAAGCTTCTCGCGGTCGACGAGGATGCGGCCGGCAAGCTTAGTAGCGGGAATCATACCGGCAAGGAACATTTTCCGGACTGTGACCGGATGCCGATTGATGTAGACAGCCGCCTCAGCGGATGTCAACCATCTTTTGTCTGTGAGATTTTTTTGGGTGCTCAATCGCGACCTCCAAGAGAAAAAAGGGTTTAGCCCTTCTCCTGGCAATCGCGAAAAGTTCCCCTCGGAGATAGGGGAAACGGACGCGTTACGATAATAGTCTTAGGACCTTATCGCAGCCGCCCTCGATTCCAATTTTTATTTTACCAACTAACTGTGTGCTGTCAAGCATATTTTTCAACGCCAGCGTTTTCAAAATTAGTTCGACAATTCTTTGCTCTTTCTTTTGAATAAATTAAAGTTCTATTGAATTCCATTTCGTTGTTTTCTGCTGCTTATTGCTATATTTCGCTACGGTCGCCATATCGCCGAGAGACCCCATCCGCCTAAGTCTGTCTTCTAGGAATATTTTCTAGCCGCTGCCCCCCGGCCGAATATTTAGAGCTATCTCAGCACCAAAAAAGAGGTCCGGGCGATTTCCGATTCATCGGGCACCGCAGGCAGCCACCAGGTCAATCTTCCCCTTCCTCCAACTATGCTTCTGAACCTGACAGACATTGTTTACACTTAGAGCCTTCTCCCATAATCTAGCACTTGAAAGGAGAAGGGGATGCTTGACAGGTTCCGATCTGCGGATTTATGCTTCTACAGACGGTCGGAAAGGACGACACCACTAAAAAAAGCCCAGTGGCCGGGCGTGCAGAGTTAAAAGCACGTCATCGAGGTCGCCACCCACGAGAATGATCCCAAGGATTCGATGAGACGACAGCTTAAGGGATTCGACAAGCCTTGCGACTACCTCAGACCTTTTAAAGAAAGCGCAGGAGATTATCAAGGGCACCAAGGTCGGGGTGATGGCTCCAGCCGAAAAAATCGGAAAGCGAGCGGGAGGGGGCGGCCTAAGGTAGTTGATGCCCTTCATCGACTCCGCGGTCTACCTGTACGTGCGAACCGAAAGCCCGGTCGTGAGACATCCCCGTCAGGATCGCCAGCGTGGCCTTTCTTTGAGAGGGGCTTGACAGAGGAGGCGTGCTAGGTGAGCGAAAAGTCCGCAATCGAATGGACCAACTCGACGTGGAATCCAGTGACGGGCTGCACAAAGGTTAGTCCCGGCTGCAAGCACTGCTACGCCGAAACCTTCGCCAAACGCTGGCGAGGGATTCCGGGCCATCCCTACGAGCAAGGATTCGACCTGCGGCTGTGGCCAGATCGCGTAGACATGCCCCTCATGTGGAAGAAACCTCGCACAATCTTCGTTAACAGCATGAGCGACCTCTTCCACGAGAACGTGCCTCTTCCGTTTATCAAGAGGGTGTTCGAAACGATGGGGAAGGCCTCCTGGCACGCGTTCCAGATTTTGACAAAGCGCTCTAAGAGGCTAGCAGAACTCGCTCCCAATATGAACTGGCCTCCCAATGTGTGGATAGGCGTATCGATTGAGACAGCCAAGTACCTGTGGCGAGCAGATCATCTTCGCCAAGTTACGGCTGCCGTGAAATTCTTGTCCTTGGAGCCTCTATTGGGTCCACTGGGTGATATCGACCTATCCGGTATCCACTGGGTTATCGTAGGTGGAGAGAGCGGCCCTGGTGCTCGACTTATGGAAGCTACGTGGGTAAGGGAGATTTGGAAGCAATGCCGTGCAGACGGAGTGCCTTTCTTTTTCAAGCAGTGGGGCGGCGTGCGGAAGGAGCGGAGTGGTCGGGTCCTAGATGGGCGGACCTGGGATGAAATGCCGGCCCTACCCGAGAGTCTTCGCGATAGGAGAAGGCCCAGCGTTTATGTTGGCGGAGCAAGAAGCTAAATGGATAGGGACGACATGATCGGCAGATGGTCTGTAGACAAGCTCAACCTCCTCCGAAAGTACCTCCAAGGTTATGTCACAGTTCTCAGAAAGCAGAGCTGGTGCAAGGGCTACGAGTACATTGATGGCTTTGCCGGAACCGGAATGCCGAAAACTCGGGACGAGAAGCGGTATGTCGATGGCTCGCCGCGCGTGGCCTTGGAACTTCCTAATCCATTCACGAAGTACCACTTCATTGAGCGTTCGAATTGGAGAATTAAGAAGCTGGAAAAGCTACGTAGAGAATTTCCGCGACATCAGGTCGAAATCTACCCTGGTGACTGCAACGTCGTGCTACGGACCAAGATCCTCCCCGACCTTCCGATGAAAAGTTACAAGCGGGCAATCGCTTTCCTTGATCCTTTTGGAATGGAGCTGGAGTGGAGCACCCTGGAGGAAGTTGCCCAGATTAAGACCATCGAGGTGTTCCTTAATTTCTCGGTCATGGCCATCAACCGGAACGTGCGGCTGCGCCGGAAGGAGGATATCTCTCCCGCTATGCGTAAGCGGATGAATCGCTTCTGGGGCACGGAATGGGAAGCCGAACTATACGAGGAAGAGCAGACGCTGTTTGGACCAGAAATAGTGAGAATAAAGCAGTCGGGGAAGGAGCTGGGACAGCGATTCCAGAATCGTCTCAAGGAAATCTTTCCACACTGCATAGTGCCAGTGCTAATGACAAATAGCAAGAACGCCCCGTTGTACTGCCTAGTTTTCGCTGGTCACAACCCGACGGGGGTGAAGATCGCCAACGATATCTTCGGCAAGTTCATAAAGATGGGCTAGAAGGGCAGTGTTGGTCGATGAGTTGGTCGAAGGCATCAAGTTGTGCTTTTTGCCGATGTGAGGTGGCGTATTTTTGACGTCCTCTTTGCTGCTTTTTGTTGTTTTTGGCTTCTTTTCGCTACAAACAGCAATGTACCCAAAGCCGCAAAAATCCCCTTAAAATATATGGATTTTATTATAGCAGAAGGAGCGCGCCCGGAGGGATTTGAACCCCCGACCTTTGGATTCGAAGTCCACCGCTCTATCCACTGAGCTACGGGCGCACGGTCGAAGGAAAATATAAAACAGGGCAGCCACTAAAACAATCGCTAAAACAATAATTTTAACCCTAAAAATAGCCTTTAAGAGCCAAAAAACTAAATAAATCGGATATATCTAATGAATTATCATATAGATATCACGGCCCGACCCTAAAAGACCCTTGCAATCCTCAAACCTCCGATTGATCTCCTTAACAAAAGGGGCGCAAGCGTATCGCTTACCTTTTTTTAGCGAAAAGAGTTCCGATGAAGCTGAGAACCAGGACAACAGCGAAAAACAGGCCGACGGCCAAAGCAAAGTTGGGCCAGGCCGCAAGGCTCTGACCAAGAGCTGGATAAACCCCCGGCAAACTCTGGATACTGAATTTCAGGATGATAAACTGGATGAGAATGGCTGCGATGACATAGAATAGGCTGAAAACAAAGGCCGAGGCGGCGCGGGCCCTTTTCCCGATGGCCTGGACCAGGATTCCGCCCACGACAATGGCCAGAACGATCAAACCCAGAGAGACGATCGTGCGCCAATCCGACCAGTTTTGTTTGAACCAGACCTGGGGG
>Ga0315295_10005344_pt1 | contig 10968 bp, 8 predicted proteins | sample YL17G14_0_MG_FD_204453 | JGI IMG/M metagenome (GOLD analysis project Ga0315295, IMG submission 204453) | Sediment microbial communities from Yellowstone Lake, YNP, Wyoming, USA - YL17G14_0 | ecosystem: Environmental > Aquatic > Freshwater > Lake > Sediment | place: USA: Wyoming | collected...
AGTTTATGTACCAATGAAGTTTCCTGTACCTTTGCGTGTAACTCCAAATTCCATAACGGTTACTGCTTCTGATTGGCAACTATGGGACTCACAAAATGCTGCTATAGCCACATCGGGTATTGCTTTAGTTGCTACCGCAGGTGGTACGAAGGTATGTACTATTTCTTGTACTGTTGCTGCCGGACTTACTCAATATAGAACATATTATCTGACGGCAGATAATACAGGGAATAGACTTATGATATTTGAAGCGGAGTTGACGGCATGATGAAACTTATTGAAGTAAAAAAAAAAGACCAATAGAAACCTATTACTCAAAAAATAGGGATAAACTTATTAGTTATCAAAAAGAGAGGTATTGGCAAAAGAGGTCTGAACTATTGGAGTATCAAATAAAAAGATATGCTGATAAGACAGAGGAACTATGTGAATACCAAAGGAAGTACAATGCAAATCATCCGTCAGAAATACTTAAAAGGTTAGCGGTAAGATATAAACAAAAGAAAGAAAATGGTGGACACCACACTAAAGAAGAATGGGAAAAGTTAAAAGAGATGTACGGGTATATGTGTTTGTGTTGTAAGAGAACCGAACCCGATATTAAACTAACCCAAGACCATATAATACCAATAGCAAAAGGTGGGGATGACAGCATAACAAACATTCAGCCTTTGTGTAAAAGCTGCAACATCAAGAAACGCCAAAAGGAAACTAATTACTTGAAAGGAGGCATCTAATGTTTGGTGGTGCTTCCTACGGATCAGTTACATATGGTGGGTTTTCCGGTGGAGTTATCTCCTCCGACATTACAAAGAGTTTAGCCTATTTTGTCGTAGTACCCACAACAATCTCAAAAAACCTTATTTATGAAGTTATTGCAGGTGTCCCGATCACAAAGAATCTAAAATACACGGTAAAAACATCTGTAGATAAGACTAAAAGTCTAAAGTACACGATAAAAAGGACTCCGGCAAGAAAACAAAAAGAGTTAAAGTACACGGTGATAACAACTCCGGCAGCAAAGACTAAAAGTCTTAGATATGCTGTTGCGGGAATTACGGAGATCTTAAAAGACTTGGTATACACGGTATTAACAAGTATTCCTATAACCAAAGACTTAAAATACACTATTTATACAGTTGGTGAGCCTACAAAATCACTAAAGTACACGGTATTAACATCCACAACCATACCCGACAGCCTAAAATACACAATCATAACCGTGATCCCTATAACTAAGAGCCTAAAGTACACGGTAATTACACCAACCGAACCGGCAAAATCTCTAAAATATACTGTTTTGACATCTCCGGAACTAAATAAATCGGACAAGTACACGGTGATAACAACTCCGGCAGCAAAGACTAAATCCTTAACATACGATATTTTTAATGTGGGGAATATAACAAAGGGATTAAGGTATGCGGTAATAACAATCTTGGATCAGCCAAAGACTTTGAAGTACACGGTGAAAGCATCCGTAGATAAGACTAAGAGTCTTAAATACGCAATATTGCCCTCTCCCTTGAGTATAACTAAAAGTCTAAGGTACACGGTAATTACAAAAGGAAATATAACAAAGACCTTAAAGTACAACTTATTATTTGTGTTTGAGATAACCAAGAGTTTGAAGTATAAAGTTATACCTTCAATTAGCATTACCAAGAGTCTAAAGTACACACACAAGACTACAAGACCGGCACTAACCAAAAGAATGAAGTACAACTTAGTAATTAACGGTTGGGTAACTGATTCCTATGAACCGGAGAATAGTATTTGGAGTGATGATTATTACAACATTCATTTGCCGTAGGAAAGATTGAAAGGAATAATGAAACTATGAATTTATTTAAGTTAAAAAGTTTTAGAGGCGGAATAGCCGATTGGGAAAATGTAGGTATTGCCGGATCGTTTAAGTTTGGCAGCAATCTTGATATTAGACGAAGTACAGATTCTTTGACCTGCAATCAAGCCTTAACAGATGATCTTGCAACCGGGATTTTAACAGCCCTTATAAACTTTATTGTTCCTGCAAGTGATGGCAACTCCTACTGTTTTACAGCAGACGGGAAGATTTATAAACGAACATCAGCCGGTGTTTACAGTTTGGTACACACAGATTCGGGTGGAGCAATACTTGGTGCTTGTGAGTGGGGACAGAACAATGGCAAGTCATATATGTTTTGGTGTACTTCAACCGCACTTCATTCAAAAGAGATTCCCGGAAATGCTACATGGGCAGTAGATTTAGATGCCACCATAACCGCTACAACCTATCCTAAAGTCATTACAGCAGCTACATGGCATCCAATGAAGGTAATCAATGGAACTATGCTTTTTGGGAACAAGGATCATCTTGGTATGGTTTCCTATGATACTTCCTACACTAATGCTGCACTTGATCTTATTCCCGGTAACTCCGCTAAGACACTAATGGAATACAAGGGATATGCCTATGTTGGTAATACCAAAATAGATACAGCACAAAATGCAGAGATGTTTGTTTGGGATACGGCTCAATCTCTTAATTGGAACGCTAAAAACACTATCCCAACTAACGCTATCAACGCCATGATAAATGCGGAATATCCGCTAATGCAGGTTGGTACATCCGGACAAATACTTCTTGCGGATATTTCTGCATACACACTACCAATCGTTTCCTTTCCGGGAGGCGGTCAATGTAACCCGGATGCAGTAGAACTTGACGGTGCTGTAGCTTTGTTTGGCTCTTATGGCAACGGAACGGGAAAGACCGGGATTTATTCTTATGGTCGCAAAAAGAAAAATGCAAACCTTTCACTAAACCTTGAGTACGCTTTTGATTGTTCAGTAATAGGATCAATTAGGAAAGTTGGTACTGATCTTTTAATGTCCTATACCACGACAGCAGGTACAGGATGGGGAGTTAAAAAAGTTAATACCGCAGCAAAAGCCATAGGGACTTATGAATCAATTGACCTTGAGTTTCCAATTTCATTAAGAGAACAGGTGCTTTCAAAGATCAGACTTGTTACAGCTCCGCTTCCGGCATCAACAAGCATCACCTGCAAACGAAAGATGAATAAAACAGGATCGTGGCTAACAGCCAATCTTGAAGGTGGAGGAGCAACTTTTAGTACGGCAACCGCAACAGAAGCATGGTTTTTGGTTGGAGATAAAGGGAAGATTGCAGAACTGCAACTAACCCTAACTTCATCAACTAACTATGCTCCGGAAGTTTACCGTATTGAGTTGTACTTTGAATAAATATGGCAGACGAAAAACTTAAAATATATGAACCTAACGAAATAGAAGATACTCCAATTGAGTCGGTACTTGAAGAAACCGGAAGTGAGGATTCCACAAGTGATGTATCAGGAGTTTCAAGCCCGGAAACATTAACCCGCACTTTAATACCAAACTATATCTTGGCATCAGACCTTATTAACGCCTCTTTAGATACTCAAAAGAAAAGAATCTTATCAAATTATGGTTTTTCAGAATCCGGATCTATTCAAGTTGGAAAATATGTAGCCGGTGTTTCAGGGGATATTCGCATTTCACCGGATGGTTTGATTGGTAGAAACAAAAGCAATGTAACAACCTTTGCAATTGATGGTACAACCGGAGATGCAACCTTTATGGGTACGATCATGGCAGGTGCGGTAGTTGTCGGCTATACTAAAAGTTTTGTTAGCACTCTTATATGGACTTCTGTAGATCAAGATACGGCAACATGGTCAGCCGGAGCTATTACAGACGCAGCCGGAACAGTTTATACAATAACAGGTGGTACAACAGGAAATATTATAGCAACAACCTATGTATATCTTGATACAGCCGTTTCTATCACGCTTTTACAGACTACGACAACTCCAACAACTGCAATAGGAACGGGAAAGACTTTACTTGCGATAGTAACCAAAGGTGCAACTCCTGTAATCAATTGTGCAATTGATGTTATTTGGTCAAAGGGAACGGTCATAGATGGCGGTAAGATCACAACGGGATCAATTTCACTAAGCCAACTAAACTTTGTTCCACTATCATCATCCGGGCTAACTACAGCCATAGTAGCCACAATTAACGCATCCGCAGAGGGCATTGTCATCTCCGGAGGTAAGGTTGAGATAAGCGGATCTACCACATTCTCCGCAGGGTATGATCCAACAACTAAAGTAGCATCAGCCGGAGGTAACTATGCTTCTGCACCTACAGGTGCAAGGGTTTTGATCTTTCCAAGTGCAAACATTGGTATGCAGGTAATAGACGATATTGGAGGAAATGTCTTGGAGATAATGGTTGGTGGAACTACTGTTGGCGATATTATTGTTGGCGATTACTCCGGAGGTCATGGGATGCTTTGGGATAAGTCAGCAAGTAGACTTTATATTAAGGGCAATCTAACGGCAGGAGATATGAGTGGTGTTGATATAACGATAGGATCGGGTGATGCTGTGTTTAGGGCTGCATCAGCAGGTATATGGCTTGGGGATGCGGATTTTTCCGATGCTCCATTTAGAGTAAATATGGATGGGGATGTAGTTGCCAAAAGCATTTATCTTTGGGGAACGGTTGTAACTGATAGTGGTGGGATGTTAAGGACTTCATCAGGTAACGATAGAATAGAGTTTACAAATACAGATTATCTTAGGTTTTATAACGGTGGTTCATTAAAAGGTACTTTGAGAAGTGTTACAAATGCAGGTGCTTCGGGGATAGTTTGCGTAGGCGGTGATCTTGTTGTTGATAATACAAAGGCTTTCTTGGCTAAGGGTATTGATTCCAACGACTATATGCTTTTGGGTTGTAATAGTAGTGGTTACACAACCATGACCTTGACTAATCAGAACAGATTTATTATTTACGAAACCAATGGTTCAACGGAAGTCTTTACAGCATCAAGTGCAAAATGTTATTCAGCAAATGATATGTGGGTTAATGGTTCTTTGAGGTTTGGATTAGGAACAACATCGGTAGGCGGAAGTATTCATAAAGCAAAAACTATTGAGTTTGAAACCCAAAGTTCCAATGCGTCAGAGGATTGGGCATTATTTATGTATAGTAGTGGAGGTAGTTATTCTCTAAGGACAAGAATGAGTGGAGATACTTGGAGGGTTGACCAAACTGCGGTGTAAAAAATATGACAGAAGAATTAAAAAAACTATTTATAGAAGTTACTCCGGAAAGACTAAAAGAGATGTCGGTAAAAAAGAACAGGACACCTTTGGAGGAATTTCCCGAAAGGCTGCCGGATTATGGGTTAAAACCTCTACCGGTGGATGAACACGAACATATCGGAATGTACGAGAGCAAACAAACCTTATATCTAACAATGGCACACGCTTTTAATAAAGTTATGGTACGCATAGAACAGTTGGAAGATGAAGTTAAAAAGTTAAAGTCTAAATAGACAAGTGTAAAAAATTGGTAAATACTTAAAATATATGGAAAACCAAGAAAATCAGGAAAAAATCATAGAAACCGTAGAAAAGTTAGATTTCCAAAAAAGAGTAGACGATTTTATCAAAGAATTGGATGTGTTAAAAGCCAAGTATAAAGTTGATTTTAAGATCTCTATAGATTTTCCGGACTATAAGGTATTGCCGGATGACTTGCAACTTGGTCTTAGGGTGGTTGGAAAACATAGGATGAATTATATAGTTGGTTTTAGTGATACGGAGGTAAAGGATGCCAACAACAAGAGGTGATATTGAAACAGAAGTAATAGCAAGATTACAGGTAGCGTCTAATTCTACCCTGTACCCATCCGCAAGAATCACAACCATAGTGCAAAATGCCTACCTATGGGCAACTCAACTTGTGGTGTGGCATGATCTTGTTAGGGCAAGAACCACAGGAACGGTAGCCAATCAAGAATACTACGACTACCCGGAGAACTTCCGATCAGAAAGCATTATAAGAATGGAAGTAGATGGCGTGGAATATAACCGCAAGAACTTTGAAGATTATTTAGACTTTATAAAAAACAACCCAACCTCCACTAAGAAAATCTTTGCCTCTTTTGGTAGACAATTCTTTGTGCATCCCATACCTACAACTAATGGATCAGCAAACCTTATTGCATGGGGAGCAATCCAAGCAGATACACTATCACTTACTACAAGTGTACCTGTATTTTCATATAACAAAGAGGAAGCCAACGAAGCAGTTATTAAAAAGGCTTTATCCATTGCACTTATAAGAAGCGATCCCAACCTTGCTAAAAGCGAGGAAACGGAAGCTATTTCAATACTATTAAAACTAAGTACAGACGAAAATAAAAACACACAGAGGAATCAAAGACTTGAACATCCGATGTTAGCAGTACCCGACTTCTTTGGCAGTAACGGATCTACTCCCATAGGCAGATTTAATTATGATCCGGATGGAGGGGATGAATAATGCCGACTACAACGGGTAAATCATTAGAAGAACTAAAAGCAATGAGAGCCGAAATGATGGCTCAAGGTAAGACACTATCAACCTCTAAATCTCTTGGAAAAGTTGAGGATGCTATTAAGGTATTGCAACCGGAAAAGTATGGTGAGGAAACTGTAGCAGCAGCCAAACTCAAACTTGCATCAAGTACACAAGTACCTACGACAGAAGGTATTTCCGGGACAAGTCTTGGATTAACGGGAGGCGGAGTACCGGCTTCAATTGATCTTAATAAGATGTACGAATCTGCAATCAATGCTCCGGAGATAACCACACTTGAGCAGGAAATAACCTCCAAAAAGGCTGCACTAACAACCGCAATGACCAATATAAACGATAATCCTTATTACTCCGAAGCCACACGAACCGGACACTTGGCTAAGTTACAACTAACAGCCAATGCAGAAATATCAGATCTTAACGACCAACTTGTGCAAAAGAAAGCGGATGTGCAAACCAAACTTAACATTGCCATGAAACAATACGATATTAACAACCAAGAATATCAAAATAATATACAAAGACTTAATCTTTTAATCTCAAGTGGTGCTTTACTTAACGCATCCGGGACAGATATTGCAAGTATTGCCTTAGCAACCGGAATGAGTACATCAATGGTTAAAGGTATTCAAACCAAGATGAAGTCAGAACTCGTTAAACCACAGGTTATAACAGATACCAATGATGCCGGAGTTTCTACAGTTTCAATAATTGATGCTAATACAGGAAAACTAATAAGCCAAACATCATTAGGAGCAACCGGAAAGGTTACACGACCTAAAGAAGCCACCACAAAAGAAGTGATTAGTGCTTTGGATTCGGCTATGTTTACTGTTGTAGGAGGGGATCAAAAGATTTCTCCGGAGAATTATATTGCTGAAAGAAACTATGCAGCCGGACTTGGAGTATCTGCTGCATCTTTTGATCAACAGTTTGGCATAAAATATGTTAATCCCAAAGATTACACTTATTATCAAATAGTAGATCAACCAACAAAGGATGCTTTAGATGCTATCAAGAGAGGTCGTTAAAAATGCCAACATTGGAACAAATAAGATCCGGTGCTTTATCAGCCGTAGGCAGCAAAGCAACCGGTAACAACATAACATCTATTCAACAGGGTGCTGTAAATGCACTCAATAGAGCATCTTCAACCCAACCAACACAGATACCACAGGTAGCACAACCTGTAAGCACACCAACTGTAAGCACACCAAACATTTTTCAAAGGATTAGTAATGCTCTTAATCCAAGTATTTATGGAAGTCCGACTCAAAGGTTTTGGTCAGGTATAGGTGGACAAGCACTTGTTGAAGCACAAAAGCCTGTTACCGCAATACAAAAACAACTTAGCCCGGAAGTACCGGGTAGTCTTTCACAGAAGTTTTGGTTAGGACAAGGTGGAGATTTTCTTGCAAAAACACAAACGGTAATGGAAAACTATAAACCCATAAAGGTTGTTGATATTTCATCTAAGATAAATAATCCTACTGCTAAATTTGTTGTTAGTATCCCGGAGGGAATGGCTAACGAGGGATACAACTTTGCTACCGGAAGAAACATGATAACTCACGGAGTACAGATAGGTAAGGATATAAACACCGGAGCAATACTTGATCCAAAGGTTTACTTTTCAGATATGGCAGGTGTGGCAAATGATGTCTTGGATGCCTTTATAGTTGGCGGTATTTTGGAAAGTGCAGCCAAAACAGTAACCGGTGCGGTAGCAAAGACATTCGGTAAACCAACACTCACACAAATAGCGGAAGTAACTACTAGAAATCCCGGATTTTGGAAAGTAGTAACAAGAGGAGCAATAGTTAGTACAGAATACGGGTTGGGTTTTGGGTTAGTGGGTGGACTTCAAGCCGGAAGAAATATACAAAATAATAAAGATTACTTTACAAACTTAGCGGTAACAACCGTAGCAAATGGCATTATTGGTGGAGTCATTGGCACAACATTAACAGCCGGACAGTATGGAATAAATGCAGCAGTTAATCATCTTTTTGTCAGCCGGGTTGGGACATTTACTCTAAAAGGAACTCCGGAGGAAGTAGAAGCCAATGTAAAAACAGGTGGTTATAAGGATAAACAACTTGGTCAGGATATGCTTACGGCTGCAAGAATAGCAAGAGAAAACGGAACGGATGTTGGATTCCAAGCATACGGATTGAAACAATCTCCGGGTGGAAAGATCATCGGTGAAGATAAGGTTGCCGGTCTTTTTGGAATCACTAACCAAGCATTTAATATGGGTGCATTAGAAGGCAAAGGTGGAATTACTAACTTCAAACCAATGCCCGGAACAACCAATCAAAATGGAATGGTCTATAGATTCGTTGAGATACCAAAAGATGCTACAAACTTTTCAACTGATGTTGCTCCAATAAAAGAAATAACTGCTCCGGTTACTCCGGTAGTTCCAACAACTGCAATCCAACCTGTAACTCCACCGGTTACTCCAATTGTAACTCCACCGGTTACTCCGGTAGTTCCAACAACTGCAATAGCAGCCGTAACCAAAGCCATTTCAAAATTGCCGATTGAACTTCAACCTCTCGCACAGGAGGCGATAAAGTATAAGAGTGCTGGTGAGTTTATAAAGATACTTGATGAGGAAGGGGAAAGAGTTGTAACAGGAAACGAAAAACTATCTCTTATTTTAGACAAACCTACGATCTTATCCGACATTGAAAGCAATCCTTCACAACTTACGGACTTAGGTATTTCAATACCAACATCTAAGGTAGGCGGTATTGATGTCATAAAGTTGGACACCAATCTTACATCTTACCTAAAAGATAACCCGGAAATACTAACTAACTTCTATAATCAAGCAAAGGGTATTAGTGCTATCCCAACGCCTAAACTTCCTCCTACGGGCATTGTAGAACCTCCGAAAATCACGGAAGCCATAAAAACAGCCGTTTTAGAGCCAAAAACCTATTATAGAGGAGGAGCTGAACCTTCTGTTTTTGATAGAATGGGAACTGCTTTAGAGGTCGTAAACTACGAAATTAAAGAGTTAGGAAACCGAGATATAAAAGTAGAACCGGGAATCTCATTAACTGCCATTCCTGCAAGTAGGTTGGTTTGGGTAACGGAAACTCCAAAGGAGGCAAAACAATATGGAAAGGTATCAAAGGTTGAGTTGGGAAAACATAGGATCATAGCAAGAGATGGCTTTGGAGGATTACTAATTGAGAAGTTGCCGGAGGAGGTAGCGGGTAAACCGGTGCAGTTAAAAGGTGAGGAGGTTATCAGCAAATACATCTACGATAAGACCGGAAAGACTTTGGAGAAGGCAACCAAGAGAGAGATTTTGGATGCTTTAGCAGCAAACCCGGATGAAAGTATTTTCTATTCTCCGGAGATTGCCAAGAAGTTTGGAAGATCATTACCATCAGACATTGGGACTTTAGAAACAAGACCGGTTTTCTTATATGGTGGAACTAATGAAGGTGTTTTTACAGACGGATTCTTCTTGGTACTTAACAAACCATTTGCCGATAAAATAAATACCGGGTTAATGGAATCGGAAAAGAATAAAATTACAAAATCTCTTGTTAAGAATACGGGAGTTGCATTTAGTGAAGCGGAGAAGATGGCAAATGCGGACATTAAAAGAAGCATTGAAGATGCAAAGGGGAAATATCCTAAATACCAACAACTTATACCAACCAACATTGGATCTTTTGATAACCTAACAACACTCGCACTTGGTGGTGGTTATATCCCAACCTTGATATTAAGAGGCAGCAAGGGTGAGATTGTTGGCATTAACCCGGATTACTACCAATATCTACAAAACAATCTTCCGGGAACACATCCCCAACTTTCCAAAATAGAAGATGTTAAAAGCCCGGTTGTCTTTATGGAGGGCGATAAAATACAGGCAATGGTTATGCCTTTGGACATCGGAGCATTAGCAGATAAGTACAAGATAACTCCGGCAGTTAAAGTACCGGTGCAAGAACCCATACCAACAAAGAAAGTAACAATAGGTGCAAAGAAACTACCGGTTAAAGAGGAGTTTAAGGTTGGGGACATTTTTGATACACAGGGACATACCAATATGGTTGGAACGGTAACAATAAGGGAAATAAGCGGAAATACTTTGAAGTTTACTGATTCCAAAGGTACAGACTTTGCCGGGATGCAACGATCAACTGTAAGAGATCTTATTAAGGGCGGTAGTTGGAAAAAGGTTAGCCATGAAGTAGCTCCTAAACCAACTGAAACCAAAGTAACAATAGGTGTAAAGAAACCCAAGAAGATTATATCCGTAATAGTTGGAAGAAATAAAATTCTTAGAGCCAACCCGGAATATGAAGCAATAGTAACAAAGGCAAAGGAACTTGGTGCGGTGGCATTTGAAAAAGGTATAAAAGCTCCCTCACAAGATCCGGAGATGATGAAACTCTTGGAGGGTGTAAAGACAGGTCATGCGGTGCCGATACTCATGGCATGGAATGAAGCATTTACTAAAGCCAACCTAAAACCCGGATCTACTTTTGGAAAGAAAATAACTACGCCTTCCGG
>Ga0315295_10005346_pt1 | contig 10966 bp, 13 predicted proteins | sample YL17G14_0_MG_FD_204453 | JGI IMG/M metagenome (GOLD analysis project Ga0315295, IMG submission 204453) | Sediment microbial communities from Yellowstone Lake, YNP, Wyoming, USA - YL17G14_0 | ecosystem: Environmental > Aquatic > Freshwater > Lake > Sediment | place: USA: Wyoming | collected...
TTGCGGTCGCCGTACACGTGATCCTCGTATTTCTTTCTTCTTATGCTGACCCTGCCTGCGAAAAAGTACAAAGCCGCGAGCACTGCGAGAATGGCTAACAAGCCTACGCCTATCAACCAATTGCTTTCCAACGCGCTTACCAGGCCAGCCATCGTGTCCGCATTCCCATTCTGCTTGCCCGCGGGAGCAACGTAAAGTTCTATGTCCTTTTCGAAGGTTTTCGCGCCTGTCCTTACCTTGACCTTGAAGTCATAATTCCCCAAAGCTTTCGGAACAATGTATATGTATGCCGTCTTGCTGCCTTCAACCTCGACCTCTGCCGGGTAATTGGCCCAGTTGTCAGGAAGGCCTTCGACGGAAATGGCGAACTTCGCAAGCGCCGGACTCTCGATGTAAACGGATACGGTCTCGCCCGTGTCGACCTCGATGTCCATCGCCTCGGGCGCGATTATGACGCTCGTTTCCGTTATTTCCCCGGTTCCCGCCCCGTTGCCGCCGTTACCCGGTATGAAAACAGGCGAACTAGCCGGGAATATCGTTATCTCGGCGGTCCTGTTCATCTTGCCGCAGGGCGTCGCGATCTCGACGACCGCCTTGTGGTTCCCCACCGCCAGCGTGAACTCGAACCTCTTCGCCGTTTTCTCTCCCGTGCGCACGTAATCGCTGTACTGCTCCTTGTATGAGCCGTCGACATAAAGCTTGAACGTTACCGTTCCAGATGCGCCGCCCGCGTTCCCGACTTCTGTCTCGACCCAGCCTTTCTTGCCCTCCGTCAGATAAGTGTAATAATCAAACCTCTTGACCGTGAATTCGCATCCCTGGCCTTCAACATAGCCGCTTGTCGTAACGGACCTGGTCGCGACGTTGTGCTCCTTGTCGTAGACTGTCGCCTCGCACTTGACGACGGTGTTCTCGTCAACGGCGAGATTGACTCCTGAATCCGCCTCGTCCGTCCTGCCCTCGACAAATTCCTTGGAGGTGAAGACGACGTCGTCTTCCAGATACCACTTGAACTTGACGTAGTCGAGGTCCTCGTTCTCGTCGAACAGCTCGACCTCGCACCTGAAAGTCACGTATTTGTCCTGCACGTCCTTAACAATGGTCATGTCGTCTATCTGCGGCCTGTCGTGCTCGCCCGTGCCCTCGGCCACGCGCATCGCCACGGAGCTGCTCCAGTCTGATTCCACGCCCTCGTTGTCCTTGACCTTGAGGCGCGCGTAATAGGTGCCGCTGTGGTTGTATTCATGGTAGGCGTAAGGCAAATCATCGGATATCCATGGAGACGTCGCCCCGTCGCCGAAATCGAACAGGTACTGCTCTATAGTGCCGCCGTTCGTGTCGTACGAAGCGTCTCCGGAAAACCTTATGTTCTCGTCCTCGTCAACATAATTCTGATCCACCGACAGGACCGCTACTGGCTTGCCATAGGTGTAATAAGGGGAGTATGGGGTGTAGGGGTAGTACGGGCTGTACTGGTAGTAAGGGCTATAAGCTACATACGATACGTAACTGCTGCCCGAAACCGATACAGAAGCGGACTCCTGCGTGACCTTCGCTCCCTGCGTGTCATACGCCGTCGCTTTACACTTGAACCAGTCGCCGGGGTTCGTATAGCTCTCGCCGAGGATGTCGAATGCGGTATCGCTCGAGCCCTCGATCTGCTTTGCCGCAGACCTGATCAGGTAGCCGTTGCGATACCATTCGATGATAACATAGTCAAGATTATCATCCGCGTCAATCGCTAGGATCGAGCACGTCAAATCTTGCTGAGGGTTGGGGTGTCTTGGGGTGATTTCCACGTAGGTTATTTGTGACACAGAATTAGATGGCACATTCCCTACGTGGACAGCATGAGTCTCGTGGTCGTACGCTCCTTCGAAGTCGTACGCTTTCGCATCGCACACAACGTAATCATAAGTGTTTTTATTGCCGTCAAAAACGTCGAAAGTCGAATCGCCCGAGCCGTAGACGAGCTTGTTCGTCTGCCTCACGAGCGCGCCGTTCACGTACCATTTTATATCAACATAATCAAGATTCCCGTCCGTATCAGAGACGTCGACCGTGCACGTCAGATCATGATACTTGCCCGGATTTGCCGGGGTAATCGCAATAGAATCAATCACGGGCGGGGTGTTCGTAACAGCGCTGACGCCTGTAAAAGAAAACAAAAATATTAGTGCAAAACAAAAAGCCATCTTCAAAGCGGATGAAACGAAATTCATTTTCATGATACCCCTTCCCCTTCACTTTCCAATTTTTCTAATTCTCTGATCCTATGCTTATCAGGCTTGTAATTAGGGCATTCTGGAATAGAGAAAGGCACACTAAAGTTAAATGGGACTGTTTTTTTTAAGGATAAACCCTGTCCCTCAAGCTCTTTCTTGACGCCATCAATGCTTTTATAAAAATTTTCTAATGTTGCACAAAGTTCATCTCCCTTTCCAGCTTTCATAAGTCTGGATTCAAGTTCGTCAAATTCTACTAGAGGTGAAATTCCGGATTCTTGCGCAAGAGCATATACCGTACTTAAATATGACTTTTCTGCTTTGGTAATAGTTCCAGCATATTCACTTCCATATATACATCCTTTTTTAAAAGGTCTGCCTTTGCATGTTACACAGAGAGAAACATCCATACCATCACCTCTAATTCTTCTCCTTCAGAAGCCAGAACATAAGCCTCAGCTGTACTTCATCATGCCTTCCAAGAATATACAAAGGATTCATTTTCACACCCTCACTTTAAGCCAATTCCCTCTTGAATTCGTTGTTTGAATTCATTGTTTTAAATAATTTTACTATTTATGAGTGATAATTTATTGGATTTGGGATTTATAAAGCTTTCGTTTCGCTTTCCAACCGATAACACCAACTGGAACTTATGCCATAAATTAGTTGTCCAGGGGAGGAGATTAGCATGGAGCATATCGAAAAGCAGTTTGAGGCTATCAAGGATAGAGTATTTCACGGTGACAAAAACAGCACGTGGCCGGCTGCCGTGAAGTTTGAGCTGACGCCCGAAACAAAGTCGAAAATTGAGGGTTTTGACAAGGAATTATCACTAAGCAATAGGAAGCTCACAACGAGGATGAATTACATGAAATGCCTGAGGAACTTTTTCTTTTTTCTCGCGGCCGAAAAGAAGCTGAAGGTCATCGGCCTGGAGAAGCTGGCCAAAGAGGACCTGCTCGATTTTTTCCACCACATAAACAGCGGCAGGATGTCCGCCGGGTCGGTGAACATCCACAAGCACGTCATAAGGCTTGTCTTCAAGCACATGGCCGGGGAGGACGAGCTCCCGAAGATAGTCAGGTGGATCAAGTTCGAGAAGAGGCAGAAGCCGCACCTGCCAAAGAACCTGATAACAGAGGAGCAGATAAACGAGATGATAAAATACGTGGCGACGCCCAGGGACAAGGCTATCATAGCGTGCCTGGCCGAATGCGGCGGGAGGGTCTCGGAACTCCTCAACGTGAACATAGACGACCTCGAATGGCTGTTCGAGGAGGAGACGAAGGTCCCGATAGTCAGGATGCGACTGGTGGACTGCAAGGGGAACACGGGCGAACGAAGGATTGAATTGTATGATGCGATCCCCTATCTGCAAGGCTGGCTGAACGGCCACCCGGACAAGGACAACCCGAACGCCCCCCTGTTCATTTCAATGGGCAACGGGAACTTCGGGGAGCGCATGGGGAGGAACATGGTATGGAGGATACTGGACACCGCAGGGAGGAAGGCGGGCCTCGAGAACACGACCCTGAACCCGCACAGCTTCAGGCACCGGGCCCTCACGGAAAAGGGCAAGTTCATGTCGAAGTTCGAGCTGGCCAAGTTCGGAGGCCATACGATGAGTTCCAAGATGGTCGATGTGTATATCCACCTGGAGGACGAGGACGTCATCAACAAGCAGCGTCAGGCTCGAGGTCTCGCTCCCATTAAGAAGATAGAGCGTGTCAAATCCATGCTGAACGTCAAACGCTGCGCGTGCGGCGAAGTGAACCCCGGGACGGGCGTGTTCTGCGGGAGATGCCGCGCGCCCCTGGATGAGAAGTTCGTGAAGATGAGCAGGGAGAAGCTGAAGGAAGACATCGAGAAGGACATGGAAGAGCACGACTTCATACGCGGCCTCATGGCGCTCGTCAAGCGGGACCCGGAGCTCGGGAGGAGACTGAAGGAAGCTGCGGAAAAGGGGGTTTCAAATTAAAGATTTTAAAAGATACCCAAATATCTTTTCGGGCAAAATCATCTTTGCCATTTCAGTTGTTAGTTTGGTATCAATATCATTTGGATTAATTTCCTTGAGAACTTCCATTGTATAGTCATGTAAATTTAATTCAATTGCACCCATGGAAACAACTTTTAAGGTGCTTGAAATAAGTGCAAAAAGTTGTTCCTCTGTGGGTAGTTTGCCCTTGGAATCCTTCGTCTTTGAAAGGCTTTTCTTTATAGAAAGAAAGAGAGGTATGTAAAAAGTTGCAAGAATCAGGTATTCGTGATTTTTCTTTAATGATTCAATGTCATTATTGAAAAGGATTTTCAGTTTTCGTAGTTCCCATATAACTTTTTTATTTTTATTCAAAAATTTCTTGAAAGAATCCTTGTTGTTAAAAACTACCGAAAGTAGTAATTGATTTTCAAGATAGGATCTATCCTTTTTGAATAATTCTAAATAATCAAATCCCCAGTCAATATTTCCTTCCCAATAGTATTCCTTCCCTCCCTCAAACTTGGTAGGAGATACTTTAATCAGTTTATAATCCCATAATTTTTTCAACAGACCCCCTCTATAAAATGTAGGATCATTCTTCTTTTTAACACCCCACTCCATGCTAATTTCCCTGAATGATCTCGGCTTGTCTATACAAGAAAAAACAATTGCCCAAGGAATCTGTTTTGAGTGCATGAATTGGGTTTGATTTTTTATAATTTTCCTCTCTTCGATTTCATTCTCCATATAAATCACCTACGGTTTTTTTGAAGGGTGTAGTCGTATACAGTCCTTCCATATGTAGTAGTTATACATATGGTATTTAAAAGCATATCGGTATCTGAAATACATAGGTGTATATCATGTGGCTTATGATTCGTGTTCCATGTGCTGAATTCAAGGCCGATATTGACCGAATTGCGAGAAAGAAGGGTTTTCAAACAAGGTCGGAATACATCCGATCTTTACTTCGTAGGGAGATAGAAAATGAAAAAAACAGGTGAACAGCCTGAATGGTTTCAGCGCATAGCGGCCATCGGCAGGAAGGAAATAGAAAATGTTGAGGTGAAGGAAAATGCAAGAGAAAGAAATGTTTCTCGAGCTGGTGGGTAAGCTTGTCCGCGTGGTCTATCTTGACATCGACCATCACCAATTCATAAAAGGGCAAGTTCTTGACGTCAACGACCACTTTGTGAAAATACAAACGCATTGCAACATCCATATTCTACGGCTGGATCAGATTGTCAAGGTGAAGGAGGAAGTTGCACCATGACCCCAAGATTCCTTACGCCAGCGAATCACTTTTGCAAATGGCCCCATTGCCCAGAACTCGTCAGGCGACCTGGCATAGATCAGTATTGCCTGCGTCATTTTCATTATAGCGAATATCTCAGATTGTCGGGGGGTCTACATGAATGAAGAGCAACTTGTCGATGACGTAGGGAAGGAATACCTTGATATCTTGCGCGACCCTAATTTGTGGCAGCGAATCAGCGCGGAACTCGGCAAAACCATAGTAGGCGAGGAACGGGCAAAGAAAACAATTTCCCTGGTGGCGAATGGCCGAAATGTGATAAATTGCGACAAAACCAGCTTTAATCTTCTGCTTGATTCCGAGAGCGGCTCGGGAAAGGACTACATCACAAGGAATGTCCTTAAGATTTTACCAGCGAAGGAAAAGGTCATACGAAGAGCCATAACCCCGAAGGCCCTTCGCTGGATGAACAGGGATGATGAATCCTGGACATGGGACAAGAAGGTTTTATACATCGAAGATATATCGAACTCTGTCCTGAATGACGAAACTTTTAAGACCATGTGCAGCTCAGAGGAAGGCACAACCTCGGCAGTCGAAAGCACGGATGCGGGCATCAAGATAACGACCATAGAGGTTCACGGAAAGCCGGTTATCATAATCACGGCAGCAACTCCGAATCTTAACAAGGAGATGGTCCGAAGGTTCGGATCGCTTAACCTTGACGAAAGCATAGACCAAACGAAGGCCATAATCAAGAGGAAACTGGAAAATGCAAAGACGGGCAAAATTGAGCGGTATGATGATATGCTCAGGCTCGCCATCGGCAGCCTCAAACGTGAAAGTGTCGTTATCCCCTGGGCCGACAAGCTCGAGCGCTTTGTCCCTGATAACCTTTTCCTGAGGACATCCATAAACCGACTGCTCGATTTCGTGAAATCGTCATGCGTTCTGTTTCAATATCAGCGTGAAAGGAACGAGGACGGATTCCTGATTGCCCAAAAAGAAGATTATGAATTTGCCAGGCCGTGCTTTGAGAGCATAATATCAACCAAGTGGCTGACCCTTTCCCAGAACGAGAAACGGGTCCTGGAAAAGATAGGGAATCTTAACGATGACATCACCGGCCTTTCGGTCGCTGATCTCGAGCCACATATTACTTCCATGTCATCAAGATGGCTCTATCCATGCCTTAGGAAGCTCACCAACATGGGGCTTCTTAAATGTGAATCGCAGGAAAGGCCAAGTTCCAAGAGGCCAGTCCTTGTCTATAAGTCTATCAAAGTCTTTGACGTGCGCCTTCCCTCATGGGAAGATTTAGAAAGGCCTTCAATTGATTCAAATATGTCAAATGATTCAATTCATTCAATTAATTCAATTGATAGCGGTTGACGCTAAAAAAACAGCGTATTGGTCGCCCGATAGCATTTGAATCAATTGAATCAAATGACAAGAAATTTGAGTATAGGAAAGTGTGAGAAAATGACCAAAAAAACGCGCAATTACCTGAAGCTTGCAGCCCTGGCAATCCTGACGTATGCCATGACCACAGCCCTGGTCGTCCTGGCCTGCTGGCTGTGGGCGGGGGGCAAGCCATGACGCTCGGAAGGCCGCGCCAGTATGACATATCGCCCGAGCGCATCGCCCCATTCGCCCGGGAGAAGCTCAGCGCCAGGGACATGGCCAGGCAGTTCGGCATCCCGGTGAGCTGCATGCGGGACCAGCTCCTCCGGGCGGGCTTCCGTTTCGACTGGCACGGGGGTATATGGAAGCCCAGGCGCGACAAAATCCTCCAGGCGAGTAAAGATACGGGGGCAGTTGGAAAGCAGTTGGAAAGTCAAAGGTGAAACTGATGTATGATTTGTTCGAAATCCTGATGCAGGAACTCTTAAAATCCTTGAAACGATTCCTGCACTTGGAAGACGGGGAGGAAAAGAATGCCGCTTGAGGACATCATCATTGCCGCAATCATCAAGGAGATTGTCGATAAGGTCAAGGGCAACGAAAGGCTGAAAGCTGTAATCCGCAAGGCTCTGAAAAACAGCAAGCCCAAGGAAAAGGAGCAGAAGGATGTTAAAGCTAAGAACAAAGGGCCCGCGCTGGAGGCAGCAAAGGCGGGTCAGAAAGCAGGCCGAAAGCGAGGAAAACAATAGGCGGTTCCGGCCCTGGAGGAGAACATGGCGACGCTAAAAAGTCCTGAGGAGCTGTTCGGCTACAAGAACGTCGGCCGGAAGCTTGTGATAAATTGCCATGAATTGCTCACCGTAAGGCTTCTGAATCCCGTGAATTTGTCCGCTTTCGCGTTGCGCGTCGAGGAAGCCGAATATGACACCGAGGACAAGTTCCTGAAAATCCGAACGAACTGGGGAACGATAATGCTGACCCGCTCGAACTTCCAGATCCAGGCGTGCAGGGATCCCTCGAAGCTCGCCTTGCTCGCGAGCTTCGTTTACCAGGCCCTCATGACCGAAGGCCCATGTTCATTCGAAGCCTTCCTGAGAAGCCTGGGACCTGAGGACCTGGGCGTGATTCCCGATTTCGTTGACGATTTGCGGCAGGTCAAGTATGACCTTTTGAAGCCGCTTAAAGGCAGGGGGAGGTGATGTCTATGGAATGCTTAGGCGAGGATTGCAGTTATGAGGACATGGAAAATCTCGTGTTCAATTTCCTATTGACACACAAGAACAACGAGAACTTCAGGAACACCAGCACCGCCAATATTGCCCGTGAGCTCGGGATGCACAAGAGCGGCGCGGCATTGAAGCCCATCATAAAAAGGCTTTGGAGGAAAAAGCTGATAAGGCGCGACCGATTCGGCTGGTTCGTTTACGGCAGGAGAACGATATTGCAGGGACAGGACCCGCCGGCCTTCAGGAACTTCGGCTTTGAAATCAGCGAAGCCAAGAAGAGAAAACTGAAATCTTCCTTCATACAGAAGTTAATTTAACTCAAACGAGGGTTATACCACCACCACCATTTACTCCGACGCGCTATCGGACTGAGGGGTGGCTTTTCGGCTGGAAGCCCCCTCCCCTCGCCTTATATAAATTAATATAAATAAATGCGCGCGTTCTTATCTCAATCTTCCGCACCGAAACGTCCACTTGGAACTCTTGTAAAATAACAGGCATGAAAAAAAGGAAAGGCTCAATCAATCCCTTGACGCTTGTGCTAATCGCGGCGGTGGCGATACTGCTCACCTTCCTCGTGGTGATTCCCGGGCTTTTGTTTTACTTCGGGAACGCCATGCCTTTCGAACTGCACACATTTCTCACGACCCTCAAGGTTTCATGGGAACGGCTTATCGCTGGAATAGCTGGGATATTCGGGAGGTAGGTGGCGGTGGCAAGGGGAGCAATGAAAAAGAAAACGATAGCTATTATTGTTTTGGCAGTTGTGGCAATGGCCTTTTTCGTGGGTGCCGCCTTCGGCAATGCCACCAATGCCGGCAACCATTTTTTCAGCATGGAGACGAAGGCGAAATGCGCGGACGGGAGATGCTGCGATTATTTTGTCATCCATGACGAGGGGTATGACTACACGATACCCCGGGGTTTTGACTGCTATGAAAAATAAACTCGCGCTGCTGACATTCGCGGCCGTATTGATACTCTCTCCCCTTCTCGCATCCGCATCGGTGAACATAGACAGCTGCTCAGTCCTCAACACACCGGGCGAGACCTATATTATGAACGCCAGCATAATCGATTACTCTGGTGACTGGTGTTGCATGTGGATACAGAACAGCAGCATAACCCTCGACTGTCAGGGGCATACGATTGATGCCGATGACTCCGATGTGATGGAAGTGGGTGTTATTGCATCCGACGCGGAAGAAACCAATGTAATCACAAACGTAACGGTGAAGAATTGCATCGTATCCGATGCCGTGTATATTGGAGGGATACAATTGGTTATGGTTAACTCATCATTGGTTGAGAACGTGACCGTTGAAAACTCAGACGTTGGGATTTTTCTGCAGGAATCAGAACTTAATACCATTGCAAATTCTACAATCAATAACTGTGGTTTGGGATTAGCCCTTTATGGTCTGGATGAATGGTATGCGGCCAACAACAGCATCTTCAACAACCTTTTCAATAACACCGTAAACGTAGATGTTGTTTTCCCTTCATCTTATAATCTCTTTAATACGACAAAGAGAATAAGCACAAGGGTTTATTCGAGCGGCAACCAGATAGGCGGCAACTACTGGACAAATTCGACTGGTGGCGGTTATTCTGACACTTGCGCAGATGTCAACAAGAACGGCTTCTGCGACTCGCCATTGGATTTAGTGACTATGGCATCGTGCACGGCTGGGGTTGACTGTGGCAACAACACAGATTACCTTCCCATGAGCAGCAAATATGACAACACCGTTTCGGTCAAGTCCCCTGACAATGATGACACATGGGCCTTTTCCCAGAACGTAAGCGAATCCGAGCTGTTCAACCTGACGGTGAGCTCGACCGGCTCGGACAACTCCGATGTGAATTTCAGCATCCCGTATCTTGACGGCAATTTCACGCTGATAGCGCAGAACAAGACCCTGAACTCCAGCGATGGCAATGTCAAAGCCTTAATGAATATCACATCCAACGCCTCCCTCGCCGAAGGGACGTACATATTCAACATCACATGGGCGCAGACCGAAACCGGCAACGCCGGGAACATCACCATCACAATCACCATATCGATGGGAGGGGTCGGCGATGTGAAGATAGTCGAACCGTCATGGGCTGTCGCCAAGTCGTCAGGCGGCACGGAGACGAGGAACTTCACGCTCGAGAACAAAGGCAACTATAACCTGTCGGGCTGCAACATGTCATTCTCGAGTTCCCTGGGGGCATCAACGTCATTCAATGACACGGCTTTCAATATAACGACTGCGGCGAATGCCACGATCCAGATGACCGTAAGCGGCGGCTCGGCCGGGACGGACAACTCGGCCTTCGTTTTCATCACGTGCCAGGCGACCTCTGGAGGCGGTACTGATTCTGATGTCTTATACGGAAGCATCTCCATCGTTGCCGATGCCGTTATTAGCGGAGGCGGGGGCGGCCACGCCACCCCGTCAACTACGGCAGGCGATTTCAGCGTCTTCCCTTCGGAGCGCATCGTTGGGGTTGGCCTGCCCATGAGTCCGATCAAGCCGGACTTCACTTTGAACGTCTACAACGGCAATGCCACACAGAGCTTTTATCTTGAACTCTCCGAGGAGATTCTCGGGTTCTGCGAGGTCAAGGAGTTCATAGAGGCGCCGTTGCCGCCCGGAGGTTATGGGAAGTTCGTGTTTGAATGCCTTGCACCCAATGGGACAATCGAAGGCCAGATACTCGTCAAGACTGCCGGGCCGTATGAGCAGGCGATACCCATAACCCTGAGCGGCGGGGACAGCTTTTGGATACAGCTTACTGCCTTCTTCTACCAGCTGATGTCGAACCCGCTCGAAGCGATGTTCTTCACTTTCAACATTTTTGGGTGGCTGGTTCAGGCGTG
>Ga0315295_10005352_pt1 | contig 10961 bp, 6 predicted proteins | sample YL17G14_0_MG_FD_204453 | JGI IMG/M metagenome (GOLD analysis project Ga0315295, IMG submission 204453) | Sediment microbial communities from Yellowstone Lake, YNP, Wyoming, USA - YL17G14_0 | ecosystem: Environmental > Aquatic > Freshwater > Lake > Sediment | place: USA: Wyoming | collected...
GCAGCACGTCGTCCAACCGGCTCAGGTCTCCCTGGGCTTCTTGCAGCGTGCCGCCCAGCTCGACCAATTGGTTGATGGGCGCCATAAAGCTCGCCATCAGGCTTTGAAAGGCGACCAGTTGGCCCATGCTCAGGCGGCCTTCCATGATCCGCAGGCCGCCCAGCGTCAGGATCGCCAGCGTGTTGAGCGCGCTCAAAAAGGGCGGCAACACGGCCAGCGCCTGCGACGCCAGGCCCAATTGCTGTTCTGCGTTCACCACATTGGCCTGGTGGCCAGCCCAACGAGCAAAGAAATCCGACTCTGCTCCGCTGGCCTTGAGCGTCTCGATGATTTGCAGTCCGCTCATCGTGGCGCCCATCAGCTTGCCGCGTTCCTGCAGCAAGGCCTGGTTGACGTCCACTCGCCGGCGCGCGACCAGGCTCAAGCCGACCAGGTTCAATGCCGCGATAAAGAGGCCGACCAGCGGCAAGACCTGGTCATATTGAAACATCAGGACCAGGTAAAACACCACCAGCATCACATTGACGAGCGTGGTCGCCAGTTGGCCAGAGAGCAAGCGGGCTGCGCGGTCGTTGAGGCTGACCCGCTCGCCAATTTCTCCGCCGTAGCGCTGGCTGAAAAACTCGATGGGCAGCCGGAGGACGTGCCAAAGGAATTGGCTGGAAGACGCGAGCGCAAATTTGGTCTCTAACCGCAAGAGGTAAACCTGCTGCAGCCACGTCAACGCGGCGCGCAGGCAAGCCGTCAGCGCCATGCCGATCAGCAGAGGAGCGATCCAGCTTCTCAGCCCGCCCACCAGGACGCTATCCACAAACACCCGGCTGAAGGTGGGGATGACCAGCCCCGGGATGACGAGCGCCAGTCCCGCCAGGACCACATACGCCAGCGCGGACTCGGAACCGGCCAGGCGTCGCTTGAGCGACGAGAACAGGTTGGGCCTGGCGCCAGCCCGGACGAAATCCGGCCCCGGCTCAAAGGTCAGCACGACGCCGGTAAAGGAACGGTCGAATTCTTGCGCCGTGACCGCACGCGGCCCGCAGGCCGGGTCATTCAAATACACGCGGTCCCGGCCAAAGCCTTCGACGACCAGGAAATGATTAAACTCCCAAAAGACAATCATCGGCAGCGGGAGCGCGCGCAGGGATTCGGGTTCCTTTTTGAACCCTTTGGCCACCAGCCCATAGTTGCGCGCGGCCTTGACGATGTTGGTCGCTTTGCTGCCATCGCGCGAGATGCCACACGCCAGGCGGAGTTCTTCCAGCGAGACGTGACGGCCATAATAGCCCAACACCATCGCCAGCGCGGCCGCGCCGCACTCGACCGCTTCCATCTGAAGGACAGTGGGAGTTCGCACCCGGTGGGAATCCTTGCGCGTCATTCTGCCATCCTGAGCCTGTCTGAAAAGTAGTTTAGCCCCTCGTGGGCGAACGGGCACAAGGCCCTAAACTACAGGCTTTTCAGACCGCCACTAATGGTCTACTTGAAGACAGGCAGCACCAGGCTGATGGGCCGCCGCTGTTCAAGTGTGATCCACGCATTGCACAGCGTGCCGCTGTCAATCTGGATCGGCGGGCCGGTCTGCGAAGACCACGCGTAACCGCTCGTGGTCTTCTCATCGGTTAACAGTGTCACGCGAACTTCAATGGGCGCGCTGGCTGCCGACAAGGTCTTGACCAGCTCCGGGTTGCCCAGCACGCGCAGCATCCCCTGGGGCGTGGCCGGGAACTGGCCCACCGTAGCCACCTGGCCCAGCATAAAGCCATACTCTTCGCGCCTCACCGTCGAGGGCGAGACCTGCACCTCCATGCCGGGACGGATCTTCTTGCCCTCCGCCGGGGCGGTGTAGATAATCGCTACCAACTCCACTCGGCCGCCTGGATCCAACCCTTCGACACTCAGGAGCGGTGTGCCTCTTTCGACCTGGCTGCCATTATCCACCTTGAGCTCGACAATACGGCCCGAATACGGGCTGGTCACCGGGGTGAACGCCAGGCTCTGCCCAGCGATACTGGCGATGACCTGGCCGGCCTGGATCACGTCCCCGGCCTGCGCAAGCAAATCCGCCACCTGACCCGACCCTGGCGACACGACGTCGTGGATGCCGCCAGTCGAGATCAGGATGCCTGGCCCCGCCACCTGGACCGGAAGACGGCCCAAGATCCCCCACACGATAGCCGACAGGATGATCAGGCTCAGCGCGAGCAGCGCCAGCCAGCCCACGGGCTGCGTGACCCGCACCAACTGATCCAACTGTTCGGGAGAAGACAACCGCTCGAGCGCGGTCTGGCGGAAGATGGGTTTGTTCATACGCGACAACTCACTGACGTGACCGGGCAAGAGACGAACCTTTCGCGCACAAATTGTAACACAATTTGTGCCATGTGCGCAATTCGTGAGAGAACTTTCTATTTGTCAAAGTCTCCTGACTGAGTTTGTGTGTGTCAATCAGGAGACCTTGTCTTGTACTTGCCGGCGCGTTCAGAGCGGCGGCGCCGAGAGTGACCGTGCGCGCCTACCGGACATCGGCTAAGGCGGCGGAGGCGGCGGCACGATGAAGCCGATGCCTCCACCCGCCGCCTTGTCCAGCTCCTGCTCGGCCAGCTCGCGCTCGCCTTTCAGGGCCGCCTCGGCCTCCTCCAGCGGAATCTTTAGCCCGGCCTTCTCCAACATCGCGCGCCGGGCCTCGGGCGTGGCGGCTTGAAAAGCGGCTCGAAGCTTGGCGTCCTCGATCCATTTGAGAAAAGCCTGTACTTGTTCTGCACTCATTGCATTGCCTCCTTCTAGAGTGTGGATGATAACCCTTCCCACCCGCAGGCCGAAGGGCCTGCGGCCAGCAGGTGGGTTCAATCACGGCGTTACTTCCATATTATCGGCATATAGTACCGGTATACCTTTGGCACTTTAGGTGCTGTGGGCAGTTGTTCGATGCCCCCCACGCTAAAGGGTGTGGTCAGCGTGAGCGGATGCGCCGGGCGCTCTTTGTCCGCCAGCGACAGGTGCGTGCTGGCCGGCAGCGCCTCAGCCTGCGTCTGGGCCAGCAGGCCGGCGCCGCCGAAATCGCCGGCGGTCACCAGGCGATAGGTGGCGTCGGTGGCGGCCTCGACCTCGATCACGTACAGCCCTTCTTCTGGAGCATAGAACGCCACGCTATCTACGCCCAGCCCCCCGGCCGCTGGCACGGCGTTGCTGTAATAGTGGGGCATAAAGCCGGCGCGCGGCTTCCAGACGTACAGGTCGGCGTCGCCGATCAAGCTCACCGCGCTCAAGACCGCCAGTTGCGGGTTGCGCAGCCACACCCGGTACTGCGTTCGCTGGCCGGCGGCGAGTTGTTGCCCGCCCGGCGACAAGAGGTTGGTATAGATCAGGTTGGCTTCGTTCAGGTTGCTGATCTGGCCGTCGGCGTCGGCGACCCAGAGGCCGAGGTATTTGACGCCGTCGCCGTCGGAGAGCGTCCAGTCATAGCGGCCGTACCTGCCGCTCTCATCTTCGGACACGGCAAGGCCCGCGGCGGTCTCAAAGGGCACCCAGCCGCTTTCCTTGGCCTGGCTCCAGTTGTTGAGGCTGGCGTTCCAGACCCACTCTCTGACATACAGGTAGCGCGCCTCGGGGCTGGCGTTGACGACCAGCGTCACGTCCGGATTGCCGACGATGTCGCCTTCGGCCACGGCGGCGACCATGATGTGGGGCCGGCTCGCCGCGCTGGCCTGCACGGGCGCGCCCGGCAGCACGGTCAAGGTGGTGCTGGTCGAGTAGTAATGGCGCGCTGGCTCGGGCGGTATGCCGGGCTGGCTGGTATCCCACAGCCAGTAGGCCATCAGGTCCACCCGGTTCTCCAGTGTGGCGGTCGTCGTCGTGCTATCGGCCGTGGCTTGGAAGAAGAGGTAGCGCGTCTGGGCGGGCCACGCGGCGTGCAACGTCCACACAATCTGGCGCGTGCTCGCGTTATATTGGCCGCCGTCGGTGATCGAGTCCGGCAGGACGGTCAGGCCGGCCGGGACGGTATCGGTGATGCGATATTGAGCTTCCTGGTAGCCCGAGTTGCGCGCGGCGACGGTAAAGACCACCACGTCGCCGGCCTGGGCCTGGTGCGGCGAGACGCTCACGCGGCTTTCGTCCAGCACGGGCACATCGTCCGGCTCCCACCAGAGAATGCCGGCCACCCAGGGGAGGGTGGTGGAATAGTAGAGCCCTTGGTTCCCGGCTATATCCGCGCCGCGCACGTAGATCGGGTACACGCCGCGGATCTCGAACGTGGGCGTATAGATCCACTGGAGGCTGGTCATGCTGGTGGAAATTATGTTGCCGGGCGGCATGGGCAGGTCGCCCACCTGGCTGACGTTGTTCCACAGGCCCGTCTCGCCGGCCTTGACCTGGACTAGGAGCCGGCCGGAGAGCGCGTCGCTGATCGCGCCGCCCAGGACGAGCTGCGCGTTGCCGACCTCGTCGGTGATGGTACGGGCATAGCTCACGCCCTGGCGATCTGAATCCCGGAGGATGGGCGGGGTCAAGTCGAGCTTGAGCGTGGTGGAAACCGGTGTGGAAACGTGGCCCAGGTTGTCCGTAGCGCGCGCCCACAGCGTGCGGCCGGGTGTATCGGCGGCGATGAGAATGGGCGCGGTATAGGGCTGCCAGGTCGTCCCGTTCCAGCTAGCTTCGCTGCTGGCGACGCCCGAGCCGTTTGGATCCGTCGCCGCCACGGCGAAGGTGATCGGGGTGATGTACCAGCTGTTCGAGCCATCCGGCCCGGCCGGGTCGGGGAGAAGCTTGACCTGCGGCGCGCCTGTGTCCACGCGGAAAGCGAGGTGCGTGGTCGGGCCCACGTCGCCGCCATCGCCCCGAGCCTGGATGTGCAGGTAGTAGAGGCCATCGGCCAGGTGCTGGTAGGTATGGGTCGTCGTCATCTGCTCCAAAGCCGTCGGCGTGCTCACCGGCGAGTTGTTAATATTCCACCGGTAGCCGATCACCACAGCCGGGTCGCCGGGCGGCTGGCTCCAGTTGAACGTCACCGTGTCCGCCGGGTACCAGGTGGCCGGGTCGGGATGGGTGGGGCTGGTGACGACGGGCGCCTTGGGAGCCAACCCGACGATGGACTCGGACTCGGACGCCGCTAGAACTAACGGGCAGGCCGAATAGCTCGTGACAAAATAATCTTGTTCGAGATAATCGTAGGTGAAGCCGTTTACGGTCTCGGCCTTGGCCTTGTAAATAAAGGGTTTGATCCAATAGTTTGTGCAGTCTTCGCACATGTGCGTTACTGTGCTGGGTTTTATGTACGGGAAAATCGCACCATTAAACTCTATCCCAGAGCCCCAACTGACGCCGCTGCTCCACTCCCCGCCAGCCCCCACTGTATAGCTGGCATCGAGCGTTACGGCCAGTATGTCTGCGCCGGCGGTGATTTCCCTGTCCACATCAAAGCTGCCCTCCCAGCTCGTCTTGTCGGACCTTTCACGGGAAATAGACCAGTCGGTGGTTGTCGACTGGGGATTGATGGACTGTCGGACGCAGATGGGCTCCTTTTTCACCCACCAAATCCGCGAGGAATCCACGGGCGGCACGCTGAGCGCGGGATAATTAAGGGTAGTCGTGGGTGGCGTTTTCCCGCCAAAGTTAAGATCATGTGACACGGTCATGCTGTTGGCCTGGCCGGGCGGGTGGTGCCCCACCGGCACCCACGCGCTGCCGGCGTTTCTAATCGTGTCGCTATCGTACCAGTCTTCGAGTGACATGCAGAGTTGCTGCGTGGGTGAAATGATCGTCGGCAAGCAGTTCATAGCCGTCGAGGTGTACGTCCCCCTGGACATCAGGTACGTGTAGCACTCATAGTAGCTATAGGTATAGCACACAGCGCCGACGCCAAACGTCATAGCGCCAAAGGACGCGCCGTCTGTCTCGGTGTCAGAGTCTTCCCGCTCGTTGCTTTGACCAAACTTGCTCTCGAATCCCTGTTTGACCGAAGCCCTGACCTCGCCAATCTTGATCCCGAGGACGGGTATATTGGCTTCAACCTTGAGACCTAACTCTAGGGAGGCGCCAAAGCTGGTATGCCAACCGTCACTATCCTGGGTGCCTTCAACGTTCGAGTTGGCCATCCCGCCGCCGGCGTACTGCAAGTCTCCCGGCTCGGTCATGGTCCCGTTGTGCCACAGGGGCTGCGCGTTCACCACCCCCACGACCTGGACATCGCTAACCGAGTAGCAGCCCGTCCGGGTGGCCACGGGCGAGTCGCCGTCCAGGTCGGCCAGGAGCGGCACGCCCTTCGTGCCGCTCAGTCTTGCGGTCCAGAACAAGCTATCACTCGCAAAGTCAGGTTGCAGGCGCGCGGGGTCGGGGTTCAGTTTCAGGATACCCATCGAGCCGATGTCGTTGTTGCGGATGTACACGATCTCGGCCCGGCCGTCGCCCTCCACATCGTCCACGGCCAGCGACCGGTATTGATCATCGCGACTCACATTGGTCCATGGCCCTGTCCATGTGTCAGTGTCCACGTTCACAGCCTGCACGTAATCGCCCCAGGTAAAGACGGCTTCTTCAAGGAAATCACCGTCCACATCGCCTACGGCGAGCGCGCTGCTATAGGCGCCTTTCTGGCCGAGCACATGCCTGGGGCCAGATAGGCTATGCGTCTGCGTAATTATACCGCTACTTGCTACGTACTGGTAAGTCTGCATTACCGGGAGCTCGCCCTGATGATCAACCGTCAATATGATCTGCTCGCCTATCCCTTCATGCACCTGGCCTATCGTCATCTCCCGGTCTACATAGTCCCAGTTGTTGCCAAAGTCAACAGTTTTAGCCGCCGCTAGGGTATCAAGCGCATAGTTGTCGGCGCGAACGCGATACGTCCTGACAATGAAAGAGGCTGTGCCACTCTGGTGCCAGGCAACCGCGAATTCGCGCTCGTTGCCATCTCCATCCAGGTCGCCTATCGCTACCTGGATGTCTCTGGGCGAGCTTGTCAGCTTGCCCCCCGAGGATTTTTTGACGAGGAGGGGCGTAGACCCGGAAAATTCCACCTTGTAGACGCTGTCCTGCCATTGGTCGAGGCTAGACCTCACGGTAGCGACGATGATCTCGTCATCGCCATCCAGGTCCACGTCGCCCGCCGCGAGATCCACATACTCGCCGCCATTGCCCCAGGAGGTGGGGGCAGTGCCATGGACAGCCGTCAAGTCAGCCGTAGCGGCGGATGCCCAGTTAGCGGTATTTCTCGCATCCAGGGTCCATACGCCGGTGCTGTTCAGGTAAGCGGAAACCCAGTACGTCTTGCCCTGCACCACCGCCACGGCCTGGCTGGCCATCTTTCCATAGCCCGGGTTTCCGAGCGTGGTCGTGGTGGGCGTCGCGGCAAGGTTAGAGTATCGGACCTGCACCACCCTGTTCGACGTATTGCGCCCGTAGAACGTCACGTCGCGCGGGCGCCCGGACACGGCCGCCACGGTCTGCGTCACCCAGCCAGTGGCGCGGCTGGCCCATCCTCCCCAAGCTGAGGCCTCGGCCCACTCGTTGGTGTATAAAGTGCCGGAGGAGTTGACGCCATAAGCAAACATCTGGTTGCCATCAGTTGCCACCAGGCCGTTCGTCTCTATCACTTCGCCCAGGTCCACCCTATCGAACCAACCGCGCGGACTTCCCTGCCTGGCTTCGTATCGTCCGGCGCTCCATTCCCTGTAATAGGACCTGCCCACGGTGCCCGTCGCCGTGCTCACATACACAAAGCCGACGTGGCCCATGTGCCGCGAAGCGACGCCCGGCTTGATCGTGGTCTTGACGGATGTAGCCACCTGGTCCCACGTCGTGACGTCGCTCCAGTCAAAGTTGTTGGCGTTCGACCACTGTTTGGCGTACAGGTTTCCGTCAGCGCCGACGCCAAACACAGCGATGTGGTTGTCATCCCGGGCGACCGCATTCAACTCGACGAACGTCGTTGTGCTTGGCTTTCCCAAAGACACGGGCGCTGCCCACCAGCCAGTGCCCGATGCCCACTCGGTGAACTTGATCTCGCCGCCCGTGGTCACGTAAAAGAGCCGCATGTGGTAGACATCGGGCACAATCACCACCGGGTCGGAAGTGGCGAGGGCGCCGGTGGTGCCGCTTATAGCCCGCCACGCCGAGTCCCAGGTGCCCGCGTGCTGAGTCAGGGCGTAGATCGTGTTGTCACTGCGCACAAAATAGGCCAAATCAGGGCCCAGCCTCACTGCAACGGGGCTACCGTTGGCGGAGGAACGATTGGTGAGGACCGGCGCTCTCGACTTGCTGCTTGCATAATAGGGCATCGCCACCACTTCTTGGTTGCCCGCAGTGTTGAGAATTTTCATCAGCACCATGTGACTGTCTGAGCCCGTCGCGGCCACGCTCAGGTTTCCGAGAGCGAGCGGCTTGAAATAGACCTTGGCCGAGCTCGCTTGATTGTTGCAAACCGTGGGCCAGCAATCAGCAGTCGGGAGTGGCGGGCCCAGAGTAGTGACCAGGCTGCCGGGGGCAAAGGTCCGAGAGTTCCCTCCATAGTCCTGGCCCTTCCACACCGTGACCTCAACATTGCTACCAACCTTGAGGCTCGCCAGATTGTTACCGCTCCCAATGTTAAAGTAATCCGAAGCAACGGGGTACTGGCCGGCAGTGAGGACGGCGCAGGCGCCGCTATGGTTGGTCTTCGCGTAAAAGTACACTTCGTTGAGCTTGGGACCGGACGTCGTGCAGCCTGTAGTGGCACTGATCACAGGGCCCAGGCCGGCCACCTCAACCGCTGCCCAGGCCGGGTCCTGGACAACTTTTTTGCTGACAGTGTCTTCCATCGGGCCCAGGAATAGCTCCAGGTCCTGCCCAAAGGTGGCTTTTTGCGGGCCGCTGGTGCACATCTGCGGCGCAGCCGGCTCGGCCGGGGAGGCATCCCTGGCCTTCTCTACCTCGGGCGCCTCAGCGGGCGCCGCGGCAGTCGCCGCGACAGGCGGCGCTATGGGCGGGTCGGCCGGCGGTGCGAGCCTGAACAGGCCCCCAGGGGGCGGCGGCGCTTGCGGCGCGTCCGCAATGTCGGCGGGCGCATGGGAAAGTGCCGGCCCCGTCATGGGCATGCTGCCCAAGACGAGCACCGTCAAGACCAGGGCGTTCAACAGCCTGGATGTGGTGCGTTTCTTTGACATGTCAACCTCCTGTGGATTTTGAGAGAGCGCAAGGCGGTCGCGCGGCCACCTGAGACAGTCAGTCACAGACTCGAATCTCTGTCCGGCGAATGGGCGCGGCCCTCAATCACCTGGACCAGGGCCTCGGTCGTCAGCGCGTGGGCTTGTTGGCCGGACAAGACCAGCAACTTGTCGCCGGCGGCATCCACGCCGATCAACACCAGGTCGGGCTGCTCGCGCAGCAGCGAGAAGGGAAATTCGGGCGGCACAGCGCCGAGGTCAAAGATGACGGCCGTGGGAGACAGCGCGCACAGTTCTTGCGCTGCCGCCGGGGGTTGAACGTCCAGGCAGATAAGCTCGATGCCGGAGTAGGCCTTGAGGCTGGTTCCCACGCTGGCCAGCACCAGCGAATTGCCGTACAACACCACTCTCTGCCGTTCTCCCATGCTGCTCCCTTTTGCGGTGTAATTCCGCAAGGGCGCACGGCCATACGCCCCGACGCTGGCGAATTATTTAGCCTTCGCACAACCGTCCGGTTTCCCATCGCACTTACAGAATAGCAGAAATGACCTGTCGCCGCAATGTCACAAGCGGCAAAAAAACGACAGTCTGCGAAACGTCGCAGACTGTCACTTCTGACAGTCAAAAAGCCTTGGCGCTGGGACGTGATGCCGGAACGAGATTGGCCATGGATCCCCCAGACCCCACAGCATAGAGATCCCCAACCCTATCGGCGTAGGCGGGCAGCAAGTCCTGGATCGGGCGACCCAGGGCGCGCTTGGCCGGCACGCCCAGGATGGCTTGCGCGGCCGGGTTCAGGCTGGCCACCCACCCCTGGGTGTCCAGCGCCAGCATGCCCTCGCGCATTTGGGCGATCACCGTCTGGCGGGTCAGGGGGATCGGGTCAAACCATACCCATAAACGACAAAGAACCAGTTGCCCAGGGCGCGCAGCGGGATCACCTTTCCATCATACACCAACCCGCGCCACACCAGGTGATGGAGATCGTCCGTCAGGATCAACCCCAAGGCCAGCAGGCATGGAATGGACAGCAGGGCCAGGTTGCGGCGGGTCAGCCAGCGCCCGGGCCAGGCATATTCTAGGACAAAGCAGGTGATGGCGGTGGTGGCGGGCAGCTGCCAGGCGCCTTGGAACTTGAACCAGAAGATCTTGCATTCCACATCCACCGCCGCAACTTCCATGAGGGAGCCGGCCGCCCACAGCGCGGCGAGCAGGCTGCCGATGGCAAACGGCAACGCACCCGGCATGCTGCGGCGGCGCCAGCCGTAGACAGACAGCGCGATCAAAAAGACGAGCGTGAAGAAAGACGGCCAGATGTAGGGAGTATAGGCGTAGGGGCCAGTCATCTCCGCGATCCCTGGGAAGCGAAAACCGGTTCGGCGCAGCAAGACCTGCCTTCGTTATACTGAGTTGTCAAGAGCCAGTTCCTTAAAAATTGGATCGCGCTTGGTCTCGGCCGGGCTGGGCCAATTGGCGACGGATATCGGAACATGGGACAACGGCATCTGTCCGAGTTCGATGTGACGCATCGCTTGGCGGTAGTCGGCTTCCACGGTCGTATCTAAGACGCGGGCATAGATCATCGTCGTGTCCAGGTGTTCATGTCCCAAGAGCTTTTGGATGCGCGTGACGTCCATGCCCGCGTTGAGCAAACGGGTTGCCAGCGTATGCCGTAAGCGATGCGGCGTCACGTTTGGTACGCCCGCGGCTTGGCCGAGGGCCATCAAGTGCTCATAGAGCCAAGCGTAGCTGAGTGGCTTTCCGTTAGGATAGATAAACACGAGGGCGGTGGGCGGGCAGGGCGCCTGATCGAGATAGGCC
>Ga0315295_10005353_pt1 | contig 10958 bp, 9 predicted proteins | sample YL17G14_0_MG_FD_204453 | JGI IMG/M metagenome (GOLD analysis project Ga0315295, IMG submission 204453) | Sediment microbial communities from Yellowstone Lake, YNP, Wyoming, USA - YL17G14_0 | ecosystem: Environmental > Aquatic > Freshwater > Lake > Sediment | place: USA: Wyoming | collected...
GATCTTCAGAGCGCGGAGATCGGCTCGGACATGCTGCTGCTCAAGGACACCGGGCCGAGGTACGCTCGGCTAGGCTTCGGGGCCCAGCGACTCGCGTTCCGACACCTTGACGAGAGAGAGATACCGCACGAGGTCGTCCGAACGATCTTCGAGCCCTCGATGATTGATCGAACTGACCTCAGCTACTTCGTCAACAAGAGCCTCGTGAGGGAAGGGATCGTGGAGGCCGATGGAGCCAAGGACCAGCTGTGGTCGATACACTCGATCATGGCGCTCACAGCCACCGATCGAGACGATCTGTCCGTGTTCTTGGAAGAGGCCAGAGAGGCTTGGATTTACCGAAAAGGGTAATGCTTAAGCCTTTCCAGCAAAACCCTCAAATATGCCGCCCGCGCAATCAGGGTCGGTGAGTCGTTGGCAGAAGCCAAGGAACCGAACCCAGAATTCACGCGCAAGGTGATCGATGCAGGAGGCAAGACAGTCAATCTATGCTTCCAATGCGGGACGTGCACGGGCAGTTGCCCGTCGGGCAGGCAGACCGCATTCAGAATCAGGAAGGTAGTCAGGAGAGCCCAGCTGGGCTTCGAGGAGGATGTTCTTCCCTCGGAAGACCTTTGGCTGTGCACGACCTGCTTCACGTGCTACGAGAGATGCCCGCGAGGCGTCGAGATCGTAGACATCATCATGGCGCTCAGGAACATGGCCGTCAGGAAAGGCTACATGGCCGAGCCCCACAGGAAGGTCGCTGAGCTCATCTCCAAGACCGGCCACCTCGTGTCGCTGAGGGACGAGGACAAGACCCTGAGGAGCAAACTGGGATTGCAGGCTACTCCGCCGACGGTGTTCTCGGACCCGAAGGCGTTGGAGGAAGTGAAGAAGATCGCGGCCCTGTGCGGCTTCGACAAGCTGGTTGCTGGGGGTGCGAAGTGATGGCCAAGTACGCATTCTTCCTGGGCTGCATCATGCCCCTCAGATATCCTGGCATAGAGAGCGCCTCGAGGGAGGTCTTCAAATCATTGGGCGTAGAGCTGGTCGACATGCAGGGCGCGAGCTGCTGCCCTGCTCCTGGTGTCATGCGCTCGTTCGACCAGACATATTGGATGACCGTCGCGGCGAGGAACCTCGCGATAGCCGAGAAGATGGGCGTCGACGGCGTGCTCACAATCTGCAACGGCTGCTTCGACACACTCTTCGAGGTCGCGCACAAGCTGAACCACGACCCCGAGCTGAGAAAGAAGATCAACAAGATACTCAAAGACGCCACCGGCATGGAATACAACGGCACGATTGCCGTCAGGCACTTCGTCGAGCTTCTCTACCGTGATGTGGGCGTGGAGGCGATCAGGGCGAAGGTCAAGGGAGGCAAGAACCTCAAGGCCGCTGTGCACTATGGCTGCCACTTCTTGAAACCGAGCAACATCAAGAAGATCGACGACGCCGAGAGACCCCATGTCTTCGACGACATCGTAGAGGCTGCGGGCATGACGAGCGTTACGTACAAGGACAAGGGAACCTGTTGCGGCGCGGGCGGCGGAGTGAGAGCAAGAACGCCGGATGTCGCGCTCAAGATGACCGCCGAGAATCTGAAGAACATGACGGCCGCGGGAGTCGATGTCATAGTCGACTGCTGCCCATTCTGCCACCTACAGTACGATGCGGGTCAGGTCGCCCTCAAGGAATACAAGATCCCGGTCCTGCACCTGTCGCAGCTGTTGGGCCTGGCGTTCGGTTTGGAGAAGGACAAGCTCGGGCTCGAAGTGCACCAGACGAAGGTAAACCTCTAGGAATATGGGAGCTGTCCGAGGATGCACGTTGCTAGATTGGTCGCCATAACCGAGTTGCGCAACCTGCCCCCGGACATCAGGCCTTTTGTCGAGTTCAAGGCCATGGTAGAGGACAGAAAAACAGACGAGAAGGAGGTCGTGGCCGTATTGAACATCGACACCACGACCTGCTATGTGCCCGTGTTCTTGAAGGACCCTCCAACCATGGACCGGCTCGAGAAGGAGCTGGCCCAGCAGGACGCCAAGCTCAGCTGGGACTCGAAGGAAGCGCTCTCAGGCCACCTGAAGAAGTAGCTGAGCGTTGCACTTCGTTTTGTTCTGGTTCGACAAAGTTCTTAACGGACTTCGCGATTCATTGTCTCACGGTTAGCCGGGATGACGGAAGCGAAGGAGCGGCACGAGATGGACAAGAAGTTGTACAAGTGCTTCGAATGCGGAAGAAACTATGAGAGCGAGCGGGCCGCGATCAAGTGCCACAACGCGCCGATCCAACTGATAGTGCAGAAAGAAGGCGCAAAGAAACCCGGATTCCTTGGCGCTTGAGCCGAAGGAGCGTTCTCACTTCCATAATCAAAGGGCACGGACATCAAAGAGGCGCAGCAATGGCACTAGAAGACATCCACAAGAGAATCGATCGAGAATGGAGCACGCACCTCGCTGAGACGAAGAGGCTCCTCAAGATCCCGAGCGTTTCGCTGACTGGAGAGGGCATCCAAGATACTGCTGAGAGACTGGGGGAGATGTTGGAGGATATCGGGGTCAAGCCCGGGTTCTTCAAAGCCGCAAAGGCGAGCCATCCTCTGGTCACGGGCCATCTGGACGTGGGAGCGAAGAAGACCGCACTCCTCTACGGCATGTATGATGTCCAGCCGATTGGCGATATCAAGGAATGGGACTATCCTCCATTCGGCGCCACGATAGTCAAGAAGAAGCCATATGGCGAGATCCTCGTCAACAGAGGGGTGTACAACTCCAAGGGGGCCCTCGGAGGCATGCTCATGGCCATCAGGACGATGATCGAATGCGGCGAGATGCCCATGAACGTTCATTTCATGATCGAAGGCGAGGAGGAGCAGGGCGGGCTGAGCTTCCCAAACTACGTGGAGAAGAACAAGGCTAAGCTGTCCAAGGCAGATGTAGCCTTCGGTTTCGACTACAGCGAGAACGCGAATGGCGTGCCTGTCATTTCGCTCGGCCTCAAGGGATGCGTGTACTTCGACCTGATATGTGAAGGTTCCACCAGGGGCGGCCCGACAGCGGAGGTTCACAGCAGCGATGCTGCGTGGATCGAAAGCCCTGTCTGGAGGCTCGTGCACGCGATCTCCACTCTGGTCGACGGGAACCAGAAGCCGATCGTGGACGGCCTGTGGGACGATGTGACAGGACCGAACAAGGACGACATCGAACTCGTTAGGAAGCTCGTGAAGAAGTTCAACACAGCGAGTTACCTCAAGGAGATCTCCGTGAAGCGGTTCAAGATTGAAGGGACTAAAGAGGAGCTCCTGCAGCAATACCTGTTCGAGCCGTCGCTCAACATCGACGGCCTCAGCGCGGGCTTCGAGGAGGATGGCACAAAGACCGTGCTTCCGCCAAGGGCGAAGGCCAAGATCGACATAAGGCTCGTTCCGAACATGACCATCGAAGATACGAGAAGGAAGGTCATGGAGCACCTGAGAAGGCGCGGGTTCACAGACATCAGGATGAGGAACTACATCGACTACCCGTGGTCGAAGGTGTCGCCTCACGAGGACGTCTCAAGAGCTACCATAGAAGCGATGAGATACCACGGCAAGGAGCCCGAGGTATGGCCCACTTCTGCAGGCTCGGCTCCGTTCTACCTGTTCGACCAAGTGCTCGGAGTGCCTTGGGGAGGGGCGGGCCTTGGCCACGGCGGAAATGCACACTCCCCGAACGAGTTCGCGGTCGTGAAGGGCATGAAGGATTTCGAGAAGAGCGTAGCCACGACTTTCTGGAAGTTCGTCGAGATATCTGACAAGAAGAGTAAGACGAAGCACCAATGACTTTCGCCTGGCCAGCAAGGACCGGAGACCCCTCCAGAACACAGACCGAATATGCTTTATAGCATAATGACGAATTGGCGTCCAATCGGAACTGACAGAGGTCAGTAGAACAGTCGATTGGGGAATATGGAGGATGTTAGTGTGAAAAGTCATTTCTCGAAGGCGAGTCGTGTGATTGCAGTGCTCATTGTAGCGGTTTTCTTCTTTTCCGCGCTGACTTCAATTGTCCCGGGAACGCAGCCGGTACAGAATGCATCGGCAGCTACCGGAGGGGAAGTGAATGTCGGATGGATGAGCCAGATCCAGAACTGGAATCCGATGAACGTCGACATGGTGGAGGACTATGTGGCATCCTATCTGATGTTCAGCTGCTTGTTCAATTATGACGAGGACAATAGAGAAGTCATTAACGACCTTGCAACGGGATACACGCAGGTCGTGAACCCCAACGGCACCATGACCACGACGATCGACATAACGGCCCATGCATTCTTCAGGAATGCTCAAGACCCGTTGAGCACCGCCCACCCGCTGACTGCGTCTGATGTGAAGTATACTTTCGACAGGATCAAGGCGAATTCGGGCGGAGCCTGGGACGTCTACTTGTACAATGTATCATGGATACAAGTCATCAGCCCCACAAGGGTGACGTTTATCACTGACTACCCGAAGGCCACGCTTATAACCGACCTCTTGGGGATTCCGATCATACCCCAGTACCAGTGGGTCGGCATATCCGACAGCAAGTTCCTGTCTCAGATGAAGCCGGCCGACCTTGTTGGCAGCGGCCCGTTCGTCTACACCGACAGCACCAACACATGGTTCAGGTTCACGGCAGCGGCGAACTACCACGGCGCGACTGACTACCCAGGCGTGAGAGACGTAAACATTGGAAGCATTCTGTATACCGTATACGGTGACCCCGGCGGCATGGTACTAGATATGAACGCCGGAGTCCTGGACACAATAGTCCTCTCAGGCCAGCCAGACCTCTTCCGCAACACACTAGGCGGCAGTAGCGCAAAGGTGAATGTGGTCAAGTCTGCAATTCAAGAGAATGGCATATGCGACGTCGCAATAAACGCAATCCCGGTAGAATTCAGGAGGACAACCGGAGGAGGCTACGGGCAGGGAAACCCGCTTCTGCTCGACCCCGCCGTTAGAAAGGCCATAATGATGACCCTGAACAAGACGGACATTGTAGACAACCTGATGTTCGGCATGGTAACAAAGGCAGAGTCCGTGATTATGCCAGGACCGTGGCAAAAGGACATCACGCCAACACCCTTTAACACAACGGCCGCCAGGGCGTTGCTCGTTGCGAATCACTACTGGGACACTGACAGTGATGGATGGCTCGAGGCCAACTCGACGGCATACCCGGTCGTAATGGGTTGGGCAACAGCCGGTGCCGAGCTGAACTTCAGGCTGCACGCGCCTAACAACGAGCCAAGCTACATGGGCGTCGGGCAGAGCTGGGACAGATGGGCTGCCGAGGCCGGCATCAACTTCCAGTACCAGGCACTTCAAGAGAGCGTCATGAACAACGCCGACTGGTACAAGGCTGACTACGATGTCTGGGTCTGGCACTGGGGCTGGGGACCCGAACCCCTCTCAGACCTGAGTGTGTGGCTGACGAGCCAGATAAAGCCCTCTGGAGACAACTGCCAGATGCCCATGGGACCATGGTACTACAACGCAGCGAACTCATCGACAGGCGTGGCCTACTCCGCCTTTGACGAGAACTGGACTGAGGCAACGAAAACTTTGGATCCCGTCGCGAGGAAAGTGATTGTTGACAACCTGCAGCAGATGATACACGATTCATACACTGAGAGCCCGCCGTTCTATGACCTCGGCTTGTACGGATACACTGACCAGAGGTTTGTCGGTTGGGGAGACTGGGTCGCACACCCAGGCAGGTCGGTGGCTTCCGATCTCCTCTGGTTGTGGTTCGATCTGCAGCCGGTAGACAACCAATCCCCGATGTTTGACGCTGGGCTCAACCCGAGCTACTCTCCAATGGTCGGCACGGTGCAGTCCTTCTCGGTGCAGGTCCACGATGTGAACAACGACCAGCTCTGGGTCAACTGGACCTTCGGAGACGGCAGTGCGGTTGAGAGCGTCATTGTGCCCGCAGGCTCTACGGCCACGCCATACACCGTGACCCGGACGCACACCTACAACACGCTGAACCCGGACCCGGGATACACGATGACCGTCACCGTCACGGACGGAATGCCTGGACATAGTAACAAGGTGACCACGACGACGGTGTACGTCGTCGATAGCCCAGACAGGCCACCGTCGTTCACGTCTCCTGTCGCACCCTCACCGCCATCATCGGTGTACAACGACACAGTTGTCACGTGGTTTGTCAACGCGAGCGATGCCGAGTCCGGTGGACAAACTGGTTTCGGCCTCAGATTCACATGGAACTGGGGTGATGGCACGTTCACCGTATCGAACCATCATCCTACGGTGAACAACGTGCCAGTGATGGACAGGGTCACTCATTCCTGGGCAATTCCTGGCACGTACAATGTCAGGGTCTGGGTATGGGACGGCAATCCGAGCCTTATCCTGCACAATGTATCCAGTGCAATCACCCCCGAACTGGTGATAGAGAATAGTCCTCCGGATGCGCCATCAATATCTTCGATCTCGGGCACTGAAGGGACTTGGATACGATGCACAGCGTCGAGTGTGGACGCCGATCCCGACGGGCTGAGGTTCACATGGGAATGGGACGATGGTAGCTTCAACGTGACCAACCACGCACCGAACGCAAAGAACCTCGTGACCTCAACCGTCTTTCACAGATGGCCTGTCACGGGATCGCCTCAGACCTACCCTGTCACGGTCTATGTTGACGACAGGACAGGATACACTGGCCACAACGTCTCGACGACGATAGATGCGTCGATAAGCATTGTTGGGGCAAACGTGGCACCCACGTCATTGCAGATCATTCCCCCGCCGCAACCACGGTACGTCAACACCGACCTGACATTCGGCACGAATGCTATGGACACTGACGGCGATGCCCTCGAATTCTACTTCGAGTTCGGGGACGGCGCTACGGACAATACGACACTTCCCGCAGGGGTGACCACTCTCCAACACGTGGACTTCACCCACTCCTACACGACCGTGGGCACCTACATGGTGACCTTGTGGGTCAACGACTCCACAGGTCCTGCAGACCACAACTCGACTGAAACTACAAGCATCAATGTAGTCGCAAACGAGGTCCCCTGGGTGCAGCTGCCTTCACCCTTGGCTGCCGGCTACAACAGAACCTTCACGGTGACACCTACGTGCAAGGACAATGACAGCGATCCGCTACAGGTGTGGTACGCCTGGGGCGACGGGACACCGATGACACAGGGAAGCTCCGCATCGTCCTACTATGCAGGAACACACATATACAGTAGTCTTGGCAACAAGACCCTGACGGTCTATGTGAACGATAGCACTGGCTTGCCTGGCCACAACGTCAGCGCGACTGAGACAGTGAAAGTGTCTGAGGCGAACCTGAAGTCGGAAATCGTCGGTGTGATAGAGAGAGCTCCCTCCAAGACCGTATACGCACCGAACGAGACGATAACCTTCTCGATCGTGGTGAGAGACTTCGAGGGAGACAACATGACCCTGACGGTCGAGTTCGGGGACGGGACGAGTCAGGTGGTAACGATCCCGGGGGCAACGGTGGAGCCAGCTAATGCGGCCAACAGCAACATCACGAAGAATGTGACGCACGCCTTTACCGCGGCAAGAATCGACCTGTACCGTGTCAACGCGACCGCCAAGGACGACATGGACCACTCGGACGAGAACTGGAGCATAGGAACTACATCAGTTCAGGTGACAGCTCCGGCTCCTCCTTCATCGCATAACGGAGGTGGAATCTCGCTTGCTCTTGTCGGTGGCATCGCGATCGTGGCCATCATCGCGCTCGTGGCGATCCTATTGCTGCTCAAGCGCAGAAAGAAGGATGGATCTACGCCCAGCAGCGCTCCGGGCGGAATGGAAGGCATGGCCCCGCCGCCGAGCTAGGCAGAGTCGCCGGAAACCTCTTCCCAAACTCATTTCATACTTTCTCGTCGTCTCAGAAACCGACGAGACATAGAAAGAAGTCTCCGATGGAAATCGCAGAATGAGCGGACGGTACGAACTTGGCCTCCTTCCGGCGCGTACTTGGAAAGCGGATCTTCAATGCGGTTGTCACCATCATTATGATAATGCTCCTCAATTTCGCTCTCTTCCGCATAATGCCTGGGAATCCTGCTCAGCTCATGACCCCTCACAAGCCAGGGGTACCAGACGCCCTCTACTGGCGGAATGTCGAGAAGATGGGGCTGAACGACACTTGGCCGGAGCAGCTAGGGAAGTACTTCTACCAGACATTCACAGGCAATTGGGGCGTTTCATTCACGTACGAACGTCCTGTCATAGAAGTGATGGGGGACGCCATAACCTGGTCTCTCCTGCTGCTGGGCGTATCGTCAATCCTCACGTTCGTGGGAGGGATGGCTTTGGGCAAGATAGCCGCGAGGAAGCGGGGGAAGACCTTGGACGTCTCGATAACGGGCTTCGGCCTTTTCTTCTACGGCATGCCCATCTTCTGGTTCGGAATCGTTCTCATGGTCATCTTCGTTGCAGAGCTGCACTGGTTCCCGGCGGCGCTGCCAATCACGTCGGGCGTGAAGCCGTTCCCACTCACCCTGGACAAGCTCTGGGACATCTCAATGCACATGGTTCTGCCAGCCACTACGCTCACAATCGGCTCGATTGCCGGCATCGTGCTCATCATGAGGAACTCGCTCGTCGATGTCCTCACGGAGGACTACATAACCACAGCATACGCCAAGGGGCTAAACGAGAGGGAGGTCATGAAGCGACATGCCTCGCCGAACGCCAGGCTTCCGATGGTGACGACCATCGCTATGGACACTGCCTTCATCCTTGGCGGCGCTTTCCAGGTCGAATGGGTATTCAGCTACAGAGGGATAGGCTGGGAGACCATCACAGCCATTGACAACAAGGACTATCCGATGCTCCAGTTCATCTTCTTGGTAGGCGGGGTCGCGGTCGTGATCGCCAACCTGCTGGCGGACCTCATTCTAGTGAAGCTGGATCCGAGGGTGGAGATTACCTAGGGGGAAGAGACACTGAAATTGGAAATATCGCTCGAAAGGATCGGAAGGATGGTATTCACTCCAATCTCCCCCATTCTCGGTGACAAGATCGCCCTTGGGGCCAAGAATGCGGGGAGGACGACAGATTTGTTCCTCAAGACGTGGATGGGCAGAATTGGGTTGGCAATAATCCTGTTCTTCTTGGTCGTCGCGCTTGTCGCCCAATTCTTGATGCCCCCGGCCCTTGGGTCAGCCGATCGCAGGATGACGCCATCTTCCGAGCACCTCTTCGGGACCGACCAAGACGGGAAGGATATCTTCTCCAGGGTCGCTCATGGGACTGCTGCCTCGCTCACCATAGGCTTCGTCGCGATGGCCATCTCCATGGGCTTGGGCACGGTAGTCGGTCTGGCATCTGGTTACTGGGGCGGGTGGAGGGACGAGGTCATCATGAGAATAAACGACGTGTTCCTTTCCATCCCGTGGCTCGTGCTCATGATCGTTATCGCCGCGATTTGGGGGTCGCAAAGCATCGGATCGGTCATCGCCGTGATCGGGCTGACGGGCTGGTCCACCACTGCCAGGATCGTCCGGTCCCAGGTGCTCTCACTTAAGGAGAGGCAGTTCGTTGAGCGCGCGAAGGCCATCGGGTCGGGGGATTGGCACATCATCAGACGGCACATATTCCCCAACACCGTCCCTCTCATATTCGCCAATGCCATCCTGACGATTGCGATATCGATCCTTTCGGAGAGCACTCTCAGCTTTCTCGGGCTTGGACCGCAGAACGTCGAGACTTGGGGCAGGATTCTGGAGGACGCTTACAATGAGGGTGTCGCCCTCATCCCCGACCGATCCCTGTTCATCATCATGCCAGGGATATGCATCGTCATAGTTGTTCTCGGGTTCACATTCATCGGATATGCCATGGACGAAGTCCTCAACCCGAAGCTGAGGAGAAGGTAGAGCGGACTCCTCCGGATATGCTGGTATCAGCCTCCGAAGGACGAATTCCGTTCATCCTATCCACAGCAACCTTTTAATACGGAATTCCGTTATCGAGCCTGCTCGATTCAGAATCAAGCAGAGGTATGTAGTTGCCAGCGAAACCAAGAGCAGCTGCCAAGAAGGTCAAGGACAAGTGGAGGGCGAAGGAGTGGTACAAGATATACGCGCCCGACATGTTCAGCAAGATGCAGCTCGGCGAGACGCCTTCGGACTCCGCTGATGGAGTCATGGGAAGGATCACCGAGGCCACAGTGCAGGACCTCACAGGCGATTTCTCGAAGATGCATATCAAGATCAAGTTCAGAGTGACTGACGTCAGAGGCTTGGACGCGCACACGATGTTCGTGGGACACGACCTGACGAGCGACTATGTCCGCAGGCTCACCCGAAGGAAGAGAACCAAGACGGACGCGGTAGTCGATGTCACGACCAAGGACGCGTGGGAGATCCGCGTGAAGCCCATGGCGGTGTCCGAGCAGAGGATACAGGCGTCCCAGGAAACGGCTGTCAGGCACATCATGCATGCAGAGGCAAAGAAGGCTGCTGCTGAGGTCACGATCGGCGAGTTCGTCCGGATGCTCATCATGGGTGAGCTGTCCAAGAGGATATCGGACGCGTCGAAAATCATTGTCCCAATCAAGAGGATCGAGATACGCAGGAGCGAGGTCATTAGGGCCGGGAAGATGCCTGAGCCTGGTGAGGCGCCCATAATGGCACCTCAGGAACCCGAAGCGCCGGAGGCGCCTGAGGGAGAGATCCCAGCGCCTGCGCCGGAGATGCCAGCCGAGGCTCCCGCTGCCCCAGCCCCCGAATTCCAGCCAGCGCCTGCAGTCGAAGAGGACAAGGAATAGAGCGGCGTCAATGCGCCAGTCTAGATCATCAATGTCGGGGTGGCTCAGCCTGGTGGAGCGTCGGACTCATAGGGAGAGGTCTTGACCAGATGCTCCTAGGACATCCGGAGGTCACGGGTTCGAACCCCGTCCCCGACACCATTCTTGCGATAC
>Ga0315295_10005354_pt1 | contig 10957 bp, 10 predicted proteins | sample YL17G14_0_MG_FD_204453 | JGI IMG/M metagenome (GOLD analysis project Ga0315295, IMG submission 204453) | Sediment microbial communities from Yellowstone Lake, YNP, Wyoming, USA - YL17G14_0 | ecosystem: Environmental > Aquatic > Freshwater > Lake > Sediment | place: USA: Wyoming | collected...
GCCTCGCTGGCGAGCAGTTCGATTTGGAGCCAGATGCGGAGCTTGTTTTCGTCGGTCCAGATGGCCCGCATCTCCGGTCGGGAGTAGCGCGTGATCATGACGCGAGGATAAGGGGTCAAGGGTCGTGAGTCGAGCCGCTTTCGCTACGCTTCAGCGCGCCAGGGAGTCGGGTGGCTGACGTGAAACGTAATTCGTGAAACGTGAAATGCGTTTTGGCGGCTCGGGTCAGTCACGTTTCACGCTTCACGTATCACGTTCAACGCTTACCGCTTCGCCATCTTCGCGCGGGCTTTTTCGAGAATTTCGCGTTCGCGCGCCGTCAGATTTTGGATGCCCTGCCGGGAAATCTTGTCCAGAATGGGGTCCACCTCGCTTTTCACAAATTCGTCGGTGGACAGATCTTCATCGGATTCATTCGCGCCCCGGCGCCCAAAGGAGGTTTTGCCCGCCGCAGCTCCGGGCGCGGCCGTTCCCGCCCACTGCCAGCGGCCCTGGACCAACCAGCGGATGAAAAACACCCCCGCCAGCATTCCGCCCAAGTGCGCGGCGTTGGCGACATTGTCCACCGGGAAAACAATGCCCGCCACCGCCAGCACCGCGGAAAAGATCAGCATGGTCTTCGCGGGAAGAGCCACCGGCGGGAACAGCAACGTCAACTCGCGCGCCGGAAACAAAACCGCATAGGCCGCCAGCAATCCAAATCCGCCCGCCGACGCGCCCACGACCGGGCCGCCGAATAATTGCGGCCAAACGAAGGCTGCCGCCACCTGAAAAATTCCGCCGACGACCCCGGCCGCCAGATATAGCACCAGAAATTTTTTCCAGCCGACGGTTTCCTCGACGGCGCGGCCAAAAAGATAAATGGCCCAACTGTTGATGAGGATATGCCACAAATTGGCGTGCATGAATTGATACGTAAGCAGTTGCCATACGAAACCGCTCTTCAACCCTTCCACGCTCAACGCGAATCGGCTGTCCAGCGAAAATCGCGGCGGATTACCCAGAGTGAAACATTCGATCAGAAAGGCGATGGCGTTGACCACCAGCAACACCACGGTCAACGAGATGCGCGGCAGGTATTCCGGCTGGCGCATGTAATCACGATCTTCAAGCATAACCGGGGCAACCTAGCCGCCAAACCGTTGTTTTTCAACGGGTTTTTGTGCCGCGCCAGCGGAGCCCCAAACCCCGGTCAGGCCCGACGGTGGTCGCCGACCGGTTCGGGCCGATCGGGGGCCCCGCATTCCGGGCTTCCCGCCCCGTAGTTTCCACTCGTTCTCGTAATCGAAGTTCGATGTTGAATGTTGAATGGTCCCCGGTTCAGAAGCCCGAATGGTCTTGCCCGGCGTCTGTTTCCTGCGATGATTGGCCTGTCGTCGGAGCGTAGCTCAGCCTGGCTAGAGCGCGTGGTTTGGGTCCACGAAGTCGCAGGTTCAAATCCTGTCGCTCCGACCATTTCACTTTCCGTCCGGGCGTGATTCCAGCGGAAAAATACCTGCTTACTCCGTTACCTCCGGCTCAACCACACCGGGGCGCCGGCCCGCGTGGACGCGCTCCGCCAAGCCAAACCCGGTGATTGTCTTTCAGGCAAATTGGGGATAGGTTGTGGCCTGACCGGTCAAGACGCGCATGAAAATCACCGACGATTACACGGCCAAACAACGGCTCTGGGCGGAAAATCCCCGCGTTGTTCCCGCACCCGCCGCGCCGCGGCTGCCGGACTTCAAGAGCCGCCGTTTTTCCTCGCACGCGGAAATGAACGAGTGGAAGCGGTCGGTGCTGCTGCAACTGGCGCAACGGTCGCCCGCGAAATGAATGAATTGATTCTGGCGCTGAACGCGGCGGGGGTCCGCTACCTGTTGATTGGCGGACAGGCCATGCGGCTGGCCGGGATGCCCCGATTCTCGATGGACTGGGATTTTTTTCCGCCGCGCGACGAGCGAATTTTTCCAAGCTGAATGAAATTTTGAAGGACGAACTGGACGTGCCGGTTGTCCCGCTGGGTTCGCGCGGGGAGAATTTCATCCAGACCTACCAGACGCGCCGGGGTGTGTTGCAATTCCACCTTGGCCTGCCCGGCGTGCCGCGTTTTGAGGAGGCGGAGAAAGCGGCGGTCATCCACGAAACGGAAACGGGTGCTCCGGCAAAATGCCTTTCGGGAATCCATCTGCTCGCCGCCAAGCGTGCGGCGGATCGTCCGCAGGATCAGGCGGACATTGCTTTTCTCGAAGAGTTGAAACGCCTGGGCAAAATCGCTTGAGCCGCCCACAACCCTCGCCCGGCTAGCGGTGCCGCCGGTCGTTAAGAGGCTGATGCGGGAGACCCGTACCAGATCGGAACGGGGTTGAATGCCTCGTTACCCCGGCGTCGGCTCTGCATTTCCCCTCGCTGCACCTGTTTGTTCTCTGCGTGACTCACGATTTTCACCGGCGCAACTGCTGGTGAAATTTGTATTCCGTGGGCAAAATGAAACAGGAAAAGCAGACCCGGTTCGCCATGCTGAATTTTTTATTTCGTCAGCAAACCCTTGTCAATCCTGGCGTTTGAACGCTTTCACTTCCGGATTTTTCCGGGCTGGCATTGGCGCTGCTTAAGGCCCGCGCGAGTGCCAATCACATACAAGCACCGTTGGATGCCAGACCCCGCCAAGGAGGTGTGGGTGGGAACCGAGTTGCGCCGGGCTGCCAGCGCTGGGGTTGGTCCGGACCGGCGCCGCTCAAACATTTTGAAAAAATAATATGAAAAAAATCGAAGCGATCATTAAACCGTTCAAACTCGAGGAAGTCAAAGATGCCCTCGGCGAAATCGGCATCGAAGGCATGACCGTAAGCGAAGTCAAGGGATTTGGCCGCCAGAAGGGGCACACCGAGATTTATCGCGGCAGCGAATATACCGTGGATTTCCTGCCCAAGATCAAGGTCGAACTCGTCGTGGCGGACAACCAAGTCGAGGGCGCCATCAGCGCGATCGTCAAATCGGCCAAAACCGGCAAGATCGGCGACGGCAAGGTGTTTGTGTCCGGCGTGGAACAGGCTGTGCGCATCCGCACCGATGAAAAAGGTGATTCAGCCATTTAACAAACCATTAAATCAACTTGAACCTCATCCTGATAACGAACATGAAACGATATTTATTGACCTTGTTTTTGATTGCGACCGGCGCCTTCGGCACGTTGCCGCTGTGCGCCGCGGACACCCCGAAGCCCGCCCCGCTGCCGGAAGCCACTTTGGGGCAACGGATCGCCGCGCTGGAAGCGTACATTGGCAATACCGACCCCACCGCCTCATTGAAGGATACCAACGGCAACGTGGCCTTTACGGCCCCGGGAACCGTTGGCGTCGCCGGGCCCGGCCATAATGCCTGGATGATGACCAGCGCGGCGCTGGTGTTGTTCATGACGTTGCCCGGGCTGTTCCTGTTCTATGGCGGCCTGGTCCGGCGTAAAAATGTGCTGTCCGTCATCGCCCAATGCTTCGGCATCGCGGGCCTGGTGACAATTCTTTGGGTCGTTTTCGGTTACAGCCTGGTGTTTGCCGATGGCAAGGACATCATCGGCGGCATTGTCGGCAACTTAAAGTTTGCCATGCTCAAGGATGTAACGTCGGCCCCGAACACCAATTACGCGTACTGGGTTTCGCACAACGTCTTCAGCATGTATCAATTGATGTTCGCCATCATCACCCCGGCCCTGATCCTGGGCGCCATTGCGGAACGCATCAAGTTCAGCGCCATGCTCCTGTTCATGGCGCTGTGGATGCTGATTGTTTACTTTCCGCTGGCCCACATGGTCTGGGGCATCAACGGCCTGATGAACGGCGTGTGGAACCCGGGCGCTTCGATCAAGGCGATTGACTTTGCCGGCGGCACGGTAGTGCATATGTCCTCCGGCTGGTCGGCGCTGATTCTCTGCTTGTTTCTCGGCCGGCGGCTCGGCCATCCCAAAGAACCCATGCCGCCGCACAGCATGGTGCTCTGCTCCATCGGCACCGGCATGTTGTGGGTGGGCTGGTACGGCTTCAACGCGGGCAGCGCCGTGGCCGCCGACGGCATCGCGGCGAACGCGTTCATGACCACCACCATCGCCACCGCCGTGGCGTCCTTCGTGTGGCCCGCGGTCGAATGGCTGGTGCGCGGCAAACCCAGCGTGCTCGGCTTCTGCTCCGGGGCCGTGGCGGGCCTGGTCGTCATCACCCCGGCCTGTGGCTTTGTCACCGCCGGCGGGGCGCTCCTGATCGGCCTTGCGGCCGGCCTGATTCCGTGGTTTTTCTGCTTCAAGATAAAAAGCTGGTTTGGCTATGACGACGCGCTGGACACGTTCGGGGTCCACGCCGTCGGCGGGACCCTGGGCGCGCTCCTGACGGGTTTCCTGGCGCGGAATGCGGCCAATGGGAACCTGACGATGAATCTCAAAGAAAAGGTCACCGACTCCTTCTTCCAACCGCTGGTCTGGGAGCAACTCAAGGCCATCGGCATCACCCTGACGCTCGCGGTGGTTGGCACCACAATCATTGCCCTCGTCGTCAAGGCGGTCGTCGGACTGCGGCCGAGCGAAGAAGTGGAAGTCGTCGGTCTCGACCTCGCCGAACATGGCGAGGAAGGGTATCATTCAGCTGGCCAATAAACCAACGTTGATGCACGATTAAATGAGAATCTTGCGTGGAGTCACGCCGCGCGAAGCGATTCGTCAACGGCGTGATTTCACGGCTGATAACAACAAAAACAAAATCCGTAACAACGAAACAAAAATCATGAGCACACCCAAGAGTGTATTAGAACTCGCCAAGAAAGCCGGGGCGAAAATGGTGGACATTAAATTCGTGGACACCTTTGGCACCTGGCAGCACTTTAGCTGTCCCATCGCCGAACTCACCGAGGACGTTTTCAGCGAAGGCCTCGGCTTTGACGGCTCGTCCATCCGGGGCTGGAAAAGCATTGAAGCCTCCGACATGCTGGCGATGCCCGACCCGGCCACGGCTTTCATTGATCCGTTCTGCGCCGTGCCGACGTTGAGCCTCACCTGCACCATCGCCGAAACCGGCACCCGCGAAGCCTACACCCGCGACCCGCGCGGTATCGCCCAGCGCGCCGAAGCCTGGCTCAAGAGCACCGGCATCGCCGACACGGCGTATATCGGCCCCGAGGCGGAGTTCTTCATCTTCGACAACGTGCAGTTTGATTCCAAGAGCAACGGCACATTCTACTCGATTGACAGCGAAGAAGCCGTCTGGAACAACGGTCGCGATGAAATGCCCAACCTCGGCAACAAGATCCGCCACAAGGAAGGGTACTTCCCCGTCGCGCCCGCCGACACGCAGCAGGACATCCGCACCGAGATGTGCCTGATCATGGAAGAACTCGGCGTCAAGATCGAGCGCCAGCACCACGAAGTCGCCACCGCCGGCCAGGCCGAAATTGATTATCGTTTCAGCCCGCTGGTCGTCGCCGCCGACTGGATGATGATTTACAAGTACGTCGTCAAGAACGTGGCCAAGAAGCACGGCAAGACCGCCTGCTTCATGCCCAAGCCACTTTTCGGCGACAATGGCTCCGGCATGCACACGCACCAATCCTTGTGGAGCAAGGGCAAGCCGCTCTTTGCCGGCAAGGAATACGGCGGCCTCAGCCAGATGGCGCTGTACTACGCCGGCGGCCTGCTCAAGCACGCCAAAGCCCTGTGCGCCATTTGCAATCCCACCACGAACAGCTACAAACGCCTCGTGCCGGGTTACGAAGCCCCGGTAAACCTGGCCTACTCGGCCCGCAACCGCAGCGCCGCGGTGCGCATCCCGATGTACAGCGATAATCCGAAGGCCAAACGCCTCGAATATCGCCCGCCCGATCCCGCGGCGAATCCGTATCTCTGCTTCGCCGCGCTGCTCATGGCGGGTTTGGACGGCATCCAGAACAAGATCAAGCCGGGCGAACCGCTCGACAAAAACATCTACGAACTGCCGCCCGAGGAACTAAAGAAAGTTCCGAATGTGGCCGGCAGCCTCAGCGAAGCGCTCGATTGCCTCGAGAAGGACCACGCGTTCCTGCTCAAGGGCGACGTCTTCACCGAGGACTTCATCGACATGTGGATCAGCACCAAGCGGAAGGAACACGACGCCATCCGCCTGCGCCCGCATCCGTACGAATTCTTCTTGTACTACGACGTTTAATAACGTGTAAAATACGCCCGGGAGGGGCTGGGGAACCGCGGCGCGGACGAAAGTCCGCGCCGTTATTGTTTCAGCCCGGAGCGCGGCGGTACGCAAAGCACCAGCCACAGCACGCCCGAACGTCAAGACATTCTGTTCATGATTCCGATGATGTCGCTCCTTCCACCTTCGCCTCCGGCTACGGCGCGACAGGGACGGAGCTTTGATTATTGGGGGTCGGGTTTTCTACAAAGAGGTCAGCCCTACGGGCTTTGGCCGCCGGCCGTTTCAAGTTTGTTTGGGTTTGATCTCTCCGCTCAACAGCCGCTCCAGTTCGTCGGCCAGTTTTAGTTCGTGCGCCCATCGCTTGAGGTAATTTTGGTCCAGCGCGCCCGCTTGCACGGCCACCACGCCGGCAGCATCGCCAAGTTGCCGGTCGGAGGGGGTGATTCGGTTCCAGACGAGCTTGTGCAGGATGACGTCTTCCGCCGTGGCAATCCATGCCGGTTCGCCAAACAGGGTGACCGACACGCGACGCCGAAGCATTTCCCGGTCAAAGGGCGCGGATTTGGGCAGCCAAAAATCCACCTTCAACGCGGAACGGGTGTCAATCGCGTTGAATTGGTGTGGCGGTTGGTGCGCCGCGCGCACGGCGGCTTCGTCAATATGAAAATCACCACTGAACGCCTGCACGATGGCGGTGATGGCGGATGCCGGCAGTAGCACGACGAAATCCAAGTCGTGCGTGGTGCGCGGGACGCCCCAGTAGTTGCTGGCCATCGAACCGGTGAGGTAATAGGTCACGCCACTACGGTTCAAGCGGCGCAGGCAATCCACCAGCAGTTCGCGTTCGTTCATGTGGCGCGAGCCAGTTTGAGGCGGGCGTGAAGGTAATGTTCAATTTCGGCAGCACCGGCTTCCGGATGTTGCCGCCGAATTCCTTCACGGGCAACTTCACACGATAATTCGTGCAATTCCAGAGCCACCGCCAGCCTTTGTTCACCGGTCATCTGGCGATAGCATTTAATCTGTTTTTCCCCAGCCGCGGTCGCAGTCATATCACGAACCTCATTATCCTGATTTCAACCTAAACTCATCGGCAAGAACTGGCAATGGTTTGTTTCCAACTTTTGTCAGAATCAAGTTGATTTCAACTCCTTCGCCAGCTCCTCCCCCAACACCGCAGCATCGGCCACCGGCCGTTTCCCTTCGGTGCGATTGGCCGGGACTTCGCGGAACGATACCGCGCGCATCTCCATCCGGCTGCCGTTGATTTCGGCGTACGCCGCCACCGGACTCTGGCAGCCGCCGCCCATCGCGTGCAAAAACGCCCGTTCGGCAGTCACGCATTGGAAGGTGTGATGATGATTCAGTCGCGCGCAAATGGCGGCCACGCGCTCGTCATCCGCGCGGATTTCGATGCCAATGGCCCCCTGCCCCACACACGGCAACATCACGTCCACGTCCAGCACCGTCGCCAGCAATCCGTCCGGCACCGCGTCGCCGGCAAGCGTTCCGTCCGGTTTGATTTCAAAATTCAATCGCGTAATGCCGGCCAGCGCCAGCACGGTGGCATCCAATTCCCCGCGTTCGGCGACCTTCTGCATCCGCGTGGGGACGTTGCCGCGGATTTCGACCACGTTCAAATCCGGCCGGGCGGCAAGCAATTGTTCCCGGCGCCGGGTGCTGCTGGTGGCGATGGTCGCGCCTTTCGGAAAATCCTTCAATTTCAGGTGCGGCGGGAAACCGCGCAGGGCGTCCTGGCCCGGCGCCCAATCGGCGGAGGCTGTGTCCTTGGCGCGGGTCTTGATGAATGCGGCATCGCGGTAAATCAGCACGTCGCGAACGTCGGCGCGTTTGGGCGTGGCGGCGAGGATCAACCCGGCGGGCAAATCGGTCGGCAAATCCTTCAAGCTGTGAACGGCGAGGTCGGCCTGGCCTTTGACGAGGGCGACTTCGAGTTCCTTGGTGAACAGCCCTTTCGGCAGACTTTCACCCACTTTTCCCATCGAGGCCTTCTGCAATTTGTCGCCGGTGGTCTTGATGATTTTAAGCTCGAAGCGCAGCCGGGGAAACGCGGCGCGGCATTGCGCGGCAATCAGGTTGGCCTGCGCGAGCGCCAGCGCGCTGCCGCGCGTGGCAATGATTATCGGTCGTTCAGAAGACATATTATTTATTTATACACGGATGAACACGGATGAACACGGATGAAAAGAAAACTTAGCTGCCTGTAAAAGAAGTAGCAGCCGACGTGAGGAGGCTCTAAATAAAATATTCCAATGAAATTTGAGCCTCGTTACCTCGGCTGCTACGAAAGAAGATTTTTGCCGGGCGGTTAAATGCCTCATTTTCATGTCGGGTCCGCCAAGGTTCTGTATCCGCGCTCATCTGCGTTCATCTGTGGCTGAATATTTTTCGGTTCAAGCAGCGGTTTCACCTTCTCGGCTATGATTTGTTCGCACTTCACAATCTCCTCCCGGCGCTGCTTCAGGTAATCGTCGGCAATGGCTTGCAGGTCGTCAATGTTGTAGAGATAGACGTTCTCCAGATAGTTCACCTCCGGGTCAATGTCGCGCGGCACGGCAATGTCAATCAACAGCAGCGGCCGATGCTGGCGCGCTTTCATCAACGGCTCAAGTTTGGCGCGGTCGAGGATGTGGTGCGGTGCGGACGTGCTGCTGATGGCGATGTCAATCTTCTGAAATTCCGCGCCCCAATCGTCGAACAACACGGCGCGGCCGCCCAGTTCGTTTGCCAGCGCCACGGCCCGGTCGTGGGAACGGTTGGCGACGATGATGCCCCGGGCGCCACGCGACAACAGGGCGCGCGCGGTCTTCTCGCTGGTTTCGCCGGCGCCGATGACCAGCACGTCGCGGTCGGCGAGCGAACTGAAGATTTTCTCCGCCAGTTCCACCGCGACCGACGCCACGGACACGCTGCCGCGCTGGATGGTGGTCTCTGTGCGCACGTGTTTGGCCGCGTGAAACGCGCGTTGAAACGCCTTGTTCAGCCGCGACCCGGTGTGTTTGTTTTGAAAGGCGAGGTCGTAGGCCTTTTTGATCTGGCCGAGGATTTCCGTCTCCCCCAGCACCATCGAGTCCAGCCCGCACGCGACCTTGAACAGGTGCTGCAGGCTTTGCGGCTCGCCCAGCGTGAAGAGTTCGTCACCCAATGTTGCGTCATAAGCATGGACCGTGACGAGAAATTGCTTCAATTCAACAAACGCCCGGGCCGGTTCCAGCGCGGTTGCCGCGTAAATTTCCACCCGGTTGCACGTCGAGAGAATCACCGCCTCGTCCGCGACGCCGGTTGCACGCAGCGATTTCAACGCGTCGGGGATTTTGGCCTCGGCAAAGGCGAACCGTTCCCGCATTTCCACGGGCGCCGAATGATGGCTCAGGCCGATGACGACGACGTTCATGTTTGGAAAATGCGGAATGCGAAATGCGGAATGCGGAATTGAGGAAGCATGAATCCGCCGGCGTTTCGCGGCCCTCGACCCTCGACCCTCGACTCTCGACATTTTCGATTCATCGGTTATGGAGCGGGGAAAGGAGGATGAAACCCCAGAACGTCAGCAGCAGAAAAGCGAAGGCGCCCACCACCCCCCAGGCAAACCGCCGTCCACCCCGGCCTAATTTCCAGCGCAGCACCAGCAGGGTGAGATAAACCGTCCAGACAAAGAGCGAATAACCCAGAATCGGGTCACCCTTGAATTTCCGGCCCTGGCTTTCCGCCTCCCGGACCAGCAGCGGGGCGAGGGCCAAACCCGCCGTCAGCAGAACCAGTCCCCCGCACAGCAGGCCGGTCATCACCCGCTCCAGCCGTTGAATGGGCGGCATCAGCGAGAGCACCGCGCGCAACTTGTGAAATTTCAGATCGTGCTCCTGGCTCAGGAACATGGCCCCCGCCACGGAAGCCAGCCCGAAGGCTCCGCACGCCAGCAAGACAAGCGCCCCGTGAATGCTGCCCCAATCCGTGTGGAAATCCGGCCGCCCGCTGTAAGGCTTGTCGAGCGGCGGCATCAGCGCGAAGACGCCGATGCCAAACAGGACGGGCGCGGCGAAGGCGCCGAGGAACCGCAGGGGCGGGAACAGCCCCGCCACCAGATAGGCCGCCACAATCGTCCAGACGATGAAGGTGATGGCCTCATAAAGATTGTTGACCGGACAATGGCCGAAGGAGAAGCCGCGCTGGAGCATGGCGATCGTGTGCAGCCAGAATGCGGCCAGCAGCAGAAAATAATTCACGTGGTCGTCCTTGCGAAAGCCCTTGCGCCACAGGAAAACCGAATAGACCGTGCTCGCGCCGTAGAACAGAACAGCGAGCAGGAAACAATGACGGTCAGTGAACCAGGCCACGGTGACAGGTTAAATCAGAAACGCCGCCCGGCAAGCGGCAAGTGACGGCACGCCCGCAAAAAGAGGCGCACCTGGACACTATAACGGAACGCGCATTCATGCGGCAACGGGCCCGCGTGATTGAATGCCCTGCCGGATAAATCCGGCGTTCCGCAATGAGGCAACTTCGTTTGTCACTGTGTCCGGCTACGGCCCCTGGATTTAACGCGGCTGCATTTAGCTACAAGTGATTGCTTGCCCGGCATGCCAATCTCCGGCATATAGGGGCAAACAAGCATTGATTATGGCCAAAACCAAAATTCCTTCCAAGACGCTGACGGAACTTAACCGCCAGATCAATTACGAACTAAGCGCGGCTCAGGCTTATCTTGCCCTGTCCGTCTGGTGCGGCACCCGGAGTCTCCAAGGCTTCGCCGGCTTCTTCTCCAAGCAGGCGGGAGAGGAACGCGAACACGC
>Ga0315295_10005355_pt1 | contig 10957 bp, 5 predicted proteins | sample YL17G14_0_MG_FD_204453 | JGI IMG/M metagenome (GOLD analysis project Ga0315295, IMG submission 204453) | Sediment microbial communities from Yellowstone Lake, YNP, Wyoming, USA - YL17G14_0 | ecosystem: Environmental > Aquatic > Freshwater > Lake > Sediment | place: USA: Wyoming | collected...
ACGCTCCAGGACGCGCTCTACGACTGCGATTGGCTGCCCTACGATGCCTTCCAGAACGACGCCGTGCTGTCCGGCAAGGAGATCAGCCTCCACAACGAGAATTACCAGGTCCTGATCGTCCCGCCGGTCGAGGTCATACCCCACGCCGCGCTCGCCAAGGTGAAGAAGTTCTTCGATCAGGGCGGCGTGGTCGTCGGCCACGGCTTCCTGCCGACGAAGTCCGCCACCCTGGGCGCGACATCCGCCGATATTGCCGCGCTGTGCGCCGCCATCTGGGGCGCCGCGCCCAAGGCCGGCAGCGCCGCATGTGCGCGAAACGCGAACGGCGGCCGCGCGTATTTCCTCTCGGAGAGGCCGTCCGTCGCCGACATCACGAAGGCCCTGGGCCAGGATGCCGGAATTCCCCCGGTGCTCGAAGTGCGCGCCGGAGAGACCGGCAATTGGCTGCACGTCCTCCACCGCTTGAAGAGCGGCTGCGATATCTTCCTCGTCTGCAACCAGAACCGGGGTGGCAGGGCCCGTGACTTCACGCTCCGCGCGAACGCCGAAGGCACTCCCGAATGCTGGGACGCGATGCGGAACGAGGTCACCGCGCTTCCCTTCACGCGCAAGGGAACGCAGGTTGAGTTCTCCTTGACGCTCGAGCCCAGCGAGAGCGTCCTCCTTGTCTTCCGGAACGAGGACCGCAAGCTTCCGGCGCGACTTGCGGCCGGCGCACGGCCGGCGCGCGAGCCAATTGCCGTCGTTCGCGACACATCCATTGTCGACCCCGTGCCGCGGCTTCCCGGAAGCGACGAGAAACAGAAGCTCGCGGACTGCTCTTGGGTGTGGTTCGAAGCGGGCGCCGATCGGGCGGCGCCGCCGGGGGCGCGGTACTTCCGCACCTCCTTCGTTCTTCCCTCGGATCGGAAGATGACGGCCGCCCGTTTCGCGCTCGCCGCTGACAACGAGGCGCTCCTCCTCGTCAACGGCCGTGAGGCCGGCCGGAGCTCCGAATGGTCGCGCTCGTCAGACCTGGATATCGCGGCACTCCTGAAGCCCGGGCGCAACCAATTTGCCATCTGCGCCAGGAACGGCGCCGGTCAACCCAACCCCGCCGGGGTGATCGGGCGTTATGAGATCGTCTTCGAGAGCGGCGCGCCGCTCGCCGGCCGTATCGACGAAACCTGGCGCGCGTCCGACAAGGAACAGGCCGGCTGGGAACAGGCGACGCTCGACGACCGCGCGTGGCCGCAGGCCAAGGTCGTCGCGGCCTACGGCAACGGGCCGTGGGGACGCGTCGATACGCAACAGGGAGTCACACTCGGCTACGCTGTTGCCGATATCTTCCACGGCAGGTGCACGGTGCCGGCCGACCTCGATCTCAAGAAGGCGCGCGTCTACTTGGTGTTGGACGAGCTGGCGCCGGAGGCGGCGGCGAACATAACCGTCAACGGCGCATTCGCCGGTGGGTTCATCGGAGCGCCGCTCCGTCTCGACGTCACGGCACACCTCAAGCCGGGGGCGAACACATTCACCATAGCGCCTTTTGCGCCCAAGACTGCCAGGCTCCTCGTATACTGAGACACCTTGAAAGCGGAAGCACTCGTCCGGCGCACGGCGCCTGGCGGCGGGAAGGGTACGGATTCCGAACGTGGCGGCTATGCCGGTTGACGCGAACCACCTCCCGACTACGATATCCGTATGAGCAAGTGCCGCATTGACCGCAAACGTATGTCGAGCATAGCACTCGGTTGGACGCTTGCCATTGGCGTGGCCGTGCTGGGGACGACAAAGGACGCTGGAGCGGCTGCCGATGGCGACCTGAACCTCATCCCGTGGCCGAAGACCCTGGAACGTGCCGCCGGCGCCATGCCGCTGAGTTCGAAGAGCCGTGTCCAGTACTCAGACCCATCGCTTGCGCCGCTGGCAGGGGTGATGTCGGATGAGGTTTTCCTTGCGACCGGCGTCCGGCTGGAACCCGCCAATGGAGGGGCCGCGGCGGTGGGCGACATCGAACTTCGGCTCAGCCCCATGCTCCAGGAGGAGGCGTACACGCTGGAGGTGAACGACCGGGCAGTGGTCAGCGGCGGCAACTACAACGCCGTCGCGCTCGGCACGGTCACGCTGGAGCAGGCGCTGCAGCAGGATGGTGCCGCCCTGAGCCTTCCGCGCATGAAGGTGAGCGACCAGCCCGACTACCGGATGCGGGCCATCCAGATGTGCATCAAGCATCAGCTTCACCAGATCTCCAAGATCAAGCAAGGTGTTGACCTCTGCCGGCAGTACAAGCTGAACACGCTCGCCCTGCACGCCAGCAACTACCAGATGCTCTGGATGCTGTGCCCGGCCTTCCGCGAGGATCCGCTGCCGAAGGGCAACTGGGACGGCGGGCAGACCTATTCGCCGGAAGAGATGAAAGACCTCATCGAATACGCCCGCCAGCGCGGCGTGGCGATCATGCCCGAGTGGGGACCGGCGGATTTCGCCATGCCCGGCGAGATGATGGCGTGGTTCTACAAAGCCCGCCAGTTCGGCGACTACACGAGCTTCGATCCGGCCAAGGAGACGCTCCTGGATAACCCGAAATTCTGGGAAGCCATCGACCAGTTGAGCAAGCAGATGGCGGAGATGTTCTCCACATCCGAATACATCCACGTGGGCGCGCTGGACGGCGAGACCGGGCACTGGGAAACCAAGCCGGATCAGGAATTCATGAAGGCCCACAACCTCCGCAGCTCGGGCGACGTATGGGCCTGGCTGCTGAAAAAGCTTCACGAAATCAACAAGAAGCACGGCAAGCGAACCATGGCCTTTGAAGGCATCAGCCGCGGCGCTGCCGCTCAAGTCCAGCTTCCGAAAGACGTAGCCTTCTTCGCCTATCAAACATGGTATTACCCCTCCAACGAGATGCTCGCCGACGGGTATCGCGTGCTCAATGCCGCGTGGCGACCGCTCTACACCGTCGGCGGCTACCCTGCCCGTGAAATCTACGCCTGGAGCCCGAACATCGTGCGCCACAACATCGATGGGAACATCAACATCACGCTGCCCAAGAGCGACCTTCTTCTCGGCTCCCTCCTGTCCACCTGGGAAGGTACCGAGATCGGGCACATCGAGATCCTGTCGGATCGCGGCGCTGCCATGGCCGAACGCTGCTGGAACGAGAGCGCCGGAAAGACATGGGATGATTTCTATCGCCGCCTCAAGCCGACGATGGCTCGGCTGGAGGCGATCCAGTATCCCATGGGCATCTCCGTCAGCGGGCTGCTCGAGGATACGGACTTCCTGCCCATGGACGGCCGCTGGAGGCCGGGGACGGCGTGCTTTGCCGGCAAGCTCACGATCGCCATGAAGCCACGCATTCCGGGTGTGAAGGTCTATTACACCGTGCAGGATCCGTACTTCATTTGGGGGCCGGATCGCCCGGGGCCGGCCAACCCCAGGAGCAAGCTCTACGAAGGCCCGATCAAGGACGTGGGAGGGATTTTCCGCGCCCAGTGCTTCGATGCTTCCGGCAGACCCGTCGGCGGCGAATACGTCAAGATCTTCCAGAACTGTCCCATCCAGATCACCGTCGAGGGCGCTGACGAGAAATACGATTCCCTGGGACGGACCCAGGGGCGGCCATTCCACCTCAAGGCGGTGGTGAAGTTTTCCACGCCCGCCGGCGATCAGCTGCGCTACCGCACCACGCCCCCCAGCGCCCAGCCGGACCTGGAATACACCGGCCCCATCACCATCGACAAGACGACCACCTTCTGGGTCGGCATCGTGGGCACGGAAGGCTATCAACTTCAGACCGCCGTCGCGGATGATGGCTTCAAGCAAAATATACTGACCATGGACCGCGTGAAGTTTTCCACCGACGCCAAGAACCAGTGCGGCGACCTCGAGAAGATCTGCGACGGCTACTCCGACAACCCGGACGCCCACTGGAACGGCATCGGCGACTGCCATCTGACCATCGAGATGGCGATGCCTCGCAAGATGAATGAGCTGGAGGTCGTCACGTGGTGGGGCGACGGCAGGGCCTATCGCTACACCATCGAAGCCGGCGAGGACGGGAAGACGTGGAAGCAGATCGTGGACATGAGCACGAACACCAAGGGATCCGGCCCCGAAGGCTACAAGCACACGTTCGACCTGATGTCCATCCGCTACCTGCGGTTCCACATGATGGGCAATACGACGAACGATCACGGTCATCTGGTCGAGGTTCGAGCGTTCGGCACCACTGAGGCGGCGAAGTAGTCGCCGTAAGGCCCCTCAGCTTCCGCTCGTTTGGAAGCGGTAGCGGCATGGATAGGATCATTTTTTCGCTGGATGTACAAAGAAAGGAAATTCCTTTATGACACACCATCCTAGAGATGGTCTGCTGTTCATGTCAGTACTGTTACTCCCACTATGCGTTCGTGCGGCGGAAGAACCTGCGATTGCGCCGGAAGGTTTCGAGTGCCCCAAGATCGACAAGCCGTATCTTCACATCCCGATCAAGGATGATGCGCCGGAGGTAAGACTGCTGGTCAAGATTGACGGGGAACAGCCCTATCATCCGATTACCGTCAAGCTCGCCCAGGGCAATCCGGACTGGAACGGCATGATCTCCGTGGAACAGTGGATGGGAAGGAAATTGACCATTGTCCCGGAGAAGCCCCAGGCCGAAACGGGCTGGATCCGCAACATGACGCTGTCCGACCGGCTGCCGGACGAGGAGAGCGTCTACAAGGAAAAGTATCGTCCGCAGTTCCACTTCGCCGCGCGGCGCGGCTGGATCAATGACGTGAACGGCCCCGTCTACCTGGATGGCGTGTATCACCTTCCGTTCCAGCATGCCCCCTGGCGGCTGCAGGACAGCGGGGACAAAGTGTGGGGCCATGCCATCAGCAAGGACCTGATTCACTGGGAAGAGCTGGGACCCATGCTTTCTCTCGCCAGGCGCGGTTCCTCCTGGTCGGGGTCCACCGCGATCGACTGGTACAACACGGCCGGCCTCGTCAAAAACCCGGTCAAGGGCACGGACGGGCGGCTGAAGAATCCCGCGCTGGTCGCATTCACGAATCACGGCGGGGCCACGCGTGAGGAATTCGTCGTGGCGTTCTTCTACTCGCTGGATTCCGCCCGCACCTGGATCTATTACCCCGGCAATCCGGTGATTCCCAATCATTCGATGGGCAATCGGGACCCGCACGTTCTGTGGTACGAGGACAAAGCCGATCCTGCCAGCAGCCATTGGGCGCAGGTTCTCTATTCCGGCGGAGGGGAAGAGTACCTGTTCTACACGTCCAAGGACCTGATTCACTGGGAGCATACCGGTGAATTCAACGGCGCCGGCGGCAGCGAATGCCCCGATCTGTTCCAGATTCCCCTCGACGGCGACAGGAACAACATGAAGTGGATCTTCTGGTGCGGAAACGGCAATTACTCGATCGGCTATTTTGATGGAAAGACGTTCAAGAAGGAAAGCGGCCCGTTCAGAACATCCTACAGCGGGGAGAAGAGCGGGAAGGATTACGCCGCTCAGGCGTTTGCGAACATCCCGCCTGCAGACGGCCGCCACATCTACATGGCGTGGATGGCCGGAGGGCAGTTCCCGGGAATGCCCTTCACGCAACAACTGACCCTCCCTCGCGTTCTCACGCTGAGGACCACGCGGGACGGCCCTCGCTTCTTCATCCAGCCCGTCAAGGAAGTCGAGGCACTCCGGACCGGCCTCTCCGCGCAAATGATCAAACCCCTTGACGGGTCGGACATGCAGCTCCTGGAGGAACGGCCCATCGGCGAGTTGGTCGACATCGATGCGGTCTTCACCATTCACCAGGAAGCCCTGACTGCGGAAGGCGACAACCAGCTCGGGCTGGAAGTCAACGGGCAAAAGGTCGCCTGCGTTCTTGACAAGGACAACCAGCGCGACAGGCAGAAGATGGAGGTGAACGATTCGGAGGCTCCGCTCCTCGTCGTGGATGGGAAGATCAAGTTGCGGGTCATCTTGGACCGCATGTCCATTGAAGTGTTTGCCAATGACGGGGCGGTTCAGGTCTGCCGCAACTTCGTCCCCTCGGATCTTCCGACTTATGCCATCAAGGCGTTCGGCAAGAAAGGTCTGGCCGATGTCGAGTTGAAGGCGTATCAGCTTCAGTCCATCTGGAAGAAGAAGTAGTCAGGAGGCAAATTGCACCCTGAAGTTGATGTACAAGAGGGGAAGGACGACGTGACGGGGCTTCGACGATTCCCATTGCTGTGCCCCTTCACCTTTGTGATCGCGGCGCATGAGGCCGTGGCCGTCACTCCTGGACCGGAACCCGTCGGGGCGGCCGACTTGCGCGTGGGCACGCTGAAGGCGAACAAGATCCTGTTCCTGGGCAACAGCATCACGTTCGCGAAGCACGATCCGCATGGCCCCTGGCCTTATGACTGCGGAGTGGCCGCCAGCGCGCCAGAGAAGGATTATGCCCACCTGGTGACCCGCTACATCGCCGAGGCCAACGGCGGCCGGGCTCCGGCCATGAAGGCCATCGCCGACGCCATGTTCGAGGCGATGCAGGTGCGTGGCGGTTTGAAAGCCGCGGCGAAGCGAGCCGCCCCGATTACCGAGGAGAACATTCGAGAGGCCGCCCGGAGGCTCGGGGAGTACCTGGGTTGCTGGTCATCGCATAACCCGGTCCCGCTGAACTCCCTCGGCCCCTGGTATCCTGAGAACGAGCCACATGGTATGCCCGTGTCCCGTCGTGGCGTTATGAATCCAACACGGACGGCTTCGGCTGCCGGTCGCAGCGCTTCAGCTTGTCCTTCCGATCGGCTTACGGCGAGGACATGGAACGGGACCTCCCCGCGACGAGCGACGTGAACCGGCCCGAATTCCGCCGGTGGCGCGGGATGGCACCCTCGATGGCAGCAGACGGTCATCGTCGGAGATGGATTCCCGAGGAAACCTCGAGGATCGGTTTCGCTGCTCGGCGAATCGCCTGGAACGAACGTACCGAGGAACCTATGATGCCAAGGAGGTGTCGATCCGGTTGGCGTCTCGTGCTCGCCACCGGCCGCCACTTCGGCGAGGACTTTGACGACGCGCGACTCAACACCATCTTCATCGCCATGCCAATCTCGCGGAGGGGGACGCTGGTCCAGTACGCAGGCCGCCTTCAGCGCCTGCACCAGAGGAAGATGGAAGAGGTCCGCATCATGGAATGAGAAATTGAACCAGAGAGACGTTTTCATGATGAAGACAATTGGCAGATTGATTGTGATTTCGCTGTTTGCAGGCCTTCGTTTGAGCGCGGCGGAGGGCGGACCGGCCCAGACTTCCGCGAAGACGGATTCGCCCGTTGATCCACTGGACCGGTACAACGTCGTGTGGAATTCGCCAAGCGAGAATTCGCACGGCTCCATGCCGCTGGGCAACGGCGATGTCGGCATCAATGCATGGGTCGAAGACTGCGGCGATCTTGTGTTCTACGTCAGCAAGACGGATGCCTGGGATGAGAACGCCCGCCTGTGCAAGATCGGCCGGGTGCGGGTGAAGTTCGATCCGCCGCTGGCGGTGAAAGGCAGGTTCCGCCAGGAACTGAAACTGCGCGACGGCGTCATCGAGATCGAATCCAAGATCCAAGATGAACCATCCACGATCCGGTTGTGGGTGGACGCGGACCAGCCGGTGGTGCGCGTCGAGGCGGAATCGGCGGTGCCGGTCAATTGCCGCGCGGAGCTGGAATCGTGGCGGTTGCGCGAGCGGCCGTTGGATTCCGAGGAAGATTACGGTTACGGCGGCGGCAAGAGCCCGCAGGCGCGGGCGTACAACCTGGTGGTATTGCCGGATGTGGTCGGGACCTCCGCCGCGCCGCAGGTGGTCTGGTATCACCGGAACACGCGATCCCTTTACCCGGTGTGTCTGGAGGTCCAGCATCTGGAGGCGTTGAAAGGCCGATTCGCCGATCCGCTGCTGCATCACACGTTCGGGGCCAGTTTGCGCAGCGCGGATATGGTTGCCGACGGCGCGAAAGCCCTGAAATCGTCCAAGCCGTCCAGACGGCAGCAACTGTCGGTGTGCGTGCTGGCCCAGCGCGCGGAGACGGCCGAGGGTTGGCTGAAGGATTTGGACCGGGTGGAGCAGGCGGCGTTGCGGACCGCTTTCGACCAGTCGCGGCGGACCACCGCGATGTGGTGGCAGGCATTCTGGAATCGAAGCTGGGTGTTCGTCGAAGAGAGTGCCGGTTCCGCGGCAACTGCGAATGGCGACGCCGTTGCGAAACGCGGCGATGCAACGGCAGCGCCCTCGGTCGTGACACAGGGTTACGTGCTGCAGCGCTTCATGAATGCCTGTTCCGGCCGCGGCGGCTCGCCGATCAAATTCAATGGCTCGATCTTCACGGTGGAAAAGAATCCCGGCGCGTCACCCGAGACGGCCGATGGCGATCCGGACTGGCGGAATTGGGGCGGCAGCTACTGGTTCCAGAACACGCGGCTGTCCTACTGGCCGATGCTGGCTGCGGGCGATTTCGAGATGATGGAGCCGTGGTTCCGCATGTATCGCGAGGCGCTGCCCTTGAGCAAGGCCCGCATGCAGGCCATTTACAAGTTCGCAGACGCCGCGTCTTTCCAGGAGACCATGAACTTCTGGGGAATGCCGAACAACCGGGATTATGGCTGGGGCCACCCCGGGCCCGAGCCGGGGAACGTCTGCATCCACCGGTATTGGAGCGGCGGAATGGAACTCGTGGCCATCATGCTCGACCGGTACGACTTCCTGCAGGACGAGGATTTCGTCCGCAACACGCTCGTGCCGTTGGCCGATCCGATCATCGCATTCTTCGACCAGTACTGGCAGAAACGGGATGCCAAAGGAAGGATCGTCTTCGATCCCGCACAGTCGTTGGAGGCCCTCCCGTGGACGGTCAATCCCATGCCGGAGATCGCGGGCTTGCGCTTCATCCTGCCGCGGCTGCTGGCGCTGCCGCATGGATTCACCACGGAAGCGCAGCGGTCGCGATGGACGAGAATCCTGCAGGAGCTTCCTCCGCTACCTGTTGCCGAGGTTGACGGTGTCAACCTCCTGCGGCCGTCCGCGACATTTGTTCCCGGCTCGGGCAACTTCTCCGAGAACCCCGAGTTGTATGCCGTGTTTCCCTACCGGCTGTACGGTGTTGGAAGGCCGGATCTCGCCATGGCCCGCGCAACCTACGAGCGGCGCGTCAACCGTCATAACTTCGGCTGGTGCCAGGATAGCATCCAGGCCGCCTGCCTCGGCCTCGGGGATGAGGCCGGCCGACAGGTGGCCACCCGTGCCAAGAGCAATCGAGCATATCGCTTCCCGGCAATGTGGTCGGGTTTTGACTGGATCCCCGACCAGGACCATGGCGTCAACATCCTGACCACGCTCCAATTCATGTTGCTCCAATCCGACGGCAAGAAGCTTTATGTCCAGCCGGCCTGGCCCAAGAGCTGGAACGTCTCGTTCAAGCTGCACGCGCCGTACAACACGACGGTGGAGGGTGTTTTCAAAGCGGGCAAATTGGAGCGGCTGACGGTCACGCCGGGATCGAGAAGGTCGGATGTCCAGATCATGAAGGCTCAGTGAATATGAACCGATTGCTGACAATCATTGCGGTGGTTCTGCTATGGGCTGGATCTGTCTGCCCGGCGAACCAACCGGCCGGAATGGATGCCTATAACGTCGTCTGGGACCGCCAGAGCGCGGATGCCAGAGGCTCGATGCCGATTGGAGCCGGCAACCTCGGGCTGAACGTCTGGGTGGAGAAGGACGAGCTGCTGATCTATCTCGGCAGCCCGGATTCCTGGAGCTATCGGGGAAAAGGCTTTAACACCCAGATGCAAACCAAGCTCGGCCGCTTGCGGTTGAAATTCACCCCGGTGGCATGGGCCAAGGAGTTTCTCCAGGAATTGGACCTGGCCAGCAATTCGATCGTGTTGAGCGGAAAGACATCCGACGGCCATGCGATCAAGTTGCGGGTCTGGGTGGACGCTTTGCAACCGGTGGTGCATCTGGAAGGCCAGTCGGGTCTTCCTCTGGAGGCCGTGGTCTCGGTTGAATTCCCGAGCGGTCTGGCCATGGCGCCCCACGCGGCAGGTCAGACCTACGGGCCCTTGGATCGAGAGGGACGGGTCGACGGGGATGCGGTCGAGTGGTGGGAGCGCAACCCGGCCATCGACGAGGGACGCAACGAGTATATCCGCAGGTTCAAGATCGAAGAGCTTGCGGAGCTGCTTCCCAATCCGGTGGCCAATAGAACCATGGGCGGTCGGCTCTCCGGATCGGGGTTTGTGGCCGGTGGGACGGGGCAAGGGAGCTATGACGGCCAGGAGTTCCGGTCTGTCCGACTGAGATCCGCCGCGCCCCTGAAGGAGTTCGACCTTCGCGCGTCGCTTCGCATTGCCCAGGACGCCACGCTGGAACAGTGGCAGGCGCAGGTGAAAATGCTCGATGCGGCCAAGCGCGGGACGCTCCAAGCGGATTGGAAGGCGACGACGGCCTGGTGGCGCGCCTTCTGGGACCGCAGCCGGATCGTGATCAACCCGGGCCAAGGGCCGGACGATCCCGCCTGGCAGGCGGGGCGGAACTATCAGCTCTTCCGCGCCCTGCTGGCGAGCAACCGGACGGGCGAATTCCCGACGCTGTTCAATGGCGGCCATTTCACTTGCGAGGCCAACCCGGATACGCGGAACTGGTTCGATTGCCAGTTCATGGCGCAGAACCAGCGGCTGGTCTACTGGCCGATGTTGAAGAGCGGCGACTTCGATCTGCTGAAAGTGGGATTGGAGTTTTACCGGCGGCACGCCAGCCTCCAGGCCGCCTGGGCCAAGCATTTCTGGCACGTGGACGGGGTGGCTTTTCCCGAGGGAATGGGCATCTATGGCACCGAGTGGGGACCCAGCGACGAGGGACGCTCCGGGCACAACCATCTGAAGTACCACAACATCAGCGGCATGGAATTCGCCCTGATGATGCTTGAAGCAGGAAGTT
>Ga0315295_10005356_pt1 | contig 10953 bp, 6 predicted proteins | sample YL17G14_0_MG_FD_204453 | JGI IMG/M metagenome (GOLD analysis project Ga0315295, IMG submission 204453) | Sediment microbial communities from Yellowstone Lake, YNP, Wyoming, USA - YL17G14_0 | ecosystem: Environmental > Aquatic > Freshwater > Lake > Sediment | place: USA: Wyoming | collected...
AAATTCATCTGCGGTGTAACCAAGCATAGTAACCATTGCATTATTCACCATAGTGATGAATCCTGCATTATCAGTGACCATAATTCCGTCCACTGAGGTTTTAATGATATCTTCTAAAAACTCTTTCGCTTCCTTTATGTTTCTCTCTGCCTTTATCCTTTCGGTGATATCTCTACAAATCGCTATTGATCCTGCTCGCTCTCCATACGGATCCTTAAGAAGGGAAAGGGTGACCTCTACAGGGATAACTACCTTATCATTACGGATGAGGTAGATTTGGTAGTAGGGAACACTCCCCTTTTCGAAAAGCTCGTCAGCTCTTTTTGCATTATTGGTGTGATATTCTTCTGTGATGGTAACGTGTTCGCCCGTGGTAGAGGTGAAGTCGCCATCAAAGGGGGAGAGTTCAACGACGTGCTTTCCTACAAGTTCGTGCTCTTGATACCTTACCATCTGCAGTAGTGCTTCATTGACGTGAGTAATGTAACCATTAGTATCGCATATCACTATGGCATCTGCTGAATGAGCGAGCACATTGTGGAGGATTTCTTGAGTCTCTTGTACCTTTTGCACAAGTAGAAGTTCCTCTTTGCCTTTCCTAAAGTCTTCTACTATGCCAATAGCCTCTATTACTTCCCCTGCACTATCTTTTATAAGTTCAGAACGGAGCCGTACTGCTACGGGATGATTGTGCTTATCAATCAGTTCCATCTCGATAGGAGATTTGCTTGAGCGTTGAAAGTGGTATAGCTTAGTGTAGGAGCTCATTCGCTGAATCTCAGCTTTTTTATGAACAATTTCAATAAATGGTTTCCCTTTGAGTTCGTCTGTCTCATATCCAAGAAGTGTCTGAAAGAAAGGGTTGATCCTTAGGATGCAACTATCTGCGTCAGCTATGATGATACCCTCTTTTGAGGCTTGAAAAATTTTCTCAAAGTGCGTTAATCCATTTCCTTTGTTCATACTGTCCATGTGAGATGATCTCCTCTATCCGGTTTCGAAGAGATAATGGGTAGGTTGTGATTCGGTTATGTTTTATCACTGTACTCTGAGAGGAAACATAACGCTTCCCAAAAGGTGTGTACCTTAGGGTATGCTATTCATTTTATTTCCTTTTTTCTAAAATACTCTTCAACCGCAGTTCTCTGGAACCTCAATTTATTGAGCATCATGGATGCAGGGAGTTCACTTTTTTCTCTAGCTTATGGATAGAGGTAGAGTTTTTGTTGAGTCTTAAGAACGCAGCGACTTCCTGGACATTCTTTTGCTCACCGTCCTATTTTTCATTAGCTGTGGCAGCATACGGCCTGTTACCGGCAGACATGTGTTTTTTCCATCATTATGAATCTCTCAGCAATAAACGGGTCTTATGGTTTTTTGGTTTCTTTTGGTATTGACTAATATTGCGTATATATTTATCGGTATCGCTTTTGGTAACTTTATAGAAAAATATTTGTATTTACGTAACTCGGTGTCGCTTGTGTAAAGAAGCGAAATTACTGCATACCTGTCAGCACATGCACTTACTCTTTCTTTCCTGTGATGAACCTATTGACAATTTAAGAATTTTACGTTAATGTCACTGGCTGCGAATGAGGGAATCATAATGATGTTATAGAAGGGAAAGTTACTATGCAGAAAAAATATTTGCTTTTTGCACCAGGTCCTAGTCCCATCCCCCCTAAGGTTTTGCTGGCGATGGCAGAACCGATTATCCATCACCGTGCTCCTGCCTATATCAAGGTACTGGAAGAGGTGAGAGAAGGTTTAAAATACCTTTTTCAGACAAAGAATGAGGTACTCATCTTCGCCAGCTCTGGTACCGGCGCGATGGAAGGTGCAGTTACCAATACCCTCTGCGCAGGAGATAAGGCGCTGGTGGTACAGGGAGGTAAGTTTGGAGAGCGATGGGCAAACATCTGTAAAGTGTACGGTGTGCATGCCAAGATTATCCATGTGGAGTGGGGAAGGGCAGTCGATCCCGAAATGATCAAAAAGGCACTCGAGGTGGAGCCTGCTATCAAAGCGGTATTCATCCAGGCAAGTGAAACTTCTACCGGAGTGAGACATCCGGTGAAGGAGATTGCAGGCATTGTGAAGAATTATGAAAATACCATCCTGGTGGTTGATGCCATCACCGGTATTGGGGTGTTTAATCTTCCCACCGATGAGTGGAATTTGGATGTGGTGGTGGGAGGCTCTCAGAAGGCATTGATGCTTCCGCCCGGGCTTGCCTTTGCGGCGCTCACCGATAAGGCCTGGCGGTTTATTGAAAAATCTACCTTGCCTAAGTTTTACTTTGATTTTAGAAAGGAACTGAAGAATATCAAGGACAACCAGAGTGCCTATACCCCTGCGGTCTCGCTGGTGATAGGGTTGCGGGAGGCGCTGCGAATGATCAAGGAGGAAGGGTTAGAGCATGTGTTTGCTAGGACGGCACGGATGGCGAAGGCGACCCGGGAGGCAATGAAAGCGCTGGGGCTGCAGCTCTTTGCACCGGATTCACCGAGCGATGCGGTAACCGCGGTGGTGGCACCTCAAGGGATTGACGGTCAGAAGGTGGTGAAGGTATTGCGTGAGAAGCACAACATTACCATTGCCGGCGGTCAGGATCAGGCAAAGGGTAAGATTTTCCGGATTGCTCACTTTGGCTATATGGATACCTATGATATCGTCACTGCAGTGGCGGCGGTGGAGTTGGCCCTGAAGGAACTGGGGCATCCGGTTGAGCTGGGTAAGGGTGTAAAAGCTGCCCTTGAGGTACTAAGTTAACCAGAGTGCTGAGGGAGAGGTGGTCATGATAAAGGTGTTGGTGAGTGATACACTGTCTGACAAAGGGGTTGAGATATTCAAAAAAGCGGGGGGAATTGAGGTAGAGGTGAAAACTAAGCTTTCCCCGGAAGAGCTCAAGGCCACTATCGGGGGATATGATGGTCTGGTGGTGCGGAGCGCCACCAAGGTGACCGCCGAAATCCTTGAGCATCCCGGTAAGCTCAAGGTAGTAGGACGTGCGGGCAGTGGCTTAGATAATATTGATGTTAAGGCAGCCAGCAAGAAAGGCATTGTGGTAATGAATACCCCGGGCGGCAATACCATCACCACCGCTGAGCATGCCCTTTCCATGATGCTGGCGCTCTCTCGTAGGATTCCCCAGGCTACTGCCTCGATGAAAGGTAAAAAGTGGGAAAAGAATAAATTCATGGGTGCAGAGATCTATAACAAGACCTTAGGTGTGGTAGGACTGGGACAAATTGGGAGTGTGGTGGCGGATAGGGCACGGGGACTCAAGATGAACGTGATTGCCTATGATCCGTATCTGTCGCCAGAAAGGGCTGCGCAGTTGAAGGTGGAACTGGTGAGCCTCGATGAGATTTTGAAGCGGTCTGATTATATTACCATCCATGTTCCCAAGAGTACAGAGACCACCTATTTGATTAATAAAGATGCCTTCTCAAAGGTGAAAAAAGGTGTGTTTGTGATCAATTGTGCCCGGGGTGGTATTGTCAATGAGAAGGATTTATATGATGCCATTAAGGAGGGTAAGGTGGCGGGTGCGGCGCTCGATGTCTTTGAGAAGGAGCCGCCCGATCCCGATAACCCCCTGCTTGAGCTCGAGGAGGTGATCTGCACCCCTCACTTGGGCGCCTCCACTGAAGAGGCTCAGGAGAATGTGGCACTCGCCATCGCCGAACAGATGGTTGACTACCTGGTGCATGGAACCATCATGAATGCTGCCAATTTCCCTTCGGTGGATAAGGAGACCTTGGCAACCATAAAACCGTATCTCACCCTGGCTGAGCGGTTGGGAAGTTTTCAGGCACAGGTAATCTCAGGCGGTTTGAAAGAAGTTTTGATTGAGTACAGTGGTGAGGTGGCATCATTGAATGTAGCACCCATTACCGTATCGCTGCTTAAAGGATTGCTCTTTCCCATTCTCAAAGAGGATGTGAACTATGTCAATGCGCCGATAGTGGCAAAGGAGAGGGGGATTAAGGTCATCGAGTCTACCACCAGTAAGGGGGAAGATTTTATCAGCCTGATTACGCTCAAGGTAAAGACCAACAAAGAGGAGAAGGTAGTGGCGGGCACCATTTTCGGTAAAAGTGATCCCTGGATTGTGCAGGTTGATCAGTTCAGGATAGAGGCAGTGCCCGATAAGTATATGCTCTTGCTGCACACCCATGACCGTCCCGGCGTCATTGGCAATGTCGGTAGCTGTCTTGGTTCTCATGGTATTAATATCTCCCGGATGCAGTTTGGACGGGAAAAGGTGGAGGGAAAATCGTTACTGCTTATGAGCACCGATGGACCGGTGTCCAGTGAGGTTGTGGGGCAGATGCAGAAACTACCTCACATTATCTCAGTTGATGCGATTGAGATTTAGCATGGGCAAGGAGATCTGAGATAATTGGTTGGTGACTCAGATCCCCTATCAGATTTTCTGGATTCTTTCGTAAAAAAGTTGAATTTGCGTGATATGAACTGTGGCGTATTGAGCAGATGGATCAGATCCAAAATCCTAAATACGAAGCACGAAGCACAAAACAAATCCGAATGATCAAAATTCAAATTACCAAAACATAAAGTTTTGAACCTTTGAACATTCGAATTTTAGATTTGTTTCGGATTTCGATATTCGTAGTTCGCATGTAAAGGAATATTATGGCGAGTGTTGTCGTTGTCGGTACCCAGTGGGGTGATGAGGGAAAGGGGAAGATGGTTGATCTCCTCACCGGATTTGCTCACGTTATTGTAAGATTTCAAGGGGGGAGTAATGCTGGCCACACGGTGGTGATCGGAGATGATACATTTATCTTTCACCAGCTTCCCTCAGGGATTTTACATGAGCAGAAGCGCTGTATCGTGGGCAGTGGGGTAGTGCTTGATCCCGTTAATCTGGTTGAGGAGATCAGAGAGGTAAAAGAGAGAGGGTATTTTAAAGATGATAGGGTGCTGCTCATCAGTGAAGAAGCTCACATGGTGATGCCCTATCACAAGCGAATAGATGTGGCACGTGAGAAGAAGAGAGGAGCCCACAAAATTGGGACTACCGGAAGGGGCATTGGACCTGCCTATGAGGACAAGATGTCCCGGATGGGGATTCGATTGGTGGATCTGGTTGACGATGAGATATTCCGGGAAAAACTGGAGAGGAACCTTGAAGAGAAAAATTTTTATTTGGTTAACTATCTTCAGGATGAGGGGTTTTCATTTAAGGAACTCTATGACCAGTACCGGGCTCTGGGTGAACAGATTAGCTGCTACATGGCCAATACCTCTCTCATCATCAACCAGGCGATTGAGCAGGGAAAGGATATCCTTTTTGAGGGAGCTCAAGGGGGACTGCTTGATGTCGATCACGGAACCTATCCTTATGTAACATCTTCTAACACGGTAGCGGGCTCAGCCTGTGTGGGTGCGGGAGTGGGTCCAGTAAGGATTGATAGGGTAATGGGCATTACTAAGGCCTACACCACTAGGGTGGGCGGTGGTCCGTTTCCCACAGAACTCGATGATGCGATTGGTAACCATTTGAGGGAGAAGGGTGGTGAGTATGGTGCAACCACCGGGCGGCCACGGCGATGCGGCTGGTTTGATGCAGTGGTGGTAAAGCATTCGGTAAGAATGAGCGGTTTAACCGCACTGGCATTAACCAAGCTTGACGTACTCCAGGGGCTAGAGAAGATAAAGATATGTACCTCCTATACGTTCAAGGATAAGAAGATACAGGAGTTTCCGGCGAGCTTACGCATTCAGAATGAGTGTGAACCGGTGTATGAAGAGATAAGCGGATGGGAAGAGAATATCAGCACGGTGAAGGATATGAGCGATCTTCCTCTCAACGCTCAGAAGTATTTAAAGATTATTGAACAGCTTGTAGGGGTGGAAATCTACATGATCTCACTGGGGAATGAGCGCAGTCAAACCATGATGTTGAAGAATCCCTTTTATCGTACACGGGAAACGAGGTGAGCTGACCCTCGTCACCATTTTTTAAGACAATGGGTGCTATACTAAACGTATGCTCCCTTATAAGTTTTTTAAACGATTTGAAATTGTACGCGTGAGAGAGCAAGAATTGTATGAGTATCTTATCTGCTATTGGCAACACCCCCATAGTTGAAATAAAGAGCCTGAATCAGCATTCCAGGGTGAGGATTCTAGGCAAGCTTGAGGGCAATAATCCGGGTGGTTCGGTTAAAGATCGTCCAGCCTATTATATGATAAAGAAGGCAGAGGACACTGGTGAGCTCACCAGGGATAAAACTATTCTTGAACCCACCTCAGGCAATACAGGGATTGCGCTCGCTATGATTGGAGCTGCCAAGGGTTACCGTGTAAAACTGGTAATGCCAGCATGTGCGAGCAGTGAAAGGCAGTATACTCTTAGGGCATTAGGTGCGGAGGTCGTTCTCACCCCGGGGAAGGAAGGGACTGATGGTGCGATTCGGAAAGCGCACCAACTCGTTCAAGAATTCCCCGATTTATACTACATGCCCAACCAATTTGAAAACGAAAATAATATCCTTTCTCACTATGAGACTACAGGTCCGGAGATTTTTGCTCAAACCAAAGGGGAAATTGAGGTACTCGTAGCGGGATTGGGAACAACCGGAACTATTATGGGCATAGGGCGGTATTTAAAAGAGAAGAAGCCATCGGTTAAGATTGTGGCAGTAGAACCCACGGTGGGCCATACCATACAGGGATTAAAAAATATGGAGGAGGCTATAGTGCCCACGATTTATCATCCTGAGGAATTGGATGAGAAGATGGTCATTGAAGATGAAGAGGCTTTTGAAACCGCCAGAAAACTTTCTACCCAAGAGGGGATATTTGTAGGGATGTCTAGCGGGGCTGCCATGGCTGGCGCTCTTCGGATTGCTCACGATCTGGATTCAGGCACTATCGTAGTGGTTCTTCCTGATAGAGGGGATCGTTATTTGAGCACCACCCTTTTCCTGCCTATCTGTGGTAAATGTCCGCCGTAAATGTGCTTTCCTAATTTTATTCACCCCTGATTTTTAAGAAGATATGTTCAATCGAATCTACTATTGTCCATCTTGCACTGTCCGCAGATAGATAGTGTCGTATAACTTATACACATACTATTACCATGTAACCAGGGAAAATGAAGGAGGAAAAAAACTTGACTTATCACAGATGGTGAGCTAAATAGTATTCCCTCAACAAATTTTTGCGTTACCATTTGGTGCCGAGGTAGCTCAGTCGGTAGAGCAGAGGACTGAAAATCCTCGTGTCCGCAGTTCGATTCTGCGCCTCGGCACCATGTATATCAAGGGGTTAGAGATACACGCCAGTGACTCTAGCCCCTTTATTTAGACTAAATGTGCGTACATGGTGCTGGTTGCCTATACTATACACCCTGATGAATTCTTCCTTATTGCATAGTATTTTTTAAAGGCGAGACTTAGGTTATTTGATTCCCACTCTGTCACTCCCGCGCAGGCGGGAGTCCAGTAATTTCAACATGTCATGGTTTCCTGCGTTCGCAGGAATGACATTTTTGGAGGTTCCCTTTACACTGCCCAAGGTATCTTATAGTATACACCTTTCTTAACACTTCTTTCGGTTGTTGGTAAGAAGCTTTTATTCTTCCACTTTCTACATGTTCCCCCTATCTTATTTCAGAACCCTGCGGTGAGATTGCCTGATAATAATCATGCAGATCGTATCTTACTCTTTACCACCAGGATATTCTGTGGTATAGAGTGTTGACATCAGCATTGCGTCATAAAGAATATCCTGCGATGGTGAATTTTTATCAAGACGTGTTTTTTATAAATTAAACTAGCCATTGTACATCGCAGTCCAAGAAGAATTATCGATGGCACATTGAACATGGGGGGTATAACCATGGCACACATCAAAACGAAAAAAGGCACTATTGCAATTTTAACCGGAGGTGGAGATGTACCGGGATTAAATCCAGCGATTAGGGCAGTTACCATCAGGGCCATCAGGGAAGGTTATCAAGTCATTGGCATTCGTCATGGATGGGCAGGTACCATAGAGTTACTACGTGATAACAAAGCTGATAACAGTGATAATTATCAATTCCTTACCGAAGAAATTGTCAATAAAACAGGAAGGACCGGTGGCACGTTCTTGCATAGCTCTCGTACACGTCCCAGTCATGTCGCCAGAGAGGGTGTGCCAGAGCATTTACAAGACACCTACAATGCCGAAATGAATGATTTGACGCCTGAGGTAATAAAAAATTTAGATTTCTTGGGGGTCGATTATCTTATCCCCATAGGTGGTGATGATACACTGAGCTATGGCGTCCGGTTGCATCAGGAAGGGGTTAAAGTAATTGCTATTCCTAAAACCATGGATAATGATGTCCCCGGAACAGATTACTGTATTGGATTCAGTACCTGCGTGACCAGAATAACAATGATGACCAATATTTTGCGGACATCGGCAGGATCACATGAACGATTCTTGGTTATGGAAATTTTTGGACGCTATGCCGGTTTTACCGCCATGTTACCAACAATGGCGGGTGCAGCAAATCGATGTGTAATCCCTGAGTATAAATTTAATATAGAATCCTTAACAGAATTGTTGGCCAATGACCGTTACCAAAACCCAAGTAGATATTCAATTGTCTTGGTATCGGAAGGAGCGATGTTTGAAGGTGGTGAAATGGTTTTTCAAGATACTGCTAAAGATGCCTATGGACATGCCAAATTAGGTGGTATTGGTGATCTTGTGTCAGCAAAATTGAAAGAACTTTCTCCTCGCTACAACAAGGGAAAACCGATAAACGTCATCAATCAAAAACTGGGTTACTTGGTGCGTGGGGGCGACCCCGATGCTATTGATTCCATCGTACCCATGGCGTATGGTAATTTGGCGTTAGATCTAATTCTTAAAGGACTTTATGGAGTGCTGGTTGTATTGAAGAACGGACGATATAGTCATGTGCCCATTGATGTAGTCACAAGTTCCAAGAAAGTCGTTAATATAGAGAAACACTATAGCACAGAACGATTACGCCCACATTATAAAAGCTTCGAGATGCAACCTTTGTTCATCATGACAAGTGAGTAAGCATAGGAACACCCGGTTATAAAGAGTGGTGACTTCCTAAGGTACGAGCGCTTTTGAGTTTGATAGATTATATAAAGTGTATAGTCCTGAACTGCCTTGGGGACACCCATGTGAAGGGGTGGGTAATAACTACTGGTCGTCTACCGTGCGACCCATTGGTGAGATAGCCTTGCCCAAGTAGGTGGGTATGGATTATGGCGACGTGTTCACGAATAGGGAAACTGGCTCCTTCTACTTCTGGACAGGGCGAGGCGGACGATAGGTGGTTCGAGGCGCATATCTTCTCAAAGGCAGGGGCCATTGCACGACCCCTGCCTTTTATTTTATAACTCACTGTCGGTAGTCTTCAATAGTTGCTCAAATGGTGTAAATCTATCTCCTCAACAGGGCATTCGAATGGGATAGGGAGGGAAGATGGCGATTTCAGCAGTGGTAAAACAGTTGATGGCACAGGCGAGCTGGATTCGGAGGATGTTTGAGGAAGGGATCGAGTTGAAAACACGGTTTGGGGAAGATAAGGTGTTTGACTTCAGCTTGGGGAATCCTGATCTGGATCCCCCCCCTGCGTTTTTAGAGACACTGGAGAGGATAGTCGCTGAGAGAAAGAAAGGAAAGCACGGATATATGCCTAATGCAGGATATCCTGAAACCAGACAGGTTATTGCTGAGTATCTCTCGCGGGAACATGAAATTGGGCTTTCTAAAGAGCAGGTCATCATGTCCTGCGGCGCGGGAGGTGGACTTAATGTAGTACTCAAGACACTTCTCAATCAGGGGGAAGAAATTATCATCCTTGTCCCCTATTTTGCTGAATACCTTTTCTATGTGAGCAATCATGGGGGTGTCTGCCGGTTGGTAAGCACGCACGATGACTTTTCCCTAGATCTTGCACGCATTGCAGACGCACTCTCTCCGAAGACCAAAGCAATTATAGTAAACTCTCCTCACAATCCTACCGGGAAGGTATATGATGAGGAGAGTATGAGAGGATTGGGAGAACTCTTAAGAACAAAGAGCAGGGAGCTAAAGAGAACAATGTATCTCATCTCTGATGAGCCTTACCGCAAGATTATTTATGATGGTACGCATCTTCCTAGTGTATTTAGAGCGTATGAACAGAGTATTCTGGTTACCTCTTATTCCAAAGAACTTTCCATACCGGGTGAGAGGATAGGGTTTATCGCGGTGAGTCCGCAGGCTACACCCTTGGATGATTTAATAGCTGGCATAATCTTTTGTAACCGCACCTTGGGATTTGTCAATGCACCGGCACTCATGCAGCGGGTAGTTCAGCACCTGCAGGGGGTAACGGTGGATGTGGGTATTTATCAGAGGCGCCGGGATCTCCTCTGTGAAAACCTTGCCTCCTTCGGTTACCGTTTTGTAGAACCGCAGGGAGCATTCTATCTCTTCCCACAGTCTCCCCTCGATGATCTGACCTTTGTGAGGGAACTGCAGTCTAAAAATATCCTCACCGTTCCGGGCAGGGGATTTGGCATGCCGGGTTTTTTCAGGATCGCCTATTGCGTGGATGAGAAGGTAATCAGGGGATCGCTTCGAGGATTTAAAGAGGTAGCGGAGAAGTATCTAGTGAATCGTAAATAGTAAATTGTGATGAGTAACGAGATGTGATAGGATTGAAGAATTGAGGAATTCAGGAATTGAAAGAAAAAGGGGTGGGATCTGAGCTGTGGGATAACATTAAGGGATTGAGGAATTGGGAATTGAGGAATTGGAAATTTTAGATGTTGCGAGGTGCCAGTTGTATGTAGAAGCTTGCCAGCCTGCTAGCTTGATTGCGTGCTGGCTTGCCAGCCCTATTGTTTAGGAGACAATGGTGGAAGAACTCATTGCGTTAGTGAGCCATCCCAG
>Ga0315295_10005359_pt1 | contig 10951 bp, 11 predicted proteins | sample YL17G14_0_MG_FD_204453 | JGI IMG/M metagenome (GOLD analysis project Ga0315295, IMG submission 204453) | Sediment microbial communities from Yellowstone Lake, YNP, Wyoming, USA - YL17G14_0 | ecosystem: Environmental > Aquatic > Freshwater > Lake > Sediment | place: USA: Wyoming | collected...
GGAAAGAGACCTCCTCAAGGCGATCATTGAAGGAGGTAACACAGAATCAGAAATTAAAGGCAGTACAGCCGAGGCGATAAGAGAAGCGGTTAAATGGCTGGAGAAAGAAGGATGCGCGAACAACGAAGGAATCATTATTCTTGTCGGCGAACGGTCACTTGAAATCGAGATGCATAAAGATGAAGATTTCGTACCTTCGTGGAGAGAAGAAGTAAAGTCAACGGGCTTCAATGGATTCTACCGAGGATTCCCAATTTCGTGGCTTCGAGAAAAGGACGAAGACGAAGGAGAAGAGAGCGGAACGGGAGAGAAGAAACCACAATGCCAAAAGGTGGTTGCGGTTGATCTTAGAGGGTGGATTGGATTAAAAGTCAGGAAAGAGGTTGTTGCAGACCGGAGATTCGGGGAGTTAAAGGTTAGGACTTGGACGGATGAGGAGATAAAACAAGCCATTGACTCCGGCAAGCTGGAGGCCAAAGATGCGGATAAGGCCAAAGGGAATTGCCCAGTAGATGTGACGTTTTTTTGGGAGTCCGTCAAAGGCAAATTACCCAGAACAAGAGCCTTCAAATTTGGTAAGGAGGAACCCACCGGATAAACCGGCGGGCTTTCGGATTAGGACATTAACCCACTGGATAAACCGGTGGGCTAACCGCGTCGCCGTTCCGGCGACGGCTAAACTAACCGACAAAGAAAGTTCTGGCAAACCAGAACCTGTTTTTTTATTATTGTATTATGAAGAAAGTAATTTAGTTAAGCGCGGGTTATCAGATGAAAAGGAGGTCGCCAGATGATTACAGAAATCACCACAGAGAAACTTAATGTCAAAAGCTTCATCAGTGATAAGGTCAAAGAGATTAAGGAGGCCGTTGGAGATGGAACGGCCATCAACGCGCTGTCGGGAGGCGTCGATTCGTCAACGGTCACGATGCTCGGGCATCGAGCGTTAGGCGAGCGTCTGAAAACAGTCTTTATCGAAAACGGCCTTATGCGAGCGGGCGAGGGCGAACAGGTGGCCGGTTTTTTCCGAAAACTCGGGGTCAGGGTGGAAATAGTCGATGCGAGCAAGGAGTTCTTCGCGGCACTTGAGGGAATCAGCGACCCGGAAGAGAAACGTGAAGCGGTTACGCAGACGTTCTATAAAAATGTGTTCGGACGGATTGTCAGGGAAAGCTCAGCGAAGCATCTTCTGCAGGGGACAATCCTGACGGACGTCGATGAGACCGTAGCAGGGATAAAGCGGCAGCACAATGTCTTCGAGCAATTAGGCATTAATCCAGAGGAGGCCTTCGGCTACCGCATCATTGAGCCGCTCATTCAGCTTCGCAAGGACGGCGTCAGAAAGGTGGGCAAGGCGCTGGGGCTGCCTTGTGAACTATTTGCGCGGATTCCGTTTCCCGGTCCTGCGCTGGCGGCGAGAGTGATAGGCAAGGTGACCCGCGAGCGAATCGAGACTGTGCGCGCGGCGACCGTTGTTGTCGAGCGGCTACTCAAAGACAGAGGAGCATTTCAGTATATGGCCATCCTACATGAAGACCGCGTGACCGGTATGCGTGACGGCAAGCGTGATTTTGGTCAGCAGATAGAGGTGCGGTGCTGGGACAGCGTTGATGCACGAACCGCAACGGCGACACAATTGCCTTTCGAAATTCTTGAGAGACTGGCGGACGAGATTATCCGGGGTGTGCCCGGGGTCGTGAGCGTTACATATAACATAGCTCCCAAGCCGCCTTCTACAATCGAAGCAGTCTGAAGAGCGTCGCGGTTGATGTTGTGGGGGGAAGCATAAAAACAATAGTCAGGTGAAGATGAATTTTGGGGTGACGCGGAAGAAGCAGGAGGAACTTGAGGCGAGGATGGCTGCGCTGGGGGTGCGAGAAGCGGACATAGAGGAAAAATATGTTCGTTCATCGGGGCCGGGCGGGGTATTTCAGGCGGGGTTGTGTGCAAGAGCTAAATATTGCTATATTCAGCAAAAATTCTTGACATATTGTGCGGTTTGCATTAGTTTTCTGGGTTCGGCTGTCGGTGAGAAGGCAGACGAAATAAGAAAAAGAGAGTTTGGAGGTTTTTTGTGGCAAAAGAGCTGGCTCGTGAACTGATTAACGCAGGGGTGCATTTTGGGCATGGGGTGAGTCGATGGAACCCCAAGATGGCCCCATTTATTTTTGCAAAGCGCGGCAATATCCATATTATTGATGTGAAAAAGACATTGGCGGGGATATTGGTGGCCAGGAAGCTGCTTGCTGAGGTGGTTTCTTCGGGTAAAGACGTTGTTTTCGTAGGGACGAAGCGTCAGGCTCAAAAGGCGGTTGAGGGCGCTGCGGCCAAGTGCGGGATGCACTATGTGTCTCAGCGTTGGCTGGGCGGGACGCTTACGAACTTCAGGACTATACGGTCTCGACTTCAAAGACTGCAGCAATTGGAAGCTATGCAGGAAGATGGGACGCTTGAGAAGGAGAGCAAGAAGCAGGCATCACGGCTGAAGCGCGAGCTGCGGAAGATAAAAAGTAACCTGGGAGGCGTCCGTGAGATGACGCGTCTGCCCGGCGCTGTTGTGGTTGTCGATGCTAATAAGGAATATCTTGCCTTGCGTGAAGCCAAGAAGCTGGGCATTACAGCAATAGGAATTATCGATACTGATTCGGACCCTGATACGGTGGACGTGGCGATTCCGGCGAACGACGATTCGATAAGAGCAATTGATTTGATACTTAGCGAGCTGGCGGATGCGGTGGCAATCGGCAAGACAATGGTTTCAGCCCGGCAGGAGCCGAAACAACGTCCGAAACGAGTTCGTTCGAGAAGGCCGGCCCTGGCTCGTGCGGATGCAGCCAAGGCCGAGACCATCCCAGTTTCGGCAGGGGAAGAGCGGCGGCAGCAGCCCCCTATGGGGCAGGCAGTGGGGTCGGGTTCGCAGGAAGGTGAAACCGAGCAGGTCTCTAAGGGACAGGCTGAGCCGAAGCAGTCAACCTCGTAGTGCGTCGTGCGTATTGAGTATTGCGTAAAGAGCTAACGCCATATGATATGTGCAATACGCATCTGGCTACGGCGAGGCTTTCGCCGAGACGAGTCACGCGACACGCAATGCAAAAGTGGGAGTTTTTAAAGATGACGGAAATTTCAGCTTCGATGGTAATGAAACTGCGGAAGATGAGCGGGCAGGGGATGATGGACTGTAAGAAGGCCCTCGCCGAGGCGAACGGCGATGTTGAGCAGGCAATAGATATACTGAGAAAAAAAGGGCTTGCGACTTTAGCGAAGCGCGCCGAGAGAGAGACTTCAGAAGGGGTAGTTGTCAGTAAGAGGCGCAAGGACGGGAAGGTGGCGGCGATGGCAACTCTTTGCTGTGAGACTGATTTTGTAGCCAGGAGCGCCGATTTTGTGGCGGCGGCAGAAACTTTGGCTAACTATGCGTTGGCCTGCCCGGCAGATGAGGGGGTGGGAAATGTCCTGGAGACATCTGTGAACGGTAAGAAGTTCAGCGATATTCTGGCTGAAATAGCCAGTAAGACCGGCGAAAAAATACAGGTAGAGGATTATGCGAAGTATAAACTGGACGGGGCCGGGCTTATAAGCATATACATTCACTTCAACAGCAAAGTCGGCACAATGGTGCAGATTGAGACCAGCGATGAACAAGTGGCGACGGCAGAATCGCTAAAGCAGACGGCGGCTGATATAGCGATGCACATTACGGCAACGAAGCCGTTGGCGTTGGATAAGGACGGCGTCAGTGCAGAGACAATCGAAAGGGAAAAAGTCATTTTCGCCGAGCAAATTAAAAACAAGCCTGCAAATATCATTGATAAAATTATTGAAGGCAAGATGAAAAAATTCTTTGCGGAGAACTGCCTTGTTGAGCAGCAATTTGTCAAAGACGACAGCAAAACCGTTGCGCAGGTTTTAGATGAGGCCGCCAAAGGAGCCGGCGGCAAGGCGAAAATAAAGAGATTTGTGCGGTTTGAAATCGGGTAGTGGATAGGCCACAGGCAGATAACGTATAGCGTTTAGAAGGATGGCGAAGAGCAAATATAAGCGTGTATTATTGAAGCTTTCAGGCCAAAGTTTTTGCAAGGCTGGGGAATTTGGAATTGACGGTGGTGCGCTTGAGTCGATTGCCAAAAGAATCGCAGAAATATGCAAACTCGGGCCGCAGGTAGCAGTGGTAGTCGGCGCAGGCAATTTTCTGCGGGGAGAGAGCTTTTCACAGGTCAGCGGTATACCGAGAAACACAGCCGATTATATGGGAATGCTGGCCACTATTATAAACGCCTGTGCGCTGCAGGAGACGCTTGAGAAATTGGGGCAGCCAACGAGGGTACTCAGCGCTATCGAAGTTGCAGCGATGTGCGAGCCGTTTATCCGAAGACGCGCGCTTCACCATCTTGAGCAAGGAAGAGTAGCGATATTGGCCGGCGGAACCGGAAACCCTTTTTTTACAACCGATACCTGCGCGGCGCTGCGAGCAACAGAGCTCGAGGCAGAGGTGCTGATTAAGGCGACCAAGGTAGACGGTGTCTACAGCGACGACCCTGAGAAAAATCCGGATGCGAAGCTGTTTGACAAATTGTCTTATTCCGACGTGTTGAAGAAGAACCTCAGAGTGATGGACCACTCGGCAATAAGTCTTTGCAGGGACAACGGTATCGCGATTATTGTTCTGAATATTTTCAAAGAGGGTAATATAAAGAAGGCCGTTTGTGGCGAGCAAGTGGGCACCTATATTGGTTCATAGTTGGGCCCCCGCAAAGCGGGGACCCTTCGTAGTTTGTCAGTGTTTCGTCGCTTGCAAGGACTAAATACGAGATATGAGGTGGAAGATGCCTACTAAAGAAATTATCTCAGAAAACAAATCAAAGATGAACAAAGCGGTTGAAGTGCTGCAGGATGAGTTAAAAGCCGTTCGGACCGGAAGAGCGTCGACGGGGCTGGTTGAGAATATAAAGGCCGATTATTACGGGACGCCAACTCCAATTAAAATAATAGCAGCTTTGTCAGCACCTCAACATGATATGATTGTGATTAAGCCATTCGACCCAGGTTCAGTCAGGGAGATAGAAAAGGCAATCAAGAACAGCGATTTGAACCTTGCACCTATTGTGGACAGAGGCCTGATAAGACTCAGTATTCCACCCCTTAATGAGGAAAGAAGAAAGGAGCTTGTTGCCCAGGTCAAGCAGATGAGTGAGCAGACAAAGGTTAGTATTCGTAACATCCGAAGAGACGCAATCAAGCATCTCGAAAAGCAACAAAAAGACAAGATTATCACCGAAGACGACCTGCAGAACGGCAAGAAACAAATCGACGATATTACCAAAGAGTGCACTGATAAAGTTGATTCGGTAGTCAAAAGCAAATCGGACGAGGTAATGCTCGATTGATTTGGTGAAAAGGTGCATAAGTTATAAGTGCACGAGTCAAAAACATCTTGTATCTTTACACTCTTGTACTTTTGTGTTTTTAGTTAATAATGTTTTTATCCGGAGATTAACTTTCTGGCGTAAGCCATCTTGACGATTTTGGGGGACGGACGGATGAGAGTGGAAAAGGATTTCAAAGCTGGGCCGAAGAAGAAAACCAGGACGAAAATACTCAAGTCAGTATTGGCGCTTGCAGCTGTTGTGATTGTATTAGTGGTTTTTGTTGTGCCGGGGATTGTGTCATCCGAGAAGGGTCGGAAAATAATATTAGCCGAAATCAACAGTTCCATTGACGGCGAAATAGATTTTGCCAGTCTTTCAATGAGCTGGTGGAAAGGGGTCAAGGTTACAGATGTTAGTTTTAACGATGGTGCCGGCCAAACCTCTGTCGAGGTGAAAAAAATCGTAACAAAACCCTATTACGGCTCCATTTTAATGGGGAGTTTGTCGTTTGGGGAGACGGAAATTTTAGAGCCGAGGGTGGAGATAAATCTTAGCTCTCCGCAGGCACAGCTACTGCAACGTCCTCAGAGAGAGAAAGCAGCCGTCAAAAAATCGCAACCAATTGCCCTACCAATCAAAAGAATCGAGATGATTGTCAAGAATGGTAATTTGAAAGTGACCGACCGGGGAGGGGGAACAGCTGATGTGGCTGGGATAAACTCCAAGCTAACGATTTTACCGTTATCAATATCATCAGGCAAATTGGGCTTTACAAAAGCCGAATATATGGGTTTGAATTTTGGGCCGACCGAGGTGGACATTCAAATTGAGAACGGCTTGCTGAGAATTGCGGCGTTTTCGTCGAGCGTCAATAACGGTCAATTTAATTTTGCGGGCGAGGCGGATTTGTCGCGGAAACCAACGTTGTTGAAAACGCCGGGGCCTATTTATGTTCTGAAAGATGTTCAAATCAACGATGAAGCAGCCGGAGGACTTTTGATGTATTTGAATCCTGTATTTGCGAACGCTGTTAAGGTAAGCGGCGTGGCGAATTTCGAATGCGAGAGACTTGTGATACCACTGGCGGGGGCCACTAAAAATGACATTGAAGTTATCGGCGCAATTTCGATAAATGAGCTTCGTTTGGAGACCAGCGATTTGCTCGGACAGATTCTTTCGGCGGCAGGGGTGAGCGGGCGGGGTGTGGATATTACTATTCATCCGACAAGGTTTGTTTTGCAGAACGGATTTCTCAGGTATGACGATATGCAAATGGATGTCGGCGATAACCCGGTCAATTTCAGGGGCGTTATCGGATTGGACAAAAGCCTGGATATGACGGTCACTTTGCCATATACTACGGCCGGCAGGACAGCGAGGGTCGGCAAAGAGGTTGAAGGCGCAAGAATATCGCTGCCTCTTAGAGGGACTGTCGACAAGCCGGAACTTGATTTAGGCAAACTGCTTGAAGAGCAATTGAAGCAACAGTTAAGGGAGCGATTAAGGGAAGAACTCGAGGGTGTGCTTAAGAAATAAGGGGTATGCTTAGGCAGAAGATTTCAGGTTAGAGAAGAAAAGGGGAATTGCGATGTTAGAGAAGATTTTAACTATGCCGACGGAGCAGTTAGGTAAGGTGAGCCGCTTTTTGGTTTTTCAAGTTAAACTGTGGTGGCATTGTACAAGACTTCTAATAAAGAATCGAGCCGGTCAGCAAGCAGCTGCGCTTTCATATCATACTATCTTCGGCCTTGTTCCTCTTGCGGTAGTAACATTATTGATATTTCAGTCGATTCCGGCATATAAAGGGGTTGGGGAGAATGTGAAAGGTTTGGTTTATAAACAGCTTCACCTTTCAACCATCGAGTATGTCGAACCGGCGAATCCGGAGAAGAGCATAAAGCTAACGGAGCATCTCGATGGTATAGTCGGGAGGGTCTTTACCGGAATGAATGAAGGGACGATTGCGTTGTTGAGCGCGGTGCTTATTATCTGGGCAGCACTGGGATTGCTGTCGACGATAGAAAAAGCGTTTAACAATATCTGGCATATAGGCAAGGGCAGAGATTTTCTACATCGAATGATTAATTACTGGGCGCTTCTGACGCTTGGGCCGCTGCTTCTTGGGGCCGGTGTCTATGTAATAGCCCGATACGCCGTCATCGGGCGGATAGAAAAGACCGTTTTGTCAAATGTTGCTCCTGCGGTTCTGTCTTATATAGTGGCGGTAGTCGCATTTTTCCTGCTTTATTTTGTTCTGCCGAACACAAAGGTGAGGGCAAGGGCAGCTATTTTTGGAGCGGCAGTGGCGGCATTGGCCTGGAGTTTTGCGAAGTGGGGCTTCGGGTTATACGTAATAAAGCTTATTCCTTATAGTGAGGTTTACGGTGTTTTGGGGCTTATACCGATGGGCGTTTTTTGGATTTTCATTACGTGGCTTATCGTGCTGTTCGGGCTGCAGCTGACATTTACCACGCAGCATTTGAAGAGCCTTGACGCGGCTGAGATTGCGGCGGCCAAGAAGAGGGAGGAATATTTTATAGCCAACGACCTTACCGTTATCAATATAGTAAGAGAGGTCGCCGCTGCTTTTGAGCAGAATAACGCTCCACTGGCAGCAGAAGTTATCAGCAGCAAATTGAATATCCCTGCGGAATTTGTGGAGAAGATTTTGAACTATCTTGTCGGCAGCGGGATTATAGTTAAGAGCTCCGAGCCGCGGGTCGGTTTTGTTCCTGCGAGAGAGCCGGCAAAAACAAGTTTGTCCGATATTGCCGAAGCTGTCGCTAAAGTAAGTTTTGCGCAGTCGGCAATCGGTCAGCCGGAGAGTCTCGAGCAAATAGCTCAATTGCAGCGAAGAACTTTGTCTCAATATAGTTTGAAGCAAATCCTCGACGCTGAAGAGAAGAGTTAAAACTATTTATTCGCCGATGATTTTTACGAGGACGCGTTTTTTTCTTTTTCCATCGAACTCGCCGTAGAAGATTTGCTCCCAGGGGCCGAAATCAAGCCGGCCATCTGTTACTGCAACGACCACCTCTCTGCCCATAATCGTTCTTTTTAAATGGGCGTCGGCATTGTCCTCGGTGCCGTTATGGCGATACTGCGAATAAGGCTTTTCAGGGGCCAATTTTTCCAGCCAGGTTTCAAAGTCGTGGTGCAGGCCTGATTCATCGTCATTGATAAAGACGCCGGCGGTAATGTGCATAGCGTTCACCAGAACCAGTCCTTCAGTAATGCCACTCTCACTCAAACACTCTTCGACCTATGGCGTAATATTAATAAATTCCCGCCTTGCTTTCGTATTGAACCACAATTCTTTTCTGTAGTTTTTCATATTCAGTCCTCAGTTCGTAGTCCATTGTTCGTAGTAAGTTTTTTGTACACTGTTTCGATGGTGTCAACCATTGTTTTTGGTGCGAATTTTTCCCTTACGAATTCCCTGCCCGCTTTTCCGAGCTTGTTTCTTAGCTCTTTGTTCTCTATCAATTCTGCGCAGGTCTTTGTCAATTGCTTAACGTCTTTTGGTTTGATAAGGCGGCCGGTGTTTTCGTTTACGACTTCGCGAGCGCCATCGACGTCGAAAGAAACGGCGGGTTTGCTGCAGAGCATTGCCTGCGGCAGCGTTCGGGCGAGTCCTTCCCGCAGAGAGCAATGAACGAGTATATCTGAAGAGGCGATGACGAGCGGGATTTGGTGCGGCGGGAGAAGTCCGGTGAATTTGATTCTGTCGGCCAAACCTAAACTGCTAACCTGATTTTTGTAATGCCCCGAGAGATTGCCGTCGCCGACGAAAAGCCAGACGGCGTTTTTGTATTGTTTGGAGAGCTGTTTGGCTGATTCGATAATGTAGTCGTGGCCTTTGAGCATAAAGAGGCGTGCAATGGTGACAAGCACGACGGCATCTTCGGCGATTCCGTATTTCAGGCGGAACACTCTTTTGAGTTTTTCAGAGATTGGCTGGAGAAAATCATCTTCCTCAATAGCAGAATAGACGGTTGTGAACTGTTCGGGACAGCCGATGCCGGCGGCGAGGGCCTGATTGGTCATCGCATCGGCGACGCTGATGAAGGAGTCGGTCCTTTTTGCGGCGGACTTTTCGACGGCGATGTAGAATTCATTTGTTAACTTGCTCTGGTAGGGATGAAAAGCCAGGCCGTGGATTGTGTGGACTATTTTCGTATTGCGTATATCGTATTGCGTATTGCGTAAACTATGTGCGGCGAATCTTCCGAGGATTCCGGCCTTAGCCGAATGGGTGTGAACGATGTCGGGTTTTATGCGCTTTAGGTGTTCTTTGATTTGGAGGTAGCTTATGGTGTCGTAAAGCGGGCAGATGGGACGTCTTAGTTTATCAACGACGATTGTTTTATATTTTTGGTTTTTGGTTTGTTCAAATAATCCACCTTCAGGACCTAAGGCAGGGCCTGTAATGAGCGTGACATCGTGTCCGCGCTCGGCGAGGAGTTTGCAGGTGATGAGGGTATTTTCCTGTGCGCCGCCGAGTATTAAACGGGTTATTATATGTACAATTTTCAATATTTAACCCACATCAGACACAGGCCCGCGGCGGGAGCGATGGGGCCTGCGGCCTTGCGGTCTTTTGCTTCGAGAATGTCGTTTATCTTTTCCGGATTCCATTTGCCTCTGCCGATTTCGACGAGGGTTCCGACGATATTTCTGACCATATTATACAAAAACCTGTCGGCTTCGATATTTATATAGACCCACTTGTCTTCCTGTGTAACCTGGCATTGCATTACGGTGCGAACTGAGTTTTCGCGTTTGTCTGCGGCGGAGGCGAAGGATTTGAAATCCTTTTGGCCGAGAAGCATTTTTGCGGCGGCGTCCATAGCGGCAATATCGAGGGCTGCGGGTCGGTGCCAGCAATTGCGGGTCTTCAGGACGTTTTGCTTTTTGCCGGTGAAGATTGTGTAGCGGTACAGCTTGCACTTAGCCGAGCCGGAGGCATCGAAATCCCGGTCGACTTCAACAGCCTCGGTAACGACGATGTCCCGCGGGAGGCGATGATTGAGCGCCTTGACGAAATTTTCGGTTGGTATCGGCGAGTCGATAAGGAAGTTTGCGGCCTGTCCGAGTGCGCTGACGCCGGCATCGGTTCGGCTGGCGCCATTTATTTTGATGAAGGTGCCGGTCAAATCGCCGAGTGCCTGCTGAAGCAGGCCTTGGATGGTATGTTTACCCGGCTGATTCTGCCAGCCGCTGTAATTGAGGCCATCATAGCTGATGGTTAATTTTATGTTGCGAGTCGCCATCGTGGGCGATTATAGCAGCTTTTCTGCGATTTGGACAGCGTTGAGGGCGGCGCCTTTTCGCAGCTGGTCGCCGGCGACCCAGAGATTTATGCCTCGGTTTTCAGTGACGGATTCATCCTGACGGATTCGTCCGACGAAGATATTGTCTTTGTCGGTGGCGTCGATGGGCATCGGGAAGCGATTGTTTTGTCGGTCATCCAATACTTCAACGCCCGGCGCGGTGCTCAAGAGGTCCCTGACCTGGTCGGGGTTGATAGGGTCTTTAAACTCAAGATTGATGCTCTCACAATGGGTGCGGAAGACCGGGATTCG
>Ga0315295_10005360_pt1 | contig 10951 bp, 13 predicted proteins | sample YL17G14_0_MG_FD_204453 | JGI IMG/M metagenome (GOLD analysis project Ga0315295, IMG submission 204453) | Sediment microbial communities from Yellowstone Lake, YNP, Wyoming, USA - YL17G14_0 | ecosystem: Environmental > Aquatic > Freshwater > Lake > Sediment | place: USA: Wyoming | collected...
TGCCGTTCCTTATCACTCAACCCGGTGATTGGTTCTTCACCACCTGGCTCGTACCCCAATGCCCGAACGACTTCTTGCAAACGATTACGAATTGTGGGATAAGAAAGGTCCAACTCAACTTCCATACGGGTGATCTTGCCCTCGCAACGGATGAATGTCTCAACAAATGAGAGCTGTTCCTTAGTTAATTGCGAAAACGGACCTCCCGTAAAGCGCCCTTCTATGGTGGTATCACAATCCTGGCAGTATATACGGGTGACGGTGACTTCACCGCCACAAAGTGGGCATCTGGTAGGTAAAGTGTTCATTCAGGGTCGTCTCCAATTTCGATAAGATCTTATGGTGAAGCGAGCGAGTGGACCAGGCTAAAGCATGATCAAAAAAGATGGGACTGAGGCTTCTTCAGCTGTTACTCTGGTATATGCATGTTCTTTAAGCCTGGTGCCCATATGGATCAGTGTGTCACCGAGCAGGGTAACACCACGGTCAATTATGTGTGGTTTGATCAGGCCGGATTGTCTGAGAGCCTGTCTGATATTTGCTTCACGGCGGATTCCCTCTTGATGGATTTGAACAAATTCACTCTCTAGATTATCCATAACGGCCTCCTTTTATAACCTTGTGTACAATTATTATTATACACAATAATTGATATTTGTCAAGGAATAAATGAATATATTCAATATTAATATTGAAATATAATAAGTTGATTTCAATTATATTGTTGAAAAGTTTATAGGTATTTAAGAAGGTGACGGTATTACAGGTTTTTCCTCGGCTACTGGCAAACCATTCGAATCGGCCAGCGCCAGGAAAACATCCTCCAGGGTGGGTTCGACCAGTTCAATACGGTCAACCTGGATACTAGCAGCCATAAAAGACCTCTTCAGGGTCTCCGCATCTACATTGATGGGAGTGATCGCGCGTAGATGGTCTGATGTGAGACCAGCACGTAATACATGGGCGGATTGTTCCAATACAGCCAACGCGGGTAGGAGGGGTTTAGCAAACACATCCCAGGCTAAACCAGGCAGGTAATGCTGCTTGAGCGCAGATGGACTATCCATGGCCAGCAACTTACCATCGCGCATGATCCCAATCCGTCCACAGTATTCAGCCTCATCCATGTAATGGGTGGTCACCATAGCAGTCACACCTCTGGCAACCAATTCGTAGATCAAATCCCAGAATGCACGCCTGGCAGTTGGATCTACCCCGCTAGTTGGCTCATCCAGGAAGAGCAGGCGCGGCTGGTGAACGATGGCAATGCCAAGCGCCAGGCGTTGCTTCCAGCCAGTGGAGAGGCTGCTGACACGCTCAGCCTCCAGGGCTGACAAGCCGATCAAGTTCAACACTTCCTCCAATCGAGCTCGTTCCCTGACACCATACAAACCGGCATAAAATGCCAGATTTTCTCTCGCCGTCAAATCATGATACAAGGCAAATTTCTGAGACATGTAGCCTACCCGCTCACGCACCCGTTCAGACTGGCGCACGATATCAAAACCCAAGACGGTAGCTTCACCTTCGCTTGGCTGTAATAAGCCCAGCAGCATACGTATGGTGGTGGTCTTTCCTGAGCCATTTGGACCCAGATACCCCACCACCTCGCCCGCCTTTACGCTGAAGGAGATATGGTCCACGGCGGTGAAGTCGTTAAAGCGTTTGGTGAGGTTATGGGTAAGAATGACTTCTTCAGACATGGCTCATCTATCCCTTTGCTGGGGGGCTTTGGCTGGCTGGCTTTCCAATAAGCTGATAAAAACATCCTCCAGCTGAGGAGTTATTAGGCGCAGCCGGGTCAGTTTGCCCCCCTGTGCTGGAATGATCGCCGATAGGCGTTCGATTACGATCTGCGTCGAGCCTGGCTGAACGCGCAAATGCAAGCGGTCTCCAAACATCTGGGCATCTTCCACGTCATCATCCGCCCTAGCAAGCTCACGCAACAGCGGGAGTGGCTCCCCATGCACCTCAAGGATGCGCCCATTTAAGGTTGAACGCAGCTCATCGGGTTTACCCTCAACGAGGATTCTCCCGTTGCGCATGAAAGCAACCCGACTACAGCGACCCGCTTCGTCCATATAGGGTGTGCTGACCAAAACCGCCACCCCCTCGTCCGCCACCAGGCGGATGATCAGCTGCCAAAAGTCCTGGCGGGTTACAGGGTCTACACCAGTAGTTGGCTCATCCAGTAAAAGCACTTTAGGTGAGTGCACCAATGATACTGCCAGACCGAGCTTTTGACGCATCCCACCTGAAAGCTGACCGGCGCGGCGATTTATGAAGCCCGCCAATCCTACAAATTCCAGGATTTCCATGCAGCGTGGCTGCCAGGCTTTTGCTGGGAGACCACGCACTTCAGCAAAGAAACGCAGGTTCTCCAATACGGTCAGCTCCTCATACATTGAAAAGCGCTGGGGCAGGTACCCAAGCTGTGACCTGGCTGAGTCTGTATTCTTGAGCATGTCCACACCGGAAATCTGAATGACTGTGTCTGCGGGGTGTTTGAGCTGGTTAGGCAGCAGGGCACCACACAGCAAACGGATGGTGGTGGTCTTGCCAGCACCATCCGGGCCGATCAAACCGTAGATCTCACCAGCTTCAACCGAAAAGCTGATATCATCCACCGCCCGGGTGGTGCCGAAGGATTTAGAAATATGTGAGACCAGGATGTGTGGCATGGAAAAATGATCGTCAATCAAGGCTGGTTGAAGGTCACATCAGCTGGCATCCCAGGCTTGAGCAGCCCTTGCGGGTCTTGCACCGCCATCTGGATGGCATACACCGTTGAACTTCGACCCTCCATCGTCTGCACATTGCGTGGAGTGAACTCTGCCTGATCCGCAATCCGGGTTACGGTGGCGGTGAAGCTCTGGTTGGGGAAAGAATCAACGCTTACCTGTGCCTCATCGCCCAGATTCACCTCACCATAGCGATTTTCAGGGAGATATACAGTGATGGTAAGATTTTCTAAATCTCCCAACGTCAGTGCAGAAGCCCCTGCCTGAATCACTTCACCAGGTTCGATGTTGCGTGACAGGACCACACCTAAAACGGGGGCAACTATGGTCAATTTTCCCATCTGAACATCGACCAGATGTAGGGCTGCCTGAGCCTGATCAATGGCACTCTGAGCCTGCGCTACTTTCGACTCAGCCAGGGTCACATTATCCTGAGCCTGGGTCAGTGTAGCCGCTGCAAGCTGAACCTGGAGGGAATCTTTACCCGTCAGGAGGGCATTGTAACGGTCTTGGGCAGTGTCGTAACGCTCCTGAGCCACTGCCAGCCCGGCGCGGGCTTCGAGAATATCGCTGGCTTCCTGGGTGGTTAGGAGCTCGTCATATGCGGTCTGAGCATCATCCAGCTCGGTTTTTGCCGTATCGTATGCTTGCTGGGCTGAGTCAATTAAAGCCTGGTTGTTTTGCATCCTAGAACGATCGAGCACATCCTGAGCATACAAAAATGCTGAACGGGCATGCGCCAAACGGGTTTCGATTGAAGCAAGGTTTGCATAGTTACCTGTCGACATAAGTGTATCAAAAGTCGCCTGCTCAACCTCCAAAGCGGTCCTTGCAGAATTCAATTCACTCAAAGCAGCTGACAGTTGTTCTGCATGGGTAAAGTACCAGACCGGTTGGTTAAATTCAGATGGTACAGGCTGCTGCCAGGCGGCGCTGCGAGCAGGTTGTGCCTGTTGGAGTGCCTGGGCAAGGGTCAGGTCATATTGTGACTGTGCAATTTTCTCGCTATCCAAGGCAGCTGCATAAGATTTTTGAGCAACATCCAACCCTGACTGAGCTGCATCCAGATTGACCTGCGCCTGGTATTGCTGGGCTGCCAGTAATGTGCCATCCAGCCAAAATAATGGGTCACCACCATTAACCCGACTCCCCTCCCTAACAAGCACCTCTGCGATCCGCCCAGAGATTTCAGGGGAGATGGTCACTTCATTTGCCTCCACTGTACCCGACCCTGTCAATACGCTGCTATTCGTCGGCGCATTTTGGTTGGTCACATACCAGTAAACGGCTGCAATAGCTGCCAGCACCAAAATGATGGGGATGATTATGCGTGCAATTTTCATAGTACCTCCTTATTCTTTACGCTTCAATCGAGGCGTTTGCGGAATCGCATAGATGCCAGGCTCATGATCGCCACACCGAAAATTGCCAGAGCGATGAAATCCTCTTTTACTGCGGAAATCCCAACGCCTTTAAGCATCAGTGAACGAATAATGACCAGGTAATAACGTAAGGGGAAGATATACGATATCCATTGTAAGACCTTGGGCATGGCTTCCAGGGGGAAGAAGAATCCTGCCAGGAAAAGGCTGGGCAGCAGCAACATCCAAACCGTGAGCATGGCTTCCTGCTGTGTATTGGCAATAGTGGATGCCAGCAAGCCAATGCCCAAACTGGAAAGTAGAAAGAGCAATGAAGCAGCTATGATCAGCCATAGGCTGCCATTGATCGGCACGTGAAACCAATAATGACCGATAACCAACACTTCAAATGTGTTCAGGAGCGCCAGGATCACATAAGGCAGCAACTTCCCCACCACCAGCTCCCACGGTCGGATAGGCGTGACAATCAGTTGCTCAATGGTACCACGCTCACGCTCACGTACGATGGCACTGGCTGTCAGGATCGAAGTAAGCGCAAACAGGATCATACCGATGACACCCGGGATCATGAAGTAGGCACTGATCAGGTCGGGGTTGTACCACACATTGGTGCTCACCTGAACGGGAGGCTGGATCACTGCTGCCTGACCACGCTTTAATAAACGCTCTTCAAGAACCTGTGTGGAATAAGCCTGGCCAATCAATTTTGCCGCAGAGAGGGCTGTGGAAGCGACTGTTGGATCAGAACCATCCAGAATAAACATCACCTGAGCTGATCCCCCGCCCTGAATGTCATCGCTATACCCAGGGGGAATGATCAGTCCAGCGCGTGCCTGTCCACCATCGATGAGGTCACCCAGCTCGGTTTCAGAGCCTACATCATAAGATACCTTGAAGTAATCGGCTGCACGGTAGGCATCCAATAAGCGGCGGGCTTCAGGACCTCGGTCCTGGTCATATACTGCCAGGGGCACATTGCGTACATCATTTGTGGCAGCATACCCAAGCAGGAAGAGCTGCATTATGGGGATGATCAACACCAGGATAAGGGTGCGTTTATCGCGGCCAATTTGGATGAATTCTTTTCGGATCAGGGAGCGGAGACGGGAATTAAACATGGTTAATCCTATGAATGGTCCATCAATTTTTTTTATTCCGAAGGAACGAGTACCCCATGGAGATAAACATCAATAAAGTATTTCATGGCATCTTCACGAAATCCTTCGGGAGAACCTGGAGCAAGGGCTGCTTCAGTGAGGTAATATCCAAAGAACAGACCCAAAAATGTGCGCAAAACCATAGGCGAAGGGATGGTACGGAGCTGTTCGGGGTAGGATCCCACCAAATGTTCCAGGATCTGCATCCCTTGCGGAAATATACTCGTAAACAGTTGCTGTACATGCACACTTTTAAACTCAACCATCTCGATATACATCAGGTTCATGAAATCTGGACGACCCTCAACCACCTTCAACATGCGCTGAAATGCATCCTGGACCAGATGTTCAAGATTAGTGCCTTGGGCAGCCAGGATTAATGGGAAGACCTGATGATAAGGATGGAAGGCTTGAAAAACCGCTTCGAAGACGGCTTCCTTATTGTCGAAGTGATTGTACAACCCGCCCAGGGCAATATTAGCACCCCTGGCGATCTCACGCATGGAGGTGCCATGATAGCCCTGCTTGATGAAAAGATCATGCGCCGCTTGTAATATGGCCAGGCGGGTTTGTTCTCCCCGTGTACGCGAAGGAATGGTCATAATCGATCCTAAACTTATATAAACGTACGTTCGTTCATATTTTAATCAGGTGGAACATCACTGTCAAGCAAATTAAAAGAAACATCCCACAAGCATAAAGCTTGTGGGATGAATAGGTTTGTCTATGGGGCTATTTTTCGTCACCACCGCCCAGCATTGCCACCGAGCGCAACAACCCAAAGACCAGCAACGCCAACTTTATTCCATCCATGGCGGTGAGGCTGGGAGGCTCTGCCCACTTCTTGGCTCGTTGGATGAATACATACGCTGCCCCCAAGCCGGTCCGCGCACCTACCACTCCACCAATTACCAACACCTTACCCGTCCATGTTGAATCCATCTCAACCAACTCACTAGTATCGATAACCAGATTTTCTTGCATGCTCATGGAATATTTCCTTTCATGATACTAATTTTTCTCAATCGTTTTACTCAAACCAGGCTACACGAGCCATTAAATATCATCTACAGGATGCTTAACAAATCTACCTGGATGGCGCACGACAGCCCAAATGCCCTTTGTCTTTATTATCGGCTGTGTAATCCGGTTGGAGTAATAACTGACCTTATGTTTCGCAATTTCAAAATAAAGCTGAACGATGAGGGCATAACGTGGGGTTATCCGTAAAACAACTGTGATGAGGTAAACAAAAGAGCTCAGGATAATCAGAAAAATGAGGGTAATAAATAAGGAGGGTAGGATCAACCAAATCGTTGAAACATCTGCCCATCGAGACAGGTCAGAAGAAGATTGGGGACCAGTGAAGATTATCAAAAAAGCCACCGTCAATACAAGAAGGACACCAATGAGCATGGGAAGCATGATCTGCCAAAAAACTTCCCGTTTGTGTTTGGCATGCGTCAGGGGGTTGCGCTCAGGAACCAATAACTTGTTTGGGGAATCCATTGTATTCATATTTTAGCATAATATTGTTAAATAGATTAATTTCCCTGCTGCCGTACCACCTCGAATATCAGGATGCTTGCAGCGATGGCAGCATTAAGCGACTCGCTACCACCAGGCATAGGAATATGCACCCTTTCATCAGCCAAAGAGAATGATTCCGGTCCCGCACCGCCAGCCTCCCCACCGATAATTAAGGCTGCAGGAGAATGGAAATCCGCCTGATAGTAAGGGATGCCTGCCGCAGAATCAGCCAGATAAAAGCGCAGTTTGCTGCCAGGGCCTTTTAGAATACGCATGATGCCATCCCAACCTGGTTGGTGAATCGGTAGCCGAAAATGAGCACCCATCCCGGCCCGCAACACCTTGGGGGCGAAGGCATCAGCACATCTGGGCGCGAGCAGCACTGTCTGCACACCAGCTGCGGCTGCCGTGCGCAGGATCGTCCCCAAATTACCCGGATCGCGCAATCCATCCAAGATCAAGACAAAGTCGAGGTTTGTTGGGATAGGTAGGGGATGTAACCCCAGTATAACCAGGATACCCTGGGTAGTCTCCGTCTCGCTGATGACTTTCATCACTGCCTCTGTTACCTGCTCAACTGGCACACCCCGTGCAGCAAAACCATCCAACACGACTTTCCCACGCTCATCCAGCTGGTCAGTGAACAATACTAATTGCGCCTCCCAACCTCCCCCCAGGGCTTCTTCTGCCAATCTCACCCCCTCAATGACAAACGCCTGCCCTGCGCGACGCGCTTTCGCCTGGGTTTGTAACTTGCGGATTGCCACAACCTTGGAATTATGAATGGAAGTGATCATCGTGTTCCTATGCATTCAGAAATACTTGAAATGTTTCCTGGTCAAACAACACCAGGCGGATTATTTTCAGGCAGGAATTGGAGGCTCTATCGATGAAATCCAGGATGCTAGCGCTGGTATATGCCGGTTCAGCATAAGTAATCAGACCGTGATCTCGCACCCATTGGCTGCTCTCCGCCTGGATCACTGGTTCACCACGCCTCACGATGGCTCCTGCCACACCGGCTCCATGTTCCAGATATTTATTGGTGGCATTAACAATTGCATCCACCGTTTCAGAGGTAATATCCGCTTGCCTATTTAAAGTGATTGACCGGATGGAAAAGTGTGAACTTTAAGCGTCTGAATCATTAATCATCCTGAAGTATTAATACCATTTTACCTCACTGTACACGGGTTAGAAAATAAGAACCCGTCTTCGGGTTGAAAACGGGTTCCAAGGAGTTTTGTGTGCAAGCTTGCTATGTGTGGAGGTTATGCGGCTTTTGCCTGATTAGCAACCGCTGCAAATGCCTGTGGGTCTCGCACTGCCAAATCTGCCAGCATCTTGCGATTGATGGCAATTTTAGCAGTCTTCATACCATGCATAAAGCGGCTGTAGGATAAACCATTCAGCCGTGCGGCAGCATTGATGCGGGCAATCCAAAGGTGGCGCAAATCGCGTTTGCGTTGGCGCCGGTCGCGATAGGAATACCATAATGACTTGAGCATGGCCTCATTGGCGCGCCTGTATAGACGATGACGCGTTCCAAATTGACCTGCATTCATCTTGAGGATTTTTTTGTGGTGACGGTGTCGATACGGACCAGTTTTTACACGAGCCATTGTTTTCTCTCCTGTGAACCCCTGGGCGCCGGTAACTCAGAGCTACCAGTTATATGCACCCAACGGCCACACCAAAAGGGTGGATAGGATAGGCTACTCTGCCTTCTTCAGGTAGGGAGCCAGGCGATGGACACGCTTGGTAATGCCGCGTCCTTTGACCGGGATCATTTCGGTGAATTGCTGCTTGACGCGCTTGGGTGTACGGCGGCGCATGTGGCTCTTGCCACCCTTGGTGCGCACCAAAATACCCGTCCCGGTGACACGGAAGCGTTTCGAGGTCGCCTTATGGGTCTTGAGTTTGTATTTCGTAGTTGTTTGCTTACGAGGCACGGCTAAAACTCCTTTTCACACAAAACCCCTTTGGGGGGGCAAATACACAAACCTCGGGAGGTTTGCACGTCCACGCCCGCGGGGAAATTATAATAAACTATAGATTTGGCTTACTTTTTTTTGTCTTGGAAGGAGCCAGAACCATTACCACACTGCGGCCTTCCATCATAGGCGCTTGTTCAATTGAGGAAACGTCTGCCAGCACTTCCGCAACTTTTTTTAAGTCAATCAGCGCCAGGTTCACATAATCAATCTCGCGACCCCGAAAACGTACGCGCACCCTTACCTTGTTGCCATCTTCCAACCATCCCCGGGCATCCTTAACCTTGAAACCCTGGTGGTAGATGTTGGTTTTAGGCCTAAGGCGGATCTCTTTGACTTCGATCTTGGTCTGAGCGCGGCGCGCTTCACGTTCCTTTTTAGTTTTTTCGTAGAGGAATTTCCCAAAGTCCATTACCCGGCATACAGGTGGTTCGGAATTGGGGGCTACCTCTACCAGGTCCAGGTCGGCTTCATTGGCCAAGCGGGTTGCCTCCTGTATGGAGACCACGCCTATATTCTCGTTATTGGCACCGATCAACCGGACTTCTTTGACTCGAATAGCCTCATTGATTCTATATTGGGTCGCGCTGATATGTTACTCCTCTCAAGACAGACGGTTAATATCGCTAAATGCCATTTTTATGGCATTTAGCGTGCACGATGATACCATAGTTTGCGCATTATCGTCAACATTTTTGGAGAAATGGCGCACGATAAGCGAGAAAGTAGAAAACCAGGAAACTTCCTCATGTGAGGGTCTGCTTTTACGCTCCATACTATAACATTATTGAAAATATCATCCGCGTAGGGGCGGCTCGAGAGCCGCCCCTACGACCCTTTCTTGCTACAAATCTCGCGAACGGTGACCGATCCGGTTCTTTGCCAGTTTAATGAACTCATCCACCGGCATGCCATCCGTACGAGAACCATCCCGCTTACGTAATGAGACCATCCCTTCCGACATCTCTCGGTCACCCACCACCAGCATGTATGGCACCTTGAAAAGCTGTGCCTGGCGGATTTTGGCGTTCATGCGGTCGTTGCTTAGGTCAGCCTCCGCCCTGATACCCTGTTCTTTCATCTGGCTCACCAGGCCCAAGGCATAATCATTATGGGCGTCGGTGATGGGTATCAAGCGCACCTGGTCAGGTGAGAGCCAGACGGGAAAGTTGCCGGCGTAATGTTCGAGCAGGAAGCCGATCATGCGCTCGTGTGTACTGAGCGGGGCGCGGTGGATGCACAGGGGCGTTTCTTCCTGCCCATCGCGGTTGATGAAGGTCAGGTTGAAGCGCCCTGGTTGGGCAAAATCCACCTGGTTGGTCGCCAGGGTGAACTCCTTGCCGATCACCGACCAAATCTGCACATCGATCTTCGGCCCGTAGAAGGCGGCTTCATCTGGCACCTCTTCATATGGTACATTACCATTGTCCATTGCCCGGCGTACCATCTCTTCCGTCTTGAGCCAAAGGCGCTCGTTATCCACATATTTCTTGCCCAGACCATTTTTATGGTGGGTGCTCAGGCGCATGATGTACTTGTCAATGCCAAAGATGTTGAAGTATTTGTGGTAAAGGTCGATCACACCCATGAACTCCTGCTCGAACTGTTCTTCGGCACAGTACATGTGGGCATCGTTCATCTGCATCGAACGCACGCGCATCAGCCCAAACAGCTCTCCGCTTTTCTCAAAACGGTAACATGTGCCATATTCCGCCAGGCGGATGGGCAGATCGCGGTAGGAGCGCGGCTTGCTGGCAAAGATCTTATGGTGCATGGGGCAGTTCATCGGCTTTACGTAGTACTTCACGCCTTCCAGTTCCATGGGTGGGTACATGCTCTCGGCATAATAGGGCAGATGACCCGAATGCAGGAAGAGGTCCTCTTTGGCCAGGTGTGGGGTGCGCACGCGCAGATAGCCGGCTTCGTCTTCCTTCTCTTTGGCCAACTTTTCTAGCTCATCGATAATGACACCGCCACGTGGCAACCAGAGCGGCAGCCCCGGTCCTACCTCTTCGTCGAAGGTGAAGATTTCCAGCTCCTTACCCAGTTTGCGGTGGTCACGCTTCTTGGCTTCCTCGATCTGCCACAGGTATTCTTCCAGCTCCTTGGAGGTCTTCCAGGCGGTGCCGTAGATACGCTGCAGCATG
>Ga0315295_10005361_pt1 | contig 10946 bp, 14 predicted proteins | sample YL17G14_0_MG_FD_204453 | JGI IMG/M metagenome (GOLD analysis project Ga0315295, IMG submission 204453) | Sediment microbial communities from Yellowstone Lake, YNP, Wyoming, USA - YL17G14_0 | ecosystem: Environmental > Aquatic > Freshwater > Lake > Sediment | place: USA: Wyoming | collected...
AACAATTGCGCTCGGTCTGTTCACTCTTGCTTTAGGAGTGAGCTTTTTCTTCTTTGCTAAAGCTCTGCTTGGGCTAATCTTTAGTCTTTCTTTAGTGGGAATAGGCACTGGAACAGTTTTGACCGCTCTAAATACAATCATTACCTCCTCTGCCGGGAAAAACGAACGTGGTCTGGTGACCTGCCTCTATGGTACGGTGCGCTTCTTCGGGGTCGCCCTTGGTCCGCCAATCTTTGCTTTAACCGAAACCATCGCCAAAAGCATCATCTTTCTGCCTTTTATAATTCTTGCTGTGATCACTGGTATCCTTGCTCTCTTTTTCATTAAACCATCCCGCGAACTCGAAAAAGATTTGCCCGAAAAGATTCCAGCGTAAAATTACTCATACAAAAAGATCAGCCTGATTTTTCAAGCTGATCTTTTCAAAGTCTCAATCAGATCAGTAATCCGAAATGTAGTTTCTTCATTTTCTCGTAAACCATAACTACTATGGTACTTCTCCAAAGGAATAAAAAATGAAATCCCTCCAAGCAAATTATACCATATCATCTTCATACTGCAAAGAATTCGTTGGTATTTACTTCATTTCGCCTCGTTTATCTGTATAATCGGAGCATTAATTACAAAAAATACCTCTATAAAAATATAAATTATCTCTCCCAATGTAAAAGCAAACTCGCTAAACATAAAAACAAACTCCCCAAATACAAAAGTAAACTCTCTAAATACAAAAGCAAACTCTCTAAATAGAAAAGAAAACTCTCTAAATGAAAAAGCAACTTCACCGATCAACAAAGCGATCTCTCTGGTGAACAAATCAAGTTGTCCTTAGAAAAAAGAGAGATCAATTATTAACAAAAGAACTTAATTTATAACAAAAAGCAGCTTATTTAAAGAAATCACACGTTTATTAAATGAAATTTTATAAATGAAAGGATGAAGCAGATGACCCTTCCTTTATCAAGTCTAAATGCTAATCTTAATTTAATGATCTCTGGGTTAAAGAATCATCTTTTACAGATTCAAAAACGGGGTATTGATGCCGCTTTTATTGAGCAGATGCATTCCTTACAACAGAAAATCTCACAAACCAACCATGAGCAAGAAATTTTAAAAGGTGATCTCCGCAAAAAGACTGCCGAACTAAATCAGTTAGTCCAAGAATCAAACTTGGTCTATCGCGAAGCCAAAAAGATCGTAAAACTGGAGATCGAGCAGAGCCTCTGGGTGCAATTCGGAATCAAGGACAGAAAATAACAGCCTCTCGGCTGCTATAAAATAAACTCTTTCATCTGTGACTTTACTTGGTAAAGATCTAAACGGCGATGCTTCAAGAGTGGCAAAGCGAGGCGGATCTCCTCCAGTTTCACTGAGTCGAGCATCACGACTCCAACTTCTTCGACAATATCCGCCTGATAGATCAAGTCACCCCAGGGATTTACGGCTAATGAATGCCCATAAGCAACATAAGCTGCCTTGGGGTCACGTGCCGGACTAGCACCGACCATATACAGCTGATTATCAATCGCCCGTGCTCGAAAGAGTGTTTCCCAATGTGCTGGACCAGTAGTCAAATTAAACGCGGCTGGAACTACCACTAGCTTTACATCTTCCTCATTCATCAAGCGGAAGAGCTCCGGAAAACGCAGGTCATAACAGATCGCTACTCCACATCGTCCGAATTCGGTTTCAAAAGTAGTAATACTCTCACCCGAGCTCAAAACTGCGGATTCTTTAAAACTAATTCCACCTGGAATCTCAATGTCAAAAAGATGCAGCTTGCGATGTTTGCCCACTAACTTTCCTGCTCGATTAAAGATATAAGAGGTATTGTAGAGCATCTCGCCTTCTTGCTCAGGAACTGAACCACCTACGAGATAGCAGTGACTTTCCCTTGCTAAATCGGATAAAAAACGAAACACCAGACTATTTGATTCTACCTCAGCGTAACTTGCAAAAAGTTCTTTCTGATACGGACAGGTAAACATCTCTGGTAAAACAACCAGATCTGCTCCTTTACTCACCGCCAACCGTACTTGATCCGCTGCTTTGGAGAGATTAGCTTCTTTCGAGTTGGTTACCTTCATTTGACAAATTCCCACCCGAAACTGCATTCAAACCACCTCGATCTCTTCCTTATATATTTTACTCCGCTTCAAAAACGCATTTTTGATCAAACTTATCATAAACTTTTTCTCTTTTGATCCTTGATTTCCTATCCGCCCAGCAGGATTTTTCAATAATTATTAAAATATCTTCTTGAGGTGATTTTTTGTGCTATATATTTGGAAGCCTGATACCCAACCTACCTTAGTGCCAGACTCCGATTTTCAAAAACAGATTTTAGAACCAGAAACTCTTTTTTGGTTTGATATTGCTCTCGAACCAACCGAGCTTCGTCATTATTTAGAACAGCTCACATTTTTGCATCCTTTAACCATCGAACGAATCTTTTCTCATGAATCCAGAGCTTTTTTGACCGAATTCGACCAATATCTTCATCTCTTAATTCATGAGCTAAATTATTCAAAAACATTTGAGGTTAATTTGGTTGATTGTCACTTCATCTTGAGTGAAAATTTTCTCATTACCATTCATCAAGACCCAATCAAAAACTTTGAAAGCTTTGTCTTTGAACCACCGCCAACTCGTTTCTTCAAAAATGGTACTGATCTCCTCTTTTACTATCTTGTCGAACCCTTACTTAGTTCTGGCTTTAACGTCTTAGACGAAATTGCAGACCTAACTGAAAATATTGAGGATCGAATTTTACCTCAGCCCGAGAGAGCACTCTTAAATGAACTCTTCGATCTCAAAAAAGATCTAATGAATCTACGGAAAGCACTTGCCCCAATGCGAGAGATCATGGCGCAACTTTCACGCCGTGAGAATACTTTTGTTGATGAAGCCGCCCTACCTTTTATGAGCCATCTTTATGACCTGATCATTCGTTTATATGAGATGTGCGAGCTGCAACGCGATCTCGTCTCGGGAGCTTTAGAGCTTTATCTCTCTTCCATCTCCAATCGCATGAATGAAGTGATGATGACCCTCACGGTCGTCTCCACTCTTATCTTACCCTTGACTCTGATCGTGGGCTACTATGGAATGAACTTTCGTTATTTTCCCGAAACCAATTGGCATTATGGGATTCCTTTTGTAGTCGGCTTAATGCTTACTGTGGTTGCTTTGATGCTTTGGTACTTTAAAAAACGCAAATGGTTTTAGAATAAATTAAACTTTCTGCCCCAACTGTGCCAAAATGAATTCATGCTTAAACCTTTATGTTTGATTAATTTTTCTAAAGCAATGAAGCGATAGATGATCTTTCGTGACTGAGTCGCTCTACTTTTCTTAAAAGTAGGCGCATCTGGACTTAAAAGACAAAGGGGTGGATAGAGCACGCACCACCAATTATGTCCGCGCCCTTTGCCCAAGGTCACCCTGAGTCCTTGATATTTACCAGCTGGAAGTAGTCCAAATGGATAAGCCCGCTGTGGAAAAAGAAACTGCCCTAATTGCACTTTGACTCGCATTGGTCGTCCCCGTCTTATTAATTCACGACGTACAGTTCGCTCTAGTAGTGGTAAATTCTTTTTAATAATCCGTCGCGCTCGTTTGGGATCTTCCACGCGCAATAGTAATGGTTCGGTAACTTTAATGATCCGATCCCGTACTCTTAATTTAGTAACCTGATCTACTGGCGCATCACTATTGGCGATCACATGCAAACGAATTAAACTCGATAGATCATATGCCTCACAAACTTTGCCTCGGGCGACGCTTGAGCCAAGCAACCCTATGCTCAAAAAGAATAATAAGATTAAAACGGAAGTATAGATCCGATTGCGAAACATCTTTCTACCTCCATCACTCTTTTTCACTGCCGGCGATATACCTTCGCATATGCTTTAAGGCATTTTTTTCCAAGCGTGAAACTTGAGCTTGAGAGATTCCAATGTCTTCTGCCACTTCCATCTGCGTGCGTCCATCAAAAAAGCGCATCTTCAAGATCTGGCATTCGCGTTCACTTAAACGCGACATTCCTTCACGAATCGAGACTCCTTCAAGCCATTGCCCATCTAAATGTCGATCATCACGAATCTGATCCATCACATAAATTGGATCGCCACCATCATGATAGATTGGTTCAAAAAGCGAGATGGGTTCTTGAATCGCATCTAATGCAAAAACTACTTCTTCACGTGGCACTTTCAGCTCTGCCGCAATCTCGGCAACGGTTGGTTCTTTTGAATACTTATTTACTAATGAATCTCTAACCTGCAATGCTTTGTAGGCAATATCTCGCAAAGAACGACTCACCCGCAAAGGATTATTATCCCGTAAATAACGCCGGATTTCACCAATAATCATCGGCACTGCATAAGTGGAAAACTTTACATTTTGGGAGAGATCAAAATTATCAATTGCCTTCATTAGACCAATACAACCTACTTGAAAAAGATCATCCACATATTCACCGCGGTTATTAAAACGTTGGATCACACTTAAGACTAACCGCAAATTGCCACTAATTAACTCCTCGCGTGCTCCTCTTTCACCACTTTTCAAACGATGTAGTAGGTCACGCATTTTACTACCCGATAACACTGGAAGCTTGGCAGTATTTACTCCACAAATCTCAACTTTATTTACTAGCATTGCTAAGATCACTCCTGATTAATCCATTAGCGCGCTTAAGATGATTATTGCCAAGCCGCGAGTCATTTATACCTTCTTGAAAAATTATCTTCTCCCAAAATACATCAAATTACCTGTTCAAATCAGTTTTATGTTTTTGTTTCCCCTCTTTTAGATTGAATAGTACTTGACAAAACATCAGCCTCAGAGTATTTTAAAACTAAAATTCAATTTAATAAAAGGAGTGTCCTTCATGTGTCGTTTCTGGAAGATCATCCTGATCTCCCTGTTTAGTATTTTACTAATCGGAACGGGAGCTTTTCTTTTCTGGGCTTACCATCCCTCGAATCCCATGCCCGAAGCAGTCGCTGTGATCAAATCATCCACTACAGATAGCCAAAAACATTCCTGGCTAACCTTTGTTCCAGCTCAAAAAGAAAAAACCACTGGAATCATCTTTTATCCCGGTGGTCATGTAGATTATCGTGCTTATGCCCCAATTACTGTCGCTTTAGCAAAAAAGGGCTACTTCAGTACCATTATTCCGATGCCCTTAAACCTTGCTGTTTTCGGCTCAAAAAAGGCTACCGAAGTGATTAATGCCTATCCTAAAATTAAAAAATGGGTCATTGCTGGTCATTCTTTTGGCGGAGTGTTTGCGGCACAATTTGCCAAAGCTAACCCAGAAAAAATCCAAGGAATGATCTTAATGGCTTCTTATCCAGCAGATGATCTCTCAAAATTAAAGCTACCAGTTCTCTCCCTCTCCGCAAGTAATGATGGACTCTGTACACCAAAAAAAATCAAGCAAACACGTCAGCTTTTACCCCAAAAGACCTCATTCTTTGTAATTCAAGGCGGAAATCACGCCCAATTTGGTAGTTATGGTCTTCAACCAGGTGATGGCAACGCTAGTATTAGTCGTACCGCACAACAAAAAGAGATTCTCAAACAGATCTTGGCTTTTCTGGAAGACAATTTCAAAAGATAATTCACTAAAAAAGCCAGAACTACTTTAAAAGCTAGCCCTGGCTTAAAAAAATCACTCTAAATCTAGTGCAAATCTTACTTTACATTCACAACCCCATTGCTTCCATTGCGTTGTTCAATGCTTTTCGCCCAATCCTTATCACCACCATCTTGGACAACCACCGCATTTTTCACGGCACCATTATCACCTGAGCTAAAAGTATAAAACGGGCTTTTCTTGGCACCATTTTTGACCGTCCAAGTATTATTTCCAACAAATTTAATCGTGACAGTTTCTTTCCCGCCGCCTTCTTTCTTCGCCCAACCGACAACGCCTTGATTATATTTATTGGCAGTATCAATAAACTTACAATCCTTAACCGTCATACTATTGCCATTGGCATTACCACCCCAGCTAACTTGTAACGGACCACCATTTGAATTATGCTCAATGGTAGTATTCTCAATCCAACTAGTCTCGCCCACATAAAGTGCATCATCATAAGTGGAGATGAAAGAGTCATAAATTTTTGCACCATGAGTTGAATGTACTCCATCGGTAGAAGGTTGTCCACGGGTATCAATAATCTTCATCTTGTGAATTTCTACTGGTGCCCAAGAGGTAATATGGAAATTGGCAGGATTTTTGCTCACAAAATTTGAGAGCTTCAAGACCGCCTTTTTATCATTACAAGTATATCTTATATTACAATAATCTCGATTTGGACCACCCTTTTTATAAGGCGTGATTGAATTATCAAGCACTGATTCCCAACCTTCACCAGCAATCTCGATACTTGAATTATGGGTAGCAATTAGAAAATTACCTTTCAAAGTAACTTTGTCTTTAATAATAATCTTTTTCCAATCACCTGGAACTTTATATTTTGCTCCAATAGTAGCATTCTGGGTAAAAGTAGCTACTCCATCTTTAACATTTAATCCTGGAACATTCGCATAATCATTGCTGATACTATCAGTTACTTTAGTAAGCTGAGTTTCCTCTGTCAACTGTTTCTGCTCATTATTATTACAGCCAGCTAAAACTGATAATCCAAGTACTAAACCCAATGTCGAAAAGATCACTCTTTTCATTATTTTCATCCCTCTCTTTTCATTAATTTTCTTTTGATATTCCATAAATATTTCCCATAAATAGAATCATTAACCATTTATATTGTAAATTATTCGACCAATTTTGTCAATTATTTTTAAGAATTTTCTAACCAATTATATATAATTTAGAATAATAAATTATATACAAAACTTAAATGAACCAGAAACTATCCCAAAATTAAATCTCTTAATTCTTGTCGAATTAAGGTAAAAAACAGACTGCCAACCTAAGGAATGGGCAGTCTGTTTAATCAAATTAAATTCAGTCTAAATCGATCACGATTTTAATCGCATCTTTATCAACAATAATCTTGATGTCTGCATCTAACTCTGCGTCCGAAACAATTGCAATCTTGATCTCCAATTGGTCATCATCATCGTCTTTGATCTCTTGACGATTTGCTTTAATAACCTCTTTAGCTAAAACTTTGGCACGTCTTGCATGAAGAATAGCTCTTTCATACCAACCAGCTCGGAAAAGTTCGCGAGCACGTTGTTGATGAGCAACTGCTTTTCCTAAACCAGTATAGATGCCACCTTTTTTGGCTAATTCTTGTGCTTTTATGATAGTATTTCTGCTCTTAGTTAAAACTAACTTTGCTTTGGCATGTGCTGGTAATGTAGTAACATCTTTCGCTAAAACCGCCACTCCAGTACAGCTAATTAAGATCGCGACCATTAAAAACATTGCAAAAATCTTCTTCATTCTGTTTTCCTCCTGAAAATAATTACCCTTCTTTTACCACACTTGGTATCTGTAGTAATAGACGTTAATTCTCGTAAATGGTTCAAATTATTTGAAAATTTTTTTCAAATAAAAAACTGCCGCTCTATAAGGGCGACAGCTTTATATTTCTTACTACTATGAATAATTAGTCGATTACAATTACAATTTTGATTGCATCTTTATCAGCCACAATTTTGATATCCATATCTAATTCTGCATCAGAGACTACTGAAATCTTGATATCCAACTTGTCATCATCTTTGTCTGCAATCTCTTGACGATTTGCTTTAATAACCTCTTTAGCTAAAACTTTAGCACGTCTTGCATGAAGAATGGCTCTCTCGTACCAACCAGCTCTGAAAAGTTCACGAGCACGTTGTTGATGGGCAACTGCTTTACCTATACCAGTATAGATGCCACCTTTTTTGGCTAATGCTTGAGCTTTCTCAATCTTAGCTTTGCTATTCATCATTACTTCTTTAGCTTTCATATACGCTGGTAAAGTATTTACCTCACGTGCAAAAACCGCAGCGCCAGTACAGCTAATTAACATGGCGACCATTAAAAACATTGCAAAAATCTTCTTCATCTTGTTTGCCTCCCTGAAAAATTTTTTATTTTTATTTTTACTTTTTTTTGATTCAACATTGAAGACGAGATTCCTTTCTTAATAGTTCCTTTTAAATACAAATTTACCGTAATTTAATCTTCGTACAAAATATAACCAATTAAAAAGGAGCACCTACTGGCACTCCCTCTTTTTTATGATAAATTATTAATTATTTAAATCGCATTATGTACAAAGCAAGCAATCCGATCCAGTGGAATATCAGCTACTGCACCAAAACATCTGTCTTGGCATTTATCTGAACCAAAATCGTCTTCACGGTCACAACAGCCATCACCAATTGCGCAACATGGAGTAGGTCCGCGCCGAATCACTAAGCGTGCTTGGCAATTATTCACACTCATCAATACTCCAGTAAAGCCGCCTCCAGAAGGACCGCCACTCGTAGTATAGATGGTTACGGTTTCCCCAATATGTTGACATAATTCGTTCCACATTACAAAAATCCCCCCTTTTATCTGTTCTATTAATAATCTATGAAAAAAATTCAAAAACATCTACATTTCCATTACTAATGCCTATATATTTATGATTTTTACATTTACCATTCTTAAATTACTTAGCAAAAATAAAGAAAGGGAGCATTAAAGCTCTCTCCCTGATTTTTTGAAAAAATTAGATTGCATTATGTACAAAACAAGCAATGCGATCACATGGAATCTCAGCTACAGCTCCGACTCTAAAATCTTTACAATATTCTGACGTTCCTCGATCATCTACACAGCCATCACCAATCGCACAACATGGTGCAGGTCCTTGACAAACAATTAAACGCACATAACAATCAGTAGCAGACATCAAGACTCCAGTAAACCCACCACCAGAGTTGCCACCGCTGGTAGTATAGATGGTTACGGTTTCCCCAATATATTGAGGTAATTCCTGACAAAAACAACTTTTATTCTCTTCCTGACAAAGGCATTTTTTATTCTCTTCCTGACAACATTTATGCTTTGACATTTTTATTTCCCTCCTCAAAATTTATCACCTATTCCTAAGATAATCTATGACAATAAGTCTAAAAGGTCGACATAATTATTCTTTTGGTCTATAAACTTATGTTTTTCGACCATAATTTTTCATTAAAAAAGATGACCCAAAAGGTCACCTTTATAATAATATAATTTTAGCTTAAATTGCATTATGCACGAAGCAAGCAATGCGATTTAATGGAATATCTGCTACTGCACCAAAGCATCTGTCCTGGCATTCATTCATATCCCGTTCATCGTGACAGCCATCACCAATCGCACAACATGGGGCTGGACCTTTCCGAATTACTAATCTGGCATAACAATCATTCACACACATTAAAACTCCAGTAAATCCTCCACCAGAAGGACCACCACTCGTGGTATAAATTGTCACGGTTTTACCAACATATTTGCATAAATCATTATTATTATTACACATTATCAAATTACCTCCTTTTTGATCACCAACTTCTACTGATAATCTATGATAATCAAAAAGGATTGTCGACATAGTTGTTCTTTTCGTCTATATACTTGTGTTTTTTGATGAATGACTAAATCATATATTTTCAGAGATTTCATCACTCAACTCATTCACATCATCAGCTTGGCAAGGAAAATGCTGCACTAAATGCTCTCCAGCTAAACTGATTCCCAAACAGACTCCTGCCGCAAACTTACCCACACGAAAAAGCTGCTGCATCTCTTCCTTCGTCTGATCCCAAAAATTCTCTGGTACAACCCGATCAATTCCATGATCGCCAATAATCGCAAACTTTCGTTCCTCAATTGCCAGATAGATCAAGACCCCATTTTGTAGTTTAGTTTGCGCCATCCCAAGCTTAATAAAGACCTCTTGCGCTCGTTTGAAAGGCTCTCCGCCACTACTTAGCTCAACATGAACCCGAATCTCTCCAGAGGTTAACTTTTCAGCCACTTGAATCGCGGCGAGAATCTCTTCCTTCTCTGGCGCTGAAAAAAATGACTTTCGCTTTAATAAATTTGACACTGATTTAATCCTCCTTCCCTCAGCTTACCAATCACCACTCGAACCACCACCACCAAAATCTCCACCACCACCACTAAAGCTACTATCGCTACCGTTTGAACCACCACCGCCCCAGCTACTTCCACCTCGACTTCCCATCTCAAAGCCACTGCCCCAATACCCAGGCTCACTATAGCCACCACGATAATTTCGTCTTCGCCCGGCTTGATTTCGAATCCCCGAGATAATGAAGATAATCATAGCAACTACAAATGCAAACGGCAACGCCGTATCTTTCTTTTTTGTTTTCGTAGCAACTGGATTTACTGTCTCTGGTGATAATGTTTCACCTGTAATCTCTGAGATGATCGTGTTTACCCCAGCGAGAATTCCCTGATAATAGTTACCTGCTTTTAGATGTGGATTAATTCGTTCGCGAATGATCCAGCCTGCTTTACCATCAGGAACTTTTTCTTCTAGACCATAGCCAACTTCGACCCGCGTCTTGCGGTCTGCTTTAGCGATTAGCAAGATCAGACCATTATTTTTCCCTGCTTGACCTGGTTTATTTAATTTAAAAAGTTGCTCCGTAAAGTCTACTACATCTTGACCTTCGAGACTTGGAATCGTCACTACCAAAAATTGATTTCCAGTTTTTTTAGCAAAATCACTCAATTTCACTGCCAAAGTCTGCTTTTCAACCGCAGTTAACATTTCTGCTTGATCAGTTACATACTCAGTAATCTTAAAAGGAGTTAACGCCCATACTGGAGCTACTAAGCCCAATAATAAAAAAAGGGCGATGATTAACGAAAGATTACGTTTCATCATCAGCCGCCTCCAATCTGCATTGTTATTGATTAAAATCCACCACTGGATTTTCTTTTGCCGCGGTTGGCACTT
>Ga0315295_10005363_pt1 | contig 10944 bp, 2 predicted proteins | sample YL17G14_0_MG_FD_204453 | JGI IMG/M metagenome (GOLD analysis project Ga0315295, IMG submission 204453) | Sediment microbial communities from Yellowstone Lake, YNP, Wyoming, USA - YL17G14_0 | ecosystem: Environmental > Aquatic > Freshwater > Lake > Sediment | place: USA: Wyoming | collected...
AAGGTTGGGCTATAAACTGATCTTGAAATGATTAATGTAAAACATTAAAACGACGAATATCATGAAAAAAAATATACTTCATATAATCACCGCTATCATCCTATTAATTTATAGTTCAGGATCGTTATTCGCTCAGAGTACAATAAGAGTCACTGTTATATCTGGAGCAGGAGGGACACCGGTGGAAGGTGCAGCTATTACACTTGGCGGAGATTTGGTAGGACTTACAGACGCAGCTGGTAAATTAATACTTGGTGTTCCAACAGGTGCAAATACCTTGGCAGCTATCTATAATGGGGAAACCAAATCAAAAGATATGACCTTTGCTTCTGGAGATAACTGGATGAATTTTTGGTTTGATCCACCAAATTTACCATCCGATTTTGATGGGAATTATTACCATACAGTAGTTATTGGTACTCAAACATGGATGGTTGAAAATCTTCTGGTAACCCATTTTCGGGATGGGACAAACATTCCCAATGTTACTGATGCTACAGCCTCGATGAATCTTACCACTAGTTGTTATTGCTGGTACAATAACGATTTTAGTACATATAAAGACACTTACGGTGCTTTATATAATTGGTATGCTGTGGGCACTGGCAACTTATGTCCTTCCGGCTGGCATGTACCTGATCATGACGATGAATGGACGATCCTCTCAAATTATGTGGGTGGTGATGTTGTAGCCGGAGGCAAATTGAAAGAGACTGGTTTTACTCATTGGAACAGTCCAAACGAAGGGGCAACAAACGAATATGGTTTTACAGCCCTTCCAGGTGGCTACGGGATCGGGGTATCCACCCATATTGGAGCTCAAGGTAAATGGTGGACTGCTACAGAGAGACCGCCAGATAATGCTGTGAACCAGGTCATGTTCTCGACATATCAGGCTTTAACTATGGGAGAACAAACTAAGAAATATGGCGCTTCTGTTCGCTGTATCGCGGATTCACCGACAGCAACAATTAGTGGAACAACAACAGTATGCCAGGATGCACCTCCTCCTGATATCACCTTTACGGGGGTAAATGGTACTGCACCTTTTACCTTTACCTATACAATAAATAGTGGATTCGATCAGACTGCAACAACAACCTCAGGAAATAGTGTGACTGTTTCTGCGCCAACCGGTACAGTAGGTACATATACATATACTCTGGTAAGTGTACAGGATGCATATAGTACTGAGGCACAGACAGGAAGCGCTACAATTACTGTAGCACCTGTTAACATAATTACTCTGACATCGGTTGGGAGCACTATCTCGCAAACCATTTGTACCAATACAGCTATCACCAATATTACCTATGCCACCACAGGAGCTACAGGTGCTACTTTCAGCGGTTTACCCGCAGGTGTAACAGGTGCCTGGGCAGCCAATATAGTGACTATAAGCGGAATACCTACAAACGCCGGTCCCTTTTACTACACGGTAACCTTAACAGGTGGTTGCGGAACAGTAACAGCAAACGGAACTATTACTGTCAATCCATTACCAAGTGTACCATCAGTTGGCGCAATCACTCAGCCTACATGCAATGTTCCGACAGGTAGCTTAATATTAAGTGGTTTGCCAGCTGATGGAACCTGGACATTAACAAGAAATCCCGGTGGAACAACTACAACGGGAACAGGAACAAGTACTACAATATTTGGACTTCCAGCCGGAACAACAAATACCTATACCGTGACCGATGAGGCAGGATGTACTTCACCAGCGTCAGCGAATGTCGTCATCGATCCACAACCTGAAACACCAACAGCTACTTCTACTGCTGCTACAGCAGTCACACTAATCACAGCTACATTAAATGGGGCTGTAAATGCAAATAGTGGAAGTACTATTGTTACTTTTGAATACGGCACATCTGAAAGCTATGGCAATGAGATACCTGCTACGCCAGGTACAGTTACTGGAACAGATATTACAACTGTAAATGCCAATATCACATGGCTGATGGCTAACACTACTTATCATTACAGAGTTAAAGGAGAAAGCTCTGGATGCACAACTTATGGCGATGATTTAACTTTTACAACCTATAATCCTGATGCGATCCAGGATATTGATGGAAATTACTACAACATAATAGCAATTGGCTCTCAGATATGGATGGCTGAGAATTTGAAAACAACTTTATTAAACAACGGCGATCCTATACAAACTAGAACTGATCCAGCAGAATGGGCTAATCTTGGCTCTAGTGTAAATAGAATTCCAGGTTATTGCTGGTACGATAATGAGATCTCAAACAAACAAGTTTATGGTGCATTATATAATTTCTGGGCGGCCAATGTAGATAACTTATGCCCTGTCGGCTGGCATGTACCAAGCGGTAGTGAGTGGTTCGCTTTGATGTTAACTCTGGACCCTGATGCTAATCCTGATATGTTTATAGGACCTTTAAGTACAATTGCAGGAGGAAAACTTAAGGAAGCAGGAACGGTTCACTGGCTAAGTCCAAATGATGCAACCAATGAATCTGGTTTCACCGCCTTACCTGGCGGCTATCGAAGTAATTCAGGGGCTTTCTCATTAATTGGAGAAAGGGGTTTCTTTTGGTTAAATGACCTTCAATCCAGAGCTTTATTTTATAACAGTAGCAACGTGACTGGGAGTGAAGGTTCCCTTCCCGGCGGAAGATCTGTTCGTTGTCTACACGATGAGTTAACAACACCAACATTAACTACTACTGCAATTACAAACATAACCCAAAATACAGCCCAAAGTGGAGGAACTGATATTAATGACGGAGGTTCAGCAATAACAGAAAAGGGTGTATGCTGGAGCACTTCACCAGCTCCGACGACGGCAAATGACTACACATCAGACGATACAGGAACCGGAACTTTCACTAGCACTATTACTGGTTTAAATCCTGGCACAACATACTATGTTCGAGCTTATGCAACAAATGCTGTGGGAACTGCTTACGGTAACGAAATTAGTTTTACTACTTCTGATTCTGATATTGATGGAAATTCCTATAGTGCCGTGACAATTGGATCTCAGGTCTGGATGGGTGAAAACCTCAAAACCACAAGATGTAATGATGGCACACTCATTCCAAATGTTACTGATCAGACTAATTGGGATGCACTTTCAACACCTGGATATTGCTGGTATAATAATGATGAAGGAACATATAAAAATCCCTATGGGGCATTGTATAACTGGCACGCAGTAAATACATATAAACTATGTCCGACTGGCTGGCATGTGCCTACTAACGATGATTGGGTTACTTTAGCCACTTATCTTGGTGGCACAAGTGTCGCAGGAGGAAAACTCAAAGAAACAGGCACCTCTCATTGGTCACCTACTAATACAGGAGCAACCAACGATTATAATTTTACAGCTCTTCCAGGCGGCGCGCGTTTCTCGATATTCTCACACATCGAAAGCTACGCTTACTTCTGGGTGTCTTCTGCCAAGTTTTTTGATGAATATGTTTCCTCTACATCAACCAATGCCTGGCGCCAGCAAATTAACTATAACGCCACCACTCTCTGGAAGGGAAATAACTCCAGGGCTTTAGGATTATCTGTCCGTTGCATAAAGGGTGCAATTAATCTTGCTTTATCCACAACAGAAGTGACCTCAATAACTCAAACGTCTGCAAATAGCGGAGGCAATATTGTCTATGACGGTGGTTCACCAGTGACAGATCGTGGTATCTGCTGGAATACAAGTCCAAATCCAACAATTTCAGATAATCATATTTCTGAGGGTCTGGGAACAGGTATTTTTACAACCTCATTGATTGGTCTCACTGCTAATACTCCCTATTATGTCAGAGCCTATGCCACAAACAGTTTCGGTACATTTTATGGAGATGAAATCAGTTTTACTACCTATAAACCTGATGCTTTTACTGATGTTGAGGGAAATTATTACAACCAAGTAATAATTGGCACCCAGACCTGGATGGGAGAAAACCTTAAGACCACCAGATATAGTAATGGTGACATTATAGGAACGATTGATCCCATAGTACCCACTGAATATTCTTTCGGAAGCAATCCAAAATACCAATGGGCTTATGCATACAATGAGGGCAATGTACTTACTTATGGCAGATTATATACATGGCATGCTGCAAATGACAGGCGTAATGTATGTCCGACCGACTGGCATGTACCAACGGATGCAGAATGGACCGCACTGTCTGATAATTTGGGAGGGGAAAGTGTTGCCAGTGGTAAACTTAGAGAAATAGGTACAACTCATTGGCTAAGTCCTAATACAGGTGCAACTGATGATTATAGCTTTACAGCACTTCCAGGAGGCTGGATGTGCGTTGTCGATGGTCCGTTCGATGTGCTTCATAATGCAGGTTTCTGGTGGACAGCTACGGAAAATGCTGCATCACAGATGAATGCATATTTCAGGCAAATGAGCACCGGGGGCGGATTAATAGGGAACTATGTCAGTAAGGGTTATGGCCTTTCTGTCCGCTGTTTAGCCACTCCGGCCATAATGGTGACAAATGTCGCCGATGACGGTGCAGGAAGCTTGCGAGATGCAATAACCATTTCCAATGCCAGTGCTGATATTCCGGAGTCAATAAAATTCGACATCCCCGGTGAAGGGCTGCATACTATTCAACTTCAATCACCTTTACCTACAATTACTGATCCTGTAGTTATTGATGGCTATGCTCAACCTGGTGCCTCTGTTACTACCTCAACAATGCTTATCGAACTTGACGGGACAAATGCTGGCACAGGATCTGACGGATTAACTATCAATACAAGCAATTGCACTATAGCAGGACTGGTTATCAATAAATTTTCCGGAAATGGAATTCAAATTACCGGTGGAACCGGAAATATAATAAGCGCCAACTCAATCTATAGCAATGCTGGGCTTGGGATAGAATTGGGAAGTGATGGGGTGACTCCCAATGATTCAATTTTTAATGAACCTGATAACAGATATGAATATGATGAAGACAATGGCCCAAACAACCTTCAGAACTCCCCTGTTCTGAATAAAACTGTAATAAGTCTGGGAGAGATTTATATTGATGGACATATAAACAGTCGCCCGGGCAAAAATTACACCCTTGAATTCTTTGCCAGCAAGCTTGCTGATGATACCGGCTATGGGGAAGGACAGACCTATCTGGGCTCGGCGACAGCAACAACTGCCGATGATGGTAGTGCTCTTTTCACAAATTTGACATTCCCTTATCAAACAATTTTTGGAGATGTTATTACTGCTACCGCAACCGATCCTGACGGAAATACGTCTGAATTTTCAAAGGCCATTGGCGGCTTGCCAGACCAGCAACTAAGTAATACCTCGTTGGATTATTATGTCAATCCTACCGGCATACCAAATATAGCTGATGAGAATAAAATTGTTAACGCGGTCAATGATGCATTTAAAACATGGACCGGAATCACAACTGCAAATTTTACTTTTAATTATGTAGATGTAACTGATGAACAATATGCTCATATTGATGGACAAAACCTGGTTTCATTTAGTGATAATGAATACCTGTTTGGCGATGGCGTACTTGCAATTACTGCAAAAACCCTGAAACTGGGACCAACAGATGCAGAAACCCAAATCCTGGATGCTGATATTATTTTTAATCCATACTTTGTAAAACATCAATTATGGAACTTTGGAATTGCGGATGATCTATTAAATACAGGATATTTCGACATCCAGAGCATAACAACTCATGAGATTGGCCATATTCTGGGATTATTACATACAGGTGTGCATAACTCGACCATGTGGTTTGAAATGGGTCAGAGCACTGATGCACGAAGCCTTGAGCAGGATGATGAATCCTGGGCAAGCTATAAGTACCCGGAACCAGGCAATAATTTTGGTTCGATTTCGGGACATATTACATATGGATATGACCCGGCTTTGACTGAGCCGATAGCAGGGGCACTTGTATTGGCAATTAATACAGCAACTGCTGATACAGTGCATTCATACAGTGACGTCAATGGCAATTATCATGTTCCTGGTCTGATTGCCGGTTCTTATAATGTTTATATTGAGCCGCTTGATGGAGATGTTAGAGGCCGTCCGCTTTATCCCCGGAATATTAGCTTATATATATACTGTAATACCACCAATTTTGATTACCCGGGGGAATATTACAGTAATGATAATGAAAGTGCTGAAGAAACAGAAGATATTATGACTCCTGTAACGGTCAATGCCGGATCCGAAACATCCAATATTAACATTGTTACGAATAGAGACATTACGAATCCGACTGTTGTATCAGTTACTCCTCCTGATATAAGCATCTCACCTGATGTAATTATCAAGTTCTCAGAACCCATGGATATGGCTACTCTGATAAAAGAGAACTGTTATTTAATAAAATCAGGGGAGACCTTACATATCGGAGGAAGTTATACCGAACTGGAGGGTGAAACTAATGCAATACTTTTCTATCCCGAAGAAGTCCTGAATTATAGTACCAGCTATACTCTTACTATCACAGAAGACGTAACTGATCTGAAGGGGCTTCCAATATTAGAGACCTACGAATATAGCTTTACAACCGGTGCTGGTGATACCAATCCCCCGACAATAATAGGCATTATCCCTGCAGATGAAGCTACCGGGGTACTTGTGGATGACAAGATAGTGGTATCTTTTTCTGAGGCCATGGATAAACTTACTGTTCAGAATAGTTTCTCTATTAGTCCTGACATCGGACACACTTTTGCCTGGGATAATGAGAATAAAACAATGACTGTTACTCATTTATCAAGTTATACAGAAGGCTCAACTTATAATATTGGAGTTTCAACTGGTGCTGAAGATATGAGTGGGAATGCAATGCTAAATAATGTTTCCAGAAGTTTCAGTGTGGTATCCGCAGCACCACCAACGATCGCTTACCTTGAACCAGGTCAAACACTGGGATCAGGAATTACTGTAAAAACACCTATTGTTGCAGATTTCTCTGAACCAATTAATACAAATACGGTAGATGAAACCACATTTAAATTACTTAAAGGAGAGGCTGATGGAACTCCTGTTACAGGTACTTTCGAGTTTTTAAATGAGAATTTACGAGTGGTATACCGACCTGGTGCAGATTTGGATTTCAATCAAAAATACACCGTTATCCTTACAACAGGAATTCAGGATGTTTCACAAACGCCTCAAAATCTGCAGAGTGAGAAAATCGTCTCATTTACTACTGAAGATAAACCTTCTGTACCCTCTATAGGATTTATTGATCCTCCAAGCGATCATGTAGGAGCAGTGGTTACAATTGGTGGGAAAGGTTTCGATCCGGATCCTTCTAAGAATACAGTGACTTTTTACAATAATGTTGTAACCCCTGTTACAAGTGCTTCACTTACCAGCCTTTCTGTGAATGTGCCGGTAGGAGCTGAGTCGGGAATAGTGCATGTGAAGGTGAATGGAGTAATGGAGGATGCCTTAAGCCCATATGATTTCCTCGTAATTCAGCCATATTCAGATCCATGCAATGAGGCCAGAGGCAGCGCACAGACAGGGGGTAATTCAAGGGATGTCGCTTTGGATTTTTCCGGTTCGAAGGCATATGTTACCAATTCAGGTTCCAACTCAGTTTCAGTAGTTGATATTGCATCATTAACAACGGTAAAGACTATACCTGTCGGGGAATATCCATTAATGATCGATATTGATCCTGAAGGAACCAGGGCGTATGTTACAAACTTTGGCTCTCGCACAGTTTCAGTCATTGATCTTTCGACGGATGAAGAAATTAAGAAAATCAATGTAGGGATAAATCCATATGACGTGGCAGTTAGTCCTGATGGGGAACATGTATTCGTAGCTAATTATTCCTCTCCGGATGTTTCCGTTATTGATGCTGATCCGACGAGCGGCGGATTCGACCATGTGACTTCAAATATACCCACAGGAACCAGAAACAGGAAGATGGATATTGATGCCAATTCAAGCATGATAATAGTGACAGGTGATGATGGTCTGAAGATTATTGAACTGATAAAAACAGAATTTGGCTTTGACTATTCGACTACCAATGCAAGTTCCGGGACAAGAACAAGAGATACTAAACTTATCACAGAAGCCGGACTTGCGGTAGTATCGACCATGGATGGCAGACTTTTGTTTATTGGCATTACCAAGGGAACCGACACCTTCGGGGCAGTTGTTGCAAATTCCAGTTCCGGTGCCAGGGCAGGACAGGTTCAACCTGATTTCAGCGGAGTATTTCTTTATGTTTCCAATCCTTACGACAACCAGGTCACAGTGTATAAAATGACCTATGGTGGAAGCGGATCTGAAATTGGATCATATAATGGTTTTAGCATTGAAGAATACTGGACGATCCCTACGGGTATCTCGCCTCAGGGCATGGTTATAAATAGACTTAATAACGAGCTTCTCGTGGTCAATGAACTTGGTGAGACAGGATCGACCGGAAGCGTTACTGCAGTTAAGATCTGTTGCCGCGAAAAATCTTCATCGGACGACATTGTGGATTTAGCTCTTTACGTCCAGGGGATGATTAACTCGGGTGATATTAAAGCAACAGATGGCAAGATGCTCATAAAAAAACTGAATGATGCCGTGTCTGAGATCACCAGGGGAAAAACAAAAACTGCGATCAATGAATTGAATATATTCATAAACAAAGCAAGTTCATTGAAAAGAACTGGCAAGATTACCAAGGACCTGGGTCAGACATTGATTGATGAAGCAAAGGCAATCATTGCTAAGCTTAAAGGATCCAAATCGGATCAGGAAGAATTTGACCTTTCTGATACTGAACAATTCACTGACATCGATCTAATAACCAAAACCGGACTCGGAGCTATCTATCCAAGTCCGACCAAAGAAGCAATAACTATTGATTACGAGATTGCAGATGATGAATTGAACTCTGATAAAGTCATGATTCAGATCTATGATGTCGGTGGAAGATTAGTCAGCAACCTTATTAACAAAAACATGGAACCTGGGCGTTATTCTACAACATGGAACGGATGTTATGAAAATAGAGGCACAGCATCGCGCGGGATTTACTATATCCGCTTCACTGCAGGTAATGTTAAAGAAGTAAAACAGATAATGCTGATCAGGTGAGGCAGGATAGGGTTAATAATTTAATTGTTTCAGGGGCGTTGCATGCAACGCCCTTTCTACTTATTTAATGATCTCCTGTAGTTGTCTGACAGCTAGCTCTTTCCTGTGCTTCACTGCAGCATTGATTTTTGCTGTATCGGTCTCCAGATCAATATAGTTCTGCCATTGTTCGATACTCCTGTTTACCTGTCCTGATACCTCATAAGCTCTTGCCAGGTACAAAACCGTTATAGATTCCCCGGGCTTAAGCCTGTCAGACAGCTCAAGGTATTTCAATGCAGAATCAGTCTGCTGCTGAAGCAAATATGCATTCCCAAGGTTTCTGTAAACAAGATAGATGTACTTTGATCCGGGAAACTGTTTCATGGCACGGTTCAGGATCAGGAAAGCTTCAATTGGCCTGTTTTCGCTGTTATAAAGCCTTCCCAGGGCACTTGACGCCGCAATATATACTGTATCGGCTTTATACGTTGAATCGATTCTGATCGCTTCTTTATACCATCTGATCGCCTGTTTGTAATCATCCTTGTCATCAAGCAAAATAGCAAGATTATATGGAGCCCTGCTGTTCCTCGGATCAAGACCTATGGCTTTGACAGTCTGAATTATTGCCTTATTGAGATCGCCATGCAAATAAGTAATTACAGCCATATTGCTCCATGCATAGGAATATTCCGGATCACTTTCGAGGGCCAGTTCCACTTCTTTCTTTGCCGACTCAAGATCTGCGGCATTGATATACATCGTGGCACTTGCATTGTGAGATCTTGCCACTTCTCTTTTTGTGTTTCCAAATCCCAGCATCTCAACTATCTTCTGTTTATATATCACAAACAGAAGCAACAGCGCCACAATAACAATCGGAAAAGCCAGCTTTTTCAGGAGTATCGGCAAAACCGACCTTAGCGATAGCTTTCTGGCTTCTTTCAATTGATTTTCAAGAACAAGTACCTTCTTTTGAAGATCACTTTCATCAAATCCTGTCTCCGGTTGTTTTCCGGCATCCTGTAAATCAGCTTCTTCCTTTGGAGACGGTATGACCTCTTCTTTTCCCTCTGATTCAATTGTCTTGGTTACCTGAATTCCTTCAGGTGTAATATCATATACCCATGTGAGGACAATAACGAGAATAAATACGATAATCAGCAAAATCAAAATGAATTTTATTGTCCATTCAGGCAATCCCAAAGCAGGGAATATGATATCCGCAGCCTGAAGTATTCCAAAGGCCACAGCGATGTATACCAGAGATGCTTTTACTACCTTGCGTCGTTTCAGCTCATTCCAGAATTTGAACAAATCAGGTGGTTTCTTTGGCATAGAATCCGAATTGTAAATCGTGACTTAAACAAATTTAAACCTATATGATGATAAATCGTTCAATATTTCAGTTTAAAATATGTACCCTGTTCCCGTTTAAACGGTTGATATTCAAAATGCCGCCTGTTCCAAGAGACTGCCATGTGTAGCCTTCACCATTACTCTTTTCTACCATTGGCTTTTCATCCAGCAATACTCCTGAGGGTTTTTTGACCATTCTTATAACTTCTGTTCCCTCTTTATCAAATGTCCGGTAGTGTATAAGAGGCTTCCTGGTCACCTCTTTATCATTTTCATTCCAAAGCTTCTTGTTATTGCGTCCATGATAATCAGCCTGCTGAATGACTGATGTTGAAGATAGAATGTGATTTTCAGCTGATGGGGCTAAAGTTGGATCAGCAGCCATGGCGCGGAGATAATGGCGGACATAGTCGCCATAACCATCGGTCAGCCAGTTTTCATCATTCGGGTATCTGTTTTTGCCGTCATCATTAACCATGTAAGTTGACCATACAAGCTGC
>Ga0315295_10005364_pt1 | contig 10943 bp, 13 predicted proteins | sample YL17G14_0_MG_FD_204453 | JGI IMG/M metagenome (GOLD analysis project Ga0315295, IMG submission 204453) | Sediment microbial communities from Yellowstone Lake, YNP, Wyoming, USA - YL17G14_0 | ecosystem: Environmental > Aquatic > Freshwater > Lake > Sediment | place: USA: Wyoming | collected...
ACCCCCCTCAACGCCGGCAACCAGCGCCCCTGGCCTGATCCCAGCCATTGGCCCTGTCGCCCTCTGTCTTCTTACGACGCCCTCGCCCTGCGCCTCCGCCGCGACGGCGCGCTAATCCAACTGCAAGTCCAGCGCCGGCTCGAACTGCAACCCCACCGCCAGCTCGTCCGCCGCCGCTTGCCCCAATTCCGTCCGCACCACCCGCGCCGTCGTCTGCACCGCCTCCAGCATATACGTGCTGCGCGTCTGCCGCGGAATCTTCAGCGCCACCTGCACTGCCAGGCCCCGCTCCCCGCCTTTCCGGGCCATCCTCCGGAGCGCCCGATTGCCTGCCAGCACCACGTAGCAGCCCCCGTCGCTGATGTTCTCCGTCCGCGACGCCCCCAGCACCGCCGCCCGCCCCGCCCCGGCCGCCGCCTCCCGCTCGTGAATCGTGATCGGACACGCCAGCCCGTACCGCACGTGCCGTCGCCGCTCCGCCCCCGCCCTCGCCACGCCGGCCTCTCCGCTGGCCCGCTTCTCCGTCACGGCCTCTGACTCCTGCTCGAACTACCCCGCCCCATTCCCAGCCCGCTGCCCCCTCTCCCCTAATCCCCCTGCAACTGAAACCGAACCTCTCCTCCCACGATCGTCGCCACCGCCCGCCCCGCCAGCTCCCAGCCGTCGTACGGACAGTTGCGGCTCTTGCTGCGAAACCTCCCCGCCTCCACCCGCCACCGCCGCGCCGGATCGATCAGCGTGATGTCCGCGTCCGCGCCCGCCGCCAGCGTCCCCTTCGCCAGCCCGCACACCCGCGCCGGATTCACCGTCAACAGCGCCATCAACCGCGCCCAATCAATCACCCCCGGCTCGATCAACGCCTTCACGTACAGCCCCACCGCGCACTCCAACGCGATGATCCCGAACGGCGCGTACAGGAACTCCAGCTCCTTCTCGTTCCGCAGGTGCGGCGCGTGGTCCGTCACCAGGCAGTCGATCGTCCCGTCGGCCACCCCCGCCCGCAAGGCCTCCACGTCCCCGGAGGACCGCAGCGGCGGGTTCGTCTTGTAGTTCGCGTCGTACGTCTGGCACGACTCCTCCGTCAGCAGCAGATGATGCGGCGTCGCCTCCGCCGTCACCCTTGCACCCTCCGCCTTCGCCTGCCGCACGATCTCCACCGAGCCACGCGTCGAAAGGTGCTGCGCGTGGTACCGCCCCTGCGCCTGCCGCGCCAACTGAATGTCCCGATACAGCATCAGTTCCTCGGCCAACGCATTCATCCCCGGCAAGCCCAGCACCGTCGCCCAGTACCCGCTGTTCACCACCCCCGAACCCGCCAACGCCTCGTCCTGACAATGCTGCAAAATCGCCTTGTCGAACATCCGCGCGTACCGCAACGCCCGCAGCAGCACCGCCGGGCTCTGCACCCCCGCCCCGTCGTCCGTGAACGCCACCGCCCCGCCCCGCACCATCTGGCCCATCTCCGCCAGCTCTTGGCCCGCGCGCCCTTTCGTGATCGCCCCCGCCGCAAACACGTTCGCCTGCCGCGCCGCCGCCCCCTGACGGTACACAAAATCCACCGTCGCCTCGTTGTCGATCGTGGGGTCCGTGTTGGGCATGCACACCACCGACGCAAAGCCTCCCGCCAACGCCGCCGCCGCCCCGCTGGCGATCGTCTCCTCCTCCTCGTCCCCCGGCTCCCGCAGGTGCACGTGCATGTCGATCAGCCCCGGCGCCACGATCAACCCCGTCGCGTCGATCTCCCGCGCCGCCGCTCCGCCCACTTGACCCGCCGCCGCGATCTTGCCCTCCTGAACCCACACGTCCCCCACGGCGTCCCGCCCGCTCGCCGGATCGATGACCCGCCCGTTACGTATCCAAAGCCGCTCGCTCATGACCGTCTCGGCCGCCCCCGACCCGCCTGCGCCGCTCCCTGATTCACCAGGAACAGCACCGCCATCCGCACCGCCACCCCGTTGCTCACTTGCTGCAAGATCGTGCTGTTCGGCCCGTCCGCCACCTCGCTCTCCAACTCCAACCCCCGATTGATCGGGCCGGGGTGCATCACCAGCACGTCCGGCTTGGCCCGCTTCATCCGCTCCACCGTCAAACCGAACAGCCGCGTGTACTCCCGCACGCTCGGAAAACCCGCCGCCTCCGTCCGCTCAAACTGAATCCGCAGCATGTTCAACGCATCCATCTCCCCGATGATCGCGTCGAAGTCGTGGCACACCGCCTGGACCGGCAGCTTCTCCGCCGCCGCCGGCATCAACGTCGGCGGACCCACCAGGTACACCTCGGCCCCCAGCGTGTGCAAACCCCAAATATTGCTCCGCGCCACCCGGCTGTGCGCAATGTCCCCCACGATCGCCACCTTCAACCCCTCCACCTGCCCCCGCCGCTCCCGAATCGTGAAAATGTCCAACAGCCCCTGCGTCGGGTGCTCGTGCTGCCCGTCCCCCGCGTTCACCACGCTGCAATCGATGCACTGGCTCAGCAGATGCGGCGCCCCGCTCGCGCTGTGCCGAATCACCACAATGTCGATCCCTAACGCCTCCAGGTTCCGCGCCGTGTCCCGCAGCGTCTCTCCCTTCGACACGCTCGACCCCTTCGCCGTGAACTCCAGCACGTCCGCGCTCAGCCGGCTCGCCGCCAACGTAAAACTGTTCCGCGTCCGCGTGCTGTCCTCGAAAAACAGGTTCACCACCACCTTGCCCCGCAACGCCGGCGCCTTCTTCACCGACCGCTGGCTGATCTCCTTGAACCCCTCCGCTGTATCCAGAACGTGCACCAGCTCCTCCCGCGACAGCGACCGCAGGTCCAAAAGGTGCTTCCGCCGCCACACGAACTGCCCCCCGCGCCGCCCCCGCCGCGCCGTCTCCCCCCCCTGCCGCCCTTGCGCCGTCTCGGATGGCTTCACCGTCGCCCTGCCTCCCGCTCGACCCCGCCCTGCTACTCGATCGCCACCTCTTCCCGCTCATCTACCTCCCGCACGTACACGTTCACGCGCTTGTCCGCCGCCACGTCCAGCCTTTGCCCGACGTAATCGGCGCTAATGGGCAGCTCCCGCTGGCCACGGTCGATCAAAACCGCCAGTCGAATGGCCCGCGGCCGACCCAGGTCCGCCAACGCGTCCAACGCCGCACGAACCGACCGACCCGTGTTCAGCACATCGTCCACCAGCACCACCAGCCGATCGTCGAGGTCGAAGTCGATCTCCGTCGCCCGCACCCGCGGCTGCTGATACCCCATCTGGTTCAGGTCGTCCCGGTACAGCGTGATGTCCAGCGTCCCCCGGTCCACCGCCGCACCCAGCCGGTTCTCCAGCTTCGCCTGCAAACGCTGGGCCAAAATCTCCCCCCGCGAACGAATCCCCACCAACGCCACCGGCACGCTGCACCGGCCCTCCGGCCCCTTGGGCAGTCCACGCACGATCTGCTCGGCCAGACCCTCCAGCAACCCCTCCATCTCCTTGGCGTTCAGGTTGCCTTGCACCATCTGCCCCTTCTTCCCGCCGCCGCCCCGCCTCTGCACCGCCGGCCCACTGGCCCTGACATACCCTCTCCACGTGTGGTTCGAATGGTACGGCCTACTGCCGCCACCCCAACCCCCGCCACTCTAACCGCCCCCCCTCGCCTTTGCAAGCCGCCCTCCCCCCCGCCTGAACTAACCCTCACGCCTACGCCAAAACTGCCCATAAGACTTTGTCAGAACAGGACTTGTCACTCCAGTCCCCAGCTCACCCATCCTCTCCCTTGCTCCACTGCTCATCTGTTCGCCTGCCCCTACTTCGCCTTGCGGAACACCGCCACAATGTGCTCCAACTCCACCACGAACAGCCGATTGCCCCCCTCGAAGTCCACCGGAATCGCCCCCTTCGGATTGAACAGCACCCGGTCGTACTTCTTCAGCGGCACCAGCGGGTCGTTCTCGATCTCCGCCGACACCGCCACGATCCGTCCCGTGATCGTCGGAATCTCAATGTTGTCCGGCAGCCGGATGCCCCCCTTCGTCTCCTTCTTGTCCTCGTCTTTGCGCAGCACCACCCGCTTGCCGATCGGCTCGATCGTCTCCAGCGTCGGCAGTTCCGACGCATCGGATTTTGCGCTGCCGCTCATGCCTTCCGTTAGCCCCCGGCTTTACGCCGGCCTTCTCCTGCCCCGTGGCGGTTACCCCCCCTCTTTGTCTGCCGCTCGCCTCAGACCTCCTTGGCGCCAATCCACTCCATCATCTTCCGCAGCCGCCGGCCTACCTGCTCGACCTGGCTGGCGTGGTCCAACGCGTACAACGCGTCGAAATTCTTCTTGCCCGTCCCCACCTCCTTCATCCATTCCTGGGCGAACTGGCCCGAGCAAATCTCCTCCAGAATCTTCTTCATCTCCTTCTTCGTCTGCTCCGTGATAATCCGCGGCCCCCGCGTCAGGTCCCCGTACTCCGCCGTGTTCGAAATGCTGTACCGCATGTAGCTCAAACCGCCCTGGTAAATCAGGTCCACGATCAGCTTCACCTCGTGCACGCACTCAAAGTACGCAATCTCCGGCTGATACCCCGCCTTCACCAGCGTCTCGAACCCCGCCTTGATCAACGCCGTCAACCCCCCGCACAACACCGCCTGCTCCCCGAACAGGTCCGTCTCCGTCTCTTCCTTGAACGTCGTCTCGATCACCCCCGCCCGCGCCCCCCCGATCCCGTTCGCCCACGCCAACGCCACCGGCTTGGCCGTCCCCGTCGCGTCCTGCCCCACCGCCGCCAGGCACGGCACGCCCCCGCCCTTGACAAACTCGCTCCGCACCAGGTGCCCCGGACCCTTCGGTGCGATCATCACCACGTTGAGCCCCGCCGCCGGCACAATGTACTTGAAGTGAATGTTGAACCCGTGGCAGAAACCCAGCGTCTGACCCGCCTGCACGTTCGGCTCTATCTCTTTCTCGTACACCTTCCCCTGAAACTCGTCCGGCACCGTGATGATGACCAACGCCGCGCCCCGCACCGCCGCCGACGCCCGCACCGGCGCAAAACCGTGCTTCACCGCCAGCGCGTGGTTCGCCGTCCCCTCCAGCTCCGATACCACCACCTGGAACCCGCTGTCCCGCAGATTCTGACTGTGTGCGTGACCCTGGCTGCCGTACCCGATCACCGCGATCTTCTGGCCCGCTAACGCCGCCTTCGGCGCGTCCTTCTCGTAATAAATCTTCGCCTCGCTCATGCCGTCGTCTCCTTCTCCACGCTCGCCGTCGCACGCCCTTGCCGCGGCAGCGCCACCACCCCCGTTCGCACCACGTCCTTGATCCCGTACGGCCGCGCCGTCTCGATGAACGCCTCGATCTTCGTCTCCGGTCCCGTCACCTCCACCGTAACGAATCGCGGCCCAATGTCCACCACTTTCGCCTGGAACATGTCCAGCAACGCCTGAATCTCCGGCCGCTTCTCCGGCGCCGCCGCCACCTTGATCAGCATCAGGTCCCGCTGCACCAGGTCCTCGCTCGTCCAGTCGTACACCTTCACCACCGGCACGATCTTCAACAACTGTTTCCGCACCTGCTCCAGCGTCGCGTCGTCGCCCACCACCACGATGCTCATCCGCGACAGGTTCGCGTCTTCCGTCCGCCCCACCGCCAGCGAGTCGATGTTGAATCCCCGCGCCGCAAACATCCCCGCCACGTGCGCCAACACCCCCGGTTGGTTCCGCACCAACGCACTGAGCGTATGCCTCTGCTCCTGATTATTCATCGCTCTTCACCTGCCTTCTCTCCGGACCCCGACCCCTCGGCCGCGGGAACCCTACAGCCGCTCCACGCTCTCGGCCGGCAGCCCCGACATCTCGTGCAGCCCCCTGCCCGCCGCCACCATCGGCCACACATTCTCCTCCCGCGCCACCTGAAAATCAACCACGCAGCACCCCTTCTCACCCAGCATCCACTCGATCGCCCCCCCCACCTCGCCCGTGCCCGACACCCGCCGCCCCTTCGCCCCGAACGCCTCCGCCACCTTCGCAAAATCCGGGTGCCGTAGCGAACTCTTGCTGTACCGCCGCCGGTAAAACAACTCCTGCCACTGCCGCACCATCCCCATGTACCCGTTGTTCAGAATGCACACCTTCACCCCCAGCCCGTTCTCCACCGCCGTCGGCAACTCCTGCAGCGTCATGCTGAAGCTGCTGTCCCCGTCGATGTCGATCACCAACGCCTCCGGCCGGGCAATCTGCGCCCCCAGCGCCGCCGGAAACCCGAATCCCATCGTCCCCAAACCACCCGACGTGATAAAGTGCCGCGGCCGACGAAACCGGTAAAACTGCGCCGTCCACATCTGGTGCTGACCCACCCCCGTGCAAATGATCGCCTCGCCCCCCGTCCGCCGCGATAACTCCTCGATCACGTACTGCGGCCGAATCTCCTCCCCGCCCGCCTCATACCCCAGTGGGTATTGCTTCTGCCACGCCCTGATCTGCTCCCACCACCCCTGCCGCTCCCGGTATGACACGTGCTTCAACAACTCCGTCAGAATGTGCCGCGCGTCCCCCACCACCGGAATGTGCACCTTCACGCTCTTGGCGATGCTCGCCGGATCAATGTCGATGTGCACCACCCGCGCCCGCGGCGCAAACCGCTTCACGTCCCCCGTGATCCGGTCGTCGAACCGCGCCCCGATCGCCACCAACAGGTCGCACTCCTGCACCGCGAAGTTCGCGTACGCCGTCCCGTGCATCCCCAGCATGTGCAGCGACCGCGCGTCCGTCTGGTCGAAACTCCCCAAACCCAGCAGCGTCGTCGTCACCGGCACGTTCGTCTTCGCCGCCAGCTCCCGCAACTCCGCCGCCGCGTTCGACTGGATCACCCCGCCCCCCGCGTAGATCACCGGCCGCTCCGCCGCGTTCAACGCCTCCGCCGCCTTGACGATCTGCCGCTGGTGCCCCGCCACCTGCACCCGGTAGCCCGGCAGGTCCATCCCCGCTGGACCACCGTCCGCCGGCGCCGCCGCCGTCGATACGTCCACCGGCAAATCAATCACCACCGGCCCCGGCCGACCCGTACGCGCCAGGTGAAAAGCCTCCCGCACGATCCGCCCCAGGTCCCGCACGTCCTTCACAATGTAATTGTGCTTCGTGATCGGCCGCGTGATCCCCGTCGTGTCCGCCTCCTGAAAGGAGTCGTTCCCGATCAAAAACGTCTTCACCTGCCCCGTGATCACCACCAGCGGCGACGAATCCATGTACGCCGTCGCGATCCCCGTCACCGTGTTCGTCGCCCCCGGGCCGCTCGTCACCAGCACCACCCCCACCTTCCCCGTCGCCCGCGCGTACCCGTCCGCCATGTGCGTCGCCCCCTGCTCGTGCCGCGACAGCACAAACCGCAAGGCACTGTCGTACAACGCGTCGAACACCGGCAGGACCACCCCCCCGGGATAGCCGAAAATCACCTCGACCCCCTCCTCCTGCAACACCTCGCACAACCACTGAGAACCCGTCTGGGCCGGCTTGGGGGTCGCGGCAGACTTCGCCGCATCGACAGACTCACTCCGTTCCATGGTTCATGGCTCCTTCTTACATTCGCCCTCGATGGCCGGGCCGCCGCGGTGTCCGTTTGAGCCGCCCCGCGAAGCCCCGGATCAGCCCCTATTGTGCCGACCCTGAACACCCGCCGAGCCTTCTGGCTCCAGCCGCGGTCCCGTATGGCTGCAAACCACGGTAACCTCTAAACATACCACATCTCCCAGCCCTTGACAATCAAAATTAAAGAACCACCTGGGCCTCGGCTGCGAGGTCAAATCCTGGCGGTCTCACGCGGCGGCTCGCTCGGACCTCCAGTAAGTGCCCCACAGGCCGCTGTGCTGGAGGCTGCCCAGGGCCATCACCGACTCGGCGTTGTCGCTGTCCCACCGCCTACCCGGACCTTTTAGCCGGCCCGTCAACGTCCCGCACAGCGATTCGGTCGGGCCAGAGCCGCAATCGTATCCCAACTGCCGGAACGTCGGGTAGTCCGTCATCGTCACCCGCTTGCCAACGTCGTCGCGCAGAGACTCTAATGCCTTGCGCTTGGGGCCGCTACGATGACGCCACAGGTACGCCCCCAAGCGGTCCAGCAGGGGAAGCTGCCGGCGGTATTGGCGGGCGATCCATTCGGCCCCGTCAGTCACCGCCTACTTCAAGTCGGCCTGGTCCAGCTTAACACGCCCAGCCTCCCGACGCATCAGACGCCCAAGGACCTCGTGGTTGCCGGCCGTGCCCACCACGTGGCAGTGCGACTTGTCCGGATCGTAGAACCACACGACCTTGAACTCCTTGTAGGGCCCGGCGCTGCCCGCCCTGGGCCTTCCGGCTTTGGCCGTGGAAGCACGCCCTTGCTCAGCACGCTTGGCCGACTCCGTCTGGCGACGCTGGCGCTTCTGCTGTTCGGTCGCCATCGGCACCATCACTCCGTCCGCGCCGGTAATCACCGTCCCAGCCGTGCAGTCAGCCGCCGTGAAACCCGGCACAACTGCTCCGCTGCGCTGGGCGGCCAGGACCGTTTGGCCCTGATGCTCCACGATCTCCCGCACCGCCGACCCGTCAATCCCTGGCCAATCGCACCCCCTGGCCTGCCTGACACGCGCGCCGGCCCCTCCCCGCCTCCGACGGCCAACCCTACACCGTCACAGGCTGCTTCCTCCGCGACTCCGAAAACCGCCTCATCCCAGACCCCTATGGCCAACCCTTCCGCCTCTGGAGACCCGCCCTCGACCAGGCACTCAACCCCGAACGTGACCCCTGGCCCGGTATCCAAAAACCGGACGACATCTGGCGAGAAATCGTCCACGCCGCACAGGTCCCCGGCGCCACCTCCGCACCCAAACTCCAACCCATCGCCGCACGCCTCGTCATGCTCCAGACCGGCATGCGCGCCCCCATGGGCATCAAAGTCTTCGGACCGGACCTCGCCTCCATCGAACAGACCAGCATCCAGATCGAATCACTCCTCAAACAGGTCCCCCTCATCGTCCCCGACTCAGTTTACGCCGAACGCATCGTCGCCAAACCCTACATCGAAATCACCATCGACCGCGACACCATCGCCCGCTACGGCCTGTCCGTCATGGCCGTCCAAGACGTCCTCGAAACCGCTCTCGGCGGCCAACCCGTCACCACCACCGTCCAGGGACGCGAACGCTACCCCGTTCGCGTCCGCTACCTCCGCGAACTACGCGACTCCATCGAATCTCTCGCCGGCATCATCGTCCCCTCACCCTCCGGCGCCCAAGTCCCCCTCAGCCAACTCCCCAACATCGAATTCGTCCGCGGACCTCAAATGATCAAAAGCGAGGATAACTTCCTCGTCAACTACGTCCTCTTCGAACAACAACCCGGCGCCTCCGAGGTCGCCGTCGTCGAAATGGCGCGCGACTTCCTCCAACAAAAAGAAAAAGCCGGACTCTTCATCCGACCCGCCGGCACCCATTACGAATTCGCCGGCGCCTACCAAAACCAACTCCGCGCCGAAAAAACCCTCGCCCTCGTCCTGCCCGTCACCCTCCTGATCATCTTCCTGATCCTCTACCTCCACTTCAACGCCGTCTCCACCACCCTGATGGTCTTCTCACAGGTCTTCGTCGCCTGGGCCGGCGGCTTCCTGATGATCTGGCTCTATTCCCAGGACTGGTTCCTCGACTTCTCCGTCTTCTCCACCTCCCTGCGCGACCTCTTCCAGGTCCACCCCATCTACCTCAGCGTCGCCGTCTGGGTCGGATTCCTCGCCCTCTTCGGCATCGCCACCGACGACGGCGTCGTAATCGCCACCTACCTCGACCAGGTCTTCGCCGCCAACGCACCCACCGACCGCGCCCAGGTCCGCCTCGCCGTCCTGGCCGGCGGCAAACGACGTATCCGCCCCTGCCTGATGACCACCGCCACCACCATCCTCGCACTAATCCCCGTACTAACCAGCACAGGCCGCGGCGCCGACATCATGCTCCCCATGGCCATACCCTCCTTCGGCGGAATGACCATCGAAATCATCAGCATGTTCGTCCTCCCCGTCCTCTACTGCGCCTGGGCCGAAAGAAAACTACACCCTTCCCTGAAACCCACCGCCCCCTGACAACCCACCACCAAACCCCACCCCCAAAAGAGGGGCGACTCTTCACTTCTGTTCCCACAAGGGTACCTTACCCCTGCCCCAACATTCCTACTTCTACCCTTCTCCTCATCATTGCTCACCACCCACTTCCTCCAGCCACTGCTCGGTCCCAACCTTGCTTCTCCTTCTCAACGCCTCCTGCCGCGCCTCCACCGACGCCTTGAATTGCTCGTCGCTCATCTCCGGGTCCCTGGCCTGCAGAAAAGTCATGCACGGGAAATCCCCGCACAGCCCGCAATGCTCCAGCTTCCTCTGCACGCTGCAGCAATCATGCAGAAAACATACACCTCCCGGAACGTGTTCGCTCCAGAATGGCTTGCCGCCCACATGCCCGCACCCTTTGCACTGCTCCCCAAGATACTTGCAACTGCCGCAATAAATCCCGCACACTGGCGCATGATTCCTGTCACCCATGGGTCTCTCCATCGCTTTCCTTCGACCTCTCCGCCGCACGGGCGGATAACCCTGCCCACGCCACACGCTTCCACCCAGTCTCTACGTCCTGCCTGCCGCCTTGCGGATAGAACTCCGATAACCCCTCCATTATCCCGCCCACCCCCTCCACCTGCAATACCCTTTTCTCGCCCCCCGAGAAGAAAAGAAGAAAAGAAGAAGAAAAGGGGTCAGGTACATTTTTCTGGTCCTTCGAGGCCAGCCCTTGAGTTGAGCATTGGCACCGGGCCGCCCGGCCCTTCGCCGATCCTCCGCGCCCGCCAGCCATGACTTTCTCCTGTTCACCTGCTCTCGCGCAGCGCCCCCGCCCTCCTGTCATTCCCGCGCAGTATGTCATCCCCGTGAAAACGGGGACGGGAATCCATCTTCTTTCTTCTTACTCTTTCCCCTGTTCACCTGCTC
>Ga0315295_10005365_pt1 | contig 10942 bp, 19 predicted proteins | sample YL17G14_0_MG_FD_204453 | JGI IMG/M metagenome (GOLD analysis project Ga0315295, IMG submission 204453) | Sediment microbial communities from Yellowstone Lake, YNP, Wyoming, USA - YL17G14_0 | ecosystem: Environmental > Aquatic > Freshwater > Lake > Sediment | place: USA: Wyoming | collected...
TACTGGCCTCCCGGGAGAGACGGGTCCGGGTGGGGGGACAGGTGGTACTGGTGGAACAGGAACAACGGGCGGAACGGGGGGAACGGGAACGACAGGGGCATCAGGACCAACAGGAACGACAGGCGGGACTGGTGGTACGGGATCGACTGGAGGGGTCGGACCGACTGGCCTAACTGGAGAGACCGGTCCCGGCGGCGGGACTGGCGGGGTTGGGGGCACTGGTGGTACGGGAGCTTCCGGCCCGACTGGTACAACTGGAGGGGTAGGTGGAACAGGCGGTGTGGGTCCAACTGGTCTCACAGGAGAGACTGGTCCTGGCGGAGGTACAGGTGGAACAGGGGGCGCTGGTGGCACGGGCGGAGCTGGAGGAACAGGCGGAGTGGGACCAACGGGGCTCACCGGGGAGACGGGACCTGGAGGCGGAACAGGGGGCGTTGGAGGCACAGGAGGGACGGGTGGAGTTGGAGGGACTGGTGGAGTGGGACCAACCGGGTTGACTGGCGAGACCGGACCAGGAGGAGGCACGGGCGGGACAGGAGGAACAGGAACGGGAGGGACTGGTGGAACAGGGGGTGCGGGTGGCACGGGTGGAACAGGAACAACAGGGGGCACCGGTGGAGCAGGTGGCACAGGAGGCACAGGAGCTTCTGGACCATCGGGCGCGGCTGGAGGGACTGGTGGAACAGGGGATGTCGGGGGGACTGGCGGAACAGGAACGGGAGGGACAGGCGGCACAGGTGGAACAGGCGGAGCTGGTTCAGGGCTGTCAGAGGCGCAGCATGCGGCGCTCCGTCAGCTCATCCACTTCATTGACAACGGCCCATGTGAGCAATTTGCCTCGGGCGCTTACAGGACCGTGACCGGGACCGTGTTCCCTACCGCCATCATCTGGTATGACAGCAACGGCGGAGGCAAGAAGAAGATCGTCGAGAAACTGATCTCCTGGACGGGCGTGAAACCCACGACCATTGCCTGGAAGGTCTACGACGCGGCAGAATCGTTGCTGGTGACCGTGACCGATACGGTGACATACTCTGGCGTGTTCGAAACCTCAAGGCTCAGGGCTTTGACATAAAGGAGCGACCATGGCGGATGGGCCAGCGGCAATCCTCCACGACACCAGCGGGAATGAAAAGGGCGTAACAGCCAACCCGGTGACCGTCGTGGTTGTCCCGGCGGCAACGCCCGCCTGCACCAATGTGTCGGCGGCCGTGGCCGACACCGCTCTCCTAGCGGCAAGTTCCACCCGATTGTGGAGCGCCATCTTCAACGACTCCGTGGCCACCCTCTACCTGAAGCTCGGGACCGGGGCGAGCACGACCTCGTTCACCATCGCCCTCGGGCGGTACGACTACTACGAACCCCCCGCGCACTACACCGGGGCGATCAACGGCTACTGGAGCGCGGCCTCGGGGAGCGCGCGGGTCACCTCGCTGTCGATTGCCTGATGCCCCCACGCCGCAACATACTGGAGGGTTGGAGGAACCCAGATCACGGCTACGTGCCGCAAGCAGATCGGTCTAGGTTCTACTTCTGGGATGACTTTGACGGGGGGAACTGGGACCAGCGGTGGTGGCGGACGGGCGGAGGGCCTGGGTACTCCTTCTTCACGATGGACACCATCACGACCGGGATTGCCGGTGTCCTCCGTGGGATCGTCTCGTCCACGGCAACGAGGACCTCCTACATCGACCAGAACACGGTCAAGGGCTTCAGCCTGAATAGCGCCGCTGACATCGCGAGGCTCGACCTCACGTGGCGGGTCCAGCTCGTGCTGGTGACCTACCTCTCCTTCACGATGAGCTTCTACATTGACGCCACTCACTTTGTGGACATCCAGCTCGACACCGCCGTGGGCGTCAACTGGCTCATTCGTTCCTACAATGGCGCTTCCAACACCACGACGGACACGGGGGTTGCTCCGGCGGCGGCCACTTGGTACAAGCTCCGGATCACCGGGCTCAAGGACGGGAGTGGGTTTGACTTCTTTGCGGACGGGGTGCTGTTGGGGACCATCACAACCAACATCCCGACGGGGGAGGCGGGCATCCAGATCCTGGTCACCAGGAGAACTGGCGGGACTGGGACGAGGACGTGGTACATGGACTGGGTTCAAGCGACCGGGGCGAGGGTAGCTTAGATGCCCCTCATCCGCAGGCTGCGCCAGCGTCAGGACCTCGACCGGTTCTACCTGTACGATGACTTCGCAACCTGCATGGACCCGGGCGAGACCCTCCAATACTGGGGTACGGCAAAGTCGGCAAGCTCGACGGTGCTGCCCATATCCGACGGGTCGCTGGAATTCCACGTGGCCAACGGGGACGCCGCTGGGTTTGCGACCCTCCACAAAATGCACAAGGGTCAGTACTCCGTCGCCAAGCGCGCCCAGATGAGAGGGCGGTTCAAGCTCAGTCGCGCCACGGACATCAATTGCCAGATCTCGTTCTACGGGACCGCCGCCAACGCCATTGTGATGCTGACCTATGACACCCAGATCAGCGTAGTGGACCCGACCCACTGGATCTTCATCACGGACAACGCCTCCGGCAACGAGAAGCACGACAGTGGGGTTGTGGCGACCCCCACCGTCTGGCACGAGTTTGAGATCAAGTGCCTGGCGTCGAACAAAGCGGAGCTGTGGCTCGACGGAGCGTTGATCTGCACGAACACCACGTACATCCCGACCCAGGTCATGGAGCCGTCGTTCGCGGTCAGCACCTACACGACCACGGGACCGTACATGTACTTGGACTGGATAGAGTTGGAAGGGGACAGGCTCTAGCATGCCCCTCCGTAAGTTCGACCCCGCCTCCGCCGTGGGCGGTCACCAGTGGATCACCGATGACTTTGGCGGGGCCCTGTATGATTGCTACATGTGGGGCTTGGTTGGGGGCTCTGGGTCCATTCCGGTTGTGGCCTCCGCCGTCGGCGGGCTGATCGTGGTCAGAGCGGACGCCAGCAACTACTACGAGCTGGCCGCGCTGTACCCGCAGTTCACGGTGGCCAGGAACTTCCAGATCACCTGGCGGGGCAAGCTCGAGTCCCTCACGACCAGCCGGGCGGCTTGGGGGTTGCAGACGGACGTTAACAACCGGGTCGAGTGGATCTACGAGGCGGCGCTAGGGGCGAACTGGCGATGCCGATCCGTGGCCAGCTCAACGGACACGGTCGTGGCGTCCGCCGTTGCTGCGGATACCGCCTTCCACGAGTTCACGATGGTGAGCGCCACGGGCTTGGTTCACTTCGCCCTGGACGGCGTTCCCATCACCACTATCACGACCAACCTCCCAACGGGGGCCCTTGGTCCGTTCATCCGCTCGACCAGCACTGCGGCCGGGACGCGGGACGTGACGACGGACTGGGTCGAGGCTTTCTGCGACAGGACGGCGTGACAAGACCTATTGCCTGGGAAGACCTCCGTATCGTATGGTACCTTCGAGTGGACACAACACCGAGGAGGAAATCATGCTGCTATTGATCCTGGTCTTGCTGCTAGCCCTTTCCACCATACTGGTCGGCGCCCCGAGCTGGAAGAGTCCTCCCGTCGGCGTGGGGATGGCGCTCGCTGCCATCTCCGCTGTGGTCTGCATCTACCAAATGCTCGGGTTCGGGCATAGGTAGGTCGTGATGTTCCGATTCCACGTGGTAGGGTTCCCGCACACCGCAACGTCCAAACACGCGTTCCTGCACTGCGGCTACACACAGAAGGTCCTCAACTTCTGCAAGATGATGCTCGCCCGAGGGCACACCGTTTATCACTACGGTGGGGAAGGCTCGGATGTGGAGTGCACCGAGCATGCCCAGATCGCAACCAGGGCAGAGCGGGAGGGGTGGTTCAAGTCCGACTGGGACAAGGGCGAGTTCCCGGACATGGAGTTCAACCCCGGCAAGCCCTACTGGCAGACCTTCAACTCCCGTGCGGTCATGGCCATCCATGACCGAATCCAGCCGCGTGACTTCATCTGTTTGATCACGGGCGGCACTCAGAGGTCCATAGCGGATGCCTTCCCCAAGAACCCTTCCGTCGAGTACGGCGTCGGGTATGAGGGCATCTCTCTCCCGTTCAGGTGCTTTGAGAGCCGTGCATGGCAGCACCACGTCTATGGACTCTACGGCATCAGGAACGGGGTTTGGTACGACACGGTGATCGGCAACTACTACGACCCCACTGACTTCCCGATGGGCAAGCGACAAGGTGACTACTTCCTCTTCCTGGGCAGACTGATCCAGCGCAAGCTCCCTCATGTCGCTGCCGACGTATGCAAGCGGATCGGTGCAAGGCTCCTCATCGCAGGCCAGGGCGTGACCCTCAAAGAGCCGGGGAAGATCTACTCGCGGGAACTGTGCGTGGTCGGGGACCACGTGGAGCACGTGGGGGTCGCCAATGTGGAGCGCCGGGCTGAACTGTTGGGCAACGCCAGGGCGTTGTTCGTGATGACCCAATACATAGCACCGTTCGAGGGCGTCCACATCGAAGCCAACCTGTGTGGCTGCCCTGTCATCACAACCGACTGGGGCGTGTTCCCGGAGACCGTGGAGAACGGGGTCAACGGCTATCGTGTTCGCACGATGGGCGAGGCTATGTGGGCCGCCCAGAACGTGGCCAAGCTCAACCCTGACAGGATCAGGGAACGGGCGATAACCCGGTTCTCGCTCGAGGCTGCTGCTCCGCAATACGAGGAATGGTTCCGCAGGATCGACGGGTTGCATGTACCCGGTCACGATTGGTATGACCAGAGCGCAGGCAGGTTCGAGTGAGGGTCCTGCTGGTCAACCCGCCCTTCTTCCGCTTCAGCGGCCTGGAACAGGACTACGTCCCTTTGGGCTTGCAGGCCGTCGGCTCACAGTTGGCCGAGGACGGCCACGAGGTAGCGGTCAAGAACCTTGAGGTGGGCTCTGGCCTCGGTTACCAGGGTTATGAGGCCCGTGCCAGCGGGTTCGACCGCTACCTCGCGGCCCTCACCGACCCCGAGCACGCGGTATGGCAGGAGCTACGCCAGACGATAGAAGCTTGGAAGCCGGACAAGCTTGGCGTGAGTGTCCTCAACGTCAAGCACCGTGCATTCCGGGTCATCCATCACATCGCCGTGGGGTACGGGCTGCCTGTGTTCGTTGGAGGACCCCACACGGTCATCGACCCTGGAGCATACCCGCCCGGGGTTGAGGTGATGCCTGGGGAGTTCGAGTCACACGGGGGTCGGCTCGCGAGTCTCGACCAGACTCCAATGCCAAACTTCGATATCCTGCTGGATAGTTACTCGCCAGACGCCCACGCCCACTTGATGACTTCCAGGGGCTGCCCGTTCCGTTGCAGGTTCTGCTCCTCGAAGGCTCTGTGGAAGCGGCGGGTCACCTACAAGTCCGTGGATCGCATCCTGGCTGAGATGCAACAGGTCCACGACCGCTATCGACCCGAGTGGTTCACCTTCTGGGATGAGACCTTTACCGCCCACAAAGGCCGGTTGCAGGAATTCTGCTCCCGTTACTTCCTGTCCACGGCCTGGCGATGCGACACCAGGGCAGACCGCCTTGACGACCCAACGGTGAAGATGATGGTTGCCGCAGGCTGCGGTCAGATGAGCATTGGCATCGAAAGCGGGGTTGACCGCATCCTGAAGTACGTTGGGAAGGACGAGACCACGACACACCTCAGGCGGGCGGCCGAGGTGTTGAACAAGCACCGCGTGAGATGGAAGGCGTACCTCATCATCGGGTTCCCCGAGGAGACGGAGGAAGACATCCGGGAGACCGTCGCGTTTGCCAAGAGCCTACAGCCGTTCCGCATCACCCTCAGCTTGTTCACGCCCTACAAAGGGACACCGCTGTTCGGTGAATGCGTGGAGCGGGGGCTCATCACGGACAACTACGATGTCAACGACCTGTTCCACCAGCGGTCCAGCGGGTTCTGCCCTGACCTGACACCGGCCTTACGAGAGGAAGCGATGAAGGATGTGGACGAGTACAATGCGGAAGCGGTGCTGACATGGAAATGACCTGGGATGACCACCAGCGGTGGGAGTTGGACTGCTGGAACAACCTGTACAACCGATGCTGTGCTACCTTCGACGAGGAGCAGAAACAGCAAGCCTACGCCCCGCTGATGGGTCTCACGTTGGACCGGCTCTACCGGGTGACAGGGTGCGAGGGCAAGACGATCCTGGACCTCGGTGGAGGGCCGGTATCCTTGTTGCTGAAGACCCCCGGGGTGCTAGGTGTTGTTGTTGACCCGTGCCTCTACCCAGACTGGGTGAGGTCAAGGTACGCCGCCCTAGGCATCGAGCAGGTCGTTCTCCCAGCGGAGGGGTACACCGGCAATGGCTTTGACGAGGTGTGGATCTACAACGTGTTGGCACACGTGAAGGACCCTGAGGCAGTCATCCACACCGCGAGGCGGGCAGCCAAGGTGCTGCGGCTGTTTGAGTGGGTAGGGTATGGGCCAGGCCCTGGCCACCCTCATGCGTTGTCGGCTGAGGTGTTGTCGCAGTGGGTTGGGCACGTGTGTGAGGCGACACTTGTCACCCATTCCACGGGCTCAGGGAATGCCGTGCACGGCCATTGGGAGGTGACCCCGTCTACCCACCTGGGCGGCTATCTGGCCAAGGATGATGCCCACCCCAACGGAGACCCGTGGACCTGGACCCCAGACCTGTGGCAGTTCCTGCTAGACGCCCTGCGGCCTAAGACATTGCTCGACCTCGGGTGCGGCGAGGGGCACTCGACCAAGTGGTTCTACGACCATGGCGTGGACGCGTTTGGAGCGGACGGGTGCCCGTCCGCTAAGGCCGCCACGGTACTCCCCTCTGGACGCTTTATTCTCCTCGACCTCACGACCGAGACGCTTCACAGCCAGGTGGACATGGTCTGGTGTTGCGAGTTCCTGGAGCACGTGGAAGAGAAGTACCTCGGCAACGTGCTGGAGGCGTTCAGCCGATCGAACGTGGTGTGCCTCACCCACGCCTTCCCTGGGCAACAGGGGCACCACCACGTCAACTGTCAGCCCCGGGAGTACTGGGTGGCCAAGATGGCGTCCATTGGGTTCAAGTTGGACGAGCGGTTGACGCTGGGTTCCCGGGTCTTCACCCCACCTCCCATGCATTGGGGCAGAAGTGGTATGATCTTCCGAAGGGCTTGGGATGGCTGACCCTTCGTACAAAGCGGTACGGGAGTTGTTTGCCCAGCTTCTGGAGAAGCTGTCGGTCATCGAGGAACGGCTGGTCATGCTGGAGACCAACGGGACGCTAGTCCAGAATGCGTTAGCTAGGCATGGTCGGAGGATTGAGGAGTTGAATAGCAGGTGTATTGAGCGCCTGGGCAAGCTCTGTCCTATGAACGGCATGGACGAACCAAAGGGCGAGGGGCAATGAGCGAGATTGAGACCGGAAGTACCGAACCTATCGTGGCCTTCGTCCTCGACCAGCTAGGCGCCCCCTTGACCGGACAGGCTGACCTCAAGGCGAAGGTCTGGCGTACCTCCGACGGCGAATACCTGGACTGGGCTGACATGACCTTCCGCCCCGCTGGTGCGGTTGTCAGCATGCTACGGACCTTGGCAGAGGTCAGCTCCACAGCTTCGCCGGGCGAGTACCGGCTTGACTTCGATACCTCAGCTATCGTCAACCCGACTGCTGATGACACCTACGAGGTGACTGTGGTGCAGGACGGACCACTCCTTGCCTCCAACCTACCCCAGGTCGGCGAGGTCCGGGTCGGGCAGTGGGTTGACAAGGTCGCCCTGCGATCATTCCTCGTGATGCAATCCTACAGCTACGACCCATTGACCGAGACCATCACGGGGCTTGTGTGGCTCGAGCACGGCACCCTTGTCTACGCCGCACCGACCTCGTGTTCGGTGTCGTGGTACAACGATGCTGGTGTCCTGCAATTCACGGTCACCGACGCGATCCCCGACACCCAGGGCTATTTCAAGGTCACGCAGGTGATTCCCCTCTTGACCAACTGTTCCTACTACACGGTGGCGCACGTGGTCGTCCCTGGTATCGGGACTGTCTCTGGTGGTAAGGGCATATTCACGGTGGGCTGATGCAGCTGGCGGCCTACGAGGACAGGTCGTCGCAGGCCCTTCATCTGACCAGGGCCCGCCCGAGGTTCATGGTCACAGACCGTGGCCCTCAGCCCCTGTGGGTCGTGGAGCGCACCTACGACGCCTGCGCGGTAGTTGTGTTAGGGCTGGAGGGCGAGGTATCCTTGGTGCTAGCCAATGAGGCGCAGGCAGAGATGGCTATCTCTACCGAAGCAATGGCGGAGGTAGTCATCCTTTCGGAAAGCGAAGCCACGCTGGAGGTCAAGTCCGAGGCCGCTGTAACCCTGGACATCCACCGTTGCTTGAGGAGGCTTTAGGTGAGTATAGACTACGACATCACCGCAGAAGCCTTGTCCGGCCTGAACTACCGTCGTCTCCACGCTGGGGACGACTATGACTTCCGCTTCAACCTCATCCGCAACTCCGTTGCCTTCCCGCTGACCGGCGTCGGTGTCAAGGTCTGGTTGACAATCAAAGAGGCGTCACTGAAGGCCGACGCGGACGCCAAACTCCAGCTCACCTCGGCGGTCAGCGGTGAGGTGGAGATCACCGACGCCACCAATGGCCGGTTCGTGGTGAAGTTCAGGGCTGGGGGCAGCAAAGGGACAGACGACCTGGAGGGGACCTGGCGGTACGACCTTCAGGTCAAGGCATACGTGGATGGTGTCCTGAAGGTCGTCACGGTAGCCGAGGGGTTGATCGAGTTCCTTCCAAACCTGACCAGGGCCATTGCCTAGGAGACGCTGATGAACAATTCACAACTCAGGAGCAAGCCGTTCTACATTCGCCACCGCGAAGTGGATGGGGCCCCGGTCGCAGCCGACAGCGCAACCCTTGCCACTGTCCTCGCTGCTAACCCAAGGAGCACGGCTGACTGTGCGGGGTACAAGACGATCAAGGGCTTCGTCCGGCTCACAGGAGGGGCAGCGCCGACCGTGGTGCTCCAACCGCTGGAACTGGTGAAGTACCCGGAGGGGACCGACTTCCTCGTGGTAGCCGGGGCAAACACTGCTGCGCTTGCAAGCGGCGACGCTTTTGACGTGACGGTCAATGGGGCCTTCCTGTTCCTCCGGCTCAACACCATCGCCAACAACCCGACGAAGGTGGAGATCTTCCTTGCGGGGGCCGAGACCATGTGCGGCATGCCGGGAGCTGGAAGGAGTTAGGCCGTGGGCAACTACGCCACAGAGGCCGAGGTGAGGGCAGAAGGGGCGACCGCCACGTCTGCCCGGATCAACGCCAGGATCGAAAAGTGGGAAGCCATCGTGGAGAAGGTCACGGGCAACTACTTCCGCGTCCTCGCCCCAGGTGAGTTGATCTTTGATGGCAACAACATGACCACACTATTCTTCAGCCTCGCCCTTGTTGCGGTCACGTCGGTCAAGATCAACGGTGAGACCGTGGCGCTTACGGCTGACGAATACCGGACGTTCGCGGGGCGGGTCCCGCCTGCCGACGACCGATACAACCCCAAGATCCAGCTGACACCAACTGGTATCATCAGCACCATCTTCCGTCCGGAGCCTGCCATTTTCCTCAAGGGCTACGACCAGCGGATCACGGCTACATGGGGCTTCGTGGATGACGACGGCGTGGGCGGGTTCAAACCCCCACGCCCCATCAAGGACGCGGTCATCCAGCTGGTCGTCATGGACTTGGAAGGCTACCTGGATCGCGGGGCTAGTGCTGGACGTGTCATTGCCAGCGAGACCACGGATGGGCACTCCGTTACCTACGAACAATCCAGCGGGGGCGGTGGTGCGTGGACAGCTATCCCTGACCAGATCATGGACGTGTTGAAGTTGTACCGCCGTCCGTGGAAGATCGCGATGCCCGACTCGGTTATGTTTGAGGACCCCTCTGCCGCTATCGCGGGCTGGTGATCGTGCTCCCCAATCTCATCCATCCCGTCCCGGTCTTTCTCCGCAAGGCGGAGAAGGCATTGACGGCTGTACAGGACGACAACCTGCACGAGCCAGTGGGTCAGGTCAGGCGCCAGCAAGCCCCCACCCGTTTCCTCGCCCAGGTGTCATGGGGCAAGGACCAGAGGCAGGACCAAGTGGCTGGGGGTGCCGCCTCGGCGTCGGACGGCTACCTGCTGTTCAGGCCAGCTGACCTTCGTGGCAGGCACTTTGAGATAGAGGTCGGGGACTGCATCGTCCAGATTGGTGAAGGCAACGCGGCTCGATCAACCGATCTTTACGTGGTGGCCCTGACGTGGATGGGGCACTACCCTGACCAGAATGGCGCCTCGTTGGTCAGGGCCTACTTCGAGGACCGCTCCCCGTCTCGGGCTAGCAGGGGCAGCACATGGGGATGAAGCTCATCCTGACCGGGTTCAAGAAGTTGGCGAGCATTCTCGACCCGGCCAAGACCAACGCCAGGATGCGGAAGCATGTCCAGGTGGCCACGAATAGGAACGCGCTCCTTGGGGCGAGCGAGGTGGTCCGAGCAATCTACAGCGGCCGCTTCCAAGCCAACTCCCCGTTGACCGTGGCGCTCAAGGGTAGCAGCCGCCCTCTGGTAGACACCGGGGCGCTGGCTAGCTCCGTGTCAGGCAAGGCGACAAGCTGGAATGAAGCGGTGATCAGCGCCAATCGCAACCGCCAGCGGACAGGCCGCGAGAAGGGCAGGAAGAGGCAGCCAGCTACCAACATAGCCTTGCTCCTCTATCGCGGAGCTACGATCAAGGTCACCAAGCCCATGCGAAGGCTGTTCTACGCCATGTCCAGGGAGAACCCGCAGGTCCGGCCGCTGAAGAAAGGGACCACGGTCATTGTTGTCCCGCCACGCCGTTACATGGACGCGGCATTGACCCCGCCACTTCTGGCGAAGTACAAGGAGAACTGGGAAGGTGCTATCCGTTTGGTCATGCTAGGGGTCGCCTGATGGGCCGCGAAA
>Ga0315295_10005367_pt1 | contig 10939 bp, 14 predicted proteins | sample YL17G14_0_MG_FD_204453 | JGI IMG/M metagenome (GOLD analysis project Ga0315295, IMG submission 204453) | Sediment microbial communities from Yellowstone Lake, YNP, Wyoming, USA - YL17G14_0 | ecosystem: Environmental > Aquatic > Freshwater > Lake > Sediment | place: USA: Wyoming | collected...
TTATTCAAGATATACTGGTGAACGAAATCCAAACTTAGTAAAGAAACCTGGAATAGTAGCAAAAGTTACACCTCAGCAAGTAATGGATCTACTAAAGAAAATGGATAATAGATTGACAAAAATAGAAGACCGTTTGGGGATAAAAGAACAAACAAAGGAGAAGTAAAATGCCAAGAGTAGCTGTACCGATTATTAACAGTCAACATGGTTTACACGATGGACATAAGGCTATAATTGCATATGCAAAACAGTTTGGAGACGTATACGTAAGTCTTGGCGAAAATATTCGAGATAGAAATCGCTACCTTGAAACTGGAAAAGGCGAACACAAAAAGAAAGAAGATACTTCTAAAGTTGAGCAAGATTGTGCTAAATTAGAGATAAATTTAATAATGCCAGATTATATCCAAGTATCTGAAGAACGAAGAATTTCAGCTTATAACAGAGCATCGACTTTTATAAATATGTGTAAAGATCTTCTTATTTTAGAAATATATGTCAAACAGGCCATATCCGCCTTTGCTACTATTTTTCTACTTTCTCCAGGATTAGAACGGCAGTTTGATTTTATCGTCCATGGTCCAGAACCTATAGCTTTCTTTTTCAAAAAAATCGCTCTATTGAGTGGTGCGTATGGTCAGAGACCAATTTATAACCAAATCACTAAAGATAAAGATCGTATAAAAATTGGATCTACATGGATGAACGTTCCATTTAGCAAAAAGAGAGCTAGAAAAATTATAGATGATGCAAAAAGCCAATACAAGATTGGTGACAATAAAAACTTAGTAAAAGAAATAAATGAATCTTCACTAAAAAATGACGACTGGAAAGTTTCTTATATAACAGTGTACGAAGGAGGATTCGTTCAAGGTCGTATTGAAGATACTGGTTTTTCTTACCCTACTAACCCAGGTACTGCTATAGTCAATAATATAGACTATTTCGAATAGGAGGAAGTAGATGTTTAGAGTATACATATTCGCACAAATGCTTAAAGTAGCTCGCGGAATTGATACTACTGAATTTTCTAAAGAAATAAATGATGCAGTAAGTTTCATGAAAATACAACCTTACATTAGTATGATACGAAATTACTTGAACCATACATGGCAAGTTCCATATTCGATTCCCCACATGATAAAAGAAGCTATGGCTGGTAACTTCCAGTTTGAAAGCCAATTACAAGAACCATTATCAATACAGTTTGGAAATATTACAATTTGTCGTATTCCTGTAGTTCAGCGTATTCCCATGCCAAATGTCGGAGGTCAAGCATTCAAAGACAAATACGAAAGAAGTATATTTTATGATGATAAGTTTTATGATGCTGCTTATGATTGGTGGGTACATTATAAAGATATATTAGTTTATGAGATGTTGTTTAAAGTTGGAGATACTGGATTTCATATTACTATTTATTATGGGGAAAGAGAGAACACCAGTTCTAAATTTTCTGGGGCTGAGGATTGGCTTTATGCCTCTGGAGTATTTCAGTGGTGGTTATTTTTTGAATCAGGGAAAGGGTTGGCACAAACTTACAGAATTCATCCAGGTCCAGCAGCTGGATCTAAAATTGAGTCATGTCTTGGGTCGAAAATGGATAAACTCGTTGAAGATCGATTACAACACTTTGGTTATCCCGAACCATTATCAGATGGGTATATTCGTTATGTTTGCAAAAAAGAAAGCTTTGAACAGTATGATGCAACCAAGCTAAAGAAAATAATTTATGAAGGTGAATAACAGAGAGGTTGAGGTGGAATTTACGAGAGATCTGAAAGATCGAATAGAATGGCAAGTTGAAAAGATAGTCATAGAGAAAGTAAGAAAACGACAATCTTGTATTCCTGGTCTCATGACTAATGGTTATACAGCAGTACTTGGAGGCAAACTTCTGCAAAGTTGTCTATACTGTTTAGAAGGAGAATGGACTCAAATCAGATCTTCTTCAGAATGCCAGTTAGATTGTAATTTCTGTTACTGGCACAGTTTACCAAAAAAATACTTACCAAAACAACTATTTGTAGTAAATGATAACCAGTTTACAGAGCAAGATATCAAAACTTTGTTAGAGATTCAAGGAGACAAAGTTAAAGGAGTAGCTTGGCTGCATTATGAACCTCTACTCTATTTAGACAAAATTTTAGGTTTAATAAAGTTTATTTCTACTAAAAAATACCAGTGGTTATATACTAATGGAATATTAGCTACTGAAGAGAATTTAAAACAACTAGAAAGAGCTGGGTTAAATGAGATAAGATTCAACTTAGCTGCTACAAATTGTGATGACAAAGTAATAGAAAACATCAAGCTAGCTACAAAGTACTTTAGAAGTGTTTGCATTGAATCTCCTATGTTTTCTAATTTTTTTAAGTCTTTCATGAGCAAGAAAGAGAAAATTCTAAATACAGGGATCTCTCATATACACTTTGCTGAATTGCAGCTCTTTCCTTATACTATTAAGTTATTCAAAGATGAAGGCCCAATTTATAGATATCATAAGGGATATGTTTCTCCAGTTAATTCTAGACAAATGATATATGATGTTTTCGATATTGCAACTAAAGAAAAGTGGCCTGTTGTGCTGCATGACTGCTCAAATGAAGTAAAATTTTTTAGGGGAATAGCAAGTGTAAAATACTCTCAATTTGGAACTATAACTTATCGCAATTCTGAGGATAAATGGAAACCATTTCCAGAAAGGTTTGTGAAAGAACTGCCTACAGAATTTTATAAAGATGCTGTATGTAGATATAACATATTTGGAGAAGAACAATAAATGGAAAATCTATTTATCCAGTTCTGCCAGACCACAGTAAAACAGACAAATACGGTTGGGGGTAGCTTTTTAAAGCGTGGTGACCACTTCCAAATATTGACAAATGGATTTTCATACGTTTGGGATTATGCGAACCCAATCTGGGTTGATTTAGATTCTGATTTCAATGTAACTAAACTTCCTGTTGAGTTGTCTAATTATCAAAAAGTATACGTAAGTGTATCTTTTTTCGATCATGCGTTCATTGTCTTTGATTGGGCTAAAAAATATCCGCAGGTTAATTTCATTATGGGTGGACCTGCAGTCAATTTTGTTGATATGGTTTCTGATTTTACGAAAAAACAATTTATGATTAAGCTTCCGTCTAATGTAAGTATAACAAATGAATCAGCTGAATCTATTTTTGGGCTTCCGTTTGATATTAACAGATTTAAAATTGATCTGCCCGATTTTAATACGCCAAGATTATACCATTTTCGTATTGGGAGTGGATGTTATTGGAGTCGATGTAATTTTTGCATCTATCGTCATGAGAATTATACTAATTTCGAAATTGACCCTGAAACTATACAAAACATTCCGCCAGGAGGTGTTTGGCTGGGTACAGAGTCACTTTCACCAAAAAGTTGTGAACTTCTTACACAATTGAATTACGATGATAGACGATACCATTGCTTTTTGAGAGGCGATACTTCAGCTTATAAATCGCTTCAAAAGATATTACCTATGATAAAAGAATCTTCTCATTTGCGATTTTTTATGGGCATAGAATTTCCTTCTAATCGTATGTTACAAATGATGGGTAAAGGAACAGACATTGAAACGTTAATCAAAGTGATACATCTGTTGACTGATGCTGGATGCAAAGTGTCACTAAGCTTTATTACGGAATGGGAATGTATAGAGAAGAATGACGTTGAAGAGGCTAAGAATTTTTTCAAGATGTTACCAGACGAATCAACATATGATAGTTATTATAATCCATTGGTAAATTGGTTTGGGGACGTTAAAAAAGAGAATTTTATTGGGAAATTAACAGGCGAGCAAAAACGACTAAACAGTCAATGGCAAAGCATCCTTCATAAATACGGTTGTCTAAAGTATGGAATTTCAAGTGAACGCATTAAACAACGGATGCTTAAGTTTAGAGAACTCATGCCCTAATGGAAAATTTATTCATTCAATTTTATCAAACGGTGATAAAACGATTTACTAGTCCAGGTAGTTTTCTCGAACAGGGGACGGTATTTCATTTGTTGACGAATGGATTCTCATACGTTTGGGATTACGCTAATCCCGTATGGGTAGAATTAGATCGGGGGTTTAGAGAAGTTAAACCGACTAGATTTTCTGAAAATCAGAACGTATATGTAAGTGCTTCATTTTTTGAGCATGCATTTGTTGTTTTAGAATGGGCTAAAGAAAATCCGCAAACTAATTTTTTCGTAGGAGGTCCGGCAATACCTACGTTAAAGACTACGAATTGGTTGTATAAATTGCCTCAAAATGTTAGAATGTTAAATACATTAGCTGAAACTATTTTTAATCTTCCTTTAGATCCTAAAAGATTTAAGATCGAGGTGCCGGATCTAAATGTGCCAAGAGTATTTAATTTCCATATTGAGGATGGATGTTATTGGGGGAAATGTAAGTTTTGTGTTTATAACTACGATAAGGGAGGAGAAATAGGCTTTGATTTGGATACTTTGTCGAATGTTCCTCCCGGAGGCATTTGGTTAGGAACTTCATCCCTATCACCTAAGAATTGTGAAATCCTAACGCAATTAAATTATGAAGAGAGACGTTACCATAGCTTTTTAAGAGGAGACAAATTGATTCTTGAGATTCTTCAGCGGATTATGCCGCGTATAAAGGAGCCTTCTAGATTACGTTTTCTGATAGGTGTAGAATTTCCTTCTAATCGGATGTTCAAAATAATGAACAAAGGAACAGATACCGATACTTTGTCTAAAGTCATAACTATACTGGTTGAGGCAGGATGTAAAGTAACTTTAGATCTCCTTACTGGTTGGGGGTGTTTGGAGAAAGAAGATATTAAAGAAGCCGAAGAATTTTTTAGGATGTTACCTGATTCAACAAAATATGATGCTGGACATGTTAGATTACAAAACTGGTTTGGAGGTATTCCGGCTGATACTGAAAATAGTTATCCATTCTTTGTCAAATTATCTAAACAGCAGGAAGAATTAGATAGACAATGGAGAAATATTCTTCAAAGTAATCGAGCTGAAAGCTATGAAGTTTCTAAAGCTGGAAGAATGAAGAAATATCTAACATTTATTAGATTATCTGAATTAGAAAATGATATCAGTAGCGAATTGACTGCTCTAAAAAACGATAAGGTGTTTAATCAAGAATTTGTTTAAAGGAGGATATTATGGGTGGCAAATTAAGAGATGATGTAAAAAGAACTACTGCAGTTACAAGGTTGATACCTACCGGCGGTTTATTCATTGAGCCAAATGTATGGTATTATGATCACTACGATGTGTCTGCAGATGAGGTAAAATCAAAACGAAAATTCTTTGACGAAGACGAACAGTACAAAGATTTGAGTAGCAGGATTAGTTCTATTCGTAGAGGAACAACTATTGGTCGTAAATTCTCTGTTTACGTAACTCGAGAAGGAGAAAAGATAGGGAATATAGAATTTGTTGAATATCTAGACAATCCGGATGGATATGGAAAAGATGATTTTATGGCTATCAAATGGATCTATCCAAACTTTAGAAATACCAAGTACTCTCGATATGCAGCAGCGGATCTAATCCATTTCTTATTCAAATCTGGAATAGCAAAGAGAATCTATCATTATACACCAGTTAAATCTTTAGTTGGAAACTACTACACTATGGTCGATGCTAGATTACCTTGCGTAGGAAAAATATATCCAGAAGATGGTCCAGTCCAACAATATTTCTTTATCAGAAAGACTATGGAAACTCCAAGCGATAAGTTTGCTTTAGTAGAGTTTAATGGTGAATCATATTTGAATATGGATCTGAAGCAGTACATCTTCTTTACATCCGCAAAGACTGTTCCAGAACATAAGATAGATAAGTGGATGGAAAGAATGGATTTGGCGGCAGCAGAAATATCGAGGTTAGTAAATGAAGCGACTGTTCGTCCAGTTCTACACAGTTAGAAAAAGAGGAGTTATAATTGATGAACCCATTACTTATTGCTCTAATGGGTTTAGTCGTATCTGGGATTTGGCCAAGCCTTTGTGGATAGAAGATACTGGATATTTAAGTGATCAACAAAAGAAACTGTTCAGTGAACAAGATCAAATCTATGTTTCTTTGTGGTATGGATATCTACTTCAATATGTCTTATCTTGGGCTAGTATATATAAAGATACAACTTTCATTATTGGCGGACCAATGGCTCCACTTCTATCTACTATTAAAGGGTCGTTGGGTGCAAATGTTGAAGTAAATTGTGACGATATAGAAACTATTTTTGGTATAAAACTTACACCAGACATGTGGAAAGTTGAACTACCAAATATTACTAAACTACAGCTTTACAGCTATGGAATAAGTGATAAATGTTACTGGGGAAAATGTACTTTTTGTTATCCAGAAACGAAGGGTAGCAAATCAGATAATCCAATTGATTTAGATACGATAGCTCGATCCCCAGCTGGTACCATATTTCTTGCTCATCCTTCACTTACTAGAGCTCAAATTAAAGTATTTCCTGAACTAGACTTTTCAAATAAAAAATATATGTTTTATGTCAGAGGTGACACAATAACATATAAGGCATTCGCAAAAGTGTTACCAAAAGTTCCCTATCCAGAAAAATTGATTGCTAGAATAGGTGTAGAGTTTCCAAGTGATAGAATGTATGATATTATGAAAAAAGGAGTGACAATAAAAGAGCAAGCTAAACTAATTAATTTACTTGATGAGTTTGGAATACGTAAAGTTCTTTTTTATATAGTTGGTTGGGAAGAATTAAGAGAACAAGATATCAGTGAAGCTAAAAAATTCTTTGACTTATTAATAGATACAGAAGACAAACGAACTCTTCACTCTATTTGTAGAATGTGTTATCGAATCCCTCCTCGTATATCTAATGGGCAAGCTTATTTTTACACTTATGCAAATCTTGCTGGAAAAGCAAAAGAACTGAATGACGAATATTATAATCTTCTAACTAGTAGAAAGCAAATCCAGATAAACGACAAAGCTATAACAGCTAACGAATGGTCTATGTCTCTTTGCTGAGGTGCTATTAAAAATGTTTGCTCTACATACTAATCTATACATAACTAATGTATGTAACAGAACTTGTACATATTGCTACTATCCTAAAGATCTAGAGCACATGAACATTGAGACAGCTTACGATGTTGCGATCTGGATAGAGAATCTATGTAAGCAAGAAAAAGTCGAACAATATAGATGCCACTTTCTTGGTGGTGAACCTTTTCAAAATAAAGAAGTACTATTCTTTTTAGTTAGACAACTAGAGAAGCATTTACCTCCTACTGCTCTAGGAGCTAAAGAAGGAAAGTATGTAGTTTTTACTAATGGTGATTTACTAGATGGAGATACACTTAGACACTGCAAAATTAAGGGAATAAAATTGATGTATAATCCCACTTACGATGATCTATCAATAATCCGCGAAAAAGTTGATTTTATCAAAGATATATGTGGAGGAGTAAGTTTAGCAGTTGTAGCTGATGATAAAAACCTTGAGAGGCTTCCAGCTCTAGCTCAATTAGCAGTAGATCATAACATACATGTAAGAATAAATCGTTTATATAGTGGAGGTAAAATTCCTGGGTACGTAGAAGAATTTGGGAAACAAATGCATAGAGTATTTGATATACTACTAGCAGCAGAAAAACCAATGTGGCCAAATTTTATTGTAGAGTCTATGACTGTTACATGGCCTGGACCTAAAAATCCAAATTTTTGTGGTAAGTATTTTTTAGTTGTTGATCCTGATGGAAGCATTAGAAGTTGTAATGGAGATATAGAAACAAAAATTGGACACATTACAACTCACCATAAAATGAGTGACTTTAATTTCTCTCATAGATGGACTGCTAAAAATCTACCTGAATGTACTGGGTGTGAATGGATTACCTGGTGTCAAGGAGGATGCCCCTATACTAGAAAACTTGCTTATGGAACATACGATAAGAAAAGTCCTTTTTGTAGCGTTTTCAAAGACATATTTCCAATGCTAATGCAGTTGGCAAAACGATGGGAAAAACTGCAAGTATAGAAATTACGAACAAGAATTACTATAAAAGTATGAACAAATTTTTATAGGGTTAACATCCATAACTTTTTAAAGGGAGGGGTCAAAGTGCTAGCAACTACTGCAAAAACAGCAAAATTATTTCTAGAATCTCTGCAACAAGAAAACGTAAAAGATTCGTTCTCATTCCTCTCGAAACTAGTAGATCAACTTGAAAGCAAAAAAGACCCTGATCCCATCGAGCTAAGGTTACTTGAAAGTATCTATCATTTCCTGGAAAAATTTCAACTCCTTCAAGGAAATCTGAAAAGTTATTCCAGAGATTTTACCAAACACAATAATAAACTTTCTGATTTATATGATGAAAACTTGAGTGATAAAATTTCTATGATAGAATAACTTTTATTTTGAAGCTCTGGAGGGTTCTTATGGCTCTTACTATGCCTGAGATAATTTCAGGAGGAGCACTACTTTTAGCTATAGTATCAGCAATATGGCAGAGATTCGGGGTAATATTAGAAATCAGAAAAGATCAAGCCTCAATGAGTTTAGCTTTCCAAAAAGAAATTGCAGATTCTAAAAGTAAGTCTAGTGATGATGTAGCTGCTCTTAAAGATAATTTACTAGGTCAAATTTCATCTCAGGTAAATAGCTTATACGGACAACTTGATAATTTTTCTGCTCGATTGCTACTGGTAGATAATAGAATGACGAAACAAGAAATGAAAATGGATCTGTTTTGGGGTGCTGTTCAAGATACTGTGAAAGATATGCTGAAACAACCAATTCACTTGAGGAAGGATAATTTGCTGGATAGATTCCCAAGTTTAAGTTATGATGAATTATGTGAACTAAAGTCAATATTAGCAGAAGAGAAAGGTGTGTTACTGACAATGACTAAACAATTATCTCCAACTAAAAAAGTCTACCTTGTTAGCCTAGCTCTTATGCTTGCTGGTATTGATTCAAGGCTAATAGATATGGGGAGCAAATGCTAAATTTAATATTAGGTATTATAAGCCTAATCCTCCAAGCAGTGGTAGTATATTATGGTTATAGACTATATAATATTCTCAACCCAGTCCGTTATTGGTCTCATGCATGGTTACTATATACTACTGGAAACTTGTTGATTCTTATTCGTAGAGCTGTAGGACTTTTCTTAGTAGGTTGTACAACTTCTGTTGCTGTAACTCTTGAAAATGTAATACAAATTGCAGTAAGTGTTTTATTGTTAGTATTTGGTTGGACATTAAGTAAAATGTACAGTAAATATTTTACTGATGGACTAAATATTCAATCTTGGAAGGAAGAACAAGCTAATATAATAGCTAAAGGCGTTAAAGATATAGTTGATCAGCATTTAGCGGATAATATTCGTGGTGACTGTGACGCTTGTCCTATAGCTGCTACATGTCCCTTAAATAAAAATGTTTTGGCTTTCAAAGAAGAACAAGCCAAAAAGCAGAAATAAACTAATATAGTTATAGTGAAAAGGAGAAATATAATGGGAAGTTTTATTGAAGTGCTACTCACTTATATGGACCCTATAGCAGCTATAATAGCTGTTGGAATTACACACCTTATAAGATACTTCTTACCAACACCTGAAGGTGGAAAGAAATTTGACGTAAATGATAGAATATATAGATTCCTTCCAATCCTTCCAGTTTTTTTAGCCGTACTTGTAGTATTCTTCCGATCTGTCTGGATAGAACAAACTCCTCTTCCAATCGATGAAGCTATTTGTAAAGGTCTAGTATCTGGTTTTGCTGCTGCTTATTTTTATAGAACAGTAAAGATCTTACTATTTGGGAAGGGTGGCTTTGAGAAGGGAAAAGATGAATATAACAGAATGAGGGGTAACATAGAAGAGTATAAGAGATATAAATATCAACGTCATTATGATAACGGAGAAGAAGATTTAAGATAATCTGCTAGAGTAGTATAATAAATATATAAGAATATCGAAAGGAGAACATATGAAACTAAAGATTAGAGAAATTTTAGAAGCTAGACCTGTACTTGAGAAAATCACAAATTTTTCTCTACCAGTGAAAACATCTTATAATATTATGAGAAACATGAGGAAAATTGAACAAGAAATAAAACCGTTTGAACAAAGTAGACTCCAATTAGTTCGTAAATATGGAAAACCAGATGAGACAGGAAAAATTACAGTAACTGAAGATAATATGCAAAAGTTCTATGAAGATATGGCTTCTCTACTTGAAGAAGATGTTGACATTGATATCAGAACAATAAAAATAGACCAACTTGGAGAAGTCAAACTTACACCAAACGAAATACAATTTATAGATTTTCTCCTTGAAAAAGAACCTGAATAACTTTGTTATTCTCTTAATGAATGGCTTGTCTAAAATTACTTAGACAAGCCATTTTTTTGATCAAATTCAGACTATTTTTGGAACAAATACAAAATGAACATTCTTGAAAGCTACTTAGATAATTTATCTCTGGAAGATTCTGATCTGTTTGGATTGTTGTCAAAGTTCGAAAAAATAGTGATTTTTAAGAAAGCTGAAGATATAACTACAGGTCTACTTAAGTATAAAACTATATCGCCAGATACAGCTTTCTTGTTCAAAATGCCAGGAGAAGAAATTTTAACATTCCACACTGTAGGGATGAAATTCAATATTAATATTTACTTCTTTAATAAATCTGGTAAACTAGTTAATTGGTTTGATAATGTTAAACCAGGAGCCAAGAAAATATCGTCTAATGTTCCGGCAATGTATGTAGTAGAAATTTTATCTGGAGAGTGAATATGGATAAGATTGACGAATTGTTAGAAATCAATTTGACTGATATTTCTTTTAGAATGTGGAAAGCCTTAAAAGAAAAAATTCCAGATGTCAGATACAGACCAGCTTCTTCAAGTGGAAAATA
>Ga0315295_10005368_pt1 | contig 10939 bp, 8 predicted proteins | sample YL17G14_0_MG_FD_204453 | JGI IMG/M metagenome (GOLD analysis project Ga0315295, IMG submission 204453) | Sediment microbial communities from Yellowstone Lake, YNP, Wyoming, USA - YL17G14_0 | ecosystem: Environmental > Aquatic > Freshwater > Lake > Sediment | place: USA: Wyoming | collected...
AACTACCGTCGATCCCGGAGGTGAATCACCCGACTGGAAAGGTGAGATTGGTTTTGTTCCAACAATAGTTGAAAAAACTGCTCCTTCGTCTGTAAATACGATAGCAATTGTTTGTGGTCCGCCTGTGATGATTAAATATACTTTTCCTGTTCTGGCAAAACTCGGTTTTGCCGATGAAAACATTTTTACTACACTTGAAAATCGTATGAAATGTGGATTCGGCAAGTGCGGCCGGTGCAATGTAGGCAAGTATTATGTCTGTAAGGATGGCCCGGTATTTACAGCTGCCCAGCTCAAAGAACTGCCCGATGAGTATTAAAAAAAAGCTGTCCAAAACGGACAGCTTTTTATTTAACTGATAATCAAATACTATTAGAAAATACTAAATGCAACAGTAAGACCTGCAAGAACAACAGATACCATCGACATAAGCTTAATAAGGATGTTAAGAGCAGGACCTGATGTATCTTTGAAAGGATCTCCTACTGTGTCACCAACTACGGTTGCTTTATGGCATTCGCTTTTCTTTCCGCCATAATTGCCTCTTTCAACAAATTTCTTTGCATTATCCCAGGCACCGCCAGCATTATTAAGCATGCTTGCAAGAACAAAGCCTGCGCTCATACCGCCAGCAAGAAGTCCTATAACACCAGGAACACCCAGAACAACGCCAACAACCAGAGGAACTGCTATTGCCATCAAAGCAGGAACCAGCATTTCGCTCTGTGCTCCTTTTGTTGATATTTCAACACATTTAGCATATTCAGGTTTTCCTGTACCTTCCATAATCCCGGGGATTTCGCGGAACTGACGACGTACTTCATCAACCATTTTACCGGCAGCACGACCAACAGCTTTCATACTCATTGAGCTGAAAAGGAATGCCATCATAGCACCAATAAATATGCCACCAAGAAGAACAGGATTGAAAACAGAAAGATCATAAGCTGCAACAAAATCCCTGATAGTCGAAGTACTTAAATTAACTGCAACCTGACCATCTGCAAGATTCGTGGGTACAGTATTGTGATAGAATAATGTATCACCGATCTGTTTAAATCCCTCAGGTGCTTTATCGACGGTTTTGACAAGCCACATTTTTATTTCTTCCATATAAGCAGCCATAAGAGCAAGAGCTGTAAGGGCAGCTGAGCCGATTGCAAAGCCTTTTCCGGTTGCAGCTGTTGTATTACCAAGTCCGTCTAGAGCATCGGTTCTTTCTCTTACTTCTTTTGGAAGTCCCGCCATTTCGGCGTTACCGCCGGCATTGTCAGCAATTGGTCCAAAAGCATCAGTTGCAAGAGTTACCCCCAGAGTTGAAAGCATACCCACGGCAGCAAAACCTATACCATAAACACCCAATGCAAAGTTGTGGAAACCACCTGCAAAACCATAAGCTGCAATAATACCGGCTGCTATAGTAACAACTGGGATCCACGTTGAGGACATACCTACAGCCATACCTTCAATTATTACGGTAGCCGGACCCTGCTGTGACTGTTTGGCAATACCCTGGGTAGGTTTATTACCATCCGAAGTATAATATTCGGTAGACTGGCCAATAATAACACCGGCAACAAGGCCTGCTACAGCAGCGCCAAACACGCCCCATGTTATCCAGCCTACCGCAGCCATAACTGCTAGTACAACAAGGATAAGGGCAGAACTGCCACCTGTGCCAAGAAGAAGTGCACGAAGAAGAGTCTTTGGAGAGGCATCTTCTTTAGTTCTTACCATATAAACACCTGCTATTGAAAGTAATATTCCGACAGCTGAAACCATCATCGGGGCAATTATTGCAGTGAGCTGTTCCCCCGGAGCAAGTGACGGTAGTGCAGCGCCAAGAGCAGCAGTTGAAAGAATAGAACCTGCATAAGATTCATAAAGGTCAGCGCCCATACCGGCAACGTCACCTACGTTGTCACCAACGTTATCAGCAATGGTTGCAGGGTTACGCGGGTCGTCTTCAGGAATTCCTGCTTCAACCTTACCAACCAGGTCAGCACCTACGTCAGCAGCTTTAGTAAAGATACCACCGCCGACACGGGCAAAAAGAGCCTGTGTTGAAGCACCCATACCGAATGTAAGCATCGTAGCAGTTATTTCAATAAGCTTCTGGTGATCATCAGTCCCGGCATTTACAAATGTAAGTCCAAGCCATTTAAGACCATTTGCCATGTGTTCAGGTGTGAAAACTGCCTTGTCAAGAATAAGGAACCAGATGGCTATGTCCAGAAGACCAAAACCTACAACAACGAGACCCATAACAGCGCCACTTCGTAATGCAACTTTTAATCCTTTGTTGAGGGATTTTGAAGCAGCCCATGCTGTCCTGCTGGAAGCAGCTGTAGCTGATTTCATGCCAAGAAAACCGCACAACCCCGAGAAGAATCCACCGGTCAGGAAAGCAACAGGTACAAACGGGTTCTGTATGCCCGCATATGCCAGTATCAGCAATAAAACCACAAGAATTAAAAATATCTTGGTTACAACGGTGTACTGACGTTTAAGATAAGCCATTGCGCCCTCACTTACATACGCAGCAATCTCTTTCATCTTGTCTGTGCCTGCCTCCTGTACAATCATACCTTTGTAGAAGATCCAGGCAAACAGCAAAGCGGTAAGCGCTGAAACCGGAACAATCCAAAATAAACTACTAATCATCTTATGTGTTATTAAATTTAAAAATGTAATGGTTTAGACAGCAAAAAAATTTGCCGGTACAAAACTAATTTAGTTTTTTATTAATGCAAATGAAAAAAAGATATTCTTGAGACTGTTTCTGTGAATATAAGGTGAACCTTTTGCAAAAGATTCACCTGTTTCAAAATAATCGGATTTCTTATTTCAATGAGATCTTTTCCCCGTTTTTAGTTCATAATCAGATCTCGCGGAAGAATTCATAATTGATATTTTCAAGTTCCTTCATAGTGGGATAAGGATAGTAGGCTATTTCGTCTTTTGATCCTACGTAAAATCCCGATTCGATAGTCCGGTAAAGAAGTATGCCCGAATATACTCTTTGAACTGTCTTCATATGCTTTTCATATTCCCCTTTAAGTATTTCAAGGCAATCTCTCAGGTGTCCTACATTGGAATAAGGCAATTGTTCAGCTGATCCGTAAAGAGGATTTGTCGCCAACTCACCCAGCTTTAATTCTACAAAAAACAGCTTCGGCAGGACAATTGGTCTCGATCCGTCAGTAAGTGTTTTCATGAAGACAGATGGTGCAAGTCCGCTTGCTACAAGCGGACTGACAGGACATAATTCCTGATAAAGATGCAGGGAGTTGTGCGTCTCGTTGCTTTTATCATAAACTGTTTTTTTCAATTCAAGAGCAGTGCCACGATCTGTTGTAAGGTAAAGGCTTTTCAAAGCAGAAATAGGAATAAGTTCCAATGCCCTGTAAACAGAAAGATAAACCGAGCTTTTCGGACTGCCATCTTCTTTGGCGACGCATCTTTTATTCAGGCTGTCCATGTCAATAAGATTCTCAATCATTTCAAGGTCAACCTCAATAAAGATTGTCTGGCCTTTATTGCGTTTTTTAGTTCCGGTTGAAAGATACATTCCAAATCCTTCAGGCGGAAGCATTGAAGCAACAAGAGCTTCAGGGGTACAGGTTAAGTAAATGTATTTGCCCATAGTTGTATGTTTTAAAGAACATTCATTATCTCTGTTAATATCCACGGCAAAGAACCTTAATAAAATCTCTATCAAATTTAATCTTCTTTTTCAACAAAAAAAGCGAGAAAAGAAATCAAATAAGGTTATTTTATATTATCCTTTTAAATAATCAACAAACGCATATTATGACTTTGGTGCTTTCTGTAAGAAATACCTGTTTCCTTTATTATATTTGCCGATTGAATAGAATTATATCCTATTAACTCAAACAAAAATTAATGAATAATTTCTTTGATGACAAGATTTCAGACAGACTTGGTGGTTTAAACTTCGGAAAATCGACTGTTATATACAAATTTGAACTTATTAAACGGGCAAAAGCAGCAGCAAAAAAAGCTCACCCTGAATTGCATTTAATAGACATGGGTGTTGGAGAGCCTGACTGGCCCGCTGATAACCTTGTAGTAAAAGCTTTGTCAGAAGAAGCCGGCAATCCCGAAAACAGATGGTATGCTGATAACGGAATTCCGGAATTTCAGGACGCTGCAGCCCACTATCTTGAAAAAGTATATGGGCTCTCTGGTATAATACCTTCTGAACATATCATCCATGGAATCGGATCAAAACCAATACTGGCAATGCTTCCAATCTGTTTTATAAATCCCGGTGATATTTTGCTTACTACCATCCCTGGATATCCGGTTACTGCAACTTATACAAAATATCTTGGCGGTGAAGTATTTGACCTGCCATTAACTGATTCAAACTCATTTTTGCCCGACTTAAGTATTATACCTGAGCCAGTTTTGAAAAAAGCCAGGATGCTTTATCTTAATTATCCAAATAATCCAACCGGTGCGGTGGCAAGTGTTGAATTCTTTAAACAGGTAATAGATTTTGCCAGGAAAAACAATGTTATCATTGTTAACGATTCAGCTTACGGAGCATTGACATACGACGGACATAAGCCGCTTAGTTTTCTCTCAGTTGAAGGAGCTATGGATGTCGGACTGGAAGTACATTCCTTGTCAAAGGCATTTAATATGACCGGTTGGAGGATAGGCTTTATTTGTGGAAACAGTAAAGCAGTTAAAACATTTGGGACTGTAAAAGACAATACTGATTCCGGACAGTTCAGAGCAATTCAAAAAGCTGGTATCCAGGCGTTGAAGCATACGGAAATTACAGATAATACAATTGCAAAATATTCAAGAAGATTTGACCTGTTGGTAAAAGCTTTGAATGATGTAGGATTTGTTGCAAAAAAGCCGGGAGGAACTTTTTATTGTTATGTGAAAGCTCCTGCAGGAACTGAAAATGGCAGAGTATTCAATACAGCATCTGAATTTTCAGAATTTCTTATAACGGAATCATTAATATCAACTGTTCCATGGGATGATGCAGGAAAGTATATCCGGTTTTCTGTAACATTTGAGGCAGATTCTCCACAGAAAGAGAAAGAGGTAATAGATGAAATGAAAAAAAGGATGAAAGTCCTGAAGTTACAATTCTGAACTTGTCCCTCAAGGCTCTTAAAAAGTCACGGACTGCAAATCCACGCCAGTGCAGGTGGGTTCTTCAGACTTCCCTCCCTGGAGGGGTTGGGGGTGGGTTAAAGAAATGATTATAAATGAAATTTTATGGATTATAGCGAAGACCTTAAATTAGCTTTAAATATCCTCAGGGAAGGAGGCGTAATATTATATCCTACCGACACCATATGGGGCCTTGGCTGCGATGCAACCAATTCTGATGCTGTTGAGAAGATCTTTATGATAAAAAAAAGAAGGGAAAGCAAAAGCCTTATAATCCTGGTAAACGGATTTTCGATGCTGGAGAGGTATGTCAGAAATATTCCCGATGCTGCCGCTGAAATTTTAGATGTATCTGACAAGCCAATTACAATAATATATCCTCAGAGCAAAAATCTTGTGCCCGGAATCTGCAATGAAGATGGTTCAGTAGGTGTAAGGATATGTGCTGATGATTTCTGCAATGAATTGATAACAAGGTTTAGAAAACCAATTATTTCAACATCGGCAAATTGCAGTGATGCCCCATCGCCATCTGATTTTTCAGAAATTGAAGAAGAAATTATCAGATCCGCTGATTATGTTGTTAAATACAGGCAGACAGACCGGAATAAAAAAACGCCATCTTCAATCATTAAAGTTGACAATAATGGCGTGATCAAAATTATAAGGAAATAATTTTGCTATCTGGATCTTACATGGCCTGACCCTGAAACTCTGGCATCGACCTTTGGGTTCCCGATATAAGTTACATTTCCGCTTCCCGAAACATGCGCTTCAAGTGAATCTCCGGCTCTGCATTGGCAGTTGCCGCTTCCTGAAATGCTGACTTGCAGATGGTCGATCTCAATTTCTTCACCTGAAAAACCACCCGATCCGCTGATAGAAATATCTCCGCTATCGATACTTCCTCCTGAACCGAGTATAATATCCCCTGAACCGGATATCCCGCAATTGAGGTCATCCACATTCAGATCAGCAGTCATCAGTTTACCGCTTCCGCTGACACTCAGGCTTAACTGGTCCGCTTTAACCAAATCCATAATCTGAGCCTTGCCGGATCCTGAAACACCCAATCCTTCAATTTCCGGCATTGTAAGATTTACAGTTACTCTTTCATCATTATTAAATGAGAAACGCCAGTTATCTTTCCTGATGGTAAGTCTGTCTCCTGATACTACTGTTTCAATCTCATCCAGGATCCTTTTATCACCCTCAATAACAAGGTGATATTCAGGGCCTATTTTAATGAACAGTTCACCCGCAACACCAAAGCTGACTTTTGTGAAACCTCTTACATCACGGATTTCCTTTGACTGGCCTGAAACAAATCCGGTTGCGAGAATCATGATAATCAAAAACACTGCTGAGTAGATAGATTTCTTCATTTTGATATAATTTAATGTAAAAGTATAGGCTATTTCATCTAAAGACGGATTGCTTTCCGTTTAGTTGCACAAAATCCTGAATTTGTTAAAAAATGAGTGCCGGAGGTAATCTTAGTTGATGTCTGTAAGACCTTCGGGGAGTTCGACAATAATGGTCTTTTTTCTCTTATCAAAACCTTTAATGAGATCCTCATGAAATGGGATCAGGATATCTTTCTTTTCAGGTGAGATTATGTTCAGCAAATCGTTTCCAGGATTCTGGATTATTTCCTTCACAGTGCCGATTAAATTCTTATTTTGTGAAATAACCTTAAATCCAAGGATGCTATCAGGTTTGTCAGCCTGCATGTCTTCTTCATTAATGGTGGTAAGGAATACCCTGCATCCGGTGAATTCGCTGACTTTTTCAAAAGACTCATACCCGTCAAATTTCATTTTAAAAATATCCCCTCCTGAATATTCCGATAAGGAAATGAAAAATGGAACCGGTTTGCCATTAATTTCAAGAAACACCGATTCCATTTCAGGTACATTATCCAAAAAGAATTTTTCCAGTCTGACAATTACGGAGCCATCATATCCATTGATTCTGGATATTTTCCCAAGCAATATCTGGTATCTGTAAGTCATCGGATTTCAGATCCTTATGACTTGATCATTTATTCCTGTGGTTTTACCTCTGCAGCAGTTTCGGATGAAGCTTCGGTTTCAGCCGGAGCTTCAGCTGTATTTCCGGACGTTGCCTGTTCCTGGGGAACAGCTTCGGGCTGGCTTTCAGCCTCTGCTTTTGCAGCCAGTTCAGCCTGTTTCTTTGCCAGACGTGCTGCTCTTGCTTCGTTTATCTTTTTCTCTGCTGATAGACGTTTATCCAGATCATCATCCTGATATTTTTCAAGGCCGGATTTTTTTGCTTCGATTTTTGCTTCATTCTGCTTCATCCATTCCTCGAATCGCTTTAAAGCTTCAGCTTCATCAAAAGCACCTTTTTTTACTCCTTCGAGCAGATGCTTTTTAATAAGGACTCCTTTGTATGAGAGGATAGCTCTACATGTTTCTGTAGGTAGTGCGCCATTTTGCAGCCAACCCAGAGCTTTATCGAAATCGAGTTCAATAGTAGCCGGATTAGTGAGCGGATTATAATTTCCGATCTTTTCAATATATCTGCCATCCCGTGGCGACCTGCTATCTGCTACCACGATGTGGTAGTAGGCCGTTCTCTTGCGGCCTTTTCTAGCTAATCTGATTCTAACTGCCATTAAAATTTTACGCTTTTTGTTTAACCTACGTTTTAAAAATGTGGGTGCAAAGATAAATAAAATTATTCATGAAACAATTAAAAAGGACGCACATAAAAATTGTAGGGGGCGTCGTAGGCAACGCCCTCTACAGAAAATAATATATGAATATTATTCTATTCCCCTAAATACCACGGATTCTGGACAAGCAAACCGTTCACCTCCATTTCCCTGAAAGGGATAGGAAGGATAAGGTTACCTGCATCATAAGCCAATGAACCAACATTTGTTTTCCATCTCTTCAGATCATGAAGCCTGTGGCCTTCCCAGCAAAGTTCAAAGTAACGTTCATTTCTGATCTGTTCCCGGGTAACAGGTTCCGCATAGACCGGAGCAAGAGAGCGTGACCTTATCAGGTTGATATCCTCCGTCGGAGTATTGGATCCGGTTTGTGCTCCTCCTTTTTCAAAATTAGCTTCAGCTCTGATAAGATATATCTCTGCAAGACGGATAAGAGGAATATTTGCATAATAATCACCCCATTTTGCAGTGTTGATCCCGCCATTGTTCAGAATGGTACCGACACCTATATAGTACATCATTGTAATATCATCTATAGTGAATGATGATTCCGTATCTGTCTGTAACATTCCTCTCAGGTCGGCCGGATCAAATTTTGCCAGAAATCCGGACTGGATATCATAGTCGCCCCTGCCCATGCCATTCAGCGAAGCATACATAACTGTAAGCCATGCTGTATTTGAGGCGACATTATTCTGAAGCGCAAAAATAACCTCAGGTGATGTTCCTTTAATGTTAAAGGTCTCTAATGGGTGAGCTGTAAGAGAAAACAAACCGCTTTCAATTACAGCGTTTGCTTCAGTCGCTGCACTTGCATAATTGCTCTGCTGAAGATATAATCTTGCAAGAATTGCACTGGCTGAATATGTTGTAGCATATATTCCGTTTTCTTCCGGTAAAAGATCGCGTGCAGAAGTAAGATCTGCGATAGCCTGATCATAACAGTCTTCAACAGTGTTCCTGGCTACTTCAATTGCATCTTCAACATCCTTTGTGGGAGTAAGTACAATGGGAATTCCAGGCTGTGAATTTTCAACTCCCGGCTCATAAGGCAAACCGAAAAGCCTTGTCATCTCAAATATGACCCATCCGCGCAGGAACTTGGCTTCACCCTCAACAATATTGCGATCGTCTGCCGTTTCCATTATAGAAAGGGTATTTTCATCAAGCAGGGTATTACATATATTTATTAGACCATAAGCATCAATCCAGGATCCTTCGACATAGCTGTTAGTAACAGTGATTTCTTTTTGGATTATTTCTCTTGGTTGTGTATAGGTCCCAATAAAGGAAAGGTCTGAAGTGGCAGCCAGAAGTTCGCTGAACTCATTGAACTGAGATCCAAAAATATTTGCATTCCTTGCCTGTAAATAGGCTCCAACAAGTGTTGTTTTGATGTTTTCAGGAGTGTTGAGCGCAGTGCTTGCATCAATTGATTGCTGAGGCTTTATATCCAGTTTATCATCGCAGGCAAAAAGAGCCAGGAAGACCGGAACGATCAGCAGCCATTTTGTATTTTGAACGAATATTTTTTCCATGATAATCATTATTAGCGTTTAAAATGAGAGATTTACACCAAGAGTATAGGTTCTTGCCTGAGGCGCAGTATAGAAATCATACCCCTGAATGATATTTGTATTCTGGGTGCTTCTTCCGGTACCTGTATAGTTGACCTCGGGATCCCACCCTTTATATTTTGTGAAAGTGTGCAGGTTCTGAACTCCGATATATACTCTCATGCCCGATAGTTTTATCTTGGAAATCATACTGGTTGGCAGATTATAGCCCAGATTAATATTTCTGACTCTCAGGTATGATGCATCGGAAATATATCTGCTTGAAGTGTTCGTCCCATTAGTGTCACCAAGTCGTGCCTGCGGAACATCAGTGATGTCCCCCGGTTGCTGCCACCTGTTCATTTGATCAGCTGTCTGATTATCAAACCAGGAAGCATTAGCAGACTGGTATGTTCCGCCACCATTAAAAACTTCATTGCCATATACAAAACTCAGCAGAACATTCAGGTCAATTCCCTTATATTCCATATAGTTATTTAAACCTCCTGTAAAATCAGGGTTCGGTGATCCAACTATAAGATCTCCTGCCAGGTTATAATTACTGGTGGCTTCAGCGCTGGTATCGTCAATATAATATATTGCATCACCATTATCAGGATCGACACCGGCGTACTTTCTCATTTTAAAGACTCCGATAGGCTGACCTTCAATAACATAGTTAATCCCATTAGGAGTTATTTCGGGACCGTTTATACTAAGGATCTTATTTTTGTTAAAAGCAATGTTGAAGTCGGTTGTCCATTTGAAATCGCCCACAAAGTTATTTGAATGAAGAGCAAACTCAAGACCTTTGTTCTCCAGTTCCCCGATATTGCTCCATACTCCCTCGAATCCCGAGGTAGCTGGCAGAGTCCTGTAAAGAAGCAGATCAGTTGTCTTCTTATAATAAAGATCGAGCTCACCGGTCAGCCTGTTATTGAAAAGCCCAAAATCAAGACCAACATCTGCCTGGCCGGTGTTCTCCCAGCCAAGTTCCCGGCTTTGCAGCTGGTCCGGTTGCAGGGCATTTCTGCCTGCATAATTGACGCCAGTATAAAGAGCAAGATGTGCGTAATCAGGAATACCAGAATTACCTGTAATGCCATAACTGGCACGAATCTTCAGGTAGCTCAGGGTATTTTTTATTCCTGACATGAATTCTTCTTCTGATATAATCCATCCGGCAGATACTGCGGGGAAAAAACCATACCTGTTGTCAATTCCAAACCGTGATGATCCGTCAATTCTGCCGCTCAGCGATAAAAGGTATCTTTCTTTGAGTTTGTAGTTTGCCCTGGCAAAATATGAAAGGTAACTGTGTCCGTTATCCCAGCTTGAAAATACAGTTGCTTCCGCGGCATTGGCAATATTATGAAAATCGTCGGTGGGAAATCCTTTACCCCGAACATCTGAGCCGGTCGTATTTGACTGCTGGTATGACATCCCTGCAACAACATTTATATCATGGATATCAATTGTTTTTGCATAAGTCAGATAGTTTTCCCAGTTATAGTTCACT
>Ga0315295_10005369_pt1 | contig 10936 bp, 9 predicted proteins | sample YL17G14_0_MG_FD_204453 | JGI IMG/M metagenome (GOLD analysis project Ga0315295, IMG submission 204453) | Sediment microbial communities from Yellowstone Lake, YNP, Wyoming, USA - YL17G14_0 | ecosystem: Environmental > Aquatic > Freshwater > Lake > Sediment | place: USA: Wyoming | collected...
GGGGAGGGTAGTAGATGGGCGGGTAGGGGTAGACGGGCGGGCCGTAGACGATCGTCGGGCTGTAGCTCGGCACGTAGATGACCTGGGGGTCGGCAGGCTCCACGATGATGACCGTTTTCTGCTCGACGACCTGGGTCTCGACCTTCTGCTGCTCAGTGGTCTTCAGGGCGCCTGTGTCCTGGGCCTTCTTCCGCATCCTCTGCACGGCGTCCATGAGGTCGCTCTGCTGGGCGAGAAACGCATTCCCGAGGTCGGTCGTCCACTGGACGTCGTCCGCGAGCCTCTTCACGGCCTCCGGAAAAGCCGCCATGGACTGGACGGCCGGGTCCCACGGCTGTTTGGCGACGGCATCGGCCAGGGCCTTGTCCTTCAGGTTCGGGTTCTTCGCCATCCACTGCTGGAGCTGAATCATCTCGAGCGGGTAGGTGGACGCCGCGAGGGTCTGGGCGAGCAACGGGTCGGGGTAGAGGGCGATCGGCGCCACGAGCGAGTCGAGCTGTTCCGGCGGGAGCTTCGCGGCTGCCTCGGGCGCCGTCCCGGCAGCGCTCGGCGGCTCCTGCGCCATGAGCGTCGCATTGCCCGGCACGAGCAGGGCGGCGCAGATGACGGCGAGGGCGCCGCGCAACGTGAGATCCGAGAAGCGGGAGCGGCGTGAAACTGGCTTCATGAGGCTCGCTTCCTTTCCTGCCCGCGTCCGGGCGGGCGTCGAAATGATCGCGTCGGAGCACGAGTATAGGGTCCCTGGATTCGCGAGGCAACAGGCGTGCCATGCAGGGCGGCGCAGGCCCATCAGCCGGGCCCTTCTGGCCTCGCCGTACCCGTTCCGGAGGGTGGTAGACTCACGCCGGTGGAAGGCAAATCCGTATCCCTGATTCCACCGATTGCAGATGGCTGAGCACGATCGTTCTTCTGCTGACCCCATCGAGAACCGTCTCGAGTTCGAGACGCTGATCTCCGACCTCTCCTCCAGGTTCATCAACGTGCCTCCGAGCGAGGTGGACCACGAGATCAAAGACGCGCTGCGCCGTGTCTGCGAGCTTCTCGGCATCGATCTTGCGGTGCTTTGGCAATGGTCGGGTGCGGCCCCGGGTGTCATCACGCCCACCCACGCATACGCCCAGGAGGGCCTGCAACCTCTCGGACAACTGCGCCAAGAGCAGTTCCCCTGGTATGTAGAGGAAATGCTGGCCGGCCGCATGGTTGCGGTTTCTTCGCTGGAGGAGTTGCCGGTGGAGGCCGCCGTCGACCGGGAGTGCGCCCGCCTTCTCGGCATCAAGTCGAATCTGTGCCTCCCGCTCTCGGTGGGGGGCGAGCCGCCCGTTGGCGCCCTGGGCCTCAATACGCTACGGGTGCAGCACCAATGGCCGGACGCGCTGGTGAAGCGGCTGCAACTGGTCGCTCAGGTCTTCACCAACGCGCTCGCTCGGAGGCGCCACGAGCTGAGCCTGCAGGAGAGCGAGGAGCGCTTGAGCCTGGCGGCGGACTCCGCCGAGGCGGGGCTCTGGGTTCTGGACTACCGCACGGGTGTCTTCTGGGCCACGGAGAGGGCTCGGGCGATCTTCGGGTATTCGCCGGACGAGGTCGTCAGCATGGAGCGTTTCGAGGCGTCGGTGCATCCCGACGACTGGGATCTCGTTCAAGGAGCGATCGAGCGGTCTGCGCGTGCAGGTGAACCCGCCAACGTGGAATACCGAATCATCCTCCCAGGCGATGGCCGCGTCCGGTGGGTCTCTTCCCGTGGACGGCCCCGGTTCACGTCCACCGGCAAGCCGGAGCGCTGATCGGTGAGATCGCCAGCGACGACGCGGGCAGGGGCGCCGCCTATGGTGCGGCAGCCGGCGCGGTCGTCGCCCGCCGCAGGACGAAGAAGGCCCAGGCCGAGGCCAGCCAGCAGGTGGAGCAGCAAGCCCAGCAGGCGCAGCAGCAATCCCAGCAGGCGCAGCAGGCCACGGCGCAACAGGTGGAGAACTTCAAGAAGGCGTTCAGCGTCTGCCTCGAGGCGCAGAAGTACATGGTAAAGTACTGAGCCTTGGGCTCACGAGGCCGAGCGACACGTCGGGCTATTCCATGAGTGGAGGTGAGCCAGGAGGCGAACGTTGAAAAACGAGGTGGCAAGACGACGGAGTCTCGCCACATCACGATCAGCGTCCGGTTTCGGCCGGACCCTAACCTGTCTGCACGTGCACAAGAAAGGGGCATAAGCATGACAAGCAAGATTTTCAGTGTCGTTCTGATCTTCGCCGTGGCCCTCGTGGTCGGTGCGTCGGGCGTCCTCGCGCAGGCCAGCGAGACCGATCAGCTCCAGCAGTTGCGCGCGGAGATCCAAGCCGATCGCCAGGCGGTGGTGATGGCCAACCTGAAGTTGACCGACGCCGAGGGCCAGGCTTTCTGGCCCTTGTACCGGGAGTACCGCGGGGAGATGGCCAAAGTCGGAGACCGGCTCCAGAAGCTGATTCAGGACTACGCAGTGACCTACGAGAATGCGACCCCGGAGCAGGCCAAGGCCATGGTCGACGAGATGATGTCGATCCAGCGCGCCGAGCTCAAGGTCAAGGAGACGTACCTGCCCAAGTTCCGCAAGGTGATTCCGGAGCTCAAGGTGGCGCGGTTCCTGCAGATCGAAAACAAGATCGACACCCTGATCAAGATTGACCTCGCGGCCAATATCCCCCTGATCGGGCCGGCCAAGTAGGAAGGGCCAGTTCGGTGACCACATACATCCGCCACCCGGAACCGGGGGTGCTTTTCGGGGGGCAGCATGCTATCTTCTACGGTCGCGACTCTGAACGGGAACGTGCAAAGGAGGATCACATGACAAGCAAGAAGACAATCCGAATCACACGGACGATCTACCTCGCCGGCCTGACGCTCGCGCTGCTTGCCAGCGCCACGGCGGCTGACGCCCAGAGCCGGGAAGGGCGGTGGGAGTACACCCTGGGGGTTCCCTATCAGCTCGGCGGCACGACAACGTACGACGGTGGCACGACCGTGAAGACCAACAGCGATTTCGGCTTCGGGATGACCTTTGGGTACAACGCCAGCGAGAAGGTCACCTGGAGCTTCGGTCTCAAGTGGGCCGGCATCGGCTACGACGCCGACGTGGTCCAGCAGGGGGGCGGGACTTCCCACATCTCGGGCACCTACGACGCCTGGGGCTTGTCGGGCAACCTGCTTTTCAACCTTGGCGAGGGACCGCTCACACCCTTCATCGGCGCCGGCATCGGATATACATGGATCGACACCAACGTCCCCAACGGGCTACCGCAAACCGGCTGCTGGTGGGATCCGTGGTACGGCTACATCTGCAACACCTACTATCCGACCAAGACGATCGACGCCTTCTCCTATCAGGCGATGGGGGGTCTGCGCTACGCGTTCAACCCGAGGACGTTCCTCCGGCTGACCTACGCCAGCCAATGGATGGACCAGCCCAAAGGCACGCCCCGCTTCGACGTGTTCGGCCTGGAGATCGGCTGGTTGTTCTAAGTCTTGAAGGGGAGATCACGCACGCGGCGTCCGGAGGAGTCGCCTCCGGGCGCCGCTAGTTTCCGTTCCACCATGTGCAGCAGTTTCTGCCGGCGCCCAAAGGCGCCGTGAGGCGGCGCGCCGAGGTCGTCCTGCCGTTTCGGCTCACGGCGGCTTGCCCAAGTCGTCATGCACATCCCCGACCCAGGCCGCCATTGAGGGGGTCTCCGGCCCGGGAGCCTCGTGGTCTTCCAAGTGACAAACCACGTAAGATCCCGAGTTTACAACCCCCCGAGTCCCGCCTAGCCTCCGCTCGAAGTCGGGCGCCGACAGGCATCGCGACGAGCACGGTCGCGGAGGAGGAAGGGCCTCAATGTCCGAGAAGCTTCTGAGCTGCGTGCTGCTGTTGGAGAGATTACCCCTTGTTCTATGAATACTTCCACGGCGACACCGGGGCGGGGGTCGGCGCGAGCCACCAGACGGGATGGTCCGGGGCGATCGCGCGGGTCATGCAGTTGTTCGCGTCTTCCAATGCGCAAGAGGCCCTCGAGCAGGGGAAAGAATCTCTGCCGGGCAGGACCCCTCGACCGGTGAGGAAGAGATGACGCATGCTCTTCATCCATCGCTACAATCCGCCTGCTATGTTCGCGCTGGAGATCAACCAATGAGACCGACTGCCATGGAGCACAATGAGGAGGCTACCCCATGAAAGCGATCACGGTAGAACCCAAGAAGCCCGGAACGGCCCGGTACGAGGATTTTCCGGAGCCTGAGGTGCATGAGGGCTCGGTCCTCGTGGAGGCTGTGGCCGTCGGGATCTGCGGGACGGACGTCGAGATCGTGGAGGGCAAGTACGGCTGGGCCCCCCCTGGCAAGACGCGCCTCGTGCTCGGCCACGAATCCCTCGGGAGGGTGGTGGACCCGGGCCCGAGCGGCGGGCTCAAGAAGGGCGATCTCGTGGTCGGCATCGTCCGGCGCCCCGACCCCGTGCCCTGCCCCAACTGTGCGGTGGGGGAATGGGACATGTGCCGGAACGGTCAGTACACCGAGCGCGGGATCAAGGAGATCCACGGCTTCATGTCGGAACGCTGGCGCATCGAGCCCGAATACGCCATCAAGGTCGACGCTTCGCTGGGAATCCTCGGCGTGCTGCTCGAGCCGACGACCGTCGTCGCCAAGGCGTGGGAGCAGGTCGCCGCCGTCGGCCAACGGGCGTTCTGGGAGCCGCGCACGGTGCTGGTCACCGGCGCCGGGCCGATCGGGCTCCTCGCCGCTCTGCTCGGCAGACAGCGGGGGCTCGAGGTCCACGTCCTCGACCGCGTCGAGTCGGGACCGAAACCCGACCTTGTGCGCGCCCTGGGCGCGACGTATCACGCCGGCACGGTGGCCGGCGTCGGCTTCGAACCCGACATCGTGGTCGAGTGCACCGGTGTCGGCCAGGTGATCGCCGACTCGATTCGCGCCATCGGGGCGGGTGGGGTGGTGTGTCTCACCGGCGTCGGGAGCGGCGGCAAAACGACGGGCCTCACCACGGCAGATGTCGCGGCCGAGATGGTACTGAGAAACAACGTTGTGGTCGGCAGCGTCAATGCGAACAAGCGTCACTGGTACAAAGCCGGTGAAAACCTGGCTCGCGCCGACCGGAAGTGGCTGAGCCGCCTGATCACCCGCCGCGAAAAGCCGGAGAATTTCAAACAGGCCCTCGAGAGAAAACCCGACGACATCAAGGTCGTCATCCAGTTCTCTGAGATCTGATGGAGGATTCGAACGGCCGGCATATCCACTGGCGCGTTTCGTCTCTGAACTGATCGGGCCGGCCTTGCTCGTTCCGGTCGGGCCGTGCGACGAGAGCAATCACGTGGCGGAGTCGCCGGGACGCCGCGCCGAACCCCGCACGGCCCAACCCCGCTCAGTTCGCGATCGACGTGCGGATGAACTGCGAGGCGATCTCCATCTCGTCGAAACGGAAGCCGGCGGCGACGCTTCCGTGCTCAAGCGTGCTTACGTCATCGACCTGTTCCCGGCCTCCGAGGCCGTCCGCGGAGGCCGGAGCGCGTATTGGACCAAAGGCCAATTGACGGCCCGCGGCAGATGGGGCAAAATCCCCCGAGTAAGACACGAATGGAGGGCTCAACATGAACAACACCAAGAGGTTTCTCGTCATCGCCGCGGGGCTTGGTCTTGCGGCCGGCCTGATCGCGTGCTCCACGTTGACGGTGAGCACGGATTTCGACCCCGCGGCGAACTTCGCCCAGTACAAGACGTTCACCGTCATGCCCCTGGAGCAGTTCAAGAACAACACGATCACGGCGGACCGGATCAAGGCCGCGATCACCCAGGCGCTGCAGGCCAGGGGGCTCCAGCCGGCCTCGGGCACGGCCGACCTGCAGATCTCCGTCTTCGCCAAGCTCTCCAAGGAGACGCAGGTCACCTCGACGGGGGGCTATGGCGGTTGGGGCTATCGCGGCTGGGGGGGCGGTATGTCCACCACGACCGTCCAGGACGTTGCCGTCGGCACGCTGGTCGTGGACCTGGTGGATGCCAAGACCAACAAACCCGTCTGGCGAGGGATGGCCAGCGACACGATCGCGCAGAACAAGACCGGCGAGCAGAAGCAGGAGGCTCTCAACTACGCGATGAATCAAATGTTCGAGAAGTACCCACCGGGAGCCGGCAAGTAAGCACGCAGTCTCCCCTCCTTCCACCTTGCGGGCGCCGCGCGTCCTTCAGCGCCCTCTTTTTTTTCCAGGGTTCCGAGTTGCTTGGCCAAAATGGAGGCATTTCATGAAGATCTCACGGCAGACGTGGCTCGCGGCCATACTTGCTGGCCTTTCGCTGGCTGCCACCTCGGTTCTGGCACAGGCAGGTGAGCCGCCGACGCCGACCGTGACGTGCGCTTCGCAGGCCGGCGAGCGCCAGCAATGCCCGGCCAACACCTCGGCGGGCGTCGCGCTCGTGAGGTCCACGGGAACGACGCCTTGCCTGCTCGGTAGAAACTGGGGCTACGACGACAAAGGCGTCTGGGTGTCGGACGGTTGCGGCGGCGAGTTCGTGCTGGGCCAGGCCGCCCCGACAGGCACGGCGGCACCGGCACAGCCGGCACCCGGGGGCGCAGAAGCGCCTGCTGCTGCGGCGCCGCAGGATAACAAACCGACCCCCCAGGCCATCGAGAGCTGGGGCGAGTTCACGCCCGGTACCGGCTTCCTGATCGGCAGAAATAAAGCCGGGGAGCTGTCGCTCAGCGGGTACGCGTTGGTTCGCTACATGAACCAGCTCCCCGCCGAGGGGACGTTCACGGATCACCTCGGCAACGAGCACGCCGTCGACGGCCGGAACGACATCTTCTCCCACCGGATCATGCTCTTCTTCAAGGGGTGGGTCGGCAGCCCCAGGCTCATCTACAACATCGTCCTGTGGACCGTCAACACGACCGACCAGCGCGCCTTATTCGCGTGCATCGGTTACCAGTTCAGCCGGGGGTTCAGCCTCTACGCCGGCCTCAACGGGAATCCGGGAACACGCTCGCTTCAGGGCTCGCACCCCTTCTGGCTCGGCACCGATCGCGTGATGGCCGACGAGTTCTTCCGGCCCTTCTTCGGGTCCGGCATCTGGGCTCAGGGCGAACCGGTGCCAGGCCTCTGGTACAACGCCATGGTCGCCAACAACTCGAGCTCGCTCGGCGTGAAGGCGTCCCAGCTGGACCGGAAGTTCACGGAAGGCGCCTCCCTCTGGTGGATGCCGACGACGCACGAGTTCGGCCCGCGAGGCGCCTACGGCGACTGGGAGATGCACGAGAAGGTGGCCACCCGGTTCGGCATGTCGACGGTGTACAGCCCCGAGCAGCGGTTCACCGATTCCACCGGAGCTGCCGGGAACACGACGATACGACTGGCGGACAGCCTGAACGTGTTCGACACGGGTGCCCTGGCACCGGGCGTAACGGTCCAGAATGTGGACTACCGGATCCTCTCGCTTGACGCCGGCATGAAGTACCGCGGCATCTTCCTCCAGACGGAGCTCTACTCGCGGCGGCTCAACGGGTTCAACGCCGACGGAGCGCTGCCGGTCAAGGAGGTCGTGGACAAGGGGTTCTACGTGCAGGCGGCGTTCTACCCCGTGCCGAAGAAGCTCGAGCTGTACGCCGCGACCTCGCAGATCTACGGCGACAAGGACGCCGGCTTCAGCAACAGCTCCGAGTACCTCGTCGGCATGAACTTCTATCCCTTCAAGACGCGCAACAACCGGCTCAACCTCCAAGTCATCGACGTCAACCGCTCGCCGGCGAGCAGCACTTTCGGCTACTACGTCGGCGGCCAGAAGGGCACGACCGTCTCGGCGGCGTTCTCGATCTTCTTCTGATGGACCGCTCCGCGGCCGCGCACCGTTGGCCGCGGAGACGAAAGGGGCAGGCAACCACATGAACACGTCATTCACGAACCGACGCTTCACCGGCCGGTGCCTGGTCCCGGCGCTCGGGCTCTTGCTGGCCTTCACACTCACGATGGCGAGCCGACCCGCCGGGGCGCAAGCCACGGCACCGGCGGCCGGGGCTGCCAACTCGTACGTCGTCAACGACGCCCACTTCCACCTGACCAACTACATCCAGGAAGGAACGGACATCCACGACTTCCTGGCGATCATGGGCGACAAAGTCGGGCGGGCCGTGCTGTTCGGCCTGCCGCTGCAGCAGATGTGGTCGTACGCCAACTCCGGCAACTTCGCGCCCTGGTACTACCTCCAGACCGACGCGCCGCTCTACTACTACTCGTTCACCGACGCGTACATCGCGATGGCGTACCGGTCGCTCACGCCGGCGCAGCAGGCACGCCTCGACCCGATGATCACCGGCTTCAACCCGGCCGACATGTACGCGGTCGACCACATCAAGCGGGTGCTGTTGACCTTCCCGGGCGTGTTTTCCGGGATCGGCGAGTTCAGCATCCACAAGGAGTTCGTCTCGTCGAAGGTCGCCGGCGAGGTGGCCAGCCTCACCAATCCGGCGCTCGACCGGATCCTCGACTTCGCGGCCGAGGCCGGGCTGGTCGTGATCCTGCACAACGACATCAACATGCCGTTCCCGAAGCCGGGCCAGGAGCCCTACATCGTCACGCAGATGCGCGACCTGCTGCTCCGGCACCCGGACACGACGCTGATCTGGGCTCACGTCGGCGTCGGCCGGATCGTCCGCCCGCTCGCGGACCAGATGGGGATCGTCGAGCGGTTGCTCGCCAGCCCGCAGCTCAAGAACGTCTACATCGACATCTCGTGGGACGAGGTCGCGAAGTACGTTGTCGCGACCCCGGAGTCGCTCGCACGATCTGCCGCTGTGATCAACCGGTACCCCGACCGGTTCCTGTTCGGGACCGACGAGGTGGCGCCGAAGGATCAGGCGGGCTACCTGAAGATCTACGACATGTACGCGCCGCTGTTCGCGAAGCTCACCCCCGAGGCGAGCGAGAAGCTGCGCAAGGGCAACTATGAGCGGCTGTTCGACGCGGCCCGCGTGAAGGTGCGGGCCTGGGAGAAGGCCAACGCCAACGCCCCGCGCAAGGAGACGCCGCCGTCACCGATATCCGGCCCCGGCGTGGGGTATTGAAAGGAGGTCGCGGCCACGCCATGAACCGACCGGCTGTTGAGATATGCGATCAAGCGAGGAAACACCATCGATGAAAGGAGAACAGCGAATGAGAAACGAACAACGAAACGAGCTGCTGGCGGCCACCGCCCTGTTCGTCGCGCTGGCACTGCTGGCCGCGGGGCCCGTCATCGCCGATGACACCTCCGCGGCGACGACGGTGGCAGCCGACGCACAGGGTGCCGCGGCGCCGGAGGAGAAACCGCAGCCCCGGTTCGACATCTACGGCTTCGCCATGCTCGACATGGGTTTCGACAGCGGCCAGAACAACCCGGACTGGTACGACGTGGTGCGGCCGACCAAGCTGCCCTCGTTCGAGGACGAGTACGGCAAGGACGGGCGCTTCTACGCCGGGGTCCGTCAGAGCCGGCTGGGCTTCAAGGCGTGGGTCCCGACGGACATGGGCGAGCTGAAAACGATCTTCGAGTTCGAGCTGTTCGGCACGGGTGTCGACGCCGGCCAGACCACGTTCCGGCTGCGCCACGCCTGGGGTGAGCTCGGTCAGATCGGGGCGGGGCAGACGTGGAGCCCGTTCATGGACCCGGACGTGTTCCCGAACTCGATCGAGTACTGGGGCCCGAACGGGATGGTGTTCTTCCGCAACGTGCAGGTGCGGTGGACGCCATGGCAGCAGGGCGACTCGAACTTCATGATCGCCCTCGAGCGCCCGGGCGCCAGCGGAGACCAGGGCATCTACAGCGGGCGCATCGAGCTCCAGGGCATTCAGGGGCGCTTCCCGCTGCCGGACATCTCTGCGCACTACCGTATGGCCGGCGGCTGGGGCCACGTCCAGGTGGCCGGCATCCTGCGCGAGATCAAGTGGGACGACATGAACGCCGACCAGTACGATCTCTCCGGCAGCACGATCGGCTGGGGCGTGAACCTGAGCTCGAACATCAAGCTTGACAAGGACACGCTGCGGCTGCAGGTGGTGTACGGCGAGGGCATCGAGAACTACATGAACGATGCGCCGGTGGACATCGGCATCAAGAACAACTTTTCGAGCGCAACGCAGCCGGTGGTCGGCACGGCGCTGCCGGTGCTTGGCCTGGTCGCGTTCTACGATCGCACCTGGAGCGACCGGTGGAGCAGCACGATCGGCTACTCGCGCGTGGACATCACCAACTCCGACGGCCAGGCGCCCGACGCGTTCAAGATGGGCCAGTATGCCCTCGTCAACCTGCTGTACTACCCGACCAAAGGCGCGATGATGGGCGGCGAGCTCCAGTGGGGCAACCGCCAGAACTTCTCGGACGGCTGGAGCGTGAACGACCTGCGCATCCAGTTCTCGTTCAGGTACAACTTTTCGCACAGCTGGGGAGGGAACTCATGAGTGGACTCAATCGTTTTCGTGAAGGGCGGGCGTGGTTGGTCGCTTTCGTCGTCGCCGGGCTGCTGGTGACCACGCTGCCGGTTTCGGCGCAGACACCGGCCGAGATCGATGCGGCGCTGAAGGCCGCCTACGCCAAATACAAGGACCTCAAGGAAGGCGCCAACGCCGACTACATCCCGGCGCTCGCCAAGGTCGACCCGAACATCTACGGCATCGCGCTGGTGACGGTCGACGGCAAGGTCTACACCACAGGAGACGTGAAGTCCGAGGTGTCGATCCAGTCGATCTCCAAGGTCTTCACGATGGCCAAGGTGATGGAGGAGCAGGGGACGCAGGCGATATTCGACAACATGGGCGTCGACGCCACGGGCCAGGCGTTCAACTCGATCGTCGCCGTCGAGCAGTACAGGGGCGCGGAGATGAACGCCATGGTCAACCCGGGCGCCATCACCGCGACGAGCATGGTGAAGGGTGCGAACCGCGACGAGATCTGGAACAAGATC
>Ga0315295_10005372_pt1 | contig 10930 bp, 1 predicted proteins | sample YL17G14_0_MG_FD_204453 | JGI IMG/M metagenome (GOLD analysis project Ga0315295, IMG submission 204453) | Sediment microbial communities from Yellowstone Lake, YNP, Wyoming, USA - YL17G14_0 | ecosystem: Environmental > Aquatic > Freshwater > Lake > Sediment | place: USA: Wyoming | collected...
CCTGCTTATTCCTGGCTCGGTCCAACATTCTCTTTATTATGTCCGATACTTCTTCTTTGTTCTCTTCCTCTGTGGGCTGCGTCAGTCTTGCATTGATGTTCCAGTTCTCCTCGCCCTCGCCCGTCCCCTGCTTGTTCTCGTTGAACCAGACAACGTATTCGAGCCCCATCTTTTCCGCCACGCTGAAAAGGTCCTCTATGAATTTTACTCTGTAAGGTTCGGGGTATGTGGAAGCCTCGCAGATGCCGGCCGGTATTCCCGGATGTTTCGCGATAAATCCCGAGGCGTCCTTGAAGAGCTCGTTGAAATCCGTTCCCGCTTTCTTCTGGTAAACGTCGAACCCGATATTATCAACGTATCTGTCTCCCGGATAATAGTTCTCGATGGAATTCCAGGCCTCCCCGAGTTCTGGGGTGTTTTCGGTATCGGGATGCGCTTCCGGGCACCATATCAAATTCACGTTGTCGGCCTTTACCTGGAGCTTGAATATGTCATAGATGTTCTTCCAGGCCATTTTCAGTTTTGCCGGGCCGTCTTTCCCGCCGTTCATGTATCCCGTCCAGTCATATGCAAAGCCCAGGTTCATTTCGTGGAACGGCCTTATGTATAGTGTCGCCGGCTTTCCGGTCTTCGGGTCCCTGTGCGTTTCCGTCCAATTTTTCGCGTCCTTGGCGAAGGCAACTATATACCTGTATAATTCGCTCTTCCTGTCCTTGACCTCGGTATTGAATTCGTCAAGGAACGTCATCGTTCCCGAGGCGTTGGCGTATTTCCTCTTGAAGGACGGCTGCCACGTTATTATCGGCATCTTGCCATTTTCATAGCAGAGATCGCAGAATTTCTCCGGGAACGATTGGTATTCCCATCCGTCATACCACTGCATGTATCCCATTATTATCTCCGGAGAAGCCCCGATGGTTTTTTCAAAATTGACCAGTGTCTCCTTGAACAGGTCCACAGATCTCGGCTTTTCTATGAAGTTGAACTGTATTTCCCTCATGCCTAGCTTCGGCAAGAAATTGAAAAAGAGATCGCCTGCCGGAGCGTAACAATTGATCTTCCAGGGCTTCAAAGTGATGATCGGGTGCAGCTTCGGCATGTTATCCGCTGTTTCCTTCGGCATCACGCCGGCCCAGACCCCCACCTTCAGCTTTCTTGCCTCGCGGTCTCCGGCTTTTTTTACATTATTATATTTAACGGCGGTGCCGCCTGTATTTTCTATCCTGTCGCTCATTATTTTTTACCTCTTGCCAATTGCCTGATCTCTTCCTTCGTCATCCCGTGTTTCTGCAGTTCTACTTCCGCCAGCCCGGAGAAATTATGGTCCTTGTTCACATCGTTATCGGACACTATTTTTCTTAATATCTCTTTTGCCTCTTCATGCTTGCCGGAGCGCGAATAGGAGTATGCTTCCATGAACATGTCGGCATATTCATCGAATTTCTTGTCGGTATCCTGGAAGGCGCGCTCTCTGTTCACCGTGAAAGCCACCGATTTTTTGTCTATTTTTGACCTGTCCGGGTCCTCGCCTTCGCATTCAGCCATATATCTCTTTGCCCTTAGGTTTATCATGACGGCGTAAGCGGCCCAGAATTCGTTCAGGAGATATCCCGAGCTGATGAAGGCATCGCCGGGAGACCCAAAGAGCGCGTTTATGGGCAATGTCCTCCAGACGCCCCATATGGTCGCCAGGGTCTGGGAATTTATGAGGTAGTCCAGCATTTTCTTGTTCTCCAGAGGCACGCTGTCGGATTTCTGGAGCGCGGTGGTCACGAACGAGCCGTACTGCCAGCCCTTTCGGAAAAGCTCAAGGTCACCGGCAAGGGCGGAGAAAAAGAACGACTGGTTCATGGCCGGTCCGTCGATGAACGACCATTCAAAGGATCCTTTACCTGTGGATCCTCTGTTGCGGCCAAGCTCCCTTCGGAAATTCGCGTAGAATGCCGTACCCATGCCGAAATCAAGCACATAGGAGAATATGAAGAACGGATCGATGATGTACGGTTTTACCCTTCCGTCGCTCGCCATGAAGACAACAGGCGCTAATTGCCTTGAAAGCTCCGCTTTCGGCCATTCATACCAGAGACGGAACAGCAGGTGCTCCAATTTCTGCTTCCAGGTGCCGTTTATCTCCTTCCCCAGGAACCAGTTCCTTATCTGGCGCAGTTCGTACGGCTTTAGAACGTCTTCCGCAAGCGCCATCGCGGTATTGTACCTGGCATTATCCTGCTTGTTCACCTGCCCCCAGGTGGTGGGCTGGGACTCGAATCCCGTCAGCCTTACGTGATATTTAAGGTTGTAACCAAGGGCAAGCGAAAGGGCCAGAACGCCCTGCTCATCCTCCGACACGCCGGAAAGCCATCCTTTTTCCCTGCAGTAGATCTCGAGTTTCTTGAATTTGGGCTTGTGCGATGACTGCCTGTATCCGCCGCTCCTGTCAAGCACCGACGCAATGGCTATCGCGGATTTTTTCGGAAGGCCCTGGGTTATCGCCACCATTTCGGCTAAATGGCGGTAGCCGCCCACGAACTGCGTTCCATTCTCTATCGGCTTTCCGCTGTACTTGCCGTTCCTGTCATAATCATGCGTCTTCCCTCTTTGGAGCGACGGGGACCTTGGTTCGCCGTCGGCCGGAAAAGCCTCGGAGAAGCATTCGTTCACGACGCCATAGAAATATTCATCGCGGAACTGGGCCTGCTCGGTAGCCGGGAATGTCTCTTTCTTGTACTGTGTCCCGTGCTGGCGCTGGCCGTGCACCACGCTTTGGTATTCGCCGTCGATTATGTCGGGACTCCATGTATTGGTCACTTCTATCGACACATCCTTGCCCTTCAGCTCCTTGATGTCCTTTATGCCCAGCGCCGCCAGGATGCCTCTTTCTGCGTCCGCGCTGACATCTGATTCTTTAACGATACAGTTCTGCTGCGCGAACGACTCGGTGTTCACTTCAAGTTCGATCGCGACGAATTTACCTTCGTCGTTCTTATACTTTATTATCGAAGTTCCCTCAGGGATATCCTTGGAGACAGGCATGTAAGAATATCTTGTCCTGTTCTCTCCGTCCTTTACGGCCACCCTGCCTAAGTTCGGCGTTTCCCTGTAATTCTTCGGTATCGGTTTGGAGAGCGAAAGAGGCGTCCATATTTCCCTTCCGTCCTTTGTGAGTATCTTTACGGCCGAAGTCGGGATAGCAAAGAACATGTCGGGATGATCCGCGCCATTTATTGTCCATGCAATATATTCTGGCGTTTGCATCTTGACCTTCTCCACTCTTGTAAGGAGGAGCTTTATCTCCCCGTCCGCCTTCATAAAGCGCGGCCTGAATTCCTCCGTCCCGGAATAAGTGTTGTTATTGCTCCTGTAGAACGAATCCGGGGAGCCCATGTTAGATGCCGGATTCTTGAGGAAACCCATCCCTTCGTTGTCCGTAAGATTCCTTGAAGAGAACCTTATGCCTTCTATCTCCCGGCCGTTCTCATCGCAGATGTAAATATCATCGATGCCATCCGTCTTGCTCGCGTCAAACCCCGCCGTAACATCCTTTTCATCCAGCATCCATTTAAGCTTGACGTAAGGCAGCTTTTCCGCCGGGACGCTGTTCTCCGCGTTATAGGAATCGTAAAGGTCCCTCGGAAGGGAATAAATGTACCCCGGATTGTCCTTAACGTGGTCATGGCTTCGCATTTTTATGAAAGTTAGGACTTTCCCGTCATTGCTTTTCTCCACTTTTAAGACCCTTCTTGCTTCTTTGGGATCGGAAAGCGAGGAAGGCAGTTCCGGTATTGAGACGACTTTCTCTGTGCCGTCCTTCCCTTTTATCAACATGATGCCGCCGTTCACTTTTTCCGTGTGGCTCTCATCCCGTTTCGGCGACCAGGAACGGTCATCCTTACTCATATATATCTCCCCGGAAGAATCGACTTCAAGGACATCCGCTTCCTTGCTCCATTTTATCCCCGCCCACGCCTTGAAGAACGGGAAGGTCATGCAAAGCGGGGAAATGGTCTTGAAAACTATCCTTCTTCCGTCCTTGGAAATATCGATGGATCTTATGAATTCCTGCCAGAATTCCTGCTTTGCTTCCCTGTCAAAATCCAGTCTTGCATATCTTCGCACGTTATAAAGCTGGAGATCGTCAGGATCTTCCTCCGCGCGCTTTTTGTCCAGATAGTCATCGCCGTAATCCGCGATAAGCCAGGTCGTCTTCCCTACTCTTTCAGGGAATACATCGAACTCGATCCTCGGTAAGTTCTTCTCTCCATACGTCTTTATCTCGGAAACAGGAGGCATGTGGATCGGCCATTCTGTCTGTACAACACCTTGCTTCCTGTTATCCTTCGAATAAACCTCTATGTAAGATTTCCCTGCGTCATCCGTCCTTATCAGTCCGTAAGATATGTTGCGCCAGTCCTCCTTATATGCGAGGCCCTTCACGAAGCTTTCCCTTTCCTCATCATAAGGCAGGTCATACTGTTCGCCGTTCTTCGTCGTAACCCTTATCCCTATCGCGGCATCCTCCCTGCTCCATGAACGCACATTCTCGACAGGCCTGCTCGATTCAGGATGTTCCCTGTTAAGGCCGGGATTCGGGAATTCCGCCAGGTGTTCCTCATAATCCACGACCCTGATTATCTTGTTCTTTTCCGCTTCATGCTTTAACTCGGCCTGCAGCTGGCGTTCGCTGTTGATAACAATGTAATTTTCATCGCTTATGTTGTAGTTTTCCGCGGGGGCGAAAACAAAGACCTGCGGCTTTTCTATGTACCAGAGGGCTTTGTTCTGTTCGCTCCATTTTTCATATGATTTCCCGTAATTCACCTTTGCCCATTCCCTGAACGCCGTTTTGAACCCGTGAGGGGCGTCATCTCCGGCTATCCAGACCACGTTGCTTTTATTGATATGTTTCCCTTTCCAGTCGATCAATCCCCGCGACTCCAGTATTTCCTTGTCGCTGTAGAACCCCCGCACTTTCATTGACGGAAATTCCGCGAATTCCGCCAGCTGGATATCCGTGAACTGCGCGCCTGCCGGCGTGTTTTCCACGAATTGATATTCGCTCGACATGGATCCCGAAACGCCGAGCACATCCATGAAATCCTCTCTCTTTATCCATATGTATCGTGGAACTCCCTCCCTGTGATTGAAATCTGGATTATCTAGCCTTACGAGAGTGGACGGCACATAATGGCCCTTGAAATCCTTCCTTCCCGCGAGGCTGTCAATTACCCATATCTGGTAAAGCGTATCCCCCCTATGCGTTTCCGGCGTGGAGAGATTGGATGTCTTTGTCTTGTCTTTGTCGTCCAGCCACTCGAACCTTCTGATGAAATGATTTGACCTTACGGAATAGACGCCCATCATTTCCCTGTAGAGGAACTCTATCCTTTCGTAGGTCGCTTCATCTGCTTTTATCATTTCCCTGATGTTCCTTGCCATCTCAAGCAGGATAAAGCCCCTTATCTTCAACGCGTCAAAGGTCTGGCGGGTATAGGGTTCCTCGTCCTTCAGGTTGAACATCAGTTCGGATTTCTTTTTTTCGTCTGCATCCTCTTTGTCTTTCTTCATCAGTTCCTTTATCTCTTTATAATAAGAATGGTCCCTTTCCTTGCCTTCGGCCAGGTCCTGACCGTTGTCTTTGGACTGCTCCTTGTCTTCGGACGGACACTCCTCCTTGGCCTTGGGATCTTTCTTTTCTTTCTCTTCGGGATAGAACGACCTGCCAAGCGTTTCAAGTCTGCGCGCCAGCTCTTCCGCGGCCTTTCGAACGTCCGCGGGAGTCGCCTTTTCCTTCGCGGGGAGGAGCTCATTGTAAGCCGAATTGAACATCTTGTAGATGTCGGCTTGCCACGCCTTCACCATATTGATGACCTTTTGGGCGACGAAAAGGGACCTTACATTATCAATGTTAATGCGGGGGTCCGTTTCACTGCATGAATCCACCTCGGTATGCGCATATTCCATTATAAGCGTGTTTATGATCTTGTTGATGTTCCTCTCGTTCTCCTTGGCTACGTACGCGCACATTCTTGCGCAGAAAGCGTCTATCTTGTTCTTGAACGCATCAGATATGTAAGGATCTTCAATGTTGAAGTTCGATCTTTTTGCGTTCAACGCGGAACCGATCGGATTTATGCTGGAATGGAGATCGGCATTAAGCGCCCAAAGGCCGGTATATACGGTCGCCAGGTCAAAGAAAAGCTGCAGTGGTGACGCCGCAAAGGGGACTGTCAGCGCAAGAAGCGGCATCCATTTGACCGCGAGCGATAGAACGCTTTCAACGGCGACCTTGTCCAGCTGAGTATAGTGCAACCTCCATTTTGAGGAGGCCCTGTCATAGACCAACTGTATGGCATCTTCGAGCCTGAATACATCATCGTCATTGATCTCTTTAACGATGCCTTTATCGTTTTTGAGCGGCTTTTTGCATATTTTGTCCTTTACCAGTATCTGATCCAGGAGATCGCCAAGCCCCGCGCCCTCTTTCTGGGCAAATATCTTTTCCGTCTCGCCGTTGTTGACAACTATGTTTATAAGCCCCGACGAATCCTTCCGGGCCGTGAAAGTGACCGTTCTTCCGTTGGATAAAGTTATCTTCTTGATCGTCCTGCTCAGCCATTTATCATTGACCTTTTCAAATCCGTTCGCCATCTTCTCGGGAGAAAGCTTGACGTGATCAACCAACCAGGGTAATGCGAACCTTGCGGAGATGCCTGCCGCAAGCAAAAGCATCATCGGGAGAGCTGAAAAATGAAAAGACACAGCTCCAAGGGCGAATGCCATAGTGGTGATCGCACGGTAGGACATATAAATGCTCTTGCTGAACACGAGCCCGTTCGCAAGCATAATGTCCCTTGTGATCGTTTCCTTTAAAATGGGCCTTAAAGCCGCGTTATTCGTCTTTATCGCCCTTCTTATGTCCGTGGCGGTCAGCGCGACATATCCGACCGCGGCCGCGCCCGTCCCGTAAACGACCAGGTCCTTCACGAAGCCGTTAATAGCGTCATTGAACATTCCCCCGGACTGGAAAGTGGAGAAGATCGCGGTCGTCATGTATCCTGCAATGGCGAGCGGGAGGACCCGCGTCCCGAACTTGAATATTTTGCCTTCAAGGGAGCGGGGGTCCTTCACCTTATTGATCATGACGGTGGAGACCAGCCCGTAAACGGTGCTTACGCCCAATACCAAGGGGACCATCGGAATGCCGATGACCGTTGCGCCTATCACGGTTGCGGTGCCCAGGCCTCCGATCATTGCAAGAGTGGCCGGCTTTACGCTGCCGACCTCGGATGACAGGACCTCTCTTGTTACCGTGGAAAGTCCGGCTTCCGTGCCGTCCGCGATGTTCTTCATGATCGCTTCCGACCCGGGGAAAAGCGCCTCGACTTTGGAAGGTGTAACTGCCTTTAACATGAAAGGCTGTATCTCCTGCAGATTCTTGACATCGAAACGCGGCTTTAATATGCCGTTCTTCTCGAGCGAATTTATTACGGCTAATTCATCGGCAAAACCGGTTAACGGGCTTAGCTGATGGAGATTATTCGCGAGAACGTTCCTGTCCGCGAAGCCTATCTTCGCATAAAAGCGCGTAACCTTCGGAGAAATGTTATTCCTAACATAGATCTTGCCATGCTCAATGATTTTGACTTGTGCTTTTAAGCCCATGTAATGATTCTCCCCCCTACCATATATATATCGGGAAAAACCTTGATAAATTTCATGTCGCCGCTGTATCCCATGTTAATCGATTAACCCTTCTTTCCTCAGCTCCTCAAGCTTTGACCTGTATTCCTCCGAAGAGCGGTAATTCACGTCTTGTGCCAGTTTTTCCTCCGTCTCGGCGGCGAACCTGAAGACCTTCGCCAGATTGGACGAATTAAGGTAGCTAAGCACTTCAAAATCCAACTCGGTCCTCAAGGAAGGATCGTTCGTGATTATCTGTTTCCTGATATCGGTGGAAGAAAGCCCGCTGAACTGGGGTACGGGGCATTTGCTGAAGAAACCCTCGTCGAACAGCTGTTTCAGCCACTCGCATGATCTTACTGTGTGGTAATTGACCGGTTCCATGTCGCGCTCAAGGTATACCACGACGAAATTAAGCTCTTTCAGCGTGCCCAGAACTAGCTCCCTTTCGTCCTCCTTGGCATATTTGTTTATTTTGTCCGATCCCGTTATGTATACCCATTTGATCAGAGGGTTCATTATGCGCAGCCATGAGAACGCGACTATGTCGGCAAGGGACCTTTGCTGCAGCGCGGTCTCCCCCATTATGCTCTTGCCCGTGGCCGGGTTGATGGTGTCAGCTAATTTCGCGGTGATGTTCCTGATATCGGTCTGCGACAGCCAGTTACTGAAATTCTCTAACCCGATCTGCGTCATGGCGTACCTGTGCTTGAAAGCTGAGATCTCAAGCTTGTCCGGCACCTTTCCGCCTGTGGCGAACACAACACCGTTAAGCCTTAACGCGATGATGGGGGCCAGTCCGGAAGTGATATGCCCGAAATGTATCGGATTGTCCGAACCGGGCCTTATCCCCAAATAATACTGGAAGAATTTCTGTTCTTCGGGATGTTTGTCGGCATATTCCTTTATGGCCTCGATGATCATGGGTGAATTGGCGTAAGGTTTGTTCAGGGTTTGCAGCGATCTAAGGATCGTCTGCGATATTTCTTTCAAGGCGTTCTCCGACGGCGACAGATTGACGTTGTTAAAATCGGCATTGAAGATCTTTTGCGAATCCCTCATTTGCTGTATCAGGTCATGGTGAGCTCTCGCCACTTCATGTCCGTTATATTGCTTCCATATTTTCTGTTTTATGTTCTCGGATGTGCCTGTCAATCCCATCAACTCATATGCCGCCCTTAATTCATCGTCGTTCTCCAGGTAAAAATCGTGCACCCTGTTATCCTTGCTCTTCTTCAGTACTTCCGTGGCGTCCTCGTACCTGTACAGCAGCTCCTGGGCCAATTCCGTGTTCCTGTTCAATAACCTGCTTAAAAGCTCCTTGCCCGACGGAGGGACTATCATTATCGACATGGAATCGAGCCGGGGATATATTTCATTGTTCACGATCTGGGCCGCCAGGTTGACGTCCGCCTCAAGAAGAAAGACCTTCGGTTCGCTGTTAACCTGGTCAAACAGCTTGCTGCTGACCGCCTGGAAGTGCCTGCCGACCACGCAAACAGCACATAATTCTCCTTTGTCATATAACTGCAGGAACGTTTTGACCTTCGCGAGCCTGCCCACTTTTCTGTCGAATACTTCCTTCGGATCATCATTGACGGGCACATATTCAGCGCGGAGCTTGTTCCTTGTCCACATTATCCTGTCATCCTCGATCCTGTCGCCCTTGGAAGAAGGATTAATGCCGATCTTTTTCAATGCTTCGTCAAGAAGTTCGAACCTTTGATTCGCCGACATCTTGTATATCTCGTCAACGGTCGCCTGATCCGCCTTTATGAAATTATATTCTCTCCCGTCCTCTTCTCCGGGCCTCGGCTCCCTCGTGTTATACAGGATCACCTTGGTAGTCTTGATCCCCATGGTTTTCGCGGCCTGAAAAATGGTCCCCTTTCCGACCCCGGACATACCGCTTAATATTATCAGCCTGCCCTTGTTCCTATTGCCTTTTGTGGATATGAGCGATATTGACCCCCTGTTGAACGTAAGCCTTAAATTCAGTTTCTTAAGTATCTCGTTCGCCTGCCATATCTTCCTTGTTTGGCCGTTCTTAATATAATGCACCAGCATTCTCAGGGTGTTAGCTTCTTCCATAGTGAGCTTTTTCAGCCGTCCTGCCAGGTCGATTATTCTCAGAAGCTTATTGTCATCGTAGATCGATTTTTCCAGGCCTTTGTCAATGATCTTGTCCAGATGATGGTCGTTTATGGGCTTATCTATGGCATTAACGGTGCGGTCCAATAGATACAGGGCGAGTAATTGCCTGCTTGCTTTGGTCATGATCTCACTGCGTTTTTCAGGACTTGTTGCCGGATCCAGCACCTCTTGTCTTTCCTCTTCAGATAATACTTTGAACGGCTGCTCTTCGCTTTCGGGCAGATAATGCAGGGGGCTCTCAAATCTCATTAAAGGATATCTGCCTGTCTCGGCATTCTTTTTTATCTCATCCAGGTTCGCCGCTTTTGCCATGTTCGAAAGCGCCAGGTCCCTTTGTATAACAGGAAGGTCCTTGTTCAAGTTAAGGCTTATCCTGTTCCTTGCAGGATTGAACTGGCCGCTCCTTCCGTATTTATAAAGATCTTCAAGCTTTCTTTCCTTAAGGACATCGAAGAAGGTCATCGCGTGCCTGTCCTTTAATAGCAACAGCCTGTAGGCGTCCGCTACAGCGGACCCAAAACCCAGGGGTATAGGCACGAGTTCATTATCTATGCCGGGCACGGCCGGTAATATCCCGAAAACCCTTCCATAATCCCTATGCACTTTTATGAAATCCCCGATACCCGCGGGAGAATCGGCGTCCGACCCTGTTATTGCTTTCAGCAAATGCTCGTCGTCCGCAAAAAGTATCATTTCGGCCTTAAAACCCGCCTTAAGAAGGCATATTTTGTTCAGGTACTCCAGTGATTGCATGTTGAACAAATGCTCGGGCAGTTCCGTGAGATGCCACTGGTCCGAGACAAAAGTCCCCAGCGCCTTGTAATTGTGGGGAGTGAAAACGATCCCGCTATGTATGTCTTTCGGCTCCATCATGCTGAAATAGACCGGCAGCAATCCTGTTTGCCAGCCGTGGCAGTGGATCACTTTGCCGGCCGAGCCATCGGTCTCCGCTGAGTGCTTCAGCACCGCTTTGGAGAACAGGATCCAGGGTTCGATCAATCCCCCCGTATTGTCAATATCAAAATTCTTGAATATGTCGACTATCGGATTCTCCACCATGAAGATCGAAAGTTCGTTCATGTTCAGATCTTCCATC
>Ga0315295_10005373_pt1 | contig 10929 bp, 14 predicted proteins | sample YL17G14_0_MG_FD_204453 | JGI IMG/M metagenome (GOLD analysis project Ga0315295, IMG submission 204453) | Sediment microbial communities from Yellowstone Lake, YNP, Wyoming, USA - YL17G14_0 | ecosystem: Environmental > Aquatic > Freshwater > Lake > Sediment | place: USA: Wyoming | collected...
CTCACGAAGCTCGAACCATGTGATGCGAAAACCCTTCATCCGAAGTAGTCGTTCGAGTAGTTTCTTGCCTGCCATTGATTGCCTCCTCCTGAGTAGATTGTCAGTATCAACACATTATCAGATGGAGGCAATAACTGCAATATAAACCCTCTAAAATTAACCGCTTAAAGCTTTGGGAATGTCGGACAGACCCTCTTTTGTGGACCGAACCGGCGTGCAGAAGCTGGAGCGAGCAATTGCCCAGGCTGCAAATCTGATTATAGCGACGGCAGAGGCCATCAAGGAAGACATGGCCCGGTATAACAAGAATTGCGAAGTTGTAGGCCACGGTGTTTTGTTTGAACATTTCAACCGAGCTACGCAAGATCTTCAAATACCCGAGGATATTAAGGACATCAAGAGGCCTGTCATAGGTTTTTTTGGGCTATTGTCAGAGTGGGTGGACCTGGAGCTTGTCAGGAAAGTCGCTCTTCAATATCCTGACGCGACGGTGCTGTTGGTCGGCAGGGCCAGTGCGGACGTCTCATTGTTTCATGACATACCAAATGTCTTCGTGCTCGGCTTCAGAGACTTCGATGCCTTGCCGGCTTATCTGCGTATTTTTGATGTCTGCATTATTCCATTTCATCTGACCGAACTTGTTGATGCTGTGGACCCGATAAAACTCAGGGAATACCTGTGTGCTGGAAAACCGGTAGTGACAACGAACTTTAGGGAAGCTCGAAAATTTTCCGATCTCATATATATTGGACGAAGTCACGATGAATTCATCCAAAAAGTTGGTTGTGCACTGATGGAATGTGATCCGTGCATAGTCCAAAAAAGAATTTCAACAGTCCGTGATGATGATTGGCCGAACAAAATACGATTAATCAGTTCAATCGTTTTCAATACTTTGAATACTGGTGGTGGCACGTGCCTAAGATAGACACCTCTCCCCTTTTTCCATCGAGTGTTCACAGGGCCACCTGTATCGCCCCCGGTTTCCTGGACACGAAATAAGCATGGATGCTATATAATGGATGCTCTTGACCCGTCTTGCGAACACAGAGTGGAACAACCATGTTGAGGAACTCGTTATCCCTCTTCTCAATCCAGGCTGTCCTGGAAGTTTATCTGCGAGTTCTCGGTGTTTTTGGCCTTTTGTCACGGTCCAGATACCCAAATAACGGATAGTAGAATCAGAATATAGAGCTCTCAATAATCTGAAGTTAAAAGTTGGGGAAGTTGAATTGATAAGACAGAAGGTAAGTATACTCGGCATAAACGTGGATAGGCTAAATTTAGCTCAAGCTGTCGAGGCCCTTAAAGCGGCTATAGGAAGTAAACATAAGGTTTTTGTGGTTTTCCCGAACGTTTTTGTGTTGACTGAATGCCGGAGAAATGCAGAATACAGGAAAGTCATTAATTCTGCTGACATATCCTTTGCTGATGGTGTCCCATTGGTGTGGGCTTCCTATCTTCTTGGTCAGTATACTGGCGGGCGAGTCTCTGGTGCAGATATGTTTTTGCTGATGAATATGGTAGCCGAAAAAGAGGGCTACAGCTGTTATTATTTGGGCGGTGGTCCCGGGGGATCTGAAAAAGTAGTGGCCAACTTTAAGCGACAATACCCCCGTCTAAAGGTCGCTGGCAACTTCTCGCCCCCATTAGGCGAGATATCCCAACGGATGACCCACGAGATCATAGCGAAAATAAATTCCGTGAGGCCTAATATTCTTTGGGTCGGCTTGGGTTCCCCAAGGCAGGAAAGGTGGATACATGCAAATTTTGGCAGTCTGGACGTTAATGTTGCCATCGGTGTCGGGGCTGCTTTTGACTATGTGGCTGGAAAAAAACGAAGAGCCCCGAAATGGATGCAGAAAAGTGGCCTCGAATGGAGCTACAGAATCCTGTTCGAAAGTCCTGCCTTGTTCTGGAAGAAAAGATATTATGCCTATGTATGGGATTTTATTGTACCTCTTTGTGGCCAAGTATTCAGGCAAAGGATTCGAAATTGCACTTTAGGAAAGGATGTTTAATGTGCCAAAGGTGCTTATAACTGGAGGCGCAGGTTTCATCGGGTGTCTTACGGCGAACGAGCTAGCAGCTCGCGGTTTCAAGGTCAGAGTTTTTGATAATCTCAGCGCCCAAGTTCATCAATCGCCCCGGACCTCTTTAAATAGGTTGCATCCTGATGTTGAAGTCGTTGTTGGAGATGTACGAAATCGCCTGCAGGTTGATTCGGCCCTCGAAGGCGTGGGAGTCATTTACCACTTCGCTGCTGAAACAGGCGTGGGTCAATCAATGTACTCGATTGCTCATTACTCAGACGTAATCATCCAAGGCACAGCGGTGCTTTGTGACTGCATGGCAAGAAGAAAAGGTGATATCACTAAAGTAATACTGTCATCATCGCGTGCCGTCTATGGGGAAGGTCAATACCGTTGTAATGATTGCGGAATAATTTATCCTTTGCCAAGAACCGTAGCGCAGCTGAGGCTAGGCGCGTGGGATCTAAGGTGCCCTAAATGCGGGGCGACTGTTGCCCCAATGCCGTGCAACGAGATGACCCCTTCTATGCCTATTTCAGTATACGGTCTCGCAAAACACGTGCAAGAAGAACTGTTCCAGATGCTTTCCTTCACGCACGATATACCTACAATAATACTCCGTTATTTCAATGTGGTTGGGGCGGGCCAAAGTCCCTCAACTCCATATACGGGAGTGCTGTCAATATTCTGTTCCAGGATGCTTTCAAATGAAGATATCGAGATTTACGAGAATGGAGAGATGCAGAGGGACTTTGTCCCTGTGAAAGATGTTGTACGCGCAAACATAAAGGCCCTGGACCTTGACGCTACAATTCCATTGATACTTAATGTCGGGTCCGGCATTCCCAGAACAATTTTACAGGTTGCCCAGTATTTGAAAGCAAAGATATGCGCCGAGAGTGAAATACTTGTTTCGGGCCGTTATCGTATGGGGGATATTAGACACTGTGTTGCGGACACGTCCATGGCTCAAAAGCTGCTCGGAGAATCACCAAACGACTCGTTTGAAACGAGTATAATCGATTTAATCCAATGGATCGTCGCTGAAAAAGAAGAAGGAGGAGGAGGATTAACGCTGGAAAAGTCTGTTGCGGAGCTCGATGACCATGGTTTGACTGGGATAGCTGACACCAAATGAAGATCGGCTTTACCGGTCGAGGCATAGCCAACTAAGCGAGGCCAGCAGCTCAAAGGCTTTCACCGTTTAAAAGCCGTAATCAGAATCTGGTCTTGCAAAGTCAAGAAATCAAGAATGTATTTTGAAATTTCGCGGAGGTGCTGGCATGGCCGAGTGAGCTGGAACAAATTCAAGCCCTCCTATATCGACTCCATCGCCTTGAGGCACACCAATTCCCTCGTAATCGTGAGCTAAGCCAACATTCGTTCCTGTGTCTATGCATGGAGACGAAGATTGCAGCTTAAAAATACCGAGCTCGGGATTTACGAGTTGGGGGTCCGATTTCACAGAGTAGGTTGGTTTCCCATAAGCTGATTCCCATTGAGCGTAGGAGGAGTAGTTGGTTCCCCCCCACTTTATAAACCCGGCCCTTTCTGCTCCGAAGCAGTTACGCTGGTATATGTTTCCCGAGCCGTGTATTCCATCATTGTCACCCCCGCGATCTGCGTACAGGTCCTTGACGTTGCCCAAGGATATATTGTTGATTATGACGTTGTTTGCAACCTTGTTGGCTTCTCCCCAACTGGCTACAGCAATTCCAGCCCAGTTGTTGTAGAGGGTATTATTGGATACAGTATTGTTGCTCGCTGTTCTTGTGAGAAAGATTCCGCCAAATGTCCATGCGTTCACTCCGTTGTTCGCCCATACTATGTTATAGTACACTGTTGAGTAACTTGTTGCCTCGAGAAAAATTCCATTGGAGTTATTATGATGAACTGAATTGTATCTCACGGTATTCCCACCGCCGCATTCATCAAGCCATATACCGACGCCTCTATTAGCTGTAGGACTCACGGTTCCATTTCGGTAGATTTCGTTACCTTGAATGACCATGTTGGTTGCGTTAGTAAAGTTGCCCCACACGCGGATCCCTCCGCAGAAATCATGATTCTTATCGTTGATTTGGCAGTTGTCATGAGACTTATTTCCTTCAATGACCCATGAGTCAGCTGTCTCCGTGATGTCAACACCGCTGCTGCCGTTAAACGCCATGGTGTTACCTCTAATCAGACCATTACTTTGGCGGATGCGACATGTGACCTTCAGGGCATCATAATAACAAGACTGTATCACGGAATTACTGACCGTGAATCCGTTCAGGGCGGATCCCACAAATATCCCAATTGAGTTAGCCTTTTCTATGAGCAGGCCATCAATAACAATGAAATTCTTTACTCCAGGGTAATTGACCAAGACACAATGGTCACGTTGGCTCGCTTCAATCACTTTTCCAGTCGTATCAGGATTGCCCATGTCATTCTTTAAATAGAGAACACCCGTGGCCCAAAACCACTCCTTGTTGTTCAGCGTGTCTGTACTAGTTCCCTTAGTCAAGCGCTCAGATTCCATGAATACCTGGTTTGGTTGGACCGAGAGCATCATTACCTTAAAAGTGCTCTGTTTGTGCAAGGTCCATCCAGATATTACATTAGCCCCGGTTATGATAGGCTTATTGCCCGTCCCGTAAGCTCCAAATGTAACTGGCTTGCCTTCAGCTCCAGATGAAGGTACGTTCAACGTTTCCCTCCAAATCATCCCCCGTTTGAATAGGATCTGATCTCCCGGCTTGAAACTTGAGGCATTAACTTTTGCTATAGTTTTCCAGGCGGTAGCTTCCGAAAGACCGGTATTGGTGTCCTTGCCATTTATGGCGTCCACATAATAGGTGGCGGCCCAGGCAGGTGAGGATAAAATAAAGAAAGTTAAAACAAAAAATGTCACATTGTATATAATCTTTTTGGTATTCATTCTTATTTCCTCCCTAAGTATAATATTTTTACCACTCCCTGTGTGAACTGAGATTCAGCCTTCCCAATCATCTTCTCGTGAAGGTCTCAGCGATCCAATGGTCAGCCGTCACGTTTCTGAACGTGTAGGTTGATACCGCCCCTGCCGACGCCCCGTCCACTGTCACATTCGCAATACGGTATTTCAGGTTCGGGATGATTGCGAATGTTTGATCACTCCCCCTCATTACCACAACTGCGCCACTGGGCGAAATGCGTCCGCCAGCTCCGCTTTGTGCCGTTATTGTATAGATAGCGGCATTGAAAACTGCCGTCGCCGTCCTGTTCGCACTCATGTTCATCACGCACTGCCCCGTACCCGCGCACCCGCCTCTTGACCATCCAACGAAAGTCGAGCCTGCATCAGGCGTTGCGGCAAGCATCACTGTCGTCCCTGCGTTGTAGGTATTCGCACATTCATTTCCGCTTATTCGCTTGTCAGCTTGTCGCCTGCCAGCTTGTTAGCCGTCTAGCTCGTCATCTTATCATCTTGCGAGCTTGTACAACCTTGAACATAGAACTTTGAACTCTTTTTATGCGCTTGTCAGCTTGATAGCTTGCCGATATCGATGACCTGTGCATAGTCCCCCGATGCATTGCCGTAGCAGAGTTTGTACCCTGCAAGGTCAGGTTCGGTGTTCGGGTCCCAGGCCAGGGTTACCTGTGATGAAAAGGCATTCGGGCTGAGTATATGAAAAGTCAAAATGAAAGCCGCAAGAGAGAGCAGAATCGGGAACATGGAGATTTTGAAGATATTGGCACGTCATGAGCTGAAACCATAAGAGTACCTCCTTCGAATTCGCCTCAGCGAGATGCAACCCAAGGAGGTACTGCATTCGCCCGGCAGCCCTGCTGCCGTATCCTCCATAAGGACGTAGGCCAGTGGCTTTGCGTCCCGCCCTTTCGGGCGGTTTGCCTTTTTCAGGTTGTGCTTTTTTCTATCGGCAGAAATTGAGAACTACTTTAACCGGGAAGCCCGGCTTCACATCCGTGCTAAGATAAAAGGCTCTTCCGGGAGGTCTGTGGAAAATACCCCCCTTTGGCAAAGGGGGAGAGGGGGGATTTTAGGAATAGATGCTCTGGTACGATAAACAATTAAAAGCATTGTCACAGCAGTTGAGGAAAGGCATGACGGATGCGGAGAAACATCTGTGGCTGCGGTTGAGGGGGAAGCAGCTCAAAGGATATCAATTCTACAGGCAAAAAGTCATAGGGCAATTTATTGTAGACTTCTATTGTCCGAAGGCAGGCCTTGTGATAGAGCTTGACGGAGGACAGCATTATGAAGAGGCAGGCAGGAGCAAAGATCGACAGCGTGATGAGGCTTTGACCCAAATGGGGCTGAGGGTTCTGCGATTTTCCGACAGGGAGGTATTTGAAAATATCGGTGCTGTAATGCTGTAATGGAAGGGATCTGGAGTTATTTATGAATCAGAAAATCTCCCCTGGCCCCTCTTTGCCAAAGAGGGGTACAAGAAATTACCCACAAGAATCTCTGAAGAACCAAGTAATAAATGGAAGAAAAAGGGTGTCAGGTCTACACTCGTGACAATTGTGCCATTTCTGGACCGAGGCACACGTGTTGGTGATAATAGAAACTTATGATATCTTGCATATCTTACGTGCAAAAGAAAGGAGAGTTGAGAATGAGTGAGAAAGGGAAGAATCTCCACTGGCACCATCCGTCCGTCACTGTCGATGAAAGGAGGGAGAGTTTCAACTACAAGAGCTGTGTCATCTGGTTTACGGGCTTGTCCGCGGCAGGAAAATCGACGTTGGCGAATTCCCTTTGCCGGCACCTCCATACGATGGGGGTGAATAGCTACGTCTTGGATGGCGATAATATCCGCCATGGACTCAACAAGAACCTGGGGTTCAGCGCCGAAGACAGAAGTGCGCTTAATGGGGTCTGGTCTTTACTCTTGTTAATTACGCCCGAATATTTGTAGAGTCACCTGTTTATAGGCACATTTCTGAAAATAATTCACACAATGGTAGCGAGAAATGTTTCGTTTCTCGCCAATGTCTTTCCCGTACCCGTTTTTTCTACCATTGCCATAGTTTCATTCAGGTCAGGGGTGGAGACGTTCACCAGATCGTTTTAATAAGGTTGGCGTTTCTTATCAGTTCATCTCTCGTCAGTACAGCAACATCACGCCCCATCAAATCCCTATAGAGCACGCTGGTTGCCACAATGATTGCGTCGTGGATGTCGAGGTTTGTCGGAAGTCTGAGGACGACCTCTTCATCGAGAGGATAGACGGTGCAATTCGCTGCGCTGGCGACACCTGCAAGAACTGTTGGAAGGTTCGTCTTGATTTTCTTTCTCGAATAAAGAAAAACTACCTCTGTGAGCACTATAGTCGGGATGACTATTTCTGCGTTTGCGTCCGAAATAGCTGAGCGTACTTTATTGCTAAGATGAGGGTTCTTCTCCAGGAACCAGACGAGTGCATGGGTATCTAGGACATAAGTGGTCATAGAAGAGGTTCCTTTAGTCTGAATTTTACCGCATCAATCTCTTCTTTTGTGGTAGGACCGAACTCTGCAAGGATCCCATAAAAGTCGGCGAGTTTTCTCGATTCCATCGGCCTCCCTAGCTTCTTGATCCTGGCCTCCAGAACACTGATCTGTGCCTTCAAACTTCCAACCATCACATTCAATTCTGCATTTTCCATAACTCACGATCCCCTTTATATATCTTAACATGTACAATGAACAAAAAGAGTCGCATAGCATGTATGCACCAGACGATTGGGGTTAGGCTTGATTACTTTGGCGTGCCCGGCGAAGGGTGGCGTACACTTGCGGGTGAAAGTCCCGTCATGGCAAAGGCCGGAAACCATGTAGCCTGGGTGGCAGGGGGAGATGGAAACATCACCTTCTGAAGCCCATCGACGAAGCCCAGGATAAGCGGGGTGAGCAACTGTCCGGCTCGTAACTAATGTAAACGTAGAGGTAGCCTCGTAAAAGCGAGTTTCCACTGGCCGAGTCTTTCAAACCCTTTGCTGTGGAGGATCTACAAACGTTTACAAAATATTCGTGTCATTTTGTACAGAATTTAAATGCTAAGGGACTAAGTATAATATTTTTACCACTTCCTGATAAAATTCAGCCCTTCCAATCAGAAGAAGTGCCGTATCAATTACTCACAGAGCCACCTTTGGCACCATCCCGGTCGACCCATGAGGATGATGCAGATGGCGGGAGCGACATTTCAGGCCCAAGTGAGCCTGAATGAACAGGCCACTGACCCCATAAGCCACACTCCCGCCACGCAGATATCTTACTCCAAGATAGCTGCCTTGTCACCTGCATAATCCCATGGTAGTCCCTGATCTGCTACTCTCAAAGTCCCCAAGGAACGTCCCACAATAGTATAAAAGAGCATATGTTAAAATATGACGCAGGTAACTGAAATGAAACGGGAAGACATCATACGCTTTATTGCTGTACACAAGGTCGAATTTGAGAAACAATTTGGGGTAAAAAGGATCGGGTTGTTTGGCAGCTATGCCAGAGGTGACGTACGGGAAGAAAGCGACATAGATATTGTGGTTGAAATCGAAAGGCCTGACCTGTTTCACCTGATAGGCATCAAGCAGGCTATCGAGGACGCACTGGGCAATAAGGTTGATATTGTGAGGCTCAGGGATACCATGAACCAGGCTTTGCGATCGAGGATAGAACGGGACGTCATTTATGTATGATAAAAAACTGGTTGTCAGCATTCTCATAAACATTGTGTGGTCGTTGGAACAGATCACAAAGAGATCCCAATCCATACAGTCGAGTAGAGACTTTCTAAAGGACGACCTGGGCATCGAGAAGCTGGACAGCATATGTATGCAGTTGATTAATACTGGTGAAGCGTTGAAGGAGATTGATAAACTAACTGAAGGAAGTCTTCTCTCAAACTATCCCGATATTGACTGGAAAAAAGCAAAAGGGATGAGGGACATCATAACGCATCATTATTTTGATATCGATGAAGAAACAGTGTTTGCAGTCTGAAAGGAGCGAATCCCGGAGATGCATAAGGTAATCCAGAAGATTGTGGCTGATCTGGAAGGATAGAACAACTGTCCTTTTTACCTTTTTGAAAAGTAGGGTCAAGGGAAGGCGAGTTACCGTAGGTATCCCCTTGGCTGTGTCCGCCGTTTCCAGCTTCGTGCCCGTTTAGGTTCTCCATAGCACTTTTCCATCCCCTGCCTCTTCAAACCGTACGTGAGGTGTTCCCTCATATTATGGGTTGCAACCCATAATATTCGTTATGTGACGACCACACTTATGTTGCGTAACGAGAATAAGTTTCCGATTATCTTGGATTTTGATATTACGGCCCGTCACATAAGCGAAGCGTAATTAGAGTGACTTTAGAAATGCCATCAATTCCGGATTAGTGGACCAATGTTCGGCGGGGGACATAGCTTATGTGGGAATTTCACATTGAGCGAGTGCTTTTCCTTTCATTTCAATGCTCCTTCCAAGTGTCCCCCCGCTTAAACAAAAAATGATCTCCCGGATTAAAACGTGATACGTTAACTTTGGCGATGGTTTTCCAAGCTTTTGTTTTTGAAAGGCCAGTGTAGTTATCATTACCATTTGTCGCATCGACATAATATGTTGCGGCAAAGGCAGGTGAGGATAAAACAAAGAAAGTTAAAACAAAAAATGTCACATTGTAGATAATCTTTTTGGTATTCATTCTTATTTCCTCCCTAAGTATAATATTTTTACCACTTCCTGAAAAAATTCAGCCCTTCCAATCATCTTTTCCTGAAGGTCGCAGCGATCCAATGGTCAGCCGTCACGTTTCTGAACGTGTAGGTTGATTCCGCCCCCGCCGACGTCCCATCCACTGTCACATTCGCAATACGGTATTTCGGGTTCGGGATGATAGTGAACGTTCGATCACTCCCACTTATTACCGATACCGTGCCCGTAGGTGTGATGCGCCCACCGGCACTGCTTTGCGCCTTTATGGTATAGGTGCCGGCTATGAACAGTGCCGTCACGGTCCTGTTCGCACTCATGTTCATCACACACTGCCCCGTACCTGCACACCCACCTCTTGACCATCCAACGAAAGTCGAGCCTGCATCAGGCGTTGCGGCAAGCATCACTGTCGTCCCTGCGTTGTAGGTATTCGCACATTCATTTCCGCTTATTCGCTTGTCAGCTTGTCGCCTGCCAGCTTGTTAGCCGTCTAGCTCGTCATCTTATCATCTTGCGAGCTTGTACAACCTTGAACATAGAACTTTGAACTCTTTTTATGCGCTTGTCAGCTTGATAGCTTGCCGATATCGATGACCTGTGCATAGTCCCCCGATGCATTGCCGTAGCAGAGTTTGTACCCTGCAAGGTCAGGTTCGGTGTTCGGGTCCCAGGCCAGGGTTACCTGTGATGAAAAGGCATTCGGGCTGAGTATATGAAAAGTCAAAATGAAAGCCGCAAGAGAGAGCAGAATCGGGAACATGGAGATTTTGAAGATATTGGCACGTCATGAGCTGAAACCATAAGAGTACCTCCTTCGAATTCGCCTCAGCGAGATGCAACCCAAGGAGGTACTGCATTCGCCCGGCAGCCCTGCTGCCGTATCCTCCATAAGGACGTAGGCCAGTGGCTTTGCGTCCCGCCCTTTCGGGCGGTTTGCCTTTTTCAGGTTGTGCTTTTTTCTATCGGCAGAAGTCCCGAACTACTTTAATTGAATTTTGACAGCTTGCTGGCTTGTCGGCTTGTCAGCTTGCCAGCTTGTCGGCTTGATAGCTCGTTAGCTTTCAGTTCACCCCCACCCTTCCCCTCCCCCGTCGAGTGGGAGGGTTTCCCTTGTCTTTCCGTATGTTCCAGAGCGGTTTTTCATAAAACTTTTGACAATATCCGTCGAGGGGGAGGAATTGGACTCATGGAGTGGAGACACGCGCATGCGCGT
>Ga0315295_10005375_pt1 | contig 10928 bp, 5 predicted proteins | sample YL17G14_0_MG_FD_204453 | JGI IMG/M metagenome (GOLD analysis project Ga0315295, IMG submission 204453) | Sediment microbial communities from Yellowstone Lake, YNP, Wyoming, USA - YL17G14_0 | ecosystem: Environmental > Aquatic > Freshwater > Lake > Sediment | place: USA: Wyoming | collected...
GAGCCCGGGGGTCGGTCTGAAGCGACCTTCGCGAGCAGTAAATACGTCAGAAGGCTGAGCTCTGGATATGCAGCCTGCGAGTGCGGAGCGAGGACCGTTACCCCCAGGCCCCGGGTGGGAATAAAAATTGACACCCCCCACCCATTTATCATATTATTATGTTTTGCGTATATATGAGGGAATTTTTGCGCTTAGCGAGGGAAAAGGAGTGAGGGAAACGGTGAAAGAAACCCATGGCGGTCGCTTGAGAAGAAACTTCGCCAAGATCCCGGAGATCCTCGAAGTACCAAACCTTATCGACATCCAGAGGAAATCATACGACTGGTTCCGCAACGAGGGATTGCAGGAGGTCTTCGAGGACATCTCACCCATCGAGGACTTCACGGGCAACCTCGCGGTGGAGTTCGGGGAGCACCAGTTCCAGGAGCCAAAGTACGACGTCGACGAGTGCAAGGAAAAGGACATGACCTATTCCTCTCCGCTCTTCGTCACCGTGCGTTTCATCAACCGGGAGACAGGGGAGATCAAGGAGCAGGTGGTGTTCATGGGGGACTTCCCCCTCATGACCGACAAGGGCACCTTCATCATCAACGGCACCGAGCGGGTGGTGGTATCCCAGCTGGTGCGCTCGCCCGGGGTCTACTTCGACAAGGAGCTGGACAAGGCCTCTGACAAGGAGCTTTACTTCGCCAAGATCATCCCCTCGCGCGGCGCCTGGCTCGAGTTCGAGACGGACAAGCGCGACGTCATCGGGGTGAGGATAGACCGCAAGCGCAAGCAGCCGGTTACCGTGCTCCTGCGCGCCATGGGGTACGAGGAGGACGAACAGATCCTCTCCTACTTCGGGGGCTCATCCCTCATCGGGACCACCCTGGAGAAGGACCACACCGGCAGCCGGGATGAAGCGCTGGTGGACATCTACCGCAAGCTGCGCCCGGGCGAGCCGCCCACGGCGGACTCCGCCAACACCCTGCTGGAGAACCTCTTCTTCAACCGCAAAAGGTACGACCTGGCCCGCGTGGGCCGTTATAAGCTCAACAAGAAGCTGGGGGTGGACGTGGACCTCTCCATCACCACCCTGACCTTCGAAGACGTGCTGCAGACCATCCGTTACCTGCTCGATATCATCGAGAGCGAGATGGAGGAGGTCGACGACATCGACCACTTCGGCAACCGCCGCGTGCGCTCGGTGGGCGAACTCATACAGAACCAGGTTCGCATCGGGCTGGCCCGCATGGAGCGGGTGGTGCGCGAGCGCATGACCACCCAGGACGTCGAGGCCATCACCCCCCAGAACCTCATCAATATCCGCCCGGTGGTGGCGGCCATCAAGGAGTTCTTCGGATCAAGTCAGCTCTCCCAGTTCATGGACCAGACCAACCCGCTGGCGGGGCTCACCCACAAGCGGCGCCTCTCGGCCCTGGGGCCGGGGGGTCTCTCCCGCGAGAGGGCGGGCTTCGAAGTGCGCGACGTTCACCCCTCGCACTATGGGCGCATGTGTCCCATCGAGACCCCGGAAGGCCCCAACATCGGGCTCATCGGCTCCCTGGCCACCTATGCCCGCGTGAACGAGTTCGGGTTCATCGAGACCCCCTACCGCAAGGTGGTGAAGGGGCGGGTTACCGAGAAGATCGTCTACCTCACCGCGGACGAAGAGGAAAAGTACATCATCGCGCAGGCCAACGCCCCGGTGGACAAGCGGGGCCGCTTCGAGAGCCCCACCATCCTCTGCCGCACCAAGGGAGGTAACGTGGTGGCGGCGCATCCCGAGGACGTGCATTACATGGACGTCTCTCCCCGCCAGATCGTATCCGTGGCCACCGCCCTCATCCCCTTCTTAGAGCATGACGACGCCAATCGCGCACTCATGGGCTCCAACATGCAACGCCAGGCGGTGCCCCTGCTGCGCTCCGAGTCACCCTTGATCGGCACGGGCATGGAGTACCGGGCAGCCAAGGACACCGGCGACGTGATCACCGTGCTGGCCGACGGGACGGTGACCTACGTGGACGCCAACCGCATCGAGGTCAAACGCCGCAGCGGCGACGTAGACACATACAAGGTTGCCAAGTTCCGCCGCTCCAACCAGGGCACCTGCGTCAACCAGAAGCCCATCGTAGACGAGGGCCAGAAGGTCACGGAAGACGAGATCATCGCCGACGGGCCCTGCACCGACTTAGGGGAGATCGCCCTGGGCAAGAACCTGCTGGTGGCCTTCATGCCCTGGGAGGGCTACAACTATGAGGACGCCATCATCGTCTCGGAGCGTATGGTCTACGACGACCTGCTCTCCTCCGTCCATATCGAAGAGCACGAGGTGGACGCCCGTGACACCAAGCTGGGCCCGGAGGAGGTCACCCGCGACATCCCCAACGTGAGCGAGGAGATGCTCAAGGACTTAGACGAGATGGGTATCATCCGCGCGGGGGCGGAGGTGAACCCGGGCGACATCCTGGTAGGCAAGGTGACCCCCAAGGGCGAGACCGAGCTCACCGCGGAGGAGAGGCTGCTGCGCGCCATCTTCGGAGAGAAGGCGCGTGAGGTACGCAACACCTCGCTCAAGGTCCCCCACGGGGAGTCCGGTAAGGTCATCGATGTCAAGGTCTTCACGCGGGACGCAGGCGACGAGTTGCCGCCGGGCGTGAACCAGATGGTAAGGGTTTACGTGGCCCAGGTGCGCAAGATATCGGAAGGCGACAAGTTGGCCGGACGCCACGGCAACAAGGGGGTCATCTCCAAGATCCTCCCCGTAGAGGACATGCCTTTCATGGAGGACGGCATGCCGGTGGACCTGGTGCTCAATCCCCTGGGCGTGCCCTCGCGTATGAACATCGGCCAGATACTCGAGACCCACCTGGGCTGGGCGGCCTACGAGGGCTGGCCCAAGAAGGGCAAGGAGAAGGTGGAGGGCTCGGTGTACGTGGCCACCCCCGTCTTCGACGGCGCCCGCGAGTACGAGATCGAGGATGCGCTCAAGCAGGCGGAGCTCCCCGCGTCGGGGAAGACTACTCTGTATGACGGCATCTCCGGAGAACCGTTCGACCAGCCCATCACCGTGGGCTACATATACATGATGAAACTCCTCCACCTGGTGGACGACAAGATCCATGCCCGCTCCACCGGGCCCTACTCCCTGGTCACCCAGCAGCCTCTGGGTGGCAAGGCCCAGTTCGGGGGCCAGAGGTTCGGGGAGATGGAAGTATGGGCCCTGGAGGCCTATGGCTCCGCCTACACCCTGCAGGAGCTACTCACCGTTAAGTCCGACGACGTCATGGGCAGGGTCAAGGTGTACGAGGCCATCGTCAAGGGCGAGAACATCCCCGAGCCGGGGATACCCGAGTCCTTCAAGGTCCTGGTAAAGGAGATGCAGGCTCTGTGTCTCAACGTGGAAGTGCTTTCCGAGGAGGGCGTGGAGATCGAGATCCGTGAGACTGACGAGGATCTCATGCGCACCGCCGAGGACCTGGGAATCGACCTTAGGAGCGCTTCGGCTGCCCTTCTCTCCACCCGCAGCGATGAGGAGTTGGATGAGGACAGGCCGGAAGAGTTCTGATGAGTGGAGAGACCTTGCCGCGAGTGATTATTTCTTAAGGAGGTTTGTCTCTTGTTGGACGTCAATGACTTCGACAAGCTGAAGATCGGTCTGGCCACTCCCGACCAGATAAGGTCGTGGTCCCACGGCGAGGTGAAAAAGCCGGAGACCATCAACTACCGCACCCTGAAGCCGGAAAAGGACGGGCTCTTCTGCGAGAAGATCTTCGGCCCCACCCGGGATTGGGAGTGCTACTGCGGCAAGTACAAGCGGGTGCGCTTCAAGGGCATCATCTGCGAGCGCTGCGGCGTGGAGGTGACCCGCGCCCGGGTCCGCCGCGAAAGGATGGGCCACATCGAGCTGGCCGCCCCCGTGGCCCATATCTGGTACTTCAAAGGGGTGCCCTCGCGCATGGGTTATCTGCTGGACATCGCCCCCAAGGACCTGGAGAAGATACTCTACTTCGCATCGTATATCGTGACCTTCCTGGACGAGGAGAAGAGGCACAAGGACCTCTCCATGCTGGAGGAGGAGTTGGGCGAGGAGATATCGGAGATCGAGGAGACCACCCGGGAGAGGGTAGAGGAGCTGCGCAATCCCCCCGAGGAAGGCGAGGAGGAAGAGAACGAGGAGGAAGAGGAGGAGGGCGAGGAAGCTGCGCCCAAGCCCAAGCCGCAACAGCTGGAGAAGGAGATAAAGTCCCTGGAGGACAAGGGCAAGCGCAGGGTCGAAGAGCTGCGCCGCGTCTTCGAGGAGTTCAAGGCCCTGGAGGTCAGGCAGTTAGTGGGCGACGAGATGCTCTTCCGCGAGATGCGCGAGCGCTACGGCGACTACTTCCGCGGCGGCATGGGCGCGGAGGCGATGCGGGAGATGCTGGCAGGCGTGGACTTAGAAGCCGAGGCCGCCGAGCTCAGGGAGACCATCCGGACCTCTAAAGGACAGAAGAGGCAGCGCGCCACCAAGCGCCTGAAGGTGGTGTCCGCCTTCCTGAACACGGACAACGACCCCCCGGCCATGGTCCTGGGATGCATACCGGTGATCCCGCCCGACCTGCGCCCCATGGTGCAGTTGGACGGCGGGCGTTTCGCCACCTCCGACTTGAACGACCTCTATCGCCGGGTGATCAACCGCAATAACCGCCTGAAGAGGCTGCTGGACCTGGGTGCCCCTGAGATCATCGTGAACAACGAGAAAAGGATGCTGCAGGAAGCGGTGGACGCCCTCTTCGACAACGGACGACGGGGAAGGGCGGTGACCGGCCCGGGCAACCGGCCGCTCAAATCCCTCTCCGACATGCTCAAGGGAAAGCAGGGTCGTTTCCGCCAGAACCTGCTGGGCAAGAGGGTCGACTACTCCGGCCGCTCGGTCATCGTGGTGGGTCCCAACCTCAAGCTGCACCAGTGCGGCCTGCCCAAGCAGATGGCCCTGGAGCTCTTCAAACCCTTCGTGATGAAACTATTAGTGGACAAGGAATACGCCCAGAACATAAAGAGCGCCAAGAGGATGGTGGAACGCCAGCGCCCCGAGGTGTGGGACGTGCTGGACGAGGTCATCCAGGAGCACCCGGTGCTCCTGAACCGCGCCCCCACCCTGCACCGTCTGGGCATCCAGGCATTCGAGCCGGTGCTGGTGGAGGGCAAGGCCATCCAGATACACCCCCTGGTGTGCACCGCCTTCAACGCCGACTTCGACGGCGACCAGATGGCCGTGCACCTGCCGCTCTCTTCCGAGGCGCAGGCGGAGTCGCGCATCCTCATGCTCTCGGCCCACAACATCCTCTCTCCGGCCCACGGGCGCCCCATAACCACCCCCACCCAGGACATGGTGCTGGGCGCCTCCTATCTCACGGTGGTCAAGGAGGGGGAGAAGGGCGAGGGCAAGATCTTCGCCTCCGCGGACGAGGCCATCATGGCCTACGAGTTCAAAGAGGTGCAGCTGCACGCCCCGGTCAAGGTGCGCGTGCGCCAGAAGGGGCGTCCCGCCAAGGTGTATGACACCTCGGTAGGGAGGGTGATCTTCAACAACGCCCTGCCCGACGATTACACGTACATCAACGAGCCCATAACCAAGTCCAACCTGCAGCACATCGTCACCGACATCGCGAGCCGTTACGACACGGTGAGGACCGCGGAGATCCTGGACAACATCAAGCGAGTGGGCTTCCATTTCGCCACCCGGGCCGGCATCACCATCTCCGTGCAGGACATCACCGTACCCCCGGACAAGGAACAGATCCTCGAGGCCCCGGAGGCGGAAGTGGAGAGGATCGAGGAGAACTACAAGCGCGGCCTGATCACCGACGACGAGCGCCACCAGAGGGTGGTGGAGCTGTGGACGGAGGCCACCGACGAGGTCACCGAGGCCATGGAGCGCAGCTTCGACACCTTCAACCCCATCTTCCTCATGGCAAACTCGGGAGCCCGCGGCAACATCAAGCAGATCCGGCAGCTGGCGGGCATGCGCGGCCTGGTGGCCAACCCCAAGGGTGAGATCATCGACCGCCCCATCAAGTCCAACTTCCGGGAAGGGCTCACCGTGCTGGAGTACTTCATCTCCACCCACGGGGCCAGGAAAGGGCTGGCGGATACCGCACTCAGGACCGCCGACTCCGGTTACCTCACCCGCCGCCTGGTGGACGTGTCCCAGGAGGTCATCGTGCGGGAGCATGATTGCGGGACGGACAAGGGCATCCCCGTGAAGGTGCTCAACGACCAGGGCGAGCTCAACACCTCGCTGGCCGCCCGCGTTACCCTGAAGAGGGTCAGCCATCCCAGGACCAGGGAGGTCTTGATCTCAAAGAACCAGGAGATCGACCTGGAGATGGTGGAGAGGCTGTCCAAGCTGGGAATAGAGGAGATCAACGTACGCTCGGTCATGACCTGCGAATCGCGCTACGGCGTGTGCAGCCGCTGCTACGGCACCATGCTGGCCACTGGCAGGCTGGTGGAGATCGGGGAGGCTGTGGGGATCATCGCCGCCCAGTCCATCGGCGAGCCCGGCACTCAGCTCACCATGCGCACCTTCCACACCGGCGGTGTGGCGGGGGAGGACATCACCCACGGCCTGCCCAGGGTGGTGGAGCTCTTCGAGGCCCGCAAGCCCAAGGGGCAGGCGGTCATCGCCGACATCTCCGGCAAGGTGGAGATCGAGGAGTCCGAGAAGGCGCGCAAGATAACCATCACCGGATCGGGCAGCAAGGAACACGCCTACCAGGTGCCTCGCCGCGCGCGCCTGAGGGTGCGCGACGGCCAGGAGGTCGCGGCGGGAGACCAGCTCACCGAGGGTTCGGCCAATCCCCACGACATCCTGCGCGTGCTGGGGCCGCAGGCGGCCCAGCTGTACATGGTGCAGGAGGTGCAGGAGGTCTATAAGAGCCAGGGCGTGGACATCCACGACAAGCACATCGAGCTCATCGTGCGCCAGATGATGAAGAAAGTGGAGGTAGTGGAGGCCGGAGACACCGACCTGCTGCCGGGCGAGAAAGCGGACCGCAAATCCTTCGCCGAGGTCAACGAGGCCGTAGCGTCGGAGGGAGGAGAGCAGGCATCGGCGCGCCAGATGCTCCTGGGCATCACCAAGGCCTCCCTGGCTACCGACTCCTTCCTCTCGGCCGCATCTTTCCAGGAGACCACGCGCGTGCTCACCGATGCCGCCATCTCCGGGAGGGTAGACCCGCTGCTGGGGCTCAAGGAGAACGTCATCATCGGCAAACTCATACCGGCGGGCACGGGCATGAGCTGCTACCGCAACATCAAGGTCAAGCCCAAGCATGCGGGTATCAGCCTCCTGGAGGAAGTGGAGGCCCTGACCTCGGGAGGCGGTAGGGCTGGCGCGCCCACGGTGGAGGAGCTGGAGGAGTTGTTCGGGACCGAGACCGTCTCCGCGGTCCTGGAGGCAGACGAGACCGACATCGCTGAACTCGGCCTTTCCGTCCGGACGAAGAACCAGCTCAAGCAGGCGAAGGTCAATACAAAAGGCGATCTGCTGAGGATGAGCGAGGACGAGCTCTACGATGCCGGTCTTGGAAAAGGCAACGTGGAAGAGCTGAAGAAGGCTGGTTTCCTGCGGGAGCCCGAGGAGGTCGAAGAGGCGGAGCACTAAGGGCTTCTATCAGTTGATTTGTTGACACCTCAATGGGGTGATGGTAAACTTGCGCCTTGGTGTGTTGAATGTAAAAAAGCAGGTAGATCAAAGTATTGTTCTCTTGAGGAGGTAGACTTGCCGACCATCAACCAGCTGGTACGCAAGGGCCGTAAGGACAAGCGAAAGAAGACCAAGACGCCGGCGCTGCAAGGCTGCCCTCAAAGACGGGGCGTTTGTACGCAGGTCAAGACGACGACACCCAAGAAGCCTAACTCGGCCCTGCGTAAGATCTCCAGGGTGAGGCTGACCAACGGCATCGAGGTGACCTCCTATATACCCGGGATCGGTCATAATCTGCAGGAGCACTCCATCGTCCTGGTAAGGGGAGGCAGGGTCAAGGACCTGCCGGGAGTGCGCTATAAGATCATCCGCGGCACCCTGGATGCCGCGGGGGTCGTCGACCGCAAGCAATCGCGTTCCAGGTACGGGACGAAGAAAGCAGCCGGCCTGTAGCCGCCGGGGAGTCGAGGAGAGAGAGGATGCCGAGGAAAGGACCAGCGCCCAAGCGGGAGATCCCGCCCGACACCAGGTACCACAGCGTACTGGTAGAGCAGTATATCCGGAAGATCATGCTGGACGGCAAGAAGAGCCATGCGGAGAAGATCGTCTACGGCGCCCTGGACATAATGCATGAAAAGACCGGCAACGACCCCCTTGTGGTATTGCGCAAGGCCACCGACAACGTGCGCCCCGTCCTGGAGGTGCGGTCACGCCGCGTGGGCGGCGCCAGCTATCAGGTACCGGTGGAGGTGCGCCCGCGGCGCAGCACCACCCTGGCCATCCGGTGGATAACCAACTACTCGCGTCAGCGCAAGGAGAAGACCATGAAGGAACGCCTGGCCATGGAGCTCCTGGACGCTTCCAACAGCATGGGCGCCTCTATCAAGAAAAAGGAAGACCTGCACAAGATGGCGGAGGCCAACAAGGCCTTTGCCCATTACCGGTGGTAGGATGAAAGTAACGACGACGGGCAGGGTAGAGAAATTGTCCGGGGAGGAGGAACGCTTCCCCCTCGACAACGTGCGCAATATCGGGATCATATCCCATATCGACGCCGGGAAGACCACCACCACCGAGAGGATCCTCTTCTATACTGGAAAGACCTACAAGATGGGCGAGGTGCATGAGGGCTCTACGGTCATGGATTGGATGGTGCAGGAGCAGGAGAGGGGAATAACCATCACCAGCGCAGCCACCACCTGTTTCTGGAGAGACCATAAGATAAACATTATAGATACACCCGGGCACGTGGACTTCACTGTAGAGGTAGAACGCTCTTTGAGGGTGTTGGACGGCGCCATCGCCATCCTTGACGCCGTCGCCGGCGTGGAGCCGCAGACGGAGACGGTGTGGAGACAGGCGGACCATTACCGGGTGCCGCGGATATGTTATGTCAACAAGATGGACCGCCCCGGGGCGGATTATTTCGAGTGCCTGGATATGATCGAGGACCGTTTCGACACCCGGCCGGTGGCGGTGCACATCCCCATAGGCATGGAGGGCGGGTTCCAGGGATTCGTGGACCTGGTCGAGATGCGGGCCCTGCTCTATACGGACGAGCTGGGCACGCAGTGGGAATGGGCCGAGATCCCCGAGGACCTCCGGATAGCCGCCGAGCTTTACCACTATAGCCTGCTGGAGACCTGCGCGGCCTACGACGACGAACTCATGGATAAATATCTGCAGGGCGAGGGGAGCATAACCCCAGAGGAGATACGCGCAGCGTTACGCGTGGGCGTCCTCGCATGCGAGCTGACGCCGGTCTTCTGCGGCGCTTCTTTCCGCAACAGGGGGGTGCAACCACTCCTGGACGGAGTGGTGGACCTTCTTCCCTCGCCACTGGACGTCCTACCTATCGAGGGGATACACCTGGGCAAAGAGGACAAGAAGGAGATAAGGCAGGCCTCGGACGAGGAGCCCTTCTCCGCCCTGGCCTTCAAGGTCGTCTCAGACCCCTACGTGGGTAGACTGATCTACTTGAGGGTCTATTCGGGCACCCTGCGGGCCGGCTCCGCCGTGTTCAACAGCACCCGTAAGAAGAAGGAACGCATCGGCCGCCTGCTCCAGATGCACGCCAATCACCGCGAGGAGCGGGAGACCATCTATACCGGGGACATCGTGGCGGCGGTGGGCTTGAAGGATACCTTCACCGGGGACACCCTGTGTTCCGCGCACCGGCCCGTCCTGCTGGAGTCCATGGTCTTCCCGGCGCCGGTGATCTCCGTGGCCATCGAGCCCAAGACCAAGGCCGACCAGGACAAGCTGAGCGAGGCCATGGAGCGCGTCTCCGACGAGGACCCCACCTTCCGGGTGAAACTGGATCCCGAGACGGGCCAGACCATCATCTCGGGCATGGGGGAGCTTCACCTGGAGATCATCGTGGACCGGCTGCTGCGGGAGTTCGGGGTAGGCGCCAACGTGGGGAGGCCGCAGGTCTCTTACCGGGAGGCGATCGTCGGACATGCCCGTGGAGTGGAGGGCAAGTTCATCCGCCAGACGGGGGGGCACGGGCAATACGGCCACGTCGTCATCGACGTCGAGCCCCTGCCCCGGGGCGGAGGTTTCGAATTCGTGAACAAGGTCACGGGCAACGCCATCCCCAAGGAGTTCATCCCGGCGGTGGGGCAGGGAGTGCGGGGGGCCATGGAATTCGGCGTGCTCGCGGGATACCCGGTGGTGGACGTTAAGGTGACCGTGAAGGGCGGTTCCTACCACGAGGTGGACTCCTCGGAGCTGGCGTTCAAAGCGGCGGGTTCGGCGGCCATGCAGGAGGCGTTGCGGCGGGCGGAGCCCATATTATTAGAACCGGTCATGAGCGTGCAGATAACCGTGGCGGAGGAGTATCTGGGCGATATCATCGCCGACGTCAATGCGCGGCGTGGCAAGGTCGAGGGCATGGAGACGCGGGGCAGGCAGCAGGTGGTGAACACTCTCATCCCGTTGGCTGAGACCTTCGGATACGCTACGGACATGCGCTCCCTGAGCCAGGGAAGGGCGACCCACCACATGCAGTTCTCGCATTATAGCAAGGTGCCGCATAACATCTCGGCGGAGATCGTGCGTCGCATCAGGGGTGAATAAATGAGTCTTGTACGGAGGACTGAGGACTATTAGAATAGGGAAGTTGTGTCTAAAGCGCGACACGAGTAGCTGATTCAGGAGGAATGAAAAAATGGCCAAGAAGAAATTCGAGAGGACCAAGCCCCATGTGAACGTGGGAACCATCGGACACGTGGACCACGGCAAGACCACC
>Ga0315295_10005376_pt1 | contig 10927 bp, 10 predicted proteins | sample YL17G14_0_MG_FD_204453 | JGI IMG/M metagenome (GOLD analysis project Ga0315295, IMG submission 204453) | Sediment microbial communities from Yellowstone Lake, YNP, Wyoming, USA - YL17G14_0 | ecosystem: Environmental > Aquatic > Freshwater > Lake > Sediment | place: USA: Wyoming | collected...
TGTTGATCAGGTCCTTGGCGCCCAGAGAGAAGGCCGTAATCTCTTCTTCCCTGGCGGCAGCGGTCTTGGCGTTATTATAGTTCTTCTGAAGCTCCTTGTGGAGGCTGAACTCCTGGTCGTACTTGGCCTGCATCTCATCCACCTTTTTCTGGGCGGCCTGCTTGGCGGCCTTGGTCCGGGCGGTGTCAAGCTCGTCCTTGGCCACGTCCACGGCGTCCTTGGCGTCGATGGTCGGCCCGACATGCTCCTCGAGTTTCCTCTTGAGGTCGGCCTCTTGCTTGCTCAATCCGGGAAGGACCGCCGGCTCGATCTTTTCTGCCGTTACGCTCACGACGTTGAAGCCGGTGACGTCCATCGTCAGAGGTTCGAGGGCCATGGAGGACATGGTCGAGTTGTCGTTCATCCTCACAGCATTGAAATATCTTTTTAAGAGCCCTTCTTCAGGTTTTGACGAGCAGCTCTGGAACACGACCAAGACGAGCACCGCGCCGATGATGATCAGACTCTTTTTTCTCATGACTCCTCCTTCCTAATATGGGTCCGTTTCATTGTTCCTAAATTTTACATTTTTTTTGCTGTAAATTGCAAGTCCCAAAATTATCGATAGGACGTGAGTCGGAAATGGTATCATGTCCCTGGAATTCCGGGTATACGGTCCTCCTGGCGGCCCGTCGGGTCTTAACAGGTTCCCCGTTTTATGGTATAAGATTTTGTTTAGCTGATATCCTGAGGTCTAAAACATGAAAAACATCAAAACCATCGTCCTCGAACACAAGAAGGACCGGAGGAGCCTCCTGGACATGATCCGGGACGTCCAGGCCGCCAACGGATACATTTCCGGGGATGCGGTCAAGGAACTGGCCCGTCTGCTCGGAATGTCCCAAACGGACGTTCTTGGGGTGGTCACGTTCTATCATTTTTTCTCCCTGTCCCCCAGGGGAAAATACGCCGTCTATCTCAACGGCTCGATCACGTCGCATATGAACGGCCGGGCGGCCGTAGCCGCGGCCTTCGAGAAGGAGGCCGGCTGCCGCTTCGGGGAAACCACCTCCGACGGAACGATCGGCCTGTTCGACACCTCGTGTATCGGCATGAACGACCAGGAGCCGTCGGCCATCATCAACGGAGTCATTTTCACTAGCCTGACGGCAGCCCGGGCCGGCGAGCTCGTGGCCGCCATGAAGGCCGGAAAGCCCGTCCAAGACTTGGTCCTGGAATACGGCGACGGCGCGAACCAGACCGAACTTGTCCGGGCCATGGTCTCAAACAATATTATCAAGAAAGGCCCGGTCCTCTTCGGTCCCTTCCGGTCCGGCTCGGCCGTCAGAAAGGCCGCCGGCCTCAAACCCGAAGGAGTCATCGAAGAGATCAAGAAGGCGAACCTCCTCGGCCGGGGCGGAGCGGGCTTTCCCACCGGTCTGAAGTGGGAGTTCTGCCGCAAGGAAAAGAGCGTCAAGCACTTCGTGGTTTGCAACGCCGATGAAGGCGAGCCCGGGACCTTCAAGGACAGGGTCATCCTGACCGAGCTGCCCCGGCTCCTCTTCGAGGGGATGGCTATCGCAGGGTACGCTGTCGGCGCGGATCTGGGGATCCTTTACCTTCGGGCCGAGTACGCCTACCTCAAAGCCCACCTGGAGAACGTTCTTGAGGAGCTCCGGAAGGAGAAGGTCCTCGGCAGATCCATCGCCGGGGTCAAGGGTTTCAACTTCGACGTCCGGATCAAGATAGGGGCCGGCGCCTACATCTGCGGCGAAGAGTCCGCCCTGCTCGAATCGGCCGAAGGCAAGAGGGGCGAACCGAGGGACAGGCCTCCCTTCCCGGTCCAGGTCGGCTACCTCGGCGAACCCACGACCGTCAACAATGTCGAAACCCTTTGCACGGCCGCCCAGATCATCGCCCACGATTCAGGCTGGTTCAAGTCGTTCGGCATTCCGACCTCGGCAGGCACGAAGCTCCTGAGCGTATCGGGAGACTGCGCCCGGCCCGGCGTTTATGAGATCGAATTCGGACTGACCGTCCGGGAGCTCCTGGACTTGGCCGGGGCGCCGGAGGCCCAGGCCGTCCAGGTCGGCGGCCCCTCCGGGAACTGCATCTCCCGGCAGGGATTCCAGAGGAAGCTCGCCTTCACCGACCTGCCGACGGGCGGGTCCATCATCATCTTCGGCCCGAGGAGGGACATTTTCGAGGTGGTCCGCAACTTCATGGAATTCTTCGTCGAGGAGTCGTGCGGCTGGTGCACCCCCTGCCGGGCGGGGAACGTTCTCCTCCTCCAAAAGTTCGAAAAGATTGCCGGGGGCAAGGGAACGGCCCGCGATCTCGCGGAGATCGAAAACTGGGGAAAAACCATCAAGGCCATGAGCCGCTGCGGCCTCGGCCAGACCTCTCCCAACCCCATCCTGACGACGCTCCAGAACTTCCGGGAGCTCTACGAGTCCCGAGTCCGGAAGGACGCGGACTTCATCCCCGAGTTCGACCTGGCCGCGGCCATGGAGGCCGGATGCCGGGCGGCAGGGCGTAAACCCGCCTGCGAGGAGACATCTCATGACTGAGATCAAGTTCACCATAGACGGGAAAGAGTTCAAGGGCCGCCCGGGCCAGACGATCATCGAGGCCGCCAAAGCGAACGGCGTCTACATTCCGGCCCTCTGCAACTATGAAGGCCTGAAGCCCGCCGGAAGCTGCCGGGTCTGCACGGTCCGGGTGGACGGCCGCTACATGGCGGCCTGCACCCAGCCTGTCACCGAGGGCATGGCCGTCGAGAACACGGCCCCTGACCTTCAGGACATGCGCGTGTCCATCATCGAGATGCTCTTCGTCGAGGGCAACCACATGTGCCCGACGTGCGAAAAAAGCGGCAACTGCGAGCTGCAGGCCCTGGCCTACCGTTTCGGCATGATGGCCCCCCGGTATCCCTACCAGGAACCGAACCGGGAGATTGACGGCTCCGCGTCCAAGATCATCATGGAGCACAACCGCTGCGTCCAGTGTCAACGCTGCATCCGGGCCATCAGGACCAAAGACGGCCGGAAGGTCTTCGCCGTCCAGGACCGCTCCGGGCACACCAAGATCGGGCTCGACCCCGAACTGGCCGCCAAGCTGAGCGACGAAACGGCCCAAAAGGCCATGGACATCTGCCCGGTGGGCGCCATTTTGAAGAAGGGGGTCGGGTTCGCCGTCCCCGTCGGCAAGCGCAAGTTCGACAAGAAACCCATCGGCAGCGACATCGAAGAGACCGCACGGAGTTGAGATCATGAGCAAACCCATCATCGCCACAGCCTCCCTGGCCGGCTGTTTCGGCTGTCACATGTCCATTCTGGACATCGACGAGCGGATTCTTGAGCTCATCGAGCTCGTCGAGTTCAACAAGTCGCCCATCAACGACATCAAGACGTTCACGAAACCGTGCGACGTCGGGATCATCGAAGGGGGCTGCTGCAACAGCGAGAACATCGAGAACCTGAGGCTCTTCCGGAAGAACTGCAAGGTCCTCATCTCCTGCGGCGAGTGCGCCATCATGGGCGGTCTGCCGGCCATGAGGAACGGCATCCCCCTCAAGGATTGCCTGGAGGAGGCCTACCTCAACAGTCCGACCGTCGATGAGGCCGACCGGCTCATCCCCAACGATGAGGAACTTCCGGTCATCCTGGACAAGGTCTATCCCTGTCACGAGGTCGTCAAGATCGACTACTTCCTGCCGGGGTGCCCCCCTTCGGCCGACCTGATCTGGAAGGCCCTGACGGCCCTCCTCGAAGGGAAGCCGATCGACCCGAGTTACGAGCTCATCAAATATGATTGAAGGATAACACCATGGGAAGAAAGATAACCATTGAACCCGTCACGCGCGTCGAAGGCCACGGAAAGGTCACCATCCACCTTGACGACAGGGGAAAGGTCACCCAGTCGAGGTTCCACATCGTGGAGTTCCGCGGCTTCGAGAGGTTCGTCCAGGGACGTCCCTATTGGGAGGCTCCGGTGCTCGTCCAGAGGCTCTGCGGCATCTGCCCGGTAAGCCACCACCTGGCCGCTGCCAAAGCCATGGACGTCATCGTCGGCGCCGGGCCCGAAAAACTCACCCCGACGGCCGAGAAGATGCGCCGCCTCATGCATTACGGCCAGATGCTCCAGTCCCATGCCCTCCATTTCTTCCACCTCGCTTCGCCGGACCTTCTCTTCGGCATGGACGCCGATCCGGCTATCCGGAACATCGTCGGCGTCGCCCTCGAGCACAGGGACCTGGCGGTCCAGGGGGTCATGCTCAGGAAATTCGGGCAGGAGATCATCCTGGCCACGGCCGGAAAGAAGATCCACGGCACGGGCGCCATCCCGGGCGGGATCAACAAGAACCTGACCATCGAGGAGCGGGACTCCTTTCTGAAGGGGCCCGCCCCCCTCAACGCCGATACGATGATCGAGTGGGCCCAGGGCGCCCTAGACCTCTTCAAGGCCTTCCACAAAGACCACAAGGACCTCGTGGACGGGTTCGCCCCCTTTCCCTCCAACCACCTCAGCCTCGTCCGCAAGGACGGGGCCCTGGACTTCTACCATGGCGTCCTGAGGGCGGTGGACAGCGAGGGACGCAAGGTCCTCGACGACGTCGATTACCAGGACTACCTGAAATACATCGGCGAGGAGGTCCGGTCCTGGAGCTACATGAAGTTCCCCTACCTGCGGTCGCTCGGCAAGGCCGACGGCTGGTATCGCGTCGGGCCCCTCGCCCGGCTGAACACCTGCGATTTCATCCCGTCGCCGCACGCCCAGAAGGAATTCGAACTCTACAAGGCCTACACGGACGGGAAACCCAACAACATGAGCCTCCACACCCATTGGGCGAGGCTCATCGAGCTCCTCCACTCGGCCGAGGTCATCCGCGAACTCCTCAACGACAAGGACCTCCAGGGAGACAAGCTCGTCCGGCGGGGCAAGAGGCGGCCCGAAGGCGTAGGCCTGGTCGAGGCCCCCAGGGGGACCCTCTTCCACCATTACCGGGTCGACGACAACGACCAGATCGCCATGGCCAACCTCATCGTTTCCACGACCAACAACAACGAGCCCATGAACCGGGCCGTCAACTGGGTGGCGGAGAACATGATCTCCGAAAAGCCGGAGATCACCGAAGGCATGCTCAACCGGGTCGAGGTCGCCATCCGGGCCTATGATCCGTGTTTGAGCTGCGCGACGCACGCCGTCGGCAAAATGCCGCTCGTCGTCGAGATGTACGATTCCCGGAAGAACCTCGTCGATCGGAAATGCAAATAAATAGGATTCTTGTATATGGCATCGGAAATCCAGGCCGGCGCGACGACGGATTAGGGCCGAAGCTCGTATCGCTCATCGAGACCGAAGGCATCGAGAACGTCGACTGCGATTCGAACTACCAGCTCAATATCGAGGACGCCCTCACCTGCTCCCATTATGACGCCGTGGTCTTCGTGGACGCGTCGGAGACCACCGCCCCTCCCTTTGAGTTCAAGGAGCTCGAGCCGGCGCGGGAGATCGCCTTCACGACCCACGAACTGTCCCCCGCCTCGGTCCTCGCCCTGACCGAAGAGCTCTACGCCCGCCGCCCCAGGGCCTGGATGCTGGCCGTCCGCGGCTACGAATGGGAACTCGCGGAAGGTTTGTCGCCCCGGGCCGAAATCAACCTTTCCGCCGCACTCGCCTTTCTTGCCGATTGGGTTGACCAAGGCAGGAGCAAAACCCTTTAAGTTTCATCTTCGAATCGGGTTCCCATCGTCGAATTAATAGCGCCACGCTTCCGTTCGGCCTTAACTCCGCTCGGAGTCGGGGATATATTTCGGCTGGGACTCCGAGAGGAGTTGAATCGATGGGGATTATTCAGCCTGAGCTTGGTAAAACCAATTCTCTATCTCTCTCTGGGGAAAGAACAAGAAAAGGTAAATTGACCCGGAGGGCACGGCGATGAGGGCCGCCCTGAAGCCCCCCGTAGCGGAGGGGGGCCCCGCCGTTCACGGTGGGGGGAACCGCCGGGACTGGTTCCTGGGGGTCGGGGGGAAAGGGGCGGCCCTCATCGCCGCGCCCCGAGTCCTTCGAAGGCGATCCCCTACGATAACAAGCATGGCCGATCAATTCGAACTTTTCTACAACCCCGCGCGCCTTGAGATTATGTTATTATACATTCCATGGAAAAGAAGGAAGTCCTCGTCCTCAAGGATATTCTTGGGACTAACAAGAGGATCGCCGGCGAGATCCGGGCGAAGCTCCGGGAAAAGGGCATCCTGGCCGTCAACCTGATGAGTTCGCCGGGATCCGGCAAGACGACACTCCTCGAGAGCCTGGCCGGACGACTCCAAGGGCGGTTCCGGATGGCCGTCATCGAGGGCGACATCGAAACGGAACTCGACGCGGAAAGGATCCGGGCAAAGGGCATCCCCGCCTGGCAGATCACGACCGGGGGCGCCTGCCATCTCGAGGCCAAAATGGTCGGCAAGGTCCTGGCCAAGGTCCCAGCGGACCTGGACTTCCTGTTCATCGAGAACGTGGGCAACCTCGTCTGCCCCGCCTCATATGACTTGGGCGAAAGCTTGCGGTTCGTCCTCCTCTCTTCTCCCGAGGGCGACGACAAACCGAAGAAATACCCGGCGGCGTTCCTCTCCTCCAACGTCCTCGTTCTGACCAAGGCCGACCTCATCCCCCACCTTCCTTTCGACCCGGCTCGGGCCCGGCGCGAGGCCCTGGAGATCAACCCTCGCCTTGACGTTTTCGAGGTCTCCGCCTTGACCGGGCAGGGGATGGACGGGGTCGCGGCCTTCCTCGTCTCCGCCCTTGAAAAGCTCAGATCCGGCCATGCATGAGCTGTCTCTCGTCACCGGCCTCTTCGAGATCCTCGAGGAAAAAGCCCGGGACGAGAAAGCCCTGAGGGTCACGGCCGTAACGCTCCGCGTCGGGAGGCTGTCGGGTGTCGTCCCGGAACTTCTCGAGACGGCCTTCGACACTTTTAAAAAAGGGACCATCGCCTCCCGGGCCAAGCTCCGCATCGAGGTCGTCCCCCTCAAGGTCCGGTGCCGGTCCTGCGGGAAAGAGTCCTTGACCGACGAGCCGGTCTTCGTCTGCTCCTCGTGCGCTTCCCCGGGCTTGGAAATCATGGAGGGTCAAGAGCTTACGTTGCAAAGGATGGAGATCGAAAAAGACGGTTGAATGTGCTATAATAACGCCTGATTTTTGAGCGGAAAAGGTGGAGGACTCATGAAAACCCTAAAACAGATCGCCGAAATTTCTGTTTTGACCGAAGAGCAGCTTAAAAAAATAGAAAAACTCATCCTGAACGACCGCTTTTATCCCGAAATCACCGTCCGGGAGGAGTTGGACGCCTTCTGCACCGGCCTGGGCATGAGCGATTTCTACTTTCGGTCGACCCCCATCGAAACCATCGCCTGCCATATTGAAGCCCTTCGGGCCGCCGAGATTCTGGCCACCCTGCGCCGGGAGAAGGTCGTCAAGATTGACTTCCAGACGGAGCACGAGAACGAGGCCCTCTACCTTGTCGAAGAGGACCAGGCGGCGGGAGTCAAGATCGAGGAACGCATTGAGGACCGGTATCCCCACTACCGGCTCCAGTCCTATCGGACCCTGCGCAAGGCCAGGGGGCTCCAGCACCTGAGGATGTATGTCGTTTACAGGCCCCAGTATGGAACGGACAAGGTCCTTCCCGACGAGACGGACATGAAGAAGATCGCCGACAAGTCCTTCCTGGCCTCGGTCCCTAATGACACCATCGACCGATACCAGGGCCTCCTCGAGAAGGCTAAGGGTTGGGAGAGCCCGCTCATCGACGTGACACCCGTCCCCAAGGACAAGGAGCTCCGGATCTCGGTCGTGACCAAGACCGACGCCAGCCCGCGTTTCTTTTCCAACGTCTCGGACGTCATCCATTCCCACGGCCTCTTTTCCAAGAGAAAATACATCGAGCACTTCGCCAACGGCCGGACGGTCTACACCTTCTACCTGGACGAAATCAAGAGCAAGGACAAGCTCCGGAACCTCATCGAAGACATCAGTCTGATCTACGTCATCCCGGAAAGCCCGCTGTCCGCTTTGTTCCGGGAGAACAAGCTCACCGCCCAGGAGTTCGTGTTCAGCAATTCCGTCTGGAGCTTTGCCCACCAATTCCTAAGCGGCTACAACGAGGAATACCTGAAGCTGGCTGACGCCATCAAGGATTCCCCCGAGCTGCTGGGGATCCTTCGCGACCTCAAGGTCAAGCTGGCCAAGGAAACCTACACCGAGGCCCGCGTCTGGGAGGCCCTGATCAGCAATCACGAGTATATCAAGCCGCTCTTCGTCCTCTTCGACAAGAAGTTCAACCCCGCCATAAAGGACCCGGACATAGGGGCCAGGCTGGCCGCCCTCAGGAAGAACATCCTGCGGACGATCTCCGTCGAAGCCGACCGGAATATCTTCCTGGCCGCCTGCTTGTTCATCGAGGTCACTCTCAAGACCAACTTCTACATCAAGGAGAAGGTCTCCATTTCCTTCATGTACCGGCCGGACTTTCTCAACAGGGTCGATTACCCGCTCGTGCCCTTCGGTCTGTTCCACGTCATCGGCAGGGAGCTCCGCGGCTTCCATATCCGGTTCCGGGACATTGCCCGGGGCGGCATCCGCATCGTCCGCTCCGCCAACCTCCAGAACTACCTGACCAACTCCGACTTCATCTTCGACGAGAATTATAACCTGGCCTCGACCCAGCAGAGGAAGAACAAGGACCTGCCCGACGGCGGCTCCAAGGGCACCATCCTCCTGCGTTGGGGGTTCCAGGACCGACCGGAAGCGGCCTTCAAGAAGTACATTGACGGCCTGCTCGACCTGATGCTCCCCGATCCCAACGTCGTTGATCATTACGGCAAGGAGATCATCCTCTTCCTGGGCCCCGACGAGGGCACGGCCGACCTCATGGAGTGGGCGGCTTTCCGGGCCAAGGCCCGCGGTTACAGGTTCTGGAAGGCCTTTACGACCGGCAAACCGGTGAGCATGGGCGGCATCCCGCACGACCTCTACGGTATGACGACCAGCTCAGTCCACGAGTATGTCGTCCGCTCCCTGGAGAAACTGGGGCTCAAGGAAGAGAAGATGACCAAGGTCATGACCGGCGGCCCGGACGGCGACCTGGGTTCGAACGAGATCCTCATCTCCAAGGACAAGATCCTGGCCGTCGTCGACGGTTCGGGCGTTCTCTATGACCCCGATGGCCTCAACCGCAAGGAGCTCGTCCGGCTGGCCAAAGCCCGGAAGATGGTCGAACACTTCAACGCCAAGCTCCTCTCGGCCAAGGGATTCCTGGTCACGGTCAAGGAAACCGATATCGTTCTTCCCGACGGCGAAAAGGTCGAGAACGGCCTGGAGTTCCGCAATACGTTTCACCTCAACCGCAGGTTCAAAGCCGACATCTTCGTGCCCTGCGGCGGCCGACCCTCCTCCATAACCATCAACAATTGGACCCGATGGATCAACGACAACGGCGAGCCCCGGTTCAAGGTTATCGTCGAGGGCGCCAACCTCTTCATCACCCAGCAGGCGCGCCTCCGGCTGGAGGAAAAGGGCGTCGTCCTCTACAAAGACGCCACGGCCAATAAGGGCGGCGTGACGTCGTCCCACCTCGAGGTCCTGGCCAGCCTGGCCCTGACCGACGAGGAGTGGGACGAGCTTATGTGCGTCAAGGACGGGAAGATCACGGACTTCCGGAAACAATACGTCGAGGAGGACCTTGATTTCATCCGCGAGAACGCAGCCCAGGAGTTCGAGATCATCTGGAAGGAGAACGCCAGGACGCGGATCCCCCGGTCCATCCTTTCGGACATGATCAGCGAGAAGATCAACCAGATCAAGGACGCCGTCAACGGCGCCGACCTCATCGAGGACAAGGACCTCCTGAAGAGAACCCTCGAGTGCTGCATCCCGCCCGTCCTGGTGAAGAAGGTCGGGGTCGCTAAGATCATCCAGCGGGTCCCGGCTTCCTATCTCAAAGCCCTGTTCGCATCACGGCTGGCTGGGCGCTATGTCTACAAGTTCGGCCTCGACGCCAACGAGATCCATTTCTACAACTTCCTGCAGGAATTCAAGAAGAATCCCGGCGCGGTGAAGCTCGCGAACGGACCGATCAGCTGATCTCGCCGGTGAGGTAGGCCTCCATGAGCCTTTTCTCGACGTTCTGGCTCGATTGGGGATCGAGGGCCGAGGTCGGCTCGTCGCCCAGGATGATCTCAGGCCCGACGGCCAGTCCCCGGGCCAGGCACAACCTCTGTTGCTGGCCGACGGAGAGGCGGCCCATCTTCTTGCGGATACTGGTCACTTCGACCTTCGGACCGTAGATGTCCTCGCCGTCCACCAGGACCTTCCCCTCAACACGGACCCCGTCGACCGCGTCGAGCAGGCGATTGAGGGACTTGAGGAGGGTCGTCTTACCGCAGCCGGAAGGCCCGATAATGGCCGTGATCTTCCGGTCCGGGATGTCCAGCGAGATGTTCTTCAGGACGTGAAGACCGCCGTAAAAGTCTCGAGGCGCGTGGCCCCCAGGGCGAACGAGGCCTCCGTGAGCTCCATGGGCACGAGGACCATGACCTTGTCGATGGCCCGGCTCATGATCGGAAGCTCGAGCAGGGCCACGGTGATGATGCCGGCCAGAAGCGACGCCCTCAACCCGACGGTTATCATCAGAACGAAGCCGAAGGCGCCGTAGACAATGGACGGGATGCCCCAAAAAACTGTTCACGATGTCCTTACGGCTACCATCTAGCCACCAACCTACTGATGAATCGAGGATTTCTTTCAAGGCCGCTTCGGGCCGTTGGGAAGGAGGTTCCCTCCTCCGGCATTAATATAACCGCGTCCGCCTCCTGCCTTTGTTCGGATGGCCTTTGATCGCCCGTCCCCGGCCGTTTCCATTCTCCTGGTCGTGCGTCAACTCCAGTTG
>Ga0315295_10005377_pt1 | contig 10927 bp, 9 predicted proteins | sample YL17G14_0_MG_FD_204453 | JGI IMG/M metagenome (GOLD analysis project Ga0315295, IMG submission 204453) | Sediment microbial communities from Yellowstone Lake, YNP, Wyoming, USA - YL17G14_0 | ecosystem: Environmental > Aquatic > Freshwater > Lake > Sediment | place: USA: Wyoming | collected...
CGGCAGGAAGGGGCACCCTATCAAAGAGAAGTACCTTTCCGGGAAGCCCCACCCTTCAGGGCGGGGAGCTTCCCTATTCTTGACGAAGAGGAGAGCAATCTATGGATCATCAAACCACAAATGTGCTGGTTGCAGGGGTTGGGGGACAAGGGGTCATTCTCGCCAGTGACATCATGTGTGAGGTCTTCATGGAAGCGGGTTACGATGTCAAGAAGAGCGAGATCCATGGCATGGCCATGCGGGGAGGCATTGTGACGTCCCACTTTCGATTTGGGAAAAAGGTATACTCCCCTCTGATCAAAGAGGGAGAGGTAGATATCCTTTTTGCCTTTGAACAACTGGAAGGGCTCCGTTGGATTAATCATGTGCGGCCGAATGGGAAGATCTTGATGAATGACAATAAGGTGAATCCTCCCGCGGTCAACATGGGTGAGATGGACTATCCTGAAAACATCCCTGAGACCATTCAATCGAAATTCAAGAATTTATACCTCGTGAAGGGAACGGAGATTGCACTCCAGGCCGGAGACGTCCGGGCCGCCAACGTGGTTCTCCTCGGAGCTATGTCGAAGTTATTCACGATTCAGGACACCCTCTGGTTGGACACCATTCTTGGACACCTTCCTCCCAAGGTTCATGACTTGAACAGGAAGGCCTTTGCCACAGGGAAAGAACAGATCAAAGCGGGGTTATGAGGACGTTAGAGATCCGGAAAGACATGAGGGCGGAGGTTTTTTCCTCCGCCCTTTGTTTTTTGGGTCGCGTCATTTATCCGCCTACGCAGAAGACCACGCCTACGTGCCGTAACGCACTTCGAGGTACAGGCACGGGCGCTGCCTGTGGACGCCGTCGGCCATAGCCTATGGCGTCGGACGATGGATGCGTGAACGGTGTTTGTGTTAATCTTGAACCGAGAGATCACTGCTTCGGCGGATTTCGCCACTGGCGGATAACCCTCCGAAGCCTTGCTGTAGGAGGGTATTTTGGTGGAGGTACCACGGGCTTAGACCGTGGGGCTCCATATTTTTAGGTGGGACGTCTTTTCCCCGACGCCAGCAAGAAGTTCTGAACAGGAGGCAAACGAAGATGGGGTGGCATGCTAAGGTCTTGAGTGGCGTTTTGCTTCTTACTGTGCTTCTTTCGACGGGCAGTGTTTCTTCCGCGAGCGACTCGATCTACAGGTTCTCCTTAGACAACGGGTTGAAGGTGGTCTTAGAGGAGAACCGTACAGCGCCTGTTGTTGCACTCCAGGTGTGGGTCAAGGTTGGAAGCGCAGACGAGCGGGATGAAGAAGCTGGAATGTGCCACTTTATCGAGCATATGATCTTTAAGGGAACCGAGAAGCGAAAAGTCCGCGAGATGGCAAGAGAGATCGAATCTCTGGGAGGGTCCATGAATGCTCACACGTCTTATGATCAGACGGTGTATCATGTGACCCTGGCCAGTCGCTATGGGGAGGTTGGACTTGACATCCTCGCCGATGCCATCCAGCATTCAACGTTTGATGCTGCCGAATTGGAAAAAGAACGGGAAGTGATCTTGGAAGAAATTCGCATGGGAGAGGATGAGCCTGGCAGGCGCATCTTCAAACAAACGATGGGCACTGTTTTCAAGAAACACCCGTATCGGAGGCCCATCATAGGCCACAAGAGCACGATCGCTGGAATCACACGAGACCCAATGGTCAGGTTCTTCAGGCAGTGGTATGTTCCGAATCGCATGGTGTTTGTTGCCGTGGGCGACTTCGACCGATTCGACATGGAGAGAAAGGTGAAGGAGGTGTTTCAAGAGTTTAAACCCTCGGACAAGCTTCTCCCGCCGAGAGAGGAAGAGCCTGAACCGCAAGAAACCCAATCCGTCGTCTCTTACGGAAACTTCAAAGAAACCTATCTCCAATTGGCTGTTCCGATCACGTCCGCCATGGATGACGAGACCCCCGCCCTTGACGCCTTGGCTCACATTCTGGGAGGGGGGGAAGCTTCGCGGTTGGTCCAGAAAGTGAAACTGGAGAAGAGACTGGTCCATTCCATTTCTTCTTCCTCTTTTACGCCCAGAGATCGAGGAGCCTTCTTCATTGAAGCCACCCTCCCCCCTGAGAATGTGGAAAAGGCCATAGAGGAGACCCTCGTGACCTTGGACCACCTTTCCCAAGAGGGAGTGACGGCAGAGGAGCTCTACCGGGTGAAGGTCAACGTCGAGAGTGATCTGGTTTACGACCGGCAAACGGTTCAAGGTCAGGCCAGAAAGAGGGGGTTCTATGAGGCGATCACTGGAGATATAGACTTTGAAAAGGAATATCTGAGGAGAATGGCCATTCTCCAGCGAGAAGACATTCAACGGGTCATACAAAAGTATTTCAAAACTCCCCGCTGGGTAGTCAGCGTTCTAGCCCCGATAGAACAAAAGGATCTGTTAAGTTCCGATTCTTTAACAGGGGTGGTCCGGAAGATCACGTCACCGGAGAAGACCTTGGATAAAAGAGAGGGGCCACCGATTTTCAGAACGGTCTTGGGAAATGGAATACGCCTGTTGGTGAAGGAGAACAGGTCGACACCCGTTGTTTCAATTCAAGCGGCATTCTTGGGAGGGGTGCGATTCGAGACTGAAGCAAACAACGGAATCAACCAATTCATCGCCGTTATGCTGACGAAGGGAACACAGAACCTGACCAGCCTTCAGATCGCCAAAAAAATGGAGAGGATGGCAGGGTCCCTCAGCGGATTCTCCGGATACAATAGCTTAGGCCTCACGGCGACCTTCCTGAGCCAGCATTTCGAAGAGGCTTTCGGTCTTTTCGCAGAGGTCCTGAAAGCACCCTCCTTTGACAAAGAAGAGATGGAAAAACGGCGGCAGTCGATTCTTGCGGCCATCCGGCAACAGGAAGATGATCTTGACCGTTCGGTATTTCGGCTGTTTCGGAAAACCCTTTATGAACAGCATCCCTATCACATGGATTCGCTGGGAACCCTTGAGACGGTTCAAACGCTCACTCGAAAGGATTTGAAAGAGTATTATGACCGGATGGCTGTTCCTGATAATCTGGTTCTCACAGTGGTTGGAGACGTCGATACGGAGCAAGTCCTTCAGGCCGCCCAGAACACATTGGGTGAGCTCAAAGGAACGTTCTCACGACCCCCTGTCGCCCAGGAATCGCCTCCTCAGGGGATAAGAAAGGCAGAAATCTACAGGCAAAAGGAACAGGCCCACTTTGTACTGGGTTTTCTAGGGCCCACGCTTCATCACCCAGACCGGTATGCATTAGAAGTGTTGGATGCCGCTCTCTCGGGTCAAGGGGGGAGGCTGTTCTATGAACTGAGGGACCAGGAGAGCCTTGCCTACGCCTTGACCTTTATGGCCAATCCAAATGTCGATCCTGGATTTATTGCGGTCTACATGGGAACCCATCCAGACAAACTCGAAAGGGCGATCCAGGGCGTGTTGAGAATCTTGAAGAACGTCAGAGACGACGGTCTGGCAGAGGAAGAGGTGGAACGGGCCAAGCGATATCTGATCGGCAATTTTGAGATCGGACTCCAGACGAATGGAGCCCAGGCGAGTCAGATGTCTCTGGACGAGCTTTACGGGTTGGGGTTTGATTACTACGGAAAATATGTGAAGGCGATCGAAACGGTTTCAAGAGAAGACGTGCAGCGTGTTGCAAGGGAATACCTCCGTCTTGACGCGTATTGTCTCGCGGTCCTCCGGCCGCCGGCAAATAAACCATGAGTCCTCGTCTTGAGGTCCATCCTTTCTCACTCCAACACACGGTGGAATGCGGGCAGTTCTTCCGATTTACCAAGGATTTGGGGACCTACCTCGTCCAGTCTTCTGGACACATTTTTTCTCTTTGGCAGAAAGGGAGGATGCTTTTCTATGAGGGCGTGGACGAGTCCTTTCTGGTCCGCTTCTTCCGATTGGAGGAAGAGCTTCATCCGATCCTCCGGGCGATCGATCGGGATCCTGTGATTCACCAGGCGATTCAAACCTACCGTGGCCTTCGGCTCATCCGGCAGGACCCCTGGGAATGCCTGATCTCCTATCTCTGCTCCATGGCAAAGGCGATTCCTCATATCCGGTCGATCATTGAAGGGCTGTGCAAGTCATCTGGCAAGAGGATTCGGTTCGGCAACTACATCGGTTATGAATTTCCCGAAACCCTTTGCAGAGGCAACTCCTCTCTCCTGGAGTCGATTGGAGCAGGATTCAGGACAGCCTATCTCGTGAATGCAAGCCAGTGCATCAATCGGGAGCAGTTGATCCAGTTGAAAAGTCTCTCCTACCAGGAGGCAAGGAAGTCGCTGATGAGGCTCTCTGGAGTGGGAAAGAAGGTTGCGGACTGTGTCCTTCTCTATTCTCTCGATTTTCTCGAAGCCTTTCCCATGGACACATGGATCAAGAAGGGGCTACAGAGAGCCTATTTTGGGGGAAGGAAAGTGGGAGAAAAAGGGATGGAAGAGTTTGTGACCCACCAATTTGGTCCCTTGGCAGGCTATGCCCAACTCTATCTCTATCACTACTGGCGGCATCACCCGATCACGCCTTAACGATTTTCCTTTTCCAGCGAGTCATGCCTTGGGTGACGTTTCGTGTGTCGACGACCAGGGGGGCTTTTTCCACAACCCACGGATAATCAATCTGGGAATGGTCCGTTACGATCACTGCCGCATCGATATGTCGGAGGAGCTTCTCCGTGAGGGGAGACGATTTCAACTTAAAATTGTATTTTCGGAAACGGGGAAGGGCCGGAATGAAGGGGTCGTGGTAACGGACGATGGCTCCTTTCTTTTGAAGGAGCTCGATGATGGGAAGAGCGGGTGATTCTCTCGCATCATCCACATCTTTCTTGTACGCAACACCTAAAATCAGGATCGTTGCTCCTTTCAAGCTCTTGCCTTGTTGATTGAGAGCATCCTGAATCTTGGCCACCACATAGTAGTGAACGTGGACGTTGATTTCTCCGGCCAAGTGAATGAATCGTGTTGTGAAATCGTATTCCCTGGCCTTCCAGGAGAGATAGAAAGGATCGATGGGAATACAGTGGCCTCCCATGCCTGGCCCTGGATAAAATGGAGAGAATCCAAAAGGCTTTGTGCTTGCAGCCTCAATGACCTCCCAGATGTCGATCCCCATTCGGTCGGCCAGCATCTTCAGCTCATTCACCAAGGCAATGTTGACACTCCGATAGATATTCTCGAGAAGCTTCGTCAACTCAGCGGCCTTGGGTGACGACACGGAGACCACTTGATCAATGACTTGAGAGTAGAGGGCCTTGATCGCCTCCTGACAAGCGGGGGTGACCCCTGCGACGACTTTCGGGATCTGATGAGTCGTAAACTTCTTGTTCCCGGGATCCTCTCTTTCCGGAGAGAACCCAAGAAAGAAATCCTTGCCCACCTTCAAACCGGTGGACTCCAGTTGAGGAAGGATCAACTCCTCTGTCGTTCCCGGGTAAGTTGTACTTTCGAGGACGATGAGCTGTCCTTTCCTCAAGTTCTTACGGATGGCCTCCGAGGTCTTCTCGATATACTGCAGATCAGGCTCCATCTTCTCGGTGAGAGGTGTTGGAACACAGATTAAGATGCACTCTGGCTCGCGGAGGCGAGAGAAATGGTCTGTCGCCTTAAATTGGCCGTTCTTCACAAATGTTGACAGACGGGATGAAGGAAGGGTCTTGATGTAACTTTTCCCCTTCCCCAAAGCCACCACTTTCTTAGGGTCAACGTCGAACCCCAGAACCTTAAAACCCTGTTCGCAGAAGCGGAGAACCAGGGGGAGACCCACGTACCCCATTCCGATGATGCCCACCAAGATTTTTCGATCGACAATCTGCTGGATCAGTCGATTCATCTCATTTCCATTCATGGGATGCCTCGCGGACTCTCTGGATAACCTGAGAGGGTCTCCCTTTCGGGGTCCACCTTCTCGTAAAAGCTTCGAATCCGGCTGACGACATAGGCCTGTTGAGCATCCGTCATCTCAGGATAGATAGGCAGAGCAAGGGTCTCGTCGGCCGCCCTTTCGGAGACGGGGAAATCACCCCGCTGATGTTTCAGAACCGCATAGCATTCCTGCACATGAAGGGGGAGTGGGTAATAGATTTCAGTGCCGATCCCCTCCTGCTGCAGATACTTCCGCAGTCCATCCCTCTTTGGAACGCGAATGACAAACTGGTTAAAAATGTGACGGTTCGAATATTGAATCGTGGGGAGTTCAAAATGGGGAAGAAAGCTCATGAGATCTTCGAACTGCTCACGGTATCTGTGAGCTTTCCTCTGTCTCTCGGTCGTCCATTCCTCCAGGTGTCGGAACTTGACGAGAAGGATGGCCCCCTGAATCGCATCGAGACGGCTGTTGATCCCGACCCATTTGTGAAAATACTTGGGCTGGCTTCCGTGGACCCTTAGGACTCTGATCTTTTCTGCCAACTGAGGATCGTCCGTGACGACCATTCCCGCGTCCCCGAAGGCACCCAGGTTCTTGGTCGGGAAAAAAGAGAAACAACCGAGGTGGCCCATCTGTCCCGCGCTTCGACTGGGGCCCTGGTCATCGGGTCGATATTCCGCTCCTAGGGCTTGCGCCGCATCCTCGATAACCCAGAGGCCCTTGGTTTTTGCCAAGCTTAGAATTGGGTCCATGTCAGCACACTGTCCATAGAGATGAACGGGAATAATCGCCTTCGTCTTGGATGTAATCTTGGCACCGATCTGGTTAGGATCGATGTTGTAGGTCTTTGGATCAATGTCGACAAAGACAGGGGTTGCTCCCAGTCTTGAGACCGACCCGGCCGTTGCAAAAAAGGTGAACGGGGGAACGATGACTTCATCTCCAGTCCCGATTCCCAGGGCGAGCAGAGAGAGAAGAAGGGCATCCGATCCCGAAGCCACGCCAATGGCGTATCGGGTTTGACTATAGTGAGCGATGGCTTGTTCCAAACGCTCCACCTGAGGCCCAAGAATAAACTGTTGGGTGTGATAGACCTCTTCCAGAACGTCTTTAATCTCCTTTTCGATGGACGCAAACTGCGGTTTCAGATCGAAGAACGGGACTGTCATGCTCACGACGATGGCCTTCCTTGTTGGTGAAGCTTCTCGCCCATAGGGCGGGGCTTCCGGGAAATGTAGATATAATTACAGGGTCGGCTTTCCTCCCCGCCTCCCGTTAAGACGGGAAAGGCGGGGCATCAAGCCGACTTGCCCGCGAAAATGATTGAAGTCCAAAGTGGAGCCCCAAGGGCCAAAGTCCGTGCCTGCACGCCGAAGTGCGTTACGGCTCCACATGCTTCAGGAGGCGAAACCCTCCGAAGCATACCCCACTACGCTCCTTCAGAGCTTCGAAGGGTACCCTCTCCGCATTCATCCAGGGCTGAGAGACCCTGACTTTCCGCGTAGGAGGGTAAGACAAAACAAATGGAGTGTCAAGGTTCGACGGGCAAGTCGGCTGGGTGGCCCGCTCCGCCTTAGTTAAGACAGGCGGGGCCGAAAGCCGACCGTGTAATGATATCGAAGGTGTGAAAAAATCAAAATCACGACAAAAATAAGTCCAGGCCCGCAAGGATGGTTCTCTTGGAGAACTTTGGGGCCGAACCTTCTACAGTTAAACTCGAATGATCCAATGCCAGTAAATTCGTGTGCTTACTCCCACGAAAGGTAATCCAACCTGTGACGCCCGGCGTTCCAAAGTTCCGGAGAGAGAGCCATCCTGAAAGGGCCAAGGACAATGGAGACTAATTTTTTCACACCTTCATCGTCATTACCCGGAAGCTCCGCCCTGTAGGCGGGGAGCTTCATTTCGGGGTATAATAACGGATATGAAAGGGAAGGTGAACCTCGATGCCATTTCTGTTGTTCTGGTAAGGCCCAAGTTTCCGGAGAACATCGGTTCCGTGGCTAGGGCCATGAAAAACATGGGATTGAGCCGTCTCATCATCGTCGAGGGTGTTTCTCCCCTCGAGATACACGCCTACAAATTGGCCTCAGGAGCAGAAGAGATCCTGGAGAGGGCAGATGAATTCTCCTCTCTCCGTGAAGCGATTGCTGGCATGGGATGTGTGGTCGGCATGACCTCTCGGCAGGGCAGGGGGAGAAATCCTCTGTTGACGCCAGAAGCCTTAGCCAGGATCCTCCTCCCACTGTCTCTGAAGAACTCGATTGGTCTTGTCTTCGGTTCGGAAAAAGATGGGTTGACCAATGACGAGTTGTCCCTCTGCCATCTCTATGCGAGAATTCCCACAGTAGAATCTTTCCCTTCCCTCAATCTCGCCCACGCCGTGATGGTGATCGGTTACGAGTTGTTCAAGGCGACAGGACCCCTCCCGACCCATCCCCTCCAGGTGGCACCCGCTGAAGATCTTGAAAACATGTTCGAACACATGGAGAAGACGCTCCGCGGAATTGGATTCTTCAATGCGAATCATCCAAAAAGAATCATGGGTGCACTGAGGCGGATCTTCGGAAGAAGTGAAATGGATGAGCGTGAGGTTCGAATCCTCCAGGGCATCTGGAGCCGTGTGGACTGGCTTATTCGAGAAAGAAAGAAAAGCAACTAAGAACCCCTCTCACGACATCATCGTGAAGAGGGGTTCCGTGACCGGAGCGTGCCCCGCAAGCCCCGCCCTGTAAGCGGGGTCAAGGGGCACAATATCAAATAACAAATCATTCCCGGGAAGCCCCGCGCTGTGCCTGCCTGCGGTAGGCAGGCGCGGGGAGCTTCGTATCGAAGACAGTTCGAAAATTACTTCTTCTCGATAAAGGGCTTGAGAAGATCAATCGGAACAGGGAAGATCGTGGTTGAATTCTTCTCCGTGGCCACCTCGGTCAGGGTCTGCAGGAACCTGAGCTGAATTGCCGCGGGATTGGTGCTGATCACTTTGGCTGCCTGAGCCAATTTCTCAGCAGCCTGGAACTCTCCTTCCGCGTGGATGATCTTGGCCCTTCTCTCTCTCTCCGCCTCTGCCTGACGGGCAATGGCTCTCCGCATTTCTTCGGGAAGGTCAACCTGCTTGGTTTCGACCAAAGAGACCTTGATTCCCCAGGGTTCTGTGTGCTTGTCCAAGATGTCCTGAAGTTGCATGTTGATCTTCTCTCTCTGGGCAAGCAGTTCATCCAACTCCATCTGCCCCACAACACTTCGAAGGGTCGTCTGGGCGAGCTGAGACGTCGCATAAAGATAGTTCTCCACTTCGACCACCGCCTTGTTCGGATCGACGACGCGAAAGTACACCACGGCGTTGACCTTGATAGAGACGTTGTCACGTGTGATCACGTCCTGAGGCGGAATATCGAGAGTGACTAACCTCAAGCTGATCCTTATCATCTTATCGACACCGGGGATGATGAAGAAGATTCCAGGCCCTTTGGCGCCAATGAGCCTCCCCAGACGGAAGATAACGCCCCTCTCATATTCCCTCAAAATCTTGACGGCCGAGGCGGCCAGGATAAAAAGAAAAATAATGAGAAAAACAAAACCGGATGGTAAGCCCGTGAGTCCCATGTGATTCCTCCTTATAATTTTTTCTTCACGTTTAACACAAGATCTTTCACCCCGACGACTTGAACTTTATCCCCTTTCTCAACGGGGTCATCACTGATGGCATTCCAAAACTCGCCGTGGACCAGAACCTTTCCCTCGGGTGAAAGGGGCGTGGAAGCCATCCCCACTTCACCGACCAGTCCCTCGGTTCCCGTTGTGGGTTTGGTCAGCCGGGCCTTGATGGCTTTGGTGACTGCAAAAGCAAAGAAGCCTGCGCTGACCAACACGGCAGGTATGATCACCATGAGGGAGATTTGCATGTACTCCGCTGGGGTCTCAATGAGCATCATGGAACCGAGAAAAAGTGAGATGACCCCTCCCACGGTCAACAATCCATGACTGACCACTTTCACCTCCGCAATGAAGAGAATGATGGCGAAGAGGATCAATGCCAAACCGGCGAAACTAATCGGCAGCATCTGCAGGGCATAGAAGGCCAGGATGAGGAAAATCCCACCGACGACTCCCGGAAGGATCGCTCCTGGGCTCGACAGTTCGAAGAAGATGCCGTAAATTCCCAGCATGAGGAGGATATAAGCGATCGATGGATTGGAGATCGTGTCCAAGAGCTTGTACCGCCAGCTCATCTGGATCGGACGGGGTTGAACCCCCTTGGTCAGAAGGGTCCGAGTCATTCCGTCGAATTTGATGACTCTTCCATCCACCTTACTCAGAAGATCGTTAAGGTCTGTGCAGATGAGGTCGATCACATTCAGTTTCAGAGCCTCGTCTTCCGTGATCGAGACACTCTTTCTGACCGCCTTTTCGGCCCAATCCACATTTTTTCCACGGTTCTTGGCGATCGTCTTGATTTGGGAAACCGTGTCGTTCACGATCTTTTCCGTCATCGTCTTACTTTCTTTACCCTCTGCCCCCAGGGTGACTGGATGCGCGGCACCAATATTCGTCCCAGGAGCCATCACCGCCACATGGGATGCCAAGGTGATGAAGACGCCTGCTGAGGCTGCCCTGGCCCCTCGAGGAGCCACATAGACGATGATCGGAATGTTCGACGCGAGAATCTTCTTCACAATGTTCCTCATGGAATCCATCAGTCCGCCCGGAGTATCCAATTCGATGATGAGACACTGGCCTCCTTCTTTAGAGGCCTGGTCGATCGAATCCGTGATGAATTTCGCCGTGGCCGGATTGATGATCCCATCCACCTCGATATAAAAGATAGGCCCTTTGTCCTGGCACTGCCCTGTGGTTCCAGAAATCAAAAGGGCAGTCAACATAACAGAAAAAATGATTAATCGGTTAAGGTTCATGATACGCAAAGTGTTTCTCCTTTGACCGGCAAGTACCCCGTAAGCCCCGCCCTTGAGGGCGGGATCAAGGGGCACAATATAAAAGGAAAATACCTCACCGGGAAGCCACGCCCTTCAGGGCGTGAAAC